>Ga0272443_10000225_pt1 | contig 107648 bp, 107 predicted proteins | sample SSMAcet12_FD_193581 | JGI IMG/M metagenome (GOLD analysis project Ga0272443, IMG submission 193581) | Marine sediment archaeal communities from Little Sippewissett salt marsh, Falmouth, MA, United States - SSM-Acet-12 | ecosystem: Environmental > Aquatic > Marine > Wetlands > Sediment ... | reverse complement strand
GCATCGTCAAGGCCATGATCCGCGCCGCCAAGTGGCTGGACGAGAACAACAACGCCAACCGCCCGGAGGCGGTGAAGATCCTGTCGCAGCCGAACTACGTCGGCGCCGACTACAAGGTCATCGCCAATTCCATGACCGGCACCTTTGAATACGAGAAGGGCGACAAGCGCGAGGTGCCCGACTTCAACGTGTTCTTCCGCTACAACGCCACCTACCCGTACTACTCCGATGCGGTCTGGTACCTGAGCCAGATGCGCCGCTGGGGCCAGATCGCCGAGGCCAAGTCGGACAGCTGGTACATGGACACCGCCAAGAGCGTTTACCGCCCGGACATCTACAAGATCGCGGCACAGGAGCTGATCGCCGAGGGCAAGCTGAAGGCATCCGAGTTCCCGGACTTTGCCACCGAGACCGGCTTCAAGCCGCCGCAGAGCGAGTTCATCGACAGCATCACCTTCGATGGCACCAAGCCCAACGACTACCTGAAGCAGTTCCCGATCGGTCTGAAGGGCGACGACAAGCTCTGAGCCGCATGACCCGATAGGACCTGAACCACCGGCGGGCGGCGGCACCGGCGCTGCCGCCCATCGGGCAACGAAGCCGGGACAAGACGACCGACCAGCACGCCCTGTCCATTCAACTGAGGACCCGCCATGAGCAGTTCATTGGCAAACCGCAAGACCTTCGATATCGCCTGGAAAGATCGCCTCATGGCGTGGCTGGCCGGCGATAACTTGGGCGCAAGTTTTCAGAAGATTACCCGTGCCCTGGCCATCCCGCTGCTGGCGATCCTGATCTTTCTCGGGTTGTGGAGCATCGGTGCCAAGAACGTGCAGACCTCGCTGGGCCAGTTCCCCGGCCCGGTCGCGGTGTGGGATCAGGGCATGACCCTGCTCGACGAACACAAGGCCGAGCGCGCCAAGGCGGCGGCCTTCGACGAGCGTATTCAGAAGCGCGTTGAAAAGGCCATCGCGGCCGGCAAACCCCAGGAGCGGATCGACCAGATCAAGGGCCGCCAGTACACCGGGCCGGCCACCTTCCTGGACCAGATACTCACCAGCCTACTGACCGTCGGTGCGGGCTTCCTGGTGGCGTCCATCATCGCCATCCCTATCGGCATCGTGTGCGGCATGAACACCGCCTTCTACCAGGCCATGAACCCCATCATCCAGGTGTTCAAGCCGGTGTCGCCGCTGGCCTGGCTGCCGCTGGTGACCATGGTGGTGTCGGCGCTGTACGTCAGCGACGACCCGATGTTCGACAAGGCCTTCCTCAACTCGGCCATCACCGTAACGTTGTGCTGCCTGTGGCCGACCATCATCAACACCACCGTCGGCGTGGCCGGGGTCAGCAAGGACCTGCTCAACGTCAGCCGCGTGCTGCGCCTGTCGTTCATGACCAAGACCATCAAGATCGTGCTGCCGTCCTCCATCCCGATGATGTTCACCGGCCTGCGTCTGTCGCTGGGTATCGGCTGGATGGTGCTGATCGCCGCCGAGATGCTGTCGCAGAACCCGGGGCTGGGCAAGTTCGTGTGGGACGAGTTCCAGAACGGCAGCTCCAACTCGCTGGCGCGCATCATGGTCGCGGTGCTGGTGATCGGTTTCCTCGGCTTCCTGCTGGACCGCGCCATGCTGATGCTGCAGCGCGCGGTGAGCTGGGATCGCAACGCCGTCGTGCGTTGATCGGACAGGTGATAAGGAAAAGGAAAGAACTAATGAATAGCTACCTGAATATCGACCACGTCAGCATCACCTTTCCGACCGACAAGGGGCCGCTCACCGTCCTCGACGGCGTCGACCTGAAAGTGGAGCAGGGCGAATTCATCTCGCTGATCGGCCACTCGGGCTGCGGCAAGTCCACCGTGCTCAACATCGTCGCCGGCCTGTTGCAGGCCACCGAGGGCGGCGTGCTGCTGCAGGACAAGGAGGTCAACGAGCCGGGTCCGGATCGCGCTGTGGTGTTCCAGAACCACTCGCTGATGCCCTGGCTGAGCGTGTACGACAACGTGCGCCTGGCCGTCGACCAGGTGTTCAAGCGCAGCAAGTCCAAGCAGGAGCGTCATGAGTGGACCCTGCACAACCTGGAGCTGGTGCACATGACCCACGCGCTGGACCGCAAGCCGGATGAGATCTCAGGCGGCATGAAGCAGCGTGTCGGCATTGCCCGGGCGCTGGCCATGGAGCCCAAGGTGTTGCTGATGGACGAACCCTTCGGCGCGCTGGACTCGCTGACCCGCACCCACATGCAGGACTCGCTGATGGAGATCCAGACGCGGCTCAACAACACCGTGATCATGATCACCCACGACGTGGACGAGGCGGTGCTGCTGTCCGACCGCATCGTGATGATGACCAATGGCCCCCATGCCAAGGTGGGCGAGATCCTCGATGTCGAGCTGGCGCGCCCGCGTGACCGCCTGGAGCTGGCCGAGGACCCGGCCTATAACCACTATCGCGCCGAGGTGGTGAAGTTCCTGCACGAACGCCATCACCAGCCGGACGTGCCGGACAGTAAGCCGGTGGATGAGACCAAGCCGGAAAAGGGCAAGATCCGCCTGGTCAGTTGATCACTGTTTATCAGTGCGGGCCGTTCGGCCCGCCCTCCCACCTTGGCCCCTTGCGTGCTGTGTAAGGGGCTTTTTTATGCGCGCTGAAGCCTGGTCACGGCGCGGCCGCGGGGGTGCTCAGGTGAGCGTTGCCGACTGTCTATCACGCGCTCAAGGGTAATACGGAAACACATCGATCTCCGTCGGCGCGGGCCAGTCCATCTCCGGCCGCCAGCGCGCCACCTCGTCCGGGTTGGCACAGCGCAGCAGTATCACGTAGTGCCCCTGTTCGATGGCGTCGTGATAGGCTTGCAGGCGGTCTTCGGGTACGCCCATGCGGTGCAGCACCAGGGTGATCTCGGACAGCGCCGCCGCCCCGGCCATGGCGCCGCCGGCCAGTCCGGCGCCGGCGACGGTGGCCACGAACATCTCCACGATGGGGCCGAGCAGCATCAGGGTCCCGATACCCGGAATCACGAACAGGCCGGCCGCCGCGGTCAGCAGACCCCATAGCCCACCCCAGGCGGCGCCCTGGGTCGCCCAGGCCTTCATCCGCTCGCCCGCATCCTTGTAGTAGACGCCCAGCACGTCGTCGCCGGAGGATTCGGCCTTGCCCAGTACCGATATCCAGTCCATGGGGTAGTCCTTGTCGATCAGCCGTTCCACCACGCGCTTGGCGCCCTGGTGGGTGTCGTAGACTGCGACGATCAGCTGGTGACGTGCCGGTTTGCTGGTTGGTTCAGTGGTCATGTCTGGTGTCGGCTGTGTTGGGATGCTGGCCCCGCTGAAAAGGGATGCGCCTTGGGGAGTGTGTTTGCCGGGTCGAGGGACGTTGAGTGGTTTGTAGCACCAAGTCTATGATGCCTGCATGATTCCTTCCGAGCACCGTATCGCCTTCGGCCCCGTCCCCTCGCGACGGCTCGGCCAGAGCCTGGGCATCAACAACGTCACCACCAAGTCCTGCAGCTACACCTGTGTCTACTGCCAGGTTGGCCAGACCACCGACAAGGCAATCGAGCCCAGGTCCTTCTTCACCCCGCAACAGATCCATGACGCGGTCGCCACCCGGCTGCAGCAACTGCGCGCCGACGGCCAGCGGGTCGACTATCTGACCTTCGTGCCCGACGGCGAACCCACCCTGGACAGCCGGCTGGGCGACAACATCGAGGCGCTGCGCGACCTGGGCATCCCCATCGCGGTGATCACCAACGGCTCGCTGCTGTGGCGCGAGGACGTGCGCGCACGGCTGAGCAAGGCCGACCTGGTGTCGATCAAGGTCGACGCGGTGGATGAGGCCGGCTGGCGCAAGGTCAACCTGCCGCACAGGGATCTGGAGCTGGCCACCATCCTGCAGGGGATTCGCAGCTTCGCCGCCGGCTACACGGGCACCCTGATCACCGACACCATGCTGATCGCCGGTCTCAACGACAGCGAGGCGTCACTGACCGCCACGGCGGATTTCATCGCCGGCATCGCGCCGCAGACCGCCTATCTGGCGGTGCCCACTCGCCCGACCACCGTCAAGGACGTGCACGGCAGCGATGAGGCGGGGCTGCTGCAGGCCCACCAGATATTCGCCGCGCGGCTAGCTGAGGTCGAACTGCTGACCGGGCACGAGGTCGGGCCGTTCGCCCACACCGGCGACGCCCGCGAGGACCTGCTGGCCGTCACCGCCGTGCATCCCATGCGCGAGGACGATGTGCGCCGGCTGCTGGCCGAGGACGGGGCCGACTGGCAACTGGTCGAGACCCTGCTGGCCGGCGGCGAACTCAAGATGCTGACCTTCGAGGGCGAACGGTTCTACCTGCGGCCGGTGCGCCGTGGCCGGCAGTGAGGCCAGGGGAGGCTCAGGGCAGGCCGATGGCCGCCTCCGGCTCCACGGCCTCGGTCAGGCGCAGCTCGATGCCGGCGTCGCGAAACACATAGGCCGGCCCCTTGCCCTGCAGGGTCTCGCGCGACAGCACCACGTCCACCTTCTGCGCCACCAGCCACTCGGCCACCCGCAGGCCCTTGCCGCGCTCCACGTCCCGGAATGGATTGACCGCAAGCTGACGTCCGACCACTGAGCGATCGTCCCGCTGCAGGGTCAGGATGGCGAAGTACGGCGCCTCACCGAAGTGCGCGCTGACCGGCCCGTCGGCTGCCGCGAGGGGCACCGCGTAACGCACATGCGGGGAACCGGCCGGCTCCACCTGCACCAGCACCCGCTCGAGGTGGGGGATCGCGTCGCGCACGGCGGCCTCGATCCGTTGCACGGCGCTTTCCACCTTTCTGCGGCTGGTCGCCCGCAATGCCAGCCCGGTCTCCACGAAACGGTAGCGTCCGGCGTTGCGTCCGGTCACCCAGTTCACCCCGGTGACCATGGGGTCCGCCTCGATGACCCGGCGTATCTGCAGCAGGGTATCGGTATCCAGCGAGGCATCGAGCAGCACCCGCATGGCGTCGGCCAGCAGGTCCCAGCCCATCTTGAGCACCGCCAGCACGATCAGCACGGCGGCCAGCCGGTCGAGGGGCCAGCCGCTCCACTGCGAGGCCAGCCCGACAAACACCAGCCCGGTGGTGAATGCATGGACGCGGTACTCGCGTGCGTCCGCGATCAGCGCGGGCGAGCGCGCCGCGCGGCCGGCGCGCAGCTCGAAGTGGCTGAACAGCAGGGGCAGGGCAGTGGTCAACACCAGCACGGCGAACATCCATGGCTCGGCGTGGACCGTGCGCGGGGCGGCCAGCAAGGCATCCCGGCCGATCTCGTAGGCGGTCAGCAGCACCAGGCCGGCCAGCCCCAGCGCCACCATGCTCTCCACCTTGTACAGCCCGTAGGGGAAGCGGCGCGATTTTCGCCCGGCCAGGCGAATGCCGACCAGCACGGCGGCGGCGCCCAGCAGGTCGAGCAGGTTGTGAACCACCTCGGCGCTGACGGCGAGGCTGCCGGAGGTCACGGCGAGCAGGCCGTGCAGGCCGACCAGCACCACATTGACCAGCAACGACAACCATCCCCAGCGCTCAAGTCCCATGGCGGCGATCTACGGCGTCGGTTTGTGTTGCCGCTTGTTCATCCACAGCTGGTAGTCATCGGAGCCGACACGGAGCATCTTTTTGGCCCCGCATGCCGGGCAGTGTTCTTCCTGGCAGGGCACGCCCCGGCGGTGCGGGATACGTGCTTCGCACTTGGGGCAGATACACTCGCCGACCGGCCCCATGTTGTGGTGGCGTTGTTTATGCGTCATGCGTTTCGCTCCCTGGCAGTCATCAAGACGGATTAACCGGTGTGGCCGACACGCAGCAGCGCGATGGTGGCGATGCCCAGCAGCAGCAGGGCGACCTGACGAACGGCGTCACCCAGCGCGACGCGCCGGTGCAGGTTCGGCACCAGGTCGGCGGTGGCGATATAGATGAAGCTGGCGGCCGACAGGGCCAGCACGTAGGGCACCAGCGCGCGGGCGTCCGCCAGCCAGAAATACGCCACCAGGGCGCCGGGCAGGGTGGTCGCGGCCGACAGGGTGTTCAACAGCAGCGCCTTGCTGCGCGAATAGCCGCTTTCGAGCAGGATGGCGAAGTCGCCGACCTCCTGCGGAACCTCGTGGGCGATCACCGCGATGGCGGTTGCGATGCCCAGCGGTATCGAGACCAGGAAGGCCGCAGCGATCACCACGCCATCGACGAAGTTGTGGAAGGCGTCGCCGACCAGGATCAGCGGCGCCGCCTGGCCGTGCACCTCGCAGTCGCTGTCATGGCAGTGCCGCCACAGCACCAGCTTTTCCAGCACGAAGAACAACACCATGCCTGCCAGAACGGTGGCAAGAATCGCCCGTGCCGGTGCCTGCTCCAGGGCAGCCGGGATCATGCCCAGGAAGGCGGCGCCGAGCAGCGTGCCGGTGGCATAGCTGATCAGGTGGGGCACCAGGCGCCCACGTGTCACTGCCGGCAATGCGAGCATCGATGCCGCCCCGGCGATGGCGCCGATGCTGCCGAGCAGGCTGAAGACAAGAATCCAGAGTATGAGCATCGGGAATGATCGGCTCGATCGCAGTCAGTACGAAGGACCCCGGGACAATCCCGCCTGTCGTTAGCGGGCCACCCGGCCATGCCGTCATGATAAAGCGTAGCCGGCCCTGAGTTGCCCGTTCGCCGGTTGAGTCAGGGCGGCATCGCAGCGCAATGCCGGACTAGAGATCCTTGCTGCGGATGATGACGGAGCCATCCGCTTCGTAGGCGCGTTTCTCGATGAGCCGTCTTGCTGCTTCCTGCAGTTCTGCGCGATGCCGGGCGACAAAGTGCATGGGCGCTTCTTCGTCCTGGCTGCCGAATTTGTCGCGCATGATCTGTAGCGAGATTCGGCAGAGCACGCGTTGCTTGTCCACATCTGCGGCAATGGTCGCCACTTCGGTCATGGGGTTCCAGCACTCGAGCTTGGGGAAAACGATCCCCGTAGAGCCGGACGCGGATGTTCGATGAGGGGTTAATTGCATGTGCAACTCTGTTGGCTGGAGCGGAACGAGCCAGTAGTGCTCAAGGCATACGTCGGCAGCGCTCGCTGAGGTGGCGCCAGGTAGGGACTGGCATCTGGGGATAGCCTCCGGACCAGCAGTGTCGCCGGCCTGAAGACATCCCTCTACGCGCTCATCTTAACAGGAATGTGTGAAACCCCATGTTTCGCCTTCTTCGTGGCGCACTTTCCTGCAGCGTCATTGCCTGCGCCTTGCCCGTTTCCGGATGCTTTGACGCCTCTTGCATGCGGCGATGCGATCCAAGGATGGATATGTGTTTGTGCTGACGAGCCTGCCGGTTTAAGGCGCTCAGTGACGGAACAGCTGCTGTCGATCCAGATTCCCAGGCAGCACTCCTCGCCCGTTTCATTGAGCATGTAGTGGCGGGATCCGGTCGTATCGTAGGCGGTCAGCGCTGCATTGACTGCGGCAACTGCTCAAGCTGGATGTGCGAGTAGGATGACCTGGACTCGGTGATGGTGATGGATGTCCTTGAGAACAAGTGCTTTATTCTTCCTGGATACACGACTTGGACGGATCATCCCCTCCCTTGGGATGATCAAAAAGACCCAATCATCTGGCTGGCGACTCTTCGGCCTCTAATTGGCCTATGTTTAACAAGTTATCAGCAGCAGCTCCGCACCTTTGGGTGTCGAGTATCAGAGCGAAGGAGGTAGTCATGAAACTCGTATACGACGTTGTCGAAGATGTTTACGACGATACTACGCAGATCAGAAGCATGACCGAACAGGCGAAGATGCCATCCGGGGACTGGCTGATCAGGACTACAGTCTATACACAACACCATATCAGCATGGCCGTCACCCAGATTCGACAGAAGAAAAACAGGAAATCCCTGTTCAAGCCGTTGTGCTAGGGATTACTGTCCGGTCTTCGGGGCAGGCGTGATGATGGGCAGGTCGTAGTAATCTGAAGTAACCGATCATGGTTGACCGCCAGGAACAGCTCAGGGCCTGGAGCGGCCCTGGGCTGTCAATCAGCAATGTGGGCTTCGCCGGTGGCAAATCCAAAGCGTGGTGGCAGGCTTGATGACGGGGTGAAGTCGCTTTGTGCATGTTTCATTGTGCATGGCACCTATGCGCGGAAGAATAAAATCGCAATGCCAACTGCAAATCCAAGCATTGGGAAAACAAATTTTAATTGTTTTTCGTCAAAGCCGGTTTTCCCGGTCAGGATTTTACCTCTGTGGTTTTGTATTCGTACTAATATGCTTAGAAAATGAAATGCAGTGCAGCAGATCAAGATGATCATCGCATCGCTTGTGTCAGGAAAACTTTGAAAGTAAATATATATCAATGAAAGTGACGTTCCTGAGCCAATGGATATAAACATCCAGACAAATTCATCCTTCCAGTCCATCTTTCCTGTCTTTTCGTTAAAGCTCATTAAGTTGATCCCGATCTATCCGCAAATGTGACGAGTACCTATGCAGACACAGCGGGCAAGGTGAGCAGTGCCCTTGCAGCTACTGCCTGAAGCCAAGGCCTGCTCATGGTCGATGGCCCCCTCAACTGGTGCATTTCAGCTGTCTGCGGCCTCTCAGCCGCCAAAAGCACCCAAAGCGAGCATTACCGCACTACCTTGCCGGAGCGACAACCTGCTCGGTCGCGCTGCCGTAGAAGTCGGCCAAGCGGCGGCGCTTGCTGTCTTCAGTGGCTTGACCACGCTAATGGTTCTAAGTATGTTCTCTATTCCCTTGGGGGCTCAGGTACAAGCCTGCATGACCCATGGGCCGAAAATTCACCACGAATGAGAACCAGTGCGAGGGGTTTATGGCTGTCATACCAAAGTGGATGTGCGACCGGGACAATAGTATGCATGACTCGAAAAAAGATGCGGATGCACACGACAAAATGCTGGAACTGGCAGAGGAGTTCACGGCGCTGCTGGAGGCGAATATTTCCAAAGTCGATGACAGGTTGGCAGAGGAGTTTGGTCTGCTGCTGGCCCGCAACCGCGACAAGTTGATCGAGGCCTGCAAGGGCAGGCCGGAGGCATTGCGAGAACTCGACAGTGACGAGGCCGACAACGTGACGCCGCTCAAGGCCAGTCAGTAGGCTCGATACACCAGCCAGGTCTCAGTGAACGGGCTGTGATTGCGCTGTTACGGAAACATGCTGTGTGGGCAGGATCGGCTGCAGCCGGGTGTTAGCCCTGCCGAGCTGTCTGTCATTGAGGTAAACCGGCTGCTCAAACCCTGGGTCTCGAAGGTGCAGGCTTGGCCGAAACAACTCCGGGAAGGTGGGCGCATTGCCCCGGATGCGGAATATCCAGGGCTGCACCAGCTCGGCGTTCAATCCCCGTCAGTCGAAGCAGCGGCAAAATGAAAGGCCTGTCGCTGATGGTTATTGCTGAAAGGTCCCCACGATCTCGGCCTGGGCAATGACATGTCCCTGCATGGCAGCCTCGAGCTGCGCCTTGGTTGGTCTGTGCAAATTATCGACCACGGCATCCAGAGCGTACAGCTTGTGAAAATAGCGATGGCGACCGATGGGTGGGCAGGGGCCGCCGTAGCCGGCTTTCCGCCAGTCGTTGAGTCCCTGCTGCGCGCCTGCAGGCAAGTCCGTTGATGCGGCGCCCTCGGCCAGGCCGGTGGCATCCGCTGGCAGGTTGTACACAAGCCAGTGCACCCAGGTCATCTTCGGCGCTTTGGGGTCCGGTGCATCCGGATCGTCGATGATCAGTACCAGGCTTCGTGTTTTGTCCGGTACGCCCGACCAGCTCAGGGGCGGGGAGATGTCGTCGCCGGAGCAGGTGTACCTGGCGGGTATGGCATCGCCGTCTTCAAACGCATCGGAGCTGAGTGTCAGTGCCATGTGGGTCTCCTCGGCATATGTTGAAACCGGTCGGTCACGGGCCGAAAGCGGGTGACGCGGTGTACAGCGGTCAGCTGGTCGACCCCTTGTCCTGCAGACGCTCGATCAGTGGCGCGATCAGGTCCATGGGCAACGGGAACACGATGGTGGAGTTCTTCTCGGCGGCGATCTCGGTCAGGGTCTGCAGGTAGCGCAGCTGCAACGCCTGAGGCTGTTTGGCCAGGGTCTGCGCGGCCGCCAGCAGTTTCACCGAGGCCTGCTCCTCACCCTCGGCGTGGATGACCTTGGCACGTCGCACCCGCTCGGCCTCGGCCTGCTTGGCAATGGCGCGCACCATCGTCTCGTTCAGGTCGACGTGCTTGAGTTCGACGTTGGCGACCTTGATGCCCCAGGCGTCGGTCTGCTCGTCGAGGATGGCCTGGATGTCGGCATTCAGCTGTTCGCGGCCGGCCAGCATGTCGTCCAGCTCGTGCTGGCCGAGCACCGAGCGCAGGGTGGTCTGCGCCAGCTGGCTGGTGGCTTCGTAGTAATTCTCCACCTGGATGATGGCGCGCTCGGGGTCGATGACGCGGAAGTAGATCACCGCGTTTACCTGCACCGAGACGTTGTCGCGGGAGATCACGTCCTGGCTGGGCACGTCCATCACGATGGTGCGCAGGTCCACGCGCACCATGGTCTGGATCACCGGGATGATGATGATCAGGCCGGGCCCCTTGACCTTCCAGAAGCGGCCCAGCATGAACACCACGCCGCGCTCGTATTCGCGCAGGATGCGGATGGCGCTGAGCAGGAACAGCACCACGAAAGCGATGATCACGTAACTGATGTATGCAGTCATTTAGTGTTCCTCCATCTGGTGTGATTCGACCGGCGCCACCTGCAGAATCAGCCCGTCGCGTGCGGTGACGCGAACCTGCTGCCCGCGGCGCAACGGCTGGGTGCTGCGGGCATTCCAGTTCTCGCCGTGCAGGTGCACGTGTCCCTCGGTGTCGAAGTCGTCCAGCACTTTGCCGATGGCGCCGATGAGTTCCTCCTCGCCACTGACCACCGGCCGGCGACGTGCCTTGATCACCATCCCCAGCACGAAGCTGAACAGCAGCAGGCTGGACACGGCGAAGGTGCCGATCAGTGCCGGCGAGATGCCGTAGCCCGGCACGTCCGTTTCCATCAGGATGATGGAGCCGAACACGAAGGCGATGACCCCGCCGATGCCGAGAATGCCGAAACTCGGCACGAAGGCCTCGCCCACCATCAGCGCGATGCCCAGCATCAGCAGCGCCAGCCCGGCATAGTTGATGGGCAGCGCCTGGAAGGCGAACAGCGCCAGCAGCAGGCAGATGGCACCGATCACGCCGGGGGCGCCCAGCCCCGGGTTGGAGAATTCGAACAACAGGCCATAGATGCCGATCAGCATCAGCACATAGGCGATGTTGGGGTTGGTGATGACCGACAGCAGCCGGGTTCGCCAGTCCGGTTCCAGCTGTTCCAGCACCAGCCCCTGGGTGTGCAGGGTCTTGTCCTCGCCCAGTACCTTGATGGTGCGGCCGTCGAGTTGCCTGAGCAGATCGCTGACATCGGTGGCGATCAGGTCGATGACGCCCTCTGCGAGCGCCTCCTCGGCGGACAGGCTGGCCGCCTCGCGTACCGCTTTTTCCGCCCATTCCACGTTGCGTCCGCGGGCCTGCGCCAGGCCGCGGATATAGGCCACGGCATCGTTGATCAGCTTCTGCTGCATGGCATCCTTGGGCGCTTGTTCACCCTCCGGCGTTGGCGCCGCAGGCGACTTGGGCATGCCGATGGTCACCGGGGTCGCGGCCCCCAGGTTGGTGGCCGGCGACATGGCTGCGATATGGCTGGCGTAGAGGATGTAGGTACCGGCGCTGGCGGCGCGGGCGCCGCCGGGCGCGACATAGGTCACCACGGGTATGGGCGATGACAGGATGTCCTGGATGATGTCACGCATCGACGAATCCAGGCCGCCGGGGGTGTCCATGCGCAGGATCACCAGCTGGGTGGCGGGGCTGGCTTTTTCCAGCGCCTGGTGCAGGTAGTTGCTGGTGGCCGGGCCGATGGGGCCGGCTATCTCCAGCAGCAGGCCGCGGGTCTCCGTGCCCTGGCCGTTGACCAGCAGGGACCATCCCAGCAGGACCAGTATCAGGAGAAGGTGGCGCCGCATGGTTGTTGATGACCCGTTGTTTGCGCTGACTCGGGTAAATGTAGCCGCGGTGTGGGGCCCATGCCACGACTCAGTGGCGCTCAACTGTCCCGGGTCAAGGAAAAAAGGCGGCCTGTCGGCCGCCTTGTCGTCGGGCTCAGTGCTGGTCGAACAGCGCCTTGTAGCCGGCCCAGGTGGCATAACCCAGCACTGGGAAGATCACCACGAAGGCGGCGAAGAAGGTCAGCATGCCCACCAGCGTCAGCAGCGATACCAGGCCACCCCAGACCAGCATCGCCAGTGGCTGTTCGGTGACGGCCTTGACGCTGCTGGCGATGGCAACGGCCATGTCGGCCTTGCCATCGATCACCATCGGCAGTGACCAGGCGGTGATCATGAACATGCCGGCGGCGAACAGTGCGCCGATGCCGAACAGGGTGCCGACGAAGCCCAGGCCCTCGGCCGAGGTCAGCACCTCGATGACCGCCGACGGCGTGGCGACATTGCCCACGTAAAGCGCCACCGCCAGGGTGGATACCCGTATCCAGGCAATCATGATCAGGGCCAGTACCACGCTGAAAATACCGACCATGGTGCGATGCTCCCCCATCACCCGCCAGCAGCGGCTCAGACTCGGCGGCTTGCCCTGGTCGACCTGCTGGGCCATGCGGTACAGGCCCACGGCAAAGAAGGGGCCCACCAGCAGGAAGCCGCTCCAGAAGGTGAAGATGAACTGCGGCTTGCTCATCCCCAGCCAGGTGATGCCGGCACCGGCCAGCGCGAATACCAGTCCGTAGACCAGCGAACCGAGGGGCATCGCCCTGAAGTAGTGCCAGGCCTCTCCCAGCCAGCTGAATGCAGCGCCCGGCATCAGCCGCTTGCGTGGCGGCAGTTGCATGGGTACGTAGTCGATCTTGGGGACTTGGTGCACGGTTGCCATCGTCATTCCTCCTGATTGTCATGGCGCCTTGTTGGACGCCTTATCCAACAAGGTAGTGCCTGTCAGACACAAGACAACGGCAGGACGCGCGGGGTTTCGTTTCCTTGAGAACCACGTGGGATAAATTGGCGCGGTGACTGAACGGCTGCATAAAGATGCACCCATCCGACGCGGACTGGGTCCCGGCGCCTGTCCCTTCTGCGGGAATGCCTCAGTGCGGGCATAGCACCACGACCGCTGGCGCGACTGCTGGTGATGCGATCGCTGCCAACCGGTGTTTGTGCCGCCCGGGCAGTGGCTGGATGCGGCCTCTCAGGGGGGCGAGTACGACCTGCACCTGCCCCGCCTGGCGGTGTCGCTGCTTGCCCGTCCAAAGCCGGGTGGCGATGGGCTGGCTGTCGATTGCGGACCCGGGCCGACCTGCTCGCAGATGCTGCAGGAGACCGGCCACCCGGCGTCCTTCTATGACCGCTTCTACGCGGACGATGGGGCGGTGTTATCGCGCAGCTAGGACTTCATCAATGCCACCGAGGTGGCCGAACACCTGCACTGCCCGGGTGAGGACCGGATCGGCTATGGCGGCGGCTCAACCCGGCGATTTGAGTCACACGTCCAGCATCAGCTTGCGCGGCTTGCGCATGCCGGCGATCTTGCACGGCTGCTGGCCGTAGCCGTAGGGGAACAGCTTGTAGACGTACTTGCGGGTGGCCTTCTCCGGGCCGTGTGTCTCTTTCAGGTACTTGAGTACGGTGCGCAGCTCGGGCACGGCAAACTGGTCTTCGAAGTGCTTGCGGATGTACATCACCAGCTCCCAGTGGGCGTCGGTCATCTCGACACCCAGGTCGTCGGCGACCTGCCGGGCGACATCCATGTTCCACTCACTCGGATCGAGCATAAAGCCTTCCTCGTCAGTGGCCAGTTACCGGCCCTGGACCTGCATTGCGTATGCGCTCACGGTGTTTGCTCCATCTGTGTGCAGCGACCGGCATTCTGGCCGCATGTTTCTGCGTGATTATTAGGTTGGGGTTGTCGGTTCACGGTGCTGGATGGCGTGGCCGCGCCACGGCACAGGCGCGATGCGCAAGGACAGGCAGGGTGCAGGATGGATGGGCGGCTTGCCGGTAATGGCATAGCGGATTGAGCCTGGGTCAGACATCGTTGTCTCCATGCGCCAGTGCAATTGCCAAGCTGTCAGCAAGGGCTGTACCAAGTTGATGCCTGTTTCGCACGGGCGTGGTGCAGCGGGCCGTCACTGGTCGGATAATACCTGTCTTATCAATTGCTTGTCCGGGTTGTGTCGTGGTGATTGCGACGCTTCCTGGCGGCTGTCCGGACAGCCGATGCAGCCGTTGCCTGCTGCCTGCACAGGATTGGGACCCTGATTTGGCACATTAGCCTGCTCTTATGCACCGCCGGGGTGCGGTTTTCACTGCAGGGTGTCTGGCGGTTTTCCAGGCGGAATTTAAAAGTAGCCTCTAATCAGCAACTTATTGCGATTGTCCGTAATTGGCAAAACTCTTGCATTCTGCCTGGGCATACGAGGCCGAACCCCAGCCTCGCGCAAGTTTCAGAGGTACCTAATGATGAAAGAGAAGCTGGTCGTAGTGGGCAATGGCATGGCGGGCATGCGTGCCGTGGAGGAACTGCTCAAGCTGGACGCCGACAAGTACGAGATCACGGTGTTCGGCAATGAGCCCCACCCGAACTACAACCGCATCATGCTGTCGCCGGTACTCGCCGGCGAGAAGACCATCGACGACATCATCCTGAATACCCGCGAGTGGTACGACGAGAACGGCATCAAGCTGGTCAGCGGCGATACCGTGGTGGATATCGACCGGGTCAAGCGCAAGGTGATCACCGCATCCGGCGCCGAGGCCGCTTACGACCGCCTGCTGCTGGCCACCGGTTCCAATCCTTTCATCATCCCGGTGCCCGGTCATGACAAGGAAGGCGTGATCGGCTTCCGCGATATCGCCGACGTCGATGCCATGCTGGCGGCGGCCAAGTCCTACAAGTCCGCGGTGGTGATCGGCGGCGGACTGCTCGGCCTGGAGGCTGCCAACGGCCTGATGAAGCAGGGCATGGACGTCACCGTGGTGCACCTGCTGGACAGCCTGATGGAACGCCAGCTGGACAAGCCGGCATCGGCGCTGCTCAAGCGTTCGCTGGAAGAGCGCGGCATGAAGTTCCTGATGCAGGCCTCCACCGCCGAGATCCTCGGCGACGGCCGTGTCACCGGCGTCAAGTTCACCGACGGCAGCCAGGTTGATGCGGACCTGGTGGTGATGGCCGTGGGCATCCGCCCCAACATGGCGCTGGCCCAGCAGGCCGGTCTGCACTGCGAGCGCGGCCTGGTGGTCAACGACACCATGCAGACCTTCGACCCCAAGATCTACGCCGTGGGCGAGTGCGTGCAGCACCGCGGCATGTGCTACGGCCTGGTGGCGCCGCTGTTCGAGCAGGCCAAGGTGGTGGCCAACCACCTGGCCGCGATGGGCATCGCCCGCTACGAGGGTTCGGTGACCTCCACCAAGCTCAAGGTCACCGGCATCGACCTGTTCTCCGCCGGCGAATTCAACGAAGGCGAGGGTGACGAGACCCTGGTGCTGCAGGACCCGGCGCAGGGCGTCTACAAGAAACTGGTGATCCGCGACAACAAGGTGAAGGGCGCGGTGATGTACGGCGACACCATGGACGGCACCTGGTACTTCACCCTGCTGCGCGAGGGCACCGACATTTCGGCCTTCCGCTCCACCATCCTGTTCGGTCAGCACGACCTGGGCGACGCCGGTCACGGCAAGAGCGGCGACGCCGGCGTGATGGCGCTGCCGGACAGCGCTGAGATCTGCGGCTGCAACGGCGTGTGCAAGGGCGACATCGTCAATGCCATCACCAAGAAGGGCCTGTTCACCCTGGCCGAGGTGCAGGCGCATACCAAGGCGTCCAGCTCCTGCGGCTCCTGTACCGGCCTGGTGGAATCCATCCTGGCCAGCACCGTGGGCGAGGGCTACGACAAGGCGCCGAGCAAGAAGGGCATGTGCGGCTGCACCGAGCACAGCCACGACGAGGTGATCGCCGCCATCCGCGACCAGGAACTCAAGACCATGGACGCGGTGCGTGCGGCCATGGAGTGGAAGACCGAGGATGGCTGCGCCAGCTGCCGCCCGGCACTCAACTATTACCTGCTGGCCCGCTGGCCGGAAGAATACCAGGACGACGCCCAGTCCCGCTTCATCAACGAGCGTGCCCACGGCAACATCCAGAAGGATGGTACCTACTCGGTGGTGCCGCGCATGTTCGGCGGCCTGTGCACCGCGGACGACCTGCGCGCCATCGCCGACGTGTCGGACAAGTACCAGGTCCCCGAGATGAAGGTCACCGGCGGTCAGCGCATCGACCTGTTCGGTGTCAAGAAGGAAGACATGCCGGCCATGTGGAAGGACCTGTCCGAGGCCGGGTTCGTCTCCGGCCACGCCTACGGCAAGGCGCTGCGTACGGTGAAGACCTGTGCCGGCAAGACCTGGTGCCGCTTCGGCACCCAGAACTCCACCGGCCTGGGCGTCAAGCTGGAGGAGCTGACCTGGGGCTCGTGGATGCCGCACAAGTTCAAGATGGCCGTGTCCGGCTGTCCGCGCAACTGCGCCGAGGCCACCATCAAGGACTTCGGCGTGGTGTGCGTCGACTCCGGTTACGAGCTGCACGTGGGCGGCAACGGCGGCATCAAGGTGCGTGTCACCGACCTGTTGTGCAAGGTCGAGACCGAGGAAGAGGTGCTCGAGTACTCGGGTGCCTTCTGCCAGCTGTACCGCGAGGAAGGTCACTACCTGGAGCGCACCGCACCTTGGGTTGAGCGTGTCGGCCTGAACCACATCAAGGAAGAGATCCTGGAAGACGAAGCCAAACGCAAGGCGTTATACGAGCGCTTCAAGGTCAGCCAGAAATCCGCCCAGATCGATCCGTGGAAGGAACGGGCTGACGGTGGCGAGGCCCACGAGTTCACCCCGGTGGTGATCAGCGCCTGACCCCTGCGTCCAACCGACTTCAAAGAGATAACTAAATGAGCAACTGGATCGAAATCGTCGCCCTGGCAGACATCCCCAAGCTGGGCTCCCGCGTGATCAAGACCGACACCATGACCATCGCCGTGTTCCGCACCGCCAGGGACGAGGTGTTCGCCGTCAAGGACGCCTGCCCGCACAAGGGCGGCCCGCTGTCCCAGGGCATCGTGCACGGCACCTCGGTGACCTGTCCGCTGCACAACTGGAAGATCGATCTGGCCTCCGGCCAGGCGCTGGGCCCGGACGAGGGCTGCACCAACACCTTCGCCACCAAGGTGGAAGGCGGCAGGGTGTTCCTGGCGCTGAAGGCCGACGAGGCGGCGGCCTGAATCAGCCGGGCGATGCAGGATTGGGAGTGAGTTGAGCGGCAACTGCATCTAACATAGAGAAGGGGCGGCATCAGTGCCTCCTGGCGAGTTGACCGGCGGGCGCTTGCAGCATCATCCAGCGGGAGTGTCATGAGTTCTGAGGTCTGTACAACCTGTCCTTACTGCGGCGTGGGCTGCGGCGTCATCACCGAAACCGGCGCGGGTGGCCTGGTCAAGGTGCGGGGGGACAAGGCGCATCCCGCCAACCTGGGCCGCTTGTGTTCCAAGGGCGCGGCGCTGGGCGAGACCGTGGACCTGGAAGGTCGCCTGCTGCAGCCGGTGGTGGACGGTGAGCAGGCCGACTGGGACAGCGCGCTGGACGCGGTGGCCGAGCGCTTTCGAAAAGTCATCGACGAGCATGGCCCCGATGCGGTGGCCTTCTATGTCTCCGGCCAGCTGCTGACCGAGGACTACTACGTCGCCAACAAGCTGATGAAGGGCTTCATCGGCTCGGCCAACATCGATACCAATTCCCGGCTGTGCATGTCCTCCGCGGTGGCCGCCCACAAGCGTGCCTTCGGCAGCGACAGCGTGCCCACCTGTTACGAGGACCTGGAGCAGGCCGACCTGGTGGTGCTCGCGGGCTCCAACCTGGCGTGGTGCCACCCGGTGTTGTACCAGCGCATCCTGGCCGCCAAGAAGGCGCGACCGCAGATGCGCGTGGTGGTGATCGATCCGCGCAAGACCGCCACCTGTGACGGTGCCGACCTACACCTGCAGGTGCGCAGCGGTACCGACGCGGTGCTGTTCAACGGCCTGCTGATCTGGCTGCGCGACCACCACAAGCTTGACGAGTTGTTCGTGCGCTACCAGACCCATGGCCTGGAAGAGACCCTGCGTATCGCCGAGTGGTATGCGCCGTCGCCACGGGCGGTGGCCGAGCACTGCGGCCTGGAGGTGCAGGACCTGCTGGATTTCTACACCTGGTTCGCCGACACCCAGAAGGTGGTGACGGTGTTCTCCCAGGGCCTCAATCAGTCCACCAGCGGCACCGACAAGGGCAATGCCGTCATCAACTGCCACCTGTACACCGGGCGTATCGGCAAGCCGGGCGCAGGGCCCTTCTCCATGACCGGCCAACCCAACGCCATGGGCGGGCGTGAGGTGGGCGGCCTGGCCAACCAGTTGGCCGCGCACATGGACCTGGACGACCCGCTGCACCGCGACCTGGTGGGGCGCTTCTGGCAGGCGGACCGACTGGCCGAGGGGGCGGGGCTCAAGGCCGTTGACCTGTTCCGCGCCGTCGAGCAGGGCGAGGTCAAGGCGCTGTGGGTGATGGGCACCAACCCGGCGGTGAGCATGCCCGATGCCAACCAGGCACGTCGCGCCCTGGCGCGCTGTGAATGCCTGGTGGTGTCCGACTGCATGGCCGAGACCGACACCCTGCGTTACGCCCACATCAAGCTGCCGGCGCTGACCTGGGGTGAGAAGGACGGCACCGTCACCAACTCCGAACGCTGCATCTCCCGTCAGCGTCCGTTCCTGCCCGCACCGGGCGAGGCCAGGGCCGATTGGTGGATCCTCAGTGAGGTGGCGCGGCGACTGGGCTTTGCCGGGTTCGATTACAGCAGTCCAGCCGAGCTGTTCGACGAGCACGCAAGGCTGTCCGGTTTCGAGAATTTCGGCGACCGTGACTTCGACATCAGTGGCCTGGCCGGTCTCGACCAGGCTGCCTACGATGCCCTGCAGCCGACCCAGTGGCCAATACCCGCCGGCGGACAATCCAAGCAGCGGCTGTTCGCCAACGGCCGTTTCTATACCGCCAGTCAGCGCGCCAACTTCCTGCCGGTGACGCCGCGCCCGCCGTCCATTCATACCGACGAGGCCTATCCGCTGGTGCTCAACACCGGCCGGGTGCGTGATCACTGGCACACCATGACCCGCACCGGCAAGTCGCCCAAGCTGTCGGCCCACGACACCGAGCCGTTCATCGTGCTGCACCCGGAAGATGCCACCAAGCTGCTGCTCGAAGACGACCAGCTGGCAGCGGTGACCAGCCACTGGGGTGAGGCCATCCTGCGCACCCGGGTGTGCGACAGCGTGCTGCCGGGCAACGTGTTCGCACCCATGCACTGGAACGACCAGTTCGCCAGCGCGGCGCGGGTGGGCAGCCTGATCCACGCCCAGGTGGATCTGATCTCGGGCCAGCCCGAATTCAAGAACACCCCGGTGCGGGTGATCCCCTATCGCGCCACCTGGTACGGCTTCATGCTCACCCGCCGCGCCATCAAGCCACGCAAGGCCAGCTACTGGAGCAAGGCGCGCCGCACCGGCCTGTGGCACTACGAGGTGGCGGGCGAGGAGCGGCCGGACAACTGGGCGGCGCGCGCCCGCCAGTTGCTGTGCACCGAGGAATCCGGCGCCGAGTGGCGCGAACTGTACGATTCGACCCAGTCCAGTTACCGCGCAGCCCGTCTGGTGGACGGCCGGCTGGACGCGGTGATCATCATCGGTCCGGATCACAGTCTGCCGCCACGCGACTGGCTGGTGGAGCTGTTCAAGCACGACAAGGTGGACGAGGCCGCCCGTGGCCGCTTGCTGCGCGGCACCCCGCCACAGGGCCAGGAGGATGCCGGGCGTGTGGTCTGCGCCTGCTTCAGCGTCGGTATCAACACCATCATCAAGGGCATTCGCGAGCAGGGCCTGCTCAGCGCCGAGGCCATCGGCAAGGCGCTGAATGCCGGTACTAACTGCGGCTCCTGCGTGCCCGAACTCAAGCGCATCATCGCCGAGGTGCAGTCCGGCAGCCACGACTGAGGGGGCGCATGCACATCGGTAGCGGCGGCTGCCGCCGCATCGCGGCTGAGCGGTGTACCATGTTCCGGCGCAGATCTGGCGCCGCCGCGGTACGACACTGTCGTCGGCGTGGCGGCCTGGTCTGGCCACCCCCTGTGTAGCTGTCCGTCGAGGTCTGTTTTGTCCGTTTCCGCATCGCTCCCCGTACTCGGCTTCGTGGCCTTTTCAGGTACCGGCAAGACCACGCTGCTCAGCCAGCTGATCCCGGCGCTGCGCGAGCGCGGCCTGCGCTGCGCCGTGATCAAGCACTCCCATCATGACTTCGAGATCGACAAGCCGGGCAAGGACAGCCACCGGCTGCGCGAGGCCGGTGCAGACCAGGTGATCCTGGCGTCGCCGCATCGCACCTTCTGGGTCAGGGAAGGGGATGGCGAGACCGAGCCAAAACTGGCAGACCTGGTGGCGCGGCTGGATCCGGCAGGCCTGGACCTGGTGCTGGTGGAGGGTTTTCGCGGCGAGGCCATCGCCAAGATCGAGGTGCATCGTCCGTCGCTGGGCACGCCGCTGCTGTGCGTGACGGATGACAGCATCATCGCGCTGGCCTGTGATCAGACACCGGATGCCACGCTGCCGGTGCCGCAACTGCCGCTGAATGACGTGGCTGCGGTGGCCGAGTTCGTGTTGCGCTGGCAGCAGCGCGACGCCGGCTGAATCGACCTTCCGCTGCTGTTGGTCTGGTCGGCTTAAGCCGAGATACGCAGCAGTTGGCGCAGCTGCTCGGGGCGTTTGCTCAGGTCCGCCAGGCTGTATTGATCGAGTACCTGCAGGAAGGCCTGGCCGGCCTGGTCGAGGATGCCCTTCAGCCGGCAGTTGCCGGACAGCGGGCAGGGCGGCTGGTTGCAGTCGATGATCTGCAGCCGGTTCTCCATGTCCCTCACCACCTGGCCCAGGCCGATCTGCGCAAGCTCCCGGGCCAGCACGATGCCGCCGCCCTTGCCGCGAATGGTCTGCACATAGCCCAGCTGCCCCAGCCGGTTCACCACCTTCAGCAGGTGATTCTTGGCAATGGCGAAACTGTCGGCAATGTCGCTGACCTTGACCCTGGCGCCTGGCTGCTCCGCGGCCAGGTACAACAGCACGCGCAGCGAGTAGTCGGTGTAGCGGGTTAGTTGCATGACGTTCAACTCCGTGGGGCGCAGTCGTAGTGCTGCGCGCCAACACAAGAAAAAATTAACGCTCCGACTGCTGTCCTGCAAGGGACGCGCCAGATGTCGCTTTATCTACATATGGACACGGCCTGCAGCCTTTGCGCCTGCCCCGCCGGGCTGAATGCCGTCAGGCAGGCACCGATGTGGTCCGTGCCGGACCTTTGTTGCACCAAAATTGCCACTTTGATGTGCGTTGCCAACTCGCGGGCCCTGTTGCTGACGGGCCCTCGGCTGCTGGCATGCTCTTTGCTCCCTGAGTTTCGGGTGCGGTGTCCCTGACCCGCATCGCTATAGGGCGACCAACGCTGGTCGCAACGGACAACGGCGTCCACGACCTCACGCGCAATAGCGCGTCGGCTCGTGGACGTTTTTATTTGGTGGAGAGCTATTGCATGTCACAGCCCGCGCGCATTCCCAGCGATCCACCGGCATTGCCGGTGGCGCAGTCGAACGCGGCGCCCATCGTCATCGTCGGCAACGGTCCGGCGGGGATGGAGGTGGCGCGCCAGTTGCTGGCGCGGCGGCCTGAGCTGCAGCTGGTGATCTTCGGTGCCGAATGCCATCCGCCTTATAACCGGGTGCGGCTGTCTTCGGTGCTGGCCGGTGACCTGGGATGGGATGGCGTCGCCGACCAGCTGGTATTGCCGCCCGGTGCCCGGGTGGAGCAGCGCCTGGGCTATGCGGTCACTGCGGTGGACTACCAGAACCGCCTGGTGGTCGACGCGCACGGCCAGGTGCAGCCTTACAGCAAGCTGATCTTAGCCACCGGCTCACGGCCGCATATCCCCAGCATCCCTGGTATCGAACTGGCCGGGGTCTATACCTTCCGCAGCCGCGACGATGCCGAGCTGTTGATGGCGCGGCGGGTGCGCAGTCATCACACCGTGGTGCTGGGCGGCGGCCTGCTCGGCCTGGAGGCGGCGCGCGCCATGCAGCGCAACGGCACCCGCGTCACGGTGGTGGAGCACGCCGACCGGCTGATGAGCAATCAGCTGGACCTGGGTGCATCCAAGGCGCTGGCGGCGCAGCTGGCCGAGCTGGGTATCGAACTGGTGGTGGGTGATGGCGTACGCCGGGTGCTGGGTGATATCCGCGTCGCCGGTCTGCAGTTGCAGTCCGGCACACGCATCCCGTGTGACACCGTGATCGTCGCTACCGGCATCCGGCCCAACACCGATCTGGCGCAGGCGGCGCGCATCGCCTGGGGCCGGGGTATCCGGGTCGACGACAACATGCGCACCTCGGCTGCCGATGTGTATGCCATCGGTGAGTGCGCCGAACACCGCGACCGCATCTATGGCCTGGTGGGCCCCGGCCTGGAGCAGGCAGGGGTGGTCGCCAGTCACATCCTCGGCGAAGCCGGCAGCTACCAGGGGTCACTGGCCAGCACCCGCCTCAAGGTGGCCGGCTGCGATGTCCTGAGCATGGGACCCATGGGCGCCCACGAGGAGCGGCTGGGCGGCCGTCGCTATACCTATCGAGACGCGGACAGCGGCGTCTATCGCACCCTGCTGGTGAAGCGCCATCGCCTGCACGGCGTGGTGGCCATCGGTCACTGGGCCGATACCGCGCGGGCGCAGTCGGCGGTCGCCGAGCAGGCTCGGGTATGGCCCTGGCAGCTGCTGCGCTTTGTGCGCAGCGGCAGCCTGTGGCCGGAAGGCGAGGGCGGCGAGGTGTCCGCCTGGCCGGCCGCTGCACTGGTGTGCCAGTGCAAGTCGATCAGCCGCGGCGAGTTGTCCGATGCCATGACCGGTGGCGCCTGCAGTGTGGATGAACTGCGCGCCTGCACCGGCGCCTGCAGTGTGTGCGGTTCCTGCAAGCCGCTGCTCGAACAGCTGCTGGGCAGCAGCACCACGCCGCAACCGGTGGCCATGCATCGCTGGCTGCTGGGCAGCGCGGTGATCTCGCTGCTGGTGGCTCTGGCCTTCCTGCTGCTGCCTGCCGTGCCCTATGCCGACAGCGTGCAGCTGGACTGGCGCTGGGATGAACTGTGGCGCGACGGCCTGCTGAAACAGATCAGCGGCTTCAGCGTGCTGGGGCTGTTCGCCATCGGGCTGCTGCTGTCTCCGCGCAAGCGCCTGACGGCGCTGCAGTCGTGGGGGAACTTCGATGTGTGGCGGCTGCTGCATATCGGCCTGGGCCTGCTGGTGATGGCCGCGCTGCTGGCGCACACCGGCCTGCGTCTGGGCGAGGGACTCAATGCGGTGCTGATGGTCAGCTTCGTTGCGACGCTGCTATTGGGTGCTGTCTCCACCGGGGTGATCTCGCTGGAGCACCGCATGGGTGGCGTACTCGCCGCGCGGCTGCGTCGCCAGTCGGTGTGGTGGCACATCCTGTGGTTCTGGCCGGTGCCGGTGACGCTCGGTTTCCATGTCCTCAAGAGCTACTGGTACTGACATGGCGATGAGCAAGGCGAGCAAGTACATGCTGTGGGCCCTGTGGCTGGCCGCTAGCCTGGCCGCCGCCGCCTATCTGGCCTATGCCCTGCTGGGCAAGGCGGATCGGGAGCTGCTGATGCCGGGTCCGCTGAGCGCCGGTCACCACCAGCTGAGCGAGTCCTGCGAGAGCTGCCACACCGATCCGCTGGGCGGCGGCGAGCTGCTGCAGAAGGCCTGCGTGAACTGCCACGGCGACGTGCGCAGGAAGCCGTTCGATTCCCACCCGGCGGCAAAATTCACCGACCCGCGCAATGCCGACCGGCTGGAAAAGATCGATGCCCTGCATTGCGTCACCTGCCACACCGAGCACCGCCCCGAGATCACCGCCAAGGACGGCCTGACCCAGCCGAAGGACCTGTGCGTGCACTGCCATGCCGGGGTCGCGGAGGACCGGCCGTCGCACCAGGGCATGGCGTTCGATACCTGTACCAGTAGCGGTTGCCACAACTTCCACGACAACCGCGCGCTGTACACCAACTTCCTGGTCAAGCATCTGCACGAGGCGCCCACCAAGCCGGACGGCGAGTTGCCGGCCCGCGAGTTCGCCGGCGTTGTCGGCGAGATCATGGGTTATCCCCACGACCGCTTCCCGGTACAGCCACTGGCGGCCGACGACATGGATGCACCGGACGGGGCGCTGGCGGACAAGGACATCCATCGCGACTGGCTGGAGACCGCCCACGCCAGGTCCGGCGTGAACTGCACGGCCTGCCACATGCCGCCGGACGCCGAGGGCAATCCGCAGCCGTGGACCGACCACCCCGGCACCGTGGGCTGCGCCCAGTGTCACGACCTGGAGACCAAGCGCTTCGGCCAGGGCAAGCACGGCATGCGGATCGCCGCCGGCCTGTCGCCGATGACGCCGGCACAGGCGCAGTTGCCGATGAAGCAGGATGCCGCCCATGAGCAGCTCACCTGCCTGAGCTGCCACGGTGCCCACCGCTTTGATGTCGCCAAGGCGGCGGTGGAGGCCTGCGTGGCCTGTCACGACGACCAGCACACCCAGGCCTTCGCGGGTTCACCCCATGCGCAGCTGTGGCAGCAGTCCCAGGCCGGCAAGATCGCGGCACAGGCCGGCGTGTCCTGCGCCAGCTGCCACATGCCGCGCATCGACTTCGACGTCAACGACTGGATGAGCCGGGTGATGGTGGACCACAACCAGAGCGCCAGCCTGTCGCCCAATTCCAAGATGATCCGCCCGGCCTGCCTGCACTGTCATGGCCTTGGCTTCAGCCTCGACGCGCTGGCCGACCGGGCGCTCATCGACAACAACTTCAACGGCCAGCCGAGGGTGCACGTGGACACCATGGAGCTGGCTGAACAGGACCAGAAGCGCCGCCGGGAGAAGTCCGGCGGTGACGATGCCGGCATGTTCGGCTTCTGACCAGGCATTGCACATCACTACAACATCGTTGATCGGGAGACTCGATATGAAACTGCGTAAACCCCTGCTGCTCACCAGTGCCGCCGTCATTGCCGCCGCCAGCAGCGCCAGCATCGCCGCCGACGGCGACGCCACGGTATCGGTCAAGGCCATGGCCGACGCCCTGCACCTGGTGATGGACTCCGACCGCACCATCTACACCCAGAAGATCGTCAACCGCCTGGTGAAGAAGGAGAAGGTCATCAAGGCCTCGGAGCACTTCGATGACGACAAGGCACTGGTGCTGCCGGCGCAGATGTTCCGCTTCGGCGCCGAGCTGGTGCAGAAGCGTTCCGAGAAGCTGCCGGACGTGAATTTCAGCTACTCGCTGCAGTCGATGTGGCCGATCAACAAGCAGAACGCGCCCAAGACCGAGGCCGAGAAGACCGGCCTGAAGTATGTCGCCGACAACAAGGGCCAGAACTACTACACCACCGAGGAACTGGGCGGTCAGAAGTACTTCACCGCGGTCTACGCCGACACCGGCGTGGCGCCGGTGTGCGTGTCCTGCCACAACGCCCACCCGGACACCCCCAAGAAGGACTTCAAGCTGGGTGACGTGATGGGCGGCGTGGTGATCCGCATCCCGGTGGAGAGCTGATCCATGCCCAGTCCACTCGGTGGCCTGCTGCTGATGCTGCTGACGGCGACACCCGCCGCGGCGGCGTCGGATGAGGCTGCGTCCACACCCTACAAGCGATTCGAGGGGCAGGCCCTGGAGCAGGGCCGCGCCGTGTGGCTGGCCAACTGCGAGACCTGCCATGGCTATGGCATCGCCGGCGCGCCCATCCCGATGGAGCCCGCCGAGTGGCAACCCCGGCTGCAGCAGCCGATGGCGGTGCTCTACGGGCATGCCATCAACGGCTTCTTCGGTCCCGATGACGCCTACATGCCGCCCCGTGGCGGCAACCCGAAACTGAGCGATGCCGAGGTGAAGTCCGCGGTGGACTACGTGACCACCCTGGCACGCCATTACATCGACCAACAATCCAACTGACATTCGGAGCAAATGAAATGACCCCTGAACAGATCACACTCGTCAAGGAATCCTGGGCCAAGGTGACCCCCATCGCCGAGCAGGCCGCCGGGCTGTTTTACGGCAAGCTGTTCGAGACCTATCCCGAGGTCCAGCCCTACTTCAAGGGCGACATGAAGGACCAGGGCCGCAAGCTGATGGCGATGATCGGCACCGCGGTGAACGGCCTGGACAACCTCGGCCCGCTGGTGCCGGCGGTGCAGGAAATGGGCAAGCGCCACGTCGGCTACGGCGTCCAGGACGAGGACTACGACAAGGTCGCGGTATGCCTGCTGTGGACCCTTGAGCAGGGCCTGGGCGATGCCTTTACCCCCGAGACCCGGGAGGCCTGGACGGTGATGTACACCACCGTGGCCGACGTGATGAAGGCTGCGGCAGCCGAGGCGGCTGCCTGATGGCGTCCGGGGGCATGGCCGGCATTGCCGGCCGTGTCCTGCCGGATTACTTGCGGCTGGCCGCGAAGTCCAGCATGCGCCGGATGGAGTGCACGGCCTTCTGACGAACGGGTTCGTCGATATGGATCTCGTTGCCGCCCTCGCGTAGCACCGTCTCCAGATTCTGCAGTGCATTCATCGCCATCCATGGGCAGTGGGCGCACGACTCGCAGGTCGCACCCTCGCCCGCGGTGGGCGCGGCGATCAGCTTCTTGTTCGGCGCCAGCTGATGCATCTTCCAGAAGATGCCGTCATCGGTGGCGATGATGAATTCCTCGTTGGGCAGCTCCTGCACCGCCTTGATCAGCGCGGTGGTGGAACCGACCACGTCGGCCTGGTCCACCACCTCGTCCGGTGATTCGGGGTGCACAAGCACCGCGGCCTTGGGGTGCAGTTTTCTCAACCGTTCCAGGCCGAAGGACTTGAACTCCTCGTGCACCACGCAGGCGCCGTTCCACAGCAGCATGTCGGCGCCGGTCATGCGCTCCACGTAGTGACCCAGGTGCTTGTCCGGGGCCCACAGGATCTTCTCGCCCTGGGCGTGCAGGTGCTTGACGATGTCCAGCGCAATGCCGGAAGTCACCACCCAGTCGGCGCGGGCCTTCACCCGGGCGCTGGTATTGGCGTACACCACCACGGTGCGGTCCGGGTGCTGGTCGCAGAAGGCGATGAACTCGTCCGCCGGGCAGCCCTCGTCCAGCGAGCAGGTGGCGGCCAGGTCCGGCATGATCACGCGCTTTTCGGGGTTGAGGATCTTGGCGGTCTCGCCCATGAAGCGCACCCCGCACACCACCAGGGTGTCGGCGTCGCTGGTGGTGCCGAAGCGCGCCATTTCCAGGGAGTCGGCAACGCAGCCGCCGGTTTCTTCGGCCAGTGCCTGCAGATCGCCGTCCACGTAGTAGTGCGCCACCAGCACCGCGTTGTGCTCACGCAGCAGATCCTTGATGCGGTCCTTCATGGCGGCCTTGTCGGCGTCGCTGAGCGCCGGCCAGACGGGGTGGGCCGGCACCTTGATCTGGTGCGGTTCGCTGCGGTCCAGGTGCAGGATGGTTTCGTTGCTGCTCATTTGATGATCTCCATCCGCTGGGGATGCTTGATGCGGTATTCACGGGCTGGCCGATGCCTGCCGGTACGGCGCAGTTGGCCGGTTTCTTCAATCAGGCCGAGAGCCAGGATGCGCTTGCGGAAATTACGCTTGTCCAGGGATTCGCCTTGGACGATCTCATATACCTGCTGCAACTCGCCAAGGGTAAAGGTCTCGGCCAGGAACTGCAGGGCGATGTTGGAATAGGCCAGCTTGGCCACCAGTCGCTGCTGGGCCATGGCGATGATGTCGCCGTGGTCGAAGGCCAGGGGTGGCAGCGCGTTCACCGGGAACCAGGCGACCTCGGCGGCGTCGCTGGCGGCGTGCGGCTCGGGTAGCCGGTGTTCGGGCACCAGCGCGAAGTAGGCAACGCTGATCACCCGGCCGCGGGGATCCCGGTCCGGACGGCCGAAGCTGTACAGCTGCTCCAGGTAGACGCCGCTGATGCCGGTTTCCTCTGCCAGTTCCCGCTGGGCACAGCGGTCCAGGTCCTCGTTCATGTCGAGGAAGCCGCCCGGCAGCGCCCACATGCCCGCATGGGGCGGATTGGCGCGGCGGATCAGCAACAACTGCAGATGCTGCTCGCGCAGGGTGAAGACCACCACGTCAGTGGTGAGTGCCGGTCGCGGATATTCGTAGCAGTGGGAGCTGGCCATGGGCAATTAAGTGTAATGACTACACCAACTGATAATGGTGGAGCCGCCGCCCGTTGGCAAGCCCGCGATCAGCTTGTGTGTTCACGGCGTCGGTAGCCCTGCGCGGCCAGGCGGTCGAGGTAGTCCTGCCAGTACTCGGCCTGGTGCTCGCCCAACTCCAGCAGGTACTGCCAGGAGAACACACCGGACTTGTGGCCGTCGTCGAACCAGATACGCACGGCATAGGCGCCGACCGGCTCCAGGCGGTCGATATTGACCTGCTCCTTGTACACGGTGAGCTTGGCATTCAGGCCGGATACGTCTGCCGACGGGGCGTATACCCGCAGGTATTCGCAGGGCAGGTCGAAGCGGCGGCCATCCTCGTAGTGCAGGCTGAGGGTGCGGGCTTCCTTGTGCAGGGTGATGTCGGTGGGCGTTTGACTCATGTCGTGAAACGGCTCGCTGGAAAGAATGTATATCAAGATTCCCATTATCGGGCCGTTAAGGGGTCTAATAACAAAATGAGTTAATGGGGTTTTGGGGAATGACTGTCGTATCAGACTCGGTGCGGGAAGATGTATTAAAGCTGGAGCAGATTCCGCCGTTGTCCGCGACGGCCAACGAACTGCTGCGCATCGCCGCCGAGCCGGACATGGATGCCAAGCGCCTGGCGGCCATCCTGGACAAGGATGCAGCCTTGACGGCGCGCATCATCGGCCTAGCCAACTCGGCCTTCTTCGGCCAGAGCCGCCCGGTGCTCAGCATGGAAGACGCCATCATCCGTGTGCTGGGGCAGGACATGGTGCGCAGCCTGGCGCTGAGCATGGCGCTGGCCGGCAGTTTCGACATCAGCCGTTGTCCCGCCTATGACCTGCGCAACTACTGGGTGACGGCCCTGGGGACTGCCACCTTGGCGCGCGATCTGGCGGCGGCGGTGGGCAAGCCCGAGGTGGTGCATCCGGATGGCGCCTATCTGTGTGGCCTGTTGCACAGCCTGGGTGAACTGGCGCTGATGCATCTGCGTCCGGATTTGATGTGCGATGCGGTGCATGCCTATCTGGACGACCCCAGTCTGGATCCCATCGAACTGGAACGCCGGCACCTGGGGGTGGATCGCTGGCAGGCAGGTGAGTGGCTGGCATTCCGCTGGTACCTGCCCGAGCAGGTGCAACACAGCATCGGCTTTTTAGGCAGCGGCAGTTACCAGGGGACGCACCAGGCGCTGGTTCAGGTGGTGGCCGCCGCCCGTGCCTGGGTCATGGCGAGCCTGGCCGGGGACCTGCCGGACCTGAATCCGCCGGATGCGGCCGCCGAGGAGTTCCAGCGTATCGTGGCCCATTTCCATGGTCGTCTGGATGAGTTGAAGGCGCTGGCCGCCGCCCTGGTCTGAGTCGGCCGCGACGAGCCTTCAGGCCGGCCATAACCAGGCGGCGCCACGCACGCCGCTGGAATCACCATGTCGGGGCGGCAGCAGCCGGGTCCGTACCTCATCCGAGAACACATAGCGTGTCCAAAGCTGCGGCACGGCCGTATACAGCCGTGTCAGCCTGGACATGCCGCCACCCAGTACGATCACCTGCGGATCCAGCACATTGATGATGCTCGCCAGGCCGCGCGCCAGCCGATCTTCGTAGGCCCGCAGCGCGGCCTCGGCTGCTGCGTCACCGGACGCGCTGCGGGCAGCGATGGCGGGCGGGTCCAGTGACTCGCCGCTGCATTCGGCAAAGCTCAGGCTGAGCCCGGGGCCGGACAGGAAGGTCTCGATGCAGCCCCGCTTGCCACAGTAACAGGCCGGCCCCGGCAGTTCCTCGGGTCTTGGCCAGGGCAGGGGATTGTGCCCCCATTCCCCGGCGATCCGGTTGGGTCCGTCGAGCAGTGTGCCGTCGATCACCACGCCGGCGCCGGTGCCGGTGCCGATGATCACCCCGAACACCGAGCGGGCACCCGCCGCGGCACCGTCCGTCGCCTCGGACAGGGCGAAGCAGTCGGCATCGTTGGCAATGCGCAGCGGCCGGTCGAGCAGGGCCGCCAGGTCGCGGTCCAGGGCCTGGCCGTTCAGACAGGTGGAGTTGGCATTGCGCATCAATCCTGTGGACGGCGACAGCGAGCCGGGGGTGCCGATGCCCACCCGGGCGGGGCCGCCGCAAGCTGCCTCCAGTTCGGTGACCAGTCCGGCCACCGCCCGCAGGGTGCCGGGATAGTCGCCCTGCGGCGTGGCGATGCGGCGACGGGCCAGCTCGCGGCCGTCCGCAGTCAGTGCCAGGCCCTCGATCTTGGTGCCGCCGAGGTCGATGCCGATGCGTAGTGTCATGGCGATATTGTCGGGCATGGCGCGCCGCCCTGTACATGCCGCGGCGGCCACTGAGGTAGACTCGCCTGATGAACGCGCAAGCCGAACAACTCAAACTGGTGGTGGCCATCTCCTCGCGGGCCCTGTTCGATCTCAGTGAGTCGCATGGGGTCTACCAGCAGCAGGGCATCGAGGCCTACTGCAAGTACCAGATCGATCACGAGGAAGACCTGCTCGAACCGGGCGAGGCCTTCCCGCTGGTGCGCAAGCTGCTGGCGCTCAACGAGCAGTTCGAGGGCCGGGTGAAGGTGGAGGTGGTGCTGATGTCACGCAACAGCGCCGACACCGGGCTGCGCATCTTCAACTCCATCCAGCACTACAAGCTGAGCATCTCCCGCGCCGCCTTCACCGGCGGTGGCACGCCCTTCGCCTATGCAGCGGCGCTCGGCGCCCATCTGTTCCTGTCCGCCGACGCCGACGACGTGCGGCGGGCGCTGGACGCCGGCATGGCGGCGGCCACCCTGGTGGCCGGTGACCGGCCCAAGGCACAGGACCCGGGTGCAGCGGACAAGCCGCAGCTGCGTATCGCCTTCGACGGTGACGCGGTGCTGTTCTCGGACGATGCCGAGCGGGTGTACCGGGAGCAGGGTCTGACCGCCTTCGAGGCCAGCGAGAAGGCCGCCGCCAAGCAGCCCCTGCCGGGTGGGCCGTTCAAGCGCTTCCTGCAGGTGCTGCACCAGATGCAGGTGCTGGCGCCGAGCGGCGCCGCGCCGATCCGCACCGCGCTGTGCACGGCCCGCGGCGCGCCGGCCCATGAGCGGGTTATCCGTACCCTGCGGGAGTGGAATATCCGTATCGACGAGGCGTTGTTCCTCGGCGGCATGGACAAGGCGGCCTTCCTGAAGGCCTTCGGCGCGGACATTTTCTTCGACGACCAGCGCGGTCACTGCGAATCGGCCAGCCAGCATGTGCCCACCGGACACGTGCCGCACGGGGTGGCGAACACCTGAGGGATCGAGGGCGGGCCTCAGCCCTCGTCTTCGTGCTCGATCTCGGCGGCGGGCGGCTGCAGGAAGTTGCCCTGGATGTAGTTGACGCCCACGTTCCACAGCGCCGCCAGGGTCTGGGCATCCTCCACGCCGAGGGCGATGGTCTTAACGCCGCGGCTCTGCAGGGTCTCGTTGAGTTGCTTCAGGCTTTCCTGGCGCGCGGTGTTGCCGGCGATGTCTTCCAGCAGTTCCGGCTTGAGCTTGACCAGGTCGATGGGCAGGTGTTTCAGCAGGGTGTCCGAGGAGGCGCCGTCGTCGAAGGCATCCACCGCGATCCGGCAGTTGATCTTTTTCAGGCTTTCGATGGTGGCGCGCGCTGCCTGCAGGTTGGCGCGGATGTCACGCTTGCGGATCTGCACCGTCACCCAGGCGCCCTTGGCGCGGTATTCGCGCAGGCAGTCACACAGCCACAACAGCACCTGTTCGTCCTGCAGGGCCTCGCGGGACAGGGTGATGATGAAGTTGACCTTGCGGCCCTGCTCGCGCTGATGACTGAGTTCGGCCAGGGCGTGTTGTATCACCCAGCGGTCGATCGCAACCATGTGCCCGGTTTCGCGGGCGGATTCAAGGAATTCGGCGGGACGCAGTTCCTGGCCCTGGTCGTTGGTCAGCCGCAGCAACACGGCATAGTTTTCCCGCGCGTCGCCCTGTAGGCTGACGATGGGCTGATAGACCAGGTGCAGCTTGTCCTCGGCGATGGCGCGATCGAGCAGGGCGCTGACATCCGGGTCGAAGCCGGAGTCGGCGTCCACCAGTTGGGTACCCTCGTACACCACATAGCGATTGCCGCCATCGCGCTCGGCCTGGTGACGGGCACGCAGCGCACGGTTGACGAAGTCGCTGGCGCTGATCACCAGCGGGCTGTGCGAGGCGGCAATGCCGATGCTGAATACCGGCTGCACTTCGGGCACCGCGTCGCTGGGTATCTCGGTCAGGCCGTCCAGCAGTCGCTGGGCCGCGGCCTGGGGGTCCTGCTCGCCGCTCATCAGCAGGGCAAAGTCGTGGTCGCCGAAGCGCGCCAGGGTGCCGAGGTCCTCGCAGAGTTCGGATAATCGGCGGGAGAACGCCTGCAGCATCGACTCGCTCAGTTCCATGCCGTGGTCATGGCAGATCTCGGCGCAGTTGCTCACCGTCAACAGCAGTAGCTGCAACGGGGGGCGCTGCTCATCCAGTCGCGCCACCTGGGATTCCAGTCGCGCCATCAGGAAGCTGCGGTTGTACAGCCCGGTATGGGCGTCGCGGCTGGTCAGTTCCTGGATGCGGTCTTCCAGATGCTGGAACTGTGACTGGTCGCGGATGACGATCTGGGTGCAGGGCTCGTCGTCAACCTGGGACGGCGAGAATTCCATACGCGCCTGGAAGGTGCGGCCGTCGCCGCCGACGCAGGCCACTTCCAGGCTCTCGGCAATATCATTGCCGCTGATCTTGCGCAGCACGGTCTTGAAGCGTGTCCGTTCTTCCGGCGCCACCAGGTCCATCAGCGGCAGGCCCTCCAGTTCGCTTTCATCGTTGAAGCCGAACATCTCCAGGTAGCCGGGATTGGCGCCCACGTGCATGCCTTCGTGCACATAGGCAATGGCGTCGCGGGAGCTGTGAATCAGCGTGGAGCAGCGCTGTTCGGTCTCCTGCAGACGCTGTTGCAGGCGGGCCGCTTCGCGGCGTTCCAGCAGATTGCGGAACTCACGATGCATGATGAATTGCAGGCGTTGTTCGTCCTTGGGAGCGAACAGGTCACGGGCGCCGAATTCCTCGGCCAGCGCCAGGTGGGCGTCGGCATCGCTGGTGAGCAGCAGCAGGGGGGTGGTTTCGCTGGCCTGGCGCAGTTGTTCGAGCACGACCCGGCATTCATCGCCGGTCAGATCGCAATTGACCAGGTAAAAGTCGTAGGCGGTGTCCAGACACTCGCCCAGCCGGGTCAGATTGCCGGCCCGATCCGCGTGGACGGCCAGACCGTGGTTGCGCAGCGTCTTTACATAGGCGTCAGTGTCACTGAGCGTGCAGCCGTAGACCAGCAGGCTCAGTGTATTTGTGCCGTGCTCCACGGCTTTGAGCATGGTATCCGCGCTAACAGCCATTAACTTCCTGCACCATGAAGGGTTTCAACCGTTCTAGCGTAACGTGTTCGGCCATGTCGTAACAGGTTTTGGGTGGCTTCACAGGTTGCTCCATAGATCACCGAAATCGTCCGGTGTGTCGCTAGTCTGACTGGTGGGTTTCTTGAGCCGGTCTTCGTCGAACTGGTAGCGGGCATAGGCACCGGTGGTTTCCACCACCTGGGACAGCCGCACATGCCGTTGGGCCTCGCCCTGACGCAGTTGCAGGGTCGCGCCCACGGCAAACAGGGCGGATGGCAGGATGACGCAACCGTGATCGCTCCCTTTTGGCGGCTCTATCACCAGGCAGCGCTGGAGGGTGCGGGGATAGAGCTTGCGGGATTCACCACTGGGCATCACCTCGCCAGCCTGGCACAGGGGTGCCAGGATCTCCACGCCGAACTGCAGCGGCTGATTGGGCTGCTGACGCATCCAGCGGATGGTGGCCAGGCTGAACTCATGGGGGTCGCTGTTGCTTTGCAGTCCCATCAGCTCACCGATGCGCACCCGCGGCAGTTCGTCACCGGGCCACTGTATACAGTAACCACCGGCGCTTTCGTTGAGGGTCTGCACCGCATACCCGGCGCCGCTGTTGGGTGTGCTGAGGATCTCGCTGGGCTGGCTGTCGGGTAGCATGCCACCGAACGGACCTTCGTTGAGTTGTCCCGCGGAGATGGCTTCGGCCTCTACCGTCAGTGGCCTCAAGCCCAGACCGTGGCTGTAGGGCTCGGACCAGGGGTCCACCGGGGCGATATCTTGCTGATGCAGAAAGCTGGAGGCGTAACGTTCGCTGGTGTCGCCGTCGCGATCCTCAGTCTGCTGCAGCCGAAGCAGGTGGTCGTGCAGGCTGTTCAGACCGGCGACCACCGTCAGCTCGAAGTTCAGGCGGGTGCGCACGAAGCGTCTTTCTGGAGCGCCGCCCCAGCTCTGAATCACGGTGCGCAGCAGTTGTCGGCTGAGTTTGTTGCCGCGAGTGTCCGAGCCCGCGCTGCCCTGCCAGGGGGTCCGGTCGAATAGCTCGCGCAGGTGTTTGAGCAGCGGTTTCAGATCCAGGCTGCGCATGCGGCGGTTGGCGGCGGGGGCATCCGGCGCCTCGCGCATCGGCGGGCTGTCGGAGAACAGGTCAACCTGGAACTGGCCGGCACCGGGTTGGGCCTCGTCTGATGGCCCCAGGTGTACGTGACGGGCCCACTCGGGCAGTTCCTCGAGCAGGGCCAGCTGCTGTCCCTGGCGCAGGCGATGGGGCACGGCGGCGGCGAACAGCAGGGCGGTGACGTAGACTTCTTCCAGGGTGCTCTGACGGCTGCCGCGGTCCTGCTCCTCGCGGACCTGGAGCTTGTGGATGCTGTTCTGCCAGCCGTAGGCATAGATGCTGTGGAGCTCGCGCCACAGGCTGGGTGGCCAGGGGCCGTAGACCAGGCTGCTGTGGGCCAGGGCATGGTTGAGATAGCTGAGCGCGCGATGCAGCGAGATCACCAGCAGTTTGCGATCGAAGCGTTCGGCCTGACCGGTGAGCAGGTCCTGGATGATGGACTTGTAGGCGATCGCCAGTTCCTGATAGAGCGCGCGCGCCAGTGCCGCCGCCTTCTGGCCCTTTTCGCGTAACGGGAAGCCGCTGTCCACGAAGTGGCGACGCAGGTTGCGGCAGATGTAGTCCACCGGTTCACGGAACTGCTCGGCGTTGCGCGCGCGCAGTACCGGGGGCAGTTCCATGCGGTTGAAATCGACCAGGGTGCTGTAGATCCGACGGGCGGTCTCGCCGACGTTGGCCTTGGGTAGCGATTCAAACCAGGCGGCGGTCTTTTTGGGGTCCAGCAGGAAGCTGTCAGGCGCTGCTGGTGATTGGGGTGGTACGAACAGGCTCAGGCTCGGGCGCCGCTTGCTGGCGTCCGATCCGGCCGTTCCTTGTGTTTGGTCGTTGCTGTCGGTCAAGCGCGCTCAGTTCAGTTGTTTGCGGAGACGCGGGGTCTCGGTGGCTGGTCAGATGGCGGATTCGGCTATCGGGAATGCTTAATTGTCCCATGCTACTACAGACTGTAACGGCTTGTTACAGCGGCAATTTAGCGTTCGCACCAGTTATTTCGCAGACCAGCCGTGGTAACAGGTAGCCGGGCAGATAATCGCGCATGGCGTTATGCAGTGTCCGGGCCTGGGCGTCGGGTACCTGGAAGTGGGCCGCACCGGCCACCGGGTCGAGCTGATGCAGGTAATAGGGCAGCACGCCCAGTTCGAACAGCCGTTCGGCAAGTTGTACCTGGGCGTCCAGGCTGTCGTTGACGCCGGCCAGCAGCACCGCCTGGTTGAGCAGGATCACACCAGCCTGGCGCAGCGGGTGCAAGGCGTTGCGCAGGGTGTCGGTCAGTTCGCGCGGGTGGTTGGCATGCAGCACCAGGCTGGTGGCCAGGCGGCTGTTGGCCAGCATTGCGGTCAGCGCGGGAGTCAGGCGGGACGGCAGCACCACCGGCTGGCGGCTGTGGATGCGCAGACGTTTGAGCTGGGGCAAGGCATCCAGACCGGCGATCAGCGGCGCCAGACGCTGGTCGGACAGGCTCAGCGGGTCTCCGCCGCTGAGAATGACCTCGTCGATATCCTGCCGTCCGGCCAGCTCGGTCAGCACCTCGCGCCACTGATCACGGCCGGCCTGCTCGTCGGCGTAGGGATAGTGGCGGCGAAAGCAGTAGCGGCAGTGCACGGCGCAGGCGCCGGTAGTGATCAATAGGGCGCGGCCGCGGTACTTGTGCAGCATGCCGCTGCCGGCGCGGGCGGCCAGATCGCCCACCGGGTCGGTGCTGTAACCGGGCGCCGATGTCAGTTCCTCGGCCAGCGGCAGCACCTGGCGCAGCAGGGGGTCGGCCGGGTCGCCGGGGGTCATCAGGGCGGCGAAATAGCGCGGCACCCGCAGCGGGAACCGGGCGGCGGCCCGCCGTGCGGCGGGCAGCAGGCTAGGGTCAAGGTCGAGGTAATCCAGCAATGCCGCGGGGTCGCTGAAGGCCCCCGCCAGCTCCCGTTGCCACAATTTACTGTGCGGGGGGGGCGGGGTTCGCGCTAAAATCGCGCCTTTCGGTTCGGGATTTGAAGAGGACGACATGGCGTCTTATAGCACCAACGAGTTCAAGGGCGGCTTGAAGATTATGCTGGATGGCCAGCCCTGCTCCATCATTGAAAACGAATTCGTGAAGCCAGGCAAAGGCCAGGCCTTCAATCGGGTCAAGATCCGCAACCTCAAGACCGGCCGGGTGCTTGAGAAGACCTTCCGCTCCGGCGAGACGGTCGAGGCGGCTGACGTGGTGGAGAACACGCTGCAGTACCTCTACAACGACGGCGAGTACTGGCACTTCATGGACAACGAGTCCTTCGAGCAGTATCAGGCCGACGAGGCGGGTGTTGGCGATGCCGGGAAGTGGATCAAGGAACAGGACCTGTGCACCGTCACCCTGTGGAACGGTGCGCCGATTCTGGTCGAGGCGCCGAACTTCGTGGTGCTGGAGATCACCGAGACCGACCCCGGCCTGAAGGGCGATACCTCCGGCGGTGGCGGCAAGCCGGCCACCCTGGAAACCGGTGCCGTGGTGCGGGTGCCGCTGTTCGTGCAGACCGGCGACAAGATCAAGGTGGACACCCGCACCGGCGATTACGTCAACCGCGTCAAGGACGAGTAAGCCTTGGCCGTGGACTGGCGGCCCGGGGTCGATCTGACGGCCCTGCAAGCCCGTGCCGAGTTGCTGGCCGCCGTCCGCGCCTACTTTGCCGACGCCGGGGTCATGGAGGTGGAGACACCGCTGCTGGCCCCGGCGGCCGGTACCGATCCCGCCATCGAGCCGCTGCGCTCGTCCTTCACCGGTCCAGGTCATGCCCATGGCCTGCCGCTGTACCTGCAGACCTCGCCCGAGTACCACATGAAGCGCCTGCTGGCGGCGGGTAGTGGACCGATCTACCAGACCGGCAAGGCCTTCCGCGATGGCGAGGCGGGCCGTCGCCACAACCCCGAGTTCACCCTGCTGGAGTGGTATCGCCCCGGTTTCGACCATCATGCCCTGATGGACGAGGTGGCGACGCTGGTGCAGCGGGTGCTGGGCCGTGATCTGCCGGTGGCCAGGCGCAGCTACCAGTCGTTGTTCCAGGCGCGCTACGGCATCGACCCGTTGAGCTGCGATGTCTCGGCTCTGCAGGCCATTGCCCTCGACCAGGCGGTGCCCGGTGCCGACCGGCTGGTGCTGGAACGGAACGGCTGGCTGGACCTGCTGCTGAGCCATGGCATCGAGCCCGGACTGGGTCGCGACGAACTGACCTTCGTCACCGATTACCCGGCCAGCCAGGCGGTGCTGGCGCGCCTGAACCCGGACGATCCACGTACCGCAGCGCGCTTCGAGCTGTACCTGGACGGCCTGGAACTGGCCAACGGCTTCTGGGAACTGGCCGATGCCGACGAGCAGCGCGCGCGCTTCGAGGCCGACCGTGCGCAGCGCGCAACAGCCGGCCAGCCCGACATTCCGCTGGATGAGCGCTTGCTGGCCGCCCTGGCTGCTGGCCTGCCGGACTGCGCCGGGGTGGCGCTGGGGCTGGATCGGCTGCTGATGTGCCGGCTGGGCGCCGGTTCCCTGGATCAGGTCATGGCCTTTACCATTGACCGCGCGTGAATCCATAGGCGGAAGGCGAAATCATTGCCAGCTGCCGTCATGGCTGTACTGAGAGAAGGAGTTGTCATGTCGATGTTGATCAGGGCCCGGGATGACGGGCCGTTGCAGCCGGAACCGGCGCTGTTCGAGCGCCTGCTGGAACTGGACCACAAGGACATCCTGGAACTGGGTTGCGGCTCGGCGCGGCTGACCCGGCTGATCGCCGAGGCCGGCCCCGGCCGGCGCATCACCGCGCTGGAAGTGGACCGCATCCAGCACGACCTGAACCTGGCCATCGATGACCTGCCGAACGTGCATTTCGATCTGGCCGGCGCCGAGGCTATCCCCCATGCGGATGCCAGCATCGACGTGGTGTTCATGTTCAAGTCGCTGCATCACGTCCCAATGGAACTGATGGACCAGGCGATGACAGAGATCGTCAGGGTGTTGCGCCCCGGCGGCCTGCTGTATGTCTCCGAGCCGGTCTACGCCGGTGCCTTCAATGAGATCCTCAAGCTGTTCAACGACGAACAGCGAGTGCGCGAAGCGGCCTTTGCCGTGGTGCAGAAGGCGGTGGAGCAAGGGTTGTTTGACCTGAAACAGCAGGTTTTCTTCCGCTCGCCGGTTGGCTTTGCCGACTTCGCCGAATTTGAGCAGCGCATCATTGGTGCCACCCACAGCGAGTTCAAGCTGTCGCCAGAGACCTATGCCGCGGTGCGGGCGCGCTTCGCGGTGCATCAGACCGCCGAGGGCGCCAGCTTCGAACAGCCGATACGCGTGGACCTGCTGCAGAAGCCTGTCTGAGACGGTCGGCTTGATGTGATCTCCGGGCTGGGTTAGAAATGGCCCGGATGCCCGCTGCAGGGAAGCGGCGGGCGCAAATCTGATTCAGCGTCCATGGAGGGACCTGTCATGGCCTATCTGCGCGGCCCGCTCGGGCTGTTTTTTCTGCTGTTGTGCGGTTACACCGGCGCGACGCTTGCCACGCCGCTGCCAGCGTCGGTGTTCATCAACGAATTCCACTACGACAACGACGGTACCGATATCGGTGAGTTCGTCGAACTGGTCGGAGCCAGCGGCACCGATCTCGGTGGCTGGCAACTGTTGCTCTACAACGGTTCCAGTGGTGCAAGCTATGGTCAGGTCGCACTGTCCGGCGTGCTGGCGGACGATACCGGTACGGGCTTCGGCTTTCACGTCATCAACTTTGCCAGCAACGGCCTGCAGAATGGTGCCGCCGATGGCTTGGCGCTGCTGGATGCGGGCGGCACGGTGCTGGAGTTTCTCAGCTATGAGGGAGTGCTGACGGCGACCAATGGTGGGGCGGTAGGCCGGGTCAGCCGGGATGTGCTGGTGAGCGAATCGAGCGCCACACCGGTCAATGCCTCGCTGCAGCGGGTGGGGCAGGGCAGCTTGTCGACCGATTTCGTTTGGCAGGCATTCCTGGTGGGGACGCCGGGCAACCGCAATCAAAACCAGTCGTTGCTAACGGGATCGGTGCCGCTCAGCATCGGCCCGCCGTGGCCGCTATGGGTTGCAGCACTGTTGTGGCTTGCGCAGCGACGGGGCGTAGGCAAATATTGTGGCGCATTTCGGCGACAGGCGGGGGCGGCCCTAACATAAGTCCCCGCAGTGGCTTATGTTAGGCCGGTCCACATGCTGATATACCTACGCCCGCAGGGGTGCTGGCCGCTGCACATCTGGGCTGGTGGGCGGCTCCATGCAGGGCAAGTGACGGCTTGTGCCTGGTTTGGACCCGCAGAACAAGGAGTGTGCATTGCGTCATCCAGGATCGTTTGTCGTCGCCCTGCTGTTGGGTCTGTTGCTAATGGGGTGTGCCGAGAAGCCTCAGCAGCCCCTGCGTGTCAGCGCGGTGCTGTGGCCCGGCTACGAACCTCTCTATCTTGCCAGCAAGCTGGGTTATTTCGACGACGAGCCGGTGCAGATCATCGACTACCTGTCGAATACCGATGCCATGTTGGCCTTCCGCAATCACAATCTTGAAGCGGGCGCCTTCACCTTCGACGAGGTGCTGCAACTGCTCGCTGACGGCATGGAAATCGATGTCATCCTGGTCATGGATATCTCCGATGGTGGCGATGTGATCCTTGCCAACCCGGAACTGACATCGATGGCCGACCTGAAGGGCAAACGGATAGCGGTGGAAAGCAGCGCGGTGGGTGGCTATGTGCTGGCGCGGGCACTGGAACTGCATGGACTCAGCCTGGACAGCATCACCTTGGTGTCCACCAATGCCATGGAACAGCAGCTTGCCTTCGAGAGTGGACAGGTCGATGCCGCGGTGAGCTTCGACCCTTACCGCACTCAGTTGCTCAAAATGGGCAAGCGGGAGATCTTCAATTCACGGGAAATGCCCAACGAGATCGTCGACGTGCTGGTGGTGCGCCGGGACTACAGTCAACAGCACCCGCAGACCGTACAGAAACTGGTGGATGGGTGGTTTCGCGCACTGAATTATCAGCGACAGAATCCGCGTGAGAGTGCCGCGTACTCCGTCAATCGTTTCGACACCACGGTGGACGATTACCTGGCGGGCCTGGCACTTATCCGTTTCGCCGGGATAGAAGAAAACCGGCTACTGCTTGACCCTGTTCATTCTTCGCTGGTTACCAATGCCGAAAAATTTTTTGATGTTTTGGCCCGCATGAATATCGAGCGGCGTGATGTGGTGGTCGGACCGCAGCTCAATCCCGGTTATCTCCCGTAACGGGGATCGTATCTTGGGACGCCTGCCACTCTATCTGTCTTTTCTGATGATCGTGTTGATGAGCAGCGTGTTGGTTGGTTTCATCACCTATCTGCTACAGGTCGACAAGGTCACCGCACAGCAGCGCCAGGCGCAGCTGTCCCGGGTCAATCAGCGCCTGGGAGAGTTGCAGGGCACCATCAACGACTTCAATCGGCGTGGTGATCTGAACGCCATTCACCGCGAGATCGCCCGCTTGAGCGCCGACCCGACCCTGAAATTGCTGCTGGTGGTCGACCAGCACGATCGGGTGCATTTTTCTTCGGTGATCGACTACCGCAATCGGCAGAGTGCCGACATCGTCGAGGTGGACCTGCGCGGCCTGCTCGGTAAATGGGCGGACGGCTTTGGCGGGGTCAATTTCGATGCGGCCAGCGGTCTGTTGGTTGGCAACTTCCCGCTCGATGGGATCGGCGAGGCAGGCGTGCCGTTCCGAACCGGACAGGCGCAACTGATTGGTATCTTCGATATCTCCGGTCCGGTGCAAGCCGCACTCTTCGACCAGCAGCGCTACATCATCCAGCAGGTGATGATCTATGTGGTGGTGCTGGTGCTGGCCTTCTTGCTGCTATACGGCAACATCCGTTCTCGCTTCAACCGCATCATGCAGACCGCCCGGGCCTTTGTCGCAGGTGATTACGGTACACGCATCGCCCTGGACGGCAACGACGAGTTTGCCTCCATCGCCCGGACCTTTGACCAGATGGCCAAGGAGATCCAGGCGCAGCACAGCAACCTCAACCAGCTGGCCCATTTTGATCCGCTGACCCAGTTGCCGAACCGCAGTCACTTCCTGGAGCAGCTGGAGCGGCGCATAGCCGCGGGTGTCGAACAGCCGTTCAGCGTGCTGTTCATCGACCTGGATCGTTTCAAGGTGGTGAATGACAGCCTGGGGCATCACGTGGGCGACGAGATGCTGCAGGTCATCGCTCATCGCATCAAGGGCGGCATCAAGGACACGGATACCATTGCACGGTTTGGCGGAGACGAGTTTCTGATCCTGGTGGAGGGTACCGAGCGTCAGGCCAATGTGATTGCACTGCTTGGTCGTCTGTTACGGCATATTGCCGAACCGATGATGCTCGATGGCCACCCGGTGACCACCACGGCCAGCATCGGTGTCGCACGTTTTCCCTCGGATGGTCAGACCGCACAGTTATTGATCCAGCGCGCCGATATCGCCATGTATCAGGCCAAGGCGCGGGGCAAGAATGCCTATCACTTCTATCAGCAGGAGACGGACGCGCTTGCGCCCGATCGGCTGAGGCTGGAGCACCATCTGCGCCAGTGCATCGAAAATGGCGATGTGTTGCCGTATTTCCAGCCCATCTATGATGTGCGGCAGCGGCGCTTGTTGGGTCTGGAGGCGCTCGCCCATATGCCGGATGGACAGGGCGGGGTGTTGCCGCCGGACGAGTTGATTCCCATCATCGAGGAAACGGGGATGATGAACAGCTTTGGCCGGGTGATGCTGCACCGCACGATCGCCGATTATCAGCAATGGGGCGAGCGCTACGATCTGCAACAGATGCCCTACCTGGCGCTGAATCTGTCCTGCAGCCAGCTCGATCAGCCGGATTTTCTCGAACAGGTGGATGCGCTGCTGCAGGACACCGGGGTGGACCCGCACAAGCTGGAGTTCGAGATCACCGAGAGCACCATCATCCGCAACGTCGATCAGAAGCTGGAGCTGCTGCGGGCGATCCGCGAGCGCGGCATACGCATCGCGATCGACGATTTCGGTACCGGCTACTCATCGCTGAGCTACCTGAAGAAACTGCCGATCGATACCCTGAAGATCGACCGCAGCTTCGTGCGCGACATCAACATGGATGCCGACGACAACGCCATCATCGAGACCATCATCGCCATGGCGGCGAAGCTGGGCCTGGGGGTGGTGGCTGAAGGGGTGGAGACCCGTGAGCAACTGGCCTTCCTGCGGGCCCACCATTGCGAAGTGATCCAGGGCTATTACTTCAAGCGCCCGGCGCCGCTGGAAGATCTGTGGAGCGACGAGGCCTCGCTACTGAAAGAACTGGCGGTGGAGACCTGATGGCCTCGTCGCTTCAGTCCTGGCGCAGTTTCCCCAGCACCTGACCCAGTTGCACCGCCCGACCGGCGGCGCAGGACTCGGACCAGCTGGTGGTATCGGGTGGCAACAGCAGGATCACCGTGGAACCCATGTTGAAGCGGCCCATCTCCTCACCCTTGGCGAGGATCGGGGCGTCCTCGCCGTCGTAGGCCCAGCGGGTCACCTCGTGGCGGGGTGCGCGCACTTCGCCGTGCCATACGGTCTCTATGCTGCCGACGAAGATGGCGCCCACCAGCACCACGGCGAAGGGGCCATGCTCACCCTCGAAGTGGCAGATCACCCGCTCGTTGCGGGCGAACAGCCGCGGGATCAGCTGCGTGGTGCCGTCGGACACGCTGTACAGGTCGCCGGGCACGAACTCCATGTCGGTCAGCCGGCCGGCCAGCGGCATGTGCACCCGGTGGTAGTCCTTCGGCGACAGGTAGATGGTGGCGAAGCTGCCGCCGTCCAGCCGGTCCGCCAGGGCCTTGTTGCCGGCCAGCAGTTCCAGTGCGCTGTAGTGGTGGCCCTTGGCCTGCAGGAGCTGGCCGTCCTCGATCAGTCCGGCCTGGCTGACCTTGCCGTCGGCCGGGCTGACCAGGCTGAGTGGATCGGCATCGATGGGACGCACGCCGTCCTTCAGTGCCCGGGTGAAGAAGGCGTTGAAGCTGTCGTAGTGATTGAAGTCGGGATCAGCCGCCTCATCCACGTTGACGCCGTACAACCGCACGATGATGCGGATGAAGGCGTTCTTGAACCAGCGCCAGCGGCAGCGCGCGGCACGGTACATGAGCCCGGACAGCCAGTGCTGGGGTAGTACCGACAGCAGGCTGCAGTTGATATAGGCACCGATGCCCGGCCTGTTGCTCATCTTGGGATCAGGCCTCGACCGGGGTGTCGTTGCGGTTGCCCCAGTCCGACCAGGCGCCGGGGTAGCCCTTGACGTTGGGGTAGCCGAGGATCTTCAGCAGCACGTAGATCAGCGACGAACGGTGATGGGTCTGGCAGTAGCAGACCACCTCCCTGTCCGGCGTGACGCCCATGGCCGCCAGGCTGGTCCTGAGCTGGTCCAGCGGTTTCAGCCGCATATGCCGGCTCGGGTCCATCGCCTCGGTCCAGTCCCAGTTGATGGCGCCGGGGATGTGGCCACCGCGGGCGGCATATTTCTTCTCGCCGCTGAATTCGGTCGGGCTGCGGTTATCGAACAGGCACAGGGCGGTATCGTTCAGGTGGTCGAGGATGTGTTCCGCCTCGGCGATGGGTGCCTGGCTTGGCTGGGCCTTGAACGCCGCCGGGGTGGGTGCGGTCGGGGTGTGGTCGGTCGGCAGACCCTCGTTGGCCCAGGCCAGCAGGCCGCCGTCGAGCAACGAATACCCGTGGTGTCCCAGGCAGTCCAGGGTCCACAGCAGCCGGCCGGCCTTGCCGCCGCCCTCGTCATCGAAGGCCACCACATGGGTGTCCGGGCCGATGCCGATGGCGCCCAGCCGCTGTTCGAGTTCGTGTGCCTCCGGCAGCAGCCCCATCACCGGCTTGTCCATGCGGATGATGCTGCCGTAGTCCAGATGCACCGAGCCCGGGATGTGGTACTGGGCGTGATTTTCCGGTTTTGACAGGTCCACCAGCAGGACGTCGTCCCGCTGGCCGAGCATGCCGGCGAGGACCGCCGGCTCCAGCAGCAGGGGCAGTGGCTCGGCCATCAGTTGCCGGCCAGGACCTTCTGGGCGGCGCCCAGGGCCACACCGGTGTTGATCGGCGCGCCCATGTCGGCCAGCACGGCCTCCAGCGCGGCGATGCACAGCACGATGTTCTCTGCGCGGCTGGCATGACCCATCAGGCCGATACGCCACACCTTGCCGGCCAGATCGCCCAGGCCTGCACCGATCTCCAGGTTGAATTCGTTCAGCAGGCGGCCGCGCACGGCGGCGTCATCCACGCCCTCGGGGATGGTGACGGCATTCAGCTGCGGCAGCCGCTCGGTCTCGGGCACCACGAAGTTCAGGCCCAGGGCTTCCAGGCCGGCCTTGAGTGCATTGTGGTTGGCGGCATGACGGGCCCAGGCGTTTTCGATGCCTTCGTCCTGCAGCATCACCAGCGCCTCGTGCAGGCCGTACAGGGCGTTGACCGGGGCGGTGTGGTGGTAGGCACGCTTGGCGCCGGCGCCCCAGTAGCCCATCACCAGGTTCATATCCAGGAACCAGCTCTGCACCTTCTGACCGCGGTTCTTGATCTTGTCGGCGGCGGCCTCGGAGAAGCTCACCGGGGACAAGCCGGGGGTACAGGACAGGCACTTCTGGGTGCCGGAGTAGATGGCGTCGATGTTCCACTCGTCCACCAGGATCGGGGTGCCGCCGAGAGAGGTCACCGCATCCACGATGGTCAGGCAGCCGTGCTTGTGGGCCAGTTCGACCAGGGTCTTGGCGTCGGACTGGGCGCCGGTGGAGGTCTCGGCGTGCACGAAGGCGACGACCTTGGCGTCCGGGTTGGCCTTCAGCGCGTCTTCCAGCTTCTGCGGGTCCACGGCGCGACCCCAGGGGTCCTGCACCATCACGGCCACGCCGCCGCAGCGCTCGACGTTTTCCTTCATGCGGCCGCCGAACACGCCGTTCTGGCAGACGATTACCTTGTCACCCGGCTCGACCAGGTTGGTGAAGCAGGCCTCCATGCCGGCGGAGCCGGGGGCGGAGACCGGCATGGTCAGGGCGTTCTTGGTCTGGAAGGCGTACTGCAGCAATTCCTTCACCTCTTCCATCATGCCGACGAAGGCCGGATCCAGGTGACCGATGGTGGGTCGGGACATGGCTTCGAGGATGCGCGGGTGCACGTCGGAGGGGCCGGGGCCCATCAGGGTGCGGATGGGAGGATTGAAGGAGCTGATAGCCATCGGTGGTTATCCTGAAATAAGGTAAAAGACGAGGGCGGGGAGTATATATGAATCGGGCGCGCCGGCACCAAGCTGCAAGCCCCGGTCCCGGCAGCGGTTTTCACTGAAACTGGATCCGGCAACGCAGCCGGGCGGAGTTCGCGACGTGAGCGACGATAGCAACAAGACAGACGAGAAGTGGCGGGAGTCCCTGAGTGACGAGCAGTTCCGCGTGTGCCGCCAGCGCGGCACCGAGGCGCCTTTCACCGGCGAGTTCTGGGACAGCAAGGCCCACGGCAACTTCGCTTGCGTGTGCTGCGGCGAGCCGCTGTTCAGCTCGGAGCACAAGTTCGATTCCGGCACCGGCTGGCCCAGTTTCTGGCAGCCGCTGGCAGAAACTGCGGTGGAAACCGAGCAGGACAGCAGCCACGGCATGGTCCGGACAGAGGTGCATTGCCGCAAATGCGGTGCCCATCTGGGGCACGTATTCCCGGATGGTCCACAGCCCACCGGGCTGCGTTATTGCATCAACTCGGTGTCGCTGAAGCTGGACGAGAACGGGGACTAGCGGAGCAGTTGTTCCACCGCACTGGTGGTCCAGCGGCCGCCGATGGGCGAGGGCAGCTCCGAATCGTTCCACAGTTCGGCGATCTGGTCGGGGGCGATCATGTTGGCGGCAAAGTCCCGGGCCTCGCGGGCCAGGGCATCCATATAGGCCTCTTTGCCGACGATGCCGACCAGTGAGCGGATATCCACGGGATTGTCGTAATCCGCCTTGAGCATGTCCACGGCCTCTTCCACCGACATCGCGGCCAGCAGCTGGCGGGCGGCTTCTGCAAAGTCCTCATCGGGCACCAGCCGTTCACCGCCGCCAGGGGCGGCGACCTCGATGCTGCCATGCTTGCCCGCGACGCCGGCCACCTCGGTGTCGCCATGTTGGCCGGCACCTTGAGCGCCGGCCTCGGTGACACCGGCCTCGATGGCCGCGGCCTGCAGCGCGCCTTCACCGCCCATGGCCAGTTCCATATCGCGGATGCGTGTGCGCACCATATCCACCACATCCCGGGTTACCGGGGTGGTCAGTTCAGCGCGGTCTGCGTTGAACTTCTCCACCAGGTCGGCGGCCGTGGTGATGCTCTCCACGACCTTCCAGATGCGGTGCGCGGGTACCCAGGTGTCGCCCAGTCGGACCTTGGGTATTTTTTTCTCTGCCATCAGTACAGCCCTTCGGCTTGCGGTTTCTACAGATTTACAGCGGCCGCTCAGTGCCGTACTTGACCTTGATTTCCTGCTGCGCCGGGTGTTGTGGGAGCGGGCAGTGGCGGAACTGGCACTGCCCTGACAAGCAAAAGGCCCGACGCTGGCGCGTCGGGCCTTTCAATATATGGTACCGAGGGTCGGACTCGAACCGACAAGCTGTTGCCAGCGGGGGATTTTGAATCCCCTGTGTCTACCAATTCCACCACCCCGGCGAAGAGCGCCGCAGTATAACCGGATTCCCCGGTACGGCAAGGCCCGGGGCCGGGTGGCTGTGCTAATATCCGCGCCCCATGCGCCTGTCCGATTTCCATTACGATCTGCCCGATGAACTGATCGCCCAGCACCCCGCCAAGCAGCGGGGTGCCAGCCGCCTGTTGTGCCTGGATGGCCCGAGCGGCGCGATCAGTGACCGGATGTTCCAGGACCTGCCCACGCTGCTGCAGCCGGGCGACCTGCTGGTGTTCAACAACACCCGGGTGATGGCGGCACGCCTGTACGGCCAGAAGGCCAGCGGCGGTCGGGTGGAGTTGTTGGTGGAACGCCTGCTCGGCGAGCGCGAGGCGCTGGCGCACGTGCGGGCCAGCAAGTCGCCCAAGGTCGGCAGCGACCTGTTGGTGGAAGGTGCCCGACTGACGGTGACCGGCCGCGACGACGGTCTGTTCCGCCTCAGCCTGGCCGAGGGCAGCTTTACCGCACTGATGGATCTGCACGGTCATATGCCGTTGCCGCCCTATATCCGCCGCCCGGACGATGACGCGGACCAGTCACGCTACCAGACGGTGTATGCCCGCAAGCCCGGCGCCGTGGCGGCGCCGACCGCCGGTCTGCATTTCGACCAGGCGATGCTCGACAGGCTCACCGTGATGGGCGTGGAGCAGGCCTTCGTCACCCTGCACGTGGGTGCGGGCACCTTCCAGCCGGTGCGGGTGGAGGACATCGCCCAGCACCGCATGCATGCCGAATGGGTGGAGGTCAGCCAGCAGGTGGTCGACCAAGTGGCGGCGACCCGGGCCCGCGGCGGCCGGGTGGTGGCGGTGGGCACCACCAGCGTGCGCAGCCTGGAGTCCGCCGCGGCGGACAGCGGTCAGCTGCAGGCCTATGCGGGGGACAGTCGGCTGTTCATCACGCCGGGCTATCGCTTTCGGGTGGTTGATGCACTGTTGACCAACTTCCATCTGCCCGAGTCGACCCTGATGATGCTGGTCAGTGCATTTGCCGGTTATGACCACGTGATGGCTGCCTACCGCCATGCAGTGGCCCAGCGCTATCGCTTCTTCAGCTACGGGGATGCGATGTTCCTGACCCGCCAGGTGGATGGCGGCGCGTAAATCGCAGGCAAAAAAAAGCGCAGCGGGGGATGCTGCGCCTAAAAATCCACCAAAGGAGGATGGAGGAGTGTGCGCTGAATGAATCAGCACATAAGCAAATTCTAATATGCCAATAAGATCTGTCAAGGTTTTTTTGCGCCGAGGATTAAAAGGCTGATGGAATTCGAATTATTGGGTCAGTCCGGCAGCGCCCGACGAGGCCGCCTGCAGTTCGCGCGGGGCGTGGTGGAGACCCCGGCCTTCATGCCGGTGGGCACCTACGGCACGGTCAAGGCCATGACGCCCGAGGAGCTGATCGGCCTGGGTGCCCAGATCGTGCTCGGCAACACCTTCCATCTGTGGCTGCGTCCAGGCACAGAGGTGATCCGCGCCCACGGCGACCTGCATGACTTCATGCACTGGCAGGGTCCGATCCTGACCGACTCCGGTGGCTTCCAGGTGTTCTCGCTGGGCGCGATGCGCAAGATCACCGAGCAGGGCGTGCATTTCCGCTCGCCGGTGGACGGCGCCAAGGTATTCATGGGGCCGGAGGAGTCGATGCAGGTGCAGCGCGAACTGGGCTCGGACATCGTGATGATCTTCGACGAGTGCACCCCGTACCCGGCTACCGAGGACGAGGCGCGCACGTCCATGGAGCTGTCGCTGCGCTGGGCGGCGCGCAGCAAGACGGCCCACGGCGACAACCCCAGTGCCCTGTTCGGCATCGTGCAGGGTGGCGTGTACACCGAGCTGCGCGAGCGCTCCCTGGCGGGCCTGCAGGGCATCGGCTTCGACGGCTATGCGGTGGGCGGCCTGTCGGTGGGCGAGCCGCCGGACGATCGCTGGCGGGTGCTCGACCACATGAGCACCCGGCTGCCGGCGGACCGGCCCCATTACCTGATGGGCGTGGGTACGCCCGAGGATATCGTCGAGTCGGTGCGCCGCGGCATTGACATGTTCGACTGCGTGATGCCCACCCGCAACGCCCGTAACGGCCACCTGTTCACCCACGACGGCAAGGTGCGTATCCGCAACGCCTTCCACAAGAAGGACACCGGCCCGGTGGACCCGCTGTGCGACTGTTACACCTGCCAGAACTACAGCCGGGCCTATCTGCACCACCTGCACCGTTGCAACGAGATCCTCGGCGCGCGGCTGGCCACCATCCACAACCTGTATTACTACCAGCAGCTGATGGCCGACATCCGCGCCGCCATCGAGGCCGGCCGTTTCGACGCCTTCCGGGTTGATTTCTACGCCCAGCGGAACCTCCCGGTGCCGGTTTGAGTCTGCAGCATGCGGTGGCCGTGTGCGCCTGCGCGGCGACCCGGGCAGGGGAAGGGGCAAGAACTTGTGCACGTCTGCTAAACAAAGCCGGGTGCTATGGCATAATGCCCTCCCTTCAGAATAAAGATGTCCCGTCCGGTGTCCCCGGCGGGCGATAGCAACCCGATAACGGGGGAGAGTTCGAGATGAGTTTCCTGATTTCCGATGCCTGGGCCCAGGCGCCCGCTGCCGCTGCCGCTCCCGGGGGCGACCTGATGGGCCTGCTGTTCCCCATCGGCCTGATCCTGATTCTGTACTTCTTCATGATCCGCCCGCAGGTCAAGCGTCAGAAGGAACACCGCAAGCTGATCGAGGCCCTGGCCAAGGGCGACGAGGTCCAGACCATGGGTGGCCTGATGGGCAAGATCACCGAGATGGGTGACAACTTCGTCAAGGTTGAGCTGGCCGACAATGTGGTGGTGACCGTGCGTCGCACCAGCATAGAAGCCATCATGCCCAAGGGCAGCCTGAAAGACCTCTAACCAGCCAACCGCACCGGGCACCCGGGCAATCCGGGTGTCCGGCGCCCGGAACGTCCCGTCATGTTGAACCGATATCCCCTGTGGAAGAACCTGCTGGTATTGATCGTGGTGCTGGTGGGTGCCCTGTATGCCCTGCCGAACCTGTTCGGCCAGGACCCCGCCATGGACATCACGGCGCCCAAGCGCGCCGAGGTCGCCGCCGATATCCCCGACAGGCTGGCCAAGGCGCTGACCGATGCGGGTATCACGCCCAAGGCCATCGAGTCCAAGCAGGGGCGGCTGCTGATCCGCTTCGAGTCCGGCGAGGATCAGCTCAAGGCCCAGGACGTGGTGAGCGCGGCCCTGCCCGAAGGCTATACCCGGGCACTGACCCTGATCGCCGACGTGCCGGCCTGGCTGACCGCCCTGGGTGGCCGGCCGATGAGCCTGGGTCTGGACCTGCGCGGCGGCATCCACGTGCTGATCGATGTCGACATGGACGCGGCCCTGGAGCAGGCAGTGGATCGCTATGCCGGCGATATCCGCAGCACCCTGCGCGACGAGAAGATTCGTTACCTGTCGGTCAAGGCCACCGACAGCGGGGTGGAGGTCAGCTTCCGCGACGCCGAGGTGCGTGCCAAGGCCAACGAGGTGCTGGGCAATGCCTTCCGCAACCTCGATCTGACCGATCTGGACGAGGCCGGCAACTTCGGCATCCGCCTGACCCTGCAGGCCAACGAGGTGCGGGCGGCGAAGAAGTTCGCCCTGCAGCAGAACATCATCACCATCCGCAACCGGGTCAACGCCCTGGGCGTGTCCGAGCCGCTGGTGCAGCAGCAGGGCGAGCGCCGCATCGTGGTGGAGCTGCCCGGCGTGCAGGACCCCGGCCGGGTCAAGGACCTGCTGGGCGCCACCGCCACCCTGGAATACCGCCTGGTGGACACCGAGCACGACCTGCAGGACGCCATCAACGGCCGGGTACCGCCCGGCTCGCGGCTGTACAAGGTGCGCGAGGACGGCCGCCCCATCCTGCTGAGCAAGCGGGTCATCGTCACCGGTAACCAGATCACCGATGCCTCCTCCGGCTTCGACCAGCGTGACGGCTCGCCCATGGTCAGCATCAGCCTGGACAGTCAGGGGGCGCGGCGCATGCGCAACGTCACCACCGAAAACGTCGGCAAGCCCATGGCGGTGGTGTTCATCGAAACCCGCATCGTCGGCCGCGACGCGGACGGCAAGGCCATCAAGAAGCGGGTGGAAGAGGTCATCAACGTGGCCACCATCCGCGAGCCGTTCGGGGGAAGATTCCAGACCACCGGTCTGGACAGCCCGGCCGAGGCCCACGACCTGGCGCTGCTGCTGCGTGCCGGTGCCCTGGCCGCGCCCATCGAGATCGTCGAGGAGCGCACCATCGGACCCAGCCTGGGTCAGGACAACATCGACCAGGGCATGATCTCGGTGGCCGTCGGCCTGGCCGTGGTGATGGTGTTCATGGTGCTGTACTACAAGGGCTTCGGCCTGGTGGCCAATGCCGCGCTGCTGGTCAACATCGTGCTGATCGTGGCGGTGCTGTCGATGCTGCAGGCCACCCTGACACTGCCGGGTATTGCCGGCATCGTGCTCACCGTGGGCATGGCGGTGGACGCCAACGTGCTGATCTTCGAGCGCATCCGCGAGGAACTTGGCATCGGCAACACGCCGCAGGCCAGCATCCACGCCGGCTACGAGCGCGCCGTGTCCACCATCACCGACGCCAACATCACCACCCTGATCGCGGCCATCGTGCTGTTCTCCATCGGCTCCGGCCCGGTACGCGGCTTTGCCGTCACCCTGGCCGTCGGCATCCTCACCTCCATGTTCACCGCCATCATGGGCACCCGCGCGATCGTCAATAAAGCGTACGGTGGCCGGGCGGTGAAACGCCTGTCCATCTGAAGGAGTCGACAATCATGGCAAATGCAAAGAAAGGCTTCTTCATCGACTTCATGGCCAAGCGCAACCTGGCCCTGGTGTTGTCGGCGATCGCTCTGGTGCTGGCCGCGGCCGCCATCGGCGTGCGTGGGCTGAACCTGGGTATCGATTTCACCGGCGGCACGCTGATCGAAGTGGGCTACCAGGACGCCGTGGAGTTGGGTGCGGTGCGCAACTCCCTGGCCGCCGGGGGCTTTGCCGACGCCACGGTGCAGCGTTTCGGCACCCCGCGGGACGTGCTGATCCGCATGCCGCCGCGTGAAAGCGCGGACAACAACCAGTTGGGCAACCAAGTGTTTGCGGCGCTTAACGCCGATGCCCAGGGCAGCGTGGAACTGCGCCGGGTGGAATTCGTCGGTCCGCAGGTAGGTGACGAACTGACCGAGGACGGCGCCCTGGCGGTGCTGGTCGCGCTGCTGGCCATCCTGGTCTACGTGGCAATGCGCTTCGAGTGGCGCTTCGCGGTGGGTTCGGTGATCGCCCTGGCTCACGACGTGCTGTTCACCCTGGGCCTGTTCGCGGCCCTGCAGGTGGAGTTCGATCTGCCGGTACTGGCGGCGGTGCTGGCGGTGATCGGCTACTCGCTGAACGACACTATCGTGGTGTATGACCGCATCCGCGAGAACTTCCGCAAGCTGCGCAAGGGTGCGCCGGTGGAGATCGTCAACACCTCCCTCAACCAGACCCTGTCGCGTACCTTGATGACCTCGGGCACCACGGTGATGGTGCTGCTGGCGCTGTTCTTCCTGGGCGGCGAGATCATCCACGGCTTCGCCCTGGCATTGCTGGTGGGTATCTTCATCGGTACCTATTCGTCGATCTACATCGCCAGCACTGCGGCACTGATGCTGGGCGTGAGCAAGGCCGACCTGATGCCGACGCCGAAAGAAGGCGAGGTGATGGACGACCGGCCCTGATAAGGGCCGTGGTTCGTCAGGCCGGTGGGCTCGTGCGCAGCAGCGCCAGCAACTGGCTGCGCACGGCCTGTTCGTAAGGGACCCTGTCACCGGGGCGTTCCAGCGCCCGGAAGTGATGTTGCTGCACGGCCCCGCTGCTGCACCAGCGTATCTCCAGGCTCGGTTCGCGCCACAGGGCGTAGTCGTCCCGTTTGGGCAGCTTCACCGCGGGCAAGTGGATGGTGACCAGCAGGTCGCTATCCTGGCAGCGGCGCAGGGTCTCGGCGTCGGAGAAAACGACGGCCGTTACGGCTTGGGCGTCGACCTGTTCACTGATGCCCGCGCTTACCACGGCATTGGCCAATCGGCTCGCCAGTTCGCTGGCATAGGCATGCCGCTGGCCCGGTGTTGCCTCGGCATTGTCGCTGGGTGTGCCATTCACCAGGATGCGGATGAGCTTGAAGTGCGCTTGGGAGGGCGTGCCCGCCGCTGTGGGGGGGTGTTCTAGCAGCTGGTCGAATACCATCTCCGGCGCCGCAGGGTATGTGCCGGGCAGCAGCCAACCCGTCACCATCAGGGTGCCGCCGAGCAGTAGCAGGACGGGGGTGGCGAGGGAGGCCGCTTTACCGCGGCGCCGCGCCGGCTGTCCGGTCAGCGTCATTGCCAGAGCGGCAAGCACCATCCCTGCACCGACCAGTTCCAGGACCAGCATTGACAGCGGGTTGTTCATGGCTTCGCCAGCGATAGTCGTTTTGAACATAATGGCACCGTCCAGGCGCTGAGCAAAACAGCGAACTCCATAATGGGGAGGGTCGGCCGCCAATAGTTGCACGAATAAGGGTTGTCGCCCGCAGTCGGACTGTGCGGCAGTGTATTGGCGGTTGAGGTAGATCATGGTCTGGTTAAGTGTTGCGATCACCGCAGCGGCAGCCTTGCTGCTGATGCCGGTGCTGGTGCGTGCTGCGGTACGTCTGGACCTGCTGGACCGTCCGGGCGGACGCAAGGCGCATCAGGGCGCGGTGCCGCTGGTTGGTGGGCTAGCCATGTTCCTGGCCTTTGTATTCGGCCTGCTGTCGCTGCCGGAGGGCCTGGGCAGCATGCGCGCACTGGCCGCAGGTGCCGCCTTGCTGGTGGTGGTCGGGGTGCTGGACGACATGAGCGAGCTGTCGTCCAGCAGCCGCTTTTTGGCGCAGATCATCGCCAGCCTACTGATGGTGTTCTGGGCAGACGTGTCGTTGCTGGACCTGGGGCACCTGACCGGCGAGCGGCTGGTCACCCTGGGCCACTGGTCAATTCCCTTGACGGTGTTCGCCGTGGTCGGGGTCATCAATGCACTGAACATGATCGATGGCGTGGATGGTCTGGCCGGCAGCGTCGGCCTGGTGAGCGCACTGGCACTGGCATTGCTGGCCGCCATCAGTGGCAACACCCTGGCGATGCACGTGCTGCTGTTGCTGAGCGCTGCCATCGCGGTTTTCCTGAACTTCAACCTGCGTCTGCCCTGGCAGGCGCGTGCCCGGGTTTTCATGGGCGACGCGGGCAGCATGTTCCTGGGTTTCGTGCTGGGCTGGTTCCTGGTGCAACTGTCCCAGGGCGAAGCGGCGGCTTTTTCGCCGGCGGTGGCGCTGTGGCTGTTCGGCCTGCCGCTGATCGACACCGTCACCATGATGCTGCGCAGGGTCGCCCGGGGACGTTCGCCCTTTGCCGCTGATCGCGAGCATTTTCACCATGTGCTGCTGATGGCAGGCTTTTCGCCCAATGTCACCCTGGCCGTCATGGCGGCGGCGGCTGTGCTGATGGCCATGGTGGGCATCATTGCCCAGTTGGCGGGGGTGCCCGAGTCGGTGATGTTCTACGCCTTCCTGGTGGTGTTCGCCGGCTACTTCTACATGATCCTGCGGTCCTGGCGGGTGATGCGTTTTTTGCGGCGCTCCATCAATCGTCGTCAGCCGGGCCGGGATCGGCGTAGTGGCAGCGATCGCCGTTGCGCGACCGACACCAACTACCCGGGCCCAGAGCGACGCAGTGGCGTCGATCGCCGCCAACCTGGGCGCGATCGGCGCCGTTCGGCCTAGGGCTATTCGACGAAGGCCAGGCGCTCGGCCACCGCTTCCAGCCCCTTGCGGGCACAGGCCTCGTCCTTGTCTCCCCCCAGGGCGCCACTGACGCCAACGGCGCCGAGCAGGCTGCCGGCGGCCTCGATGGGCAGGGCGCCGCGCAGCACCAGTACCTCGTCCAGCTGGTTCATGGTGTCGGCGATGTCGCTGCGGTTGCTCAGGAAGTCCCCGGTGGACACCCCGCCCAGGATGGTTGCGTTGGCCTTCTTCAGGGCGATCTCTGTGGTGAACCGCGACGCCTTCACGTCCCGCAGCACCACCTGCGGGATGGCGCTGCGGTCCACCACCACCACCGACACCTGGTAGCCGGTGTCGCGGCAGGCCTGCACCGCCGCCATGGCGATGTCGTTGGCCAGTTCCAGGGTCATCAGGCGGGTGTTGATGACGTCGTCGGCGCGCGCCTGGATGCTGAAGGCGAGCAGGGCGGACAGGGCGGTAACCAGGCTGAGTGAGCGATGACGCATGTCGTGAGTCTCCGTGCAGGGGTGATCAATCCAGGCGTTGATTCAACAACCGCCCGGGCGGCGCGTCCAGCAGTTTACGACTGACCGCCAGCCCGGTCAGGCCGACGCCCAGTGCGCCGATGGCCAGGCCGATCAGCCACAGCCGCCAGTCCGGCAGCCAGTCCAGTTCGAACACCTGGCGCGCCAGCAGGGTGCCGATCAGGCTGGCCATCAGCGCGCCGAGCAGCCCGGCCAGCAGCCCCAGGCCGACGAACTCCACCGCTGCCGCCCCGAGCAGCTGGCGATCGCCGGCCCCCAGGGTGCGCAGCAGGCCGGTCTCCCGGGCCCGCTGGGCCCGCTGGGTCTGCATGGCGGCCAGCATCAGCACCAGCGCCGCCAGCAGGGTGAAGGCGAACACCGCCTGCACCGCCTCGGCGCCGCGGGCGATCACCTGGCGCACCTGGTCGAGCAGGGCTGCCACATCCAGCACCGACACGGCGGGGAAGCGCTCGGCCAGCTCCTGCAGCAGCCTGTCCCGTTCGTTCAGGTGGAAGCTGCTGATGTAGGTGGCCGGCTGGCCGGCCAGCAGATGCGGCGTGCCCACCACGAAGAAGTTGGCATTGAACGAGTCCCAGCGCACTGAGCGCAGGCTGCTTACCGGTGCGGACACGGTATTGCCGGCGATATCGAAGCGCAGCCGGTCGCCCAGTCTGATACCCAGGGTCTGCGCCAGGCCCTGTTCCACCGACAGGCCGTCCTGCTCGCTGCCGGCCGGCCCCCACCAGCGGCCGGCGACGATGCGGTTGTCCGCCTGCAGCATGCTGCCCAGGCTCAGGTTGAACTCCCGCGCCGCCAGCCGCTGGGCCCGCGGCGAGGCGAAGTTCTCCGGCTCCACGGCCTGCTCGTTGATGGCCAGCAGGCGGCCGCGGATCATCGGGAACAGCTGCGGTCGTGGGATGCCGTGCCGTTCCAATAAGGCCGTCAGCGCGGCGGTCTCGTGGGGCTGGATATTGATCAGGAAGTGATCAGGGGTGTCCGGCGGCAGGCTGCGCTGCCAGGTGTCGAGCAGGTCGCCGCGCACCGTGGTCAGGATCAGCAGCACGGTGATGGCCAGGCCGAAGGCGGCCAGTTGCAGGGTGGTCATGCCGGCGTGGCGCTGCAGCGCCGCGGCGCCGGCGCGCCAGCTGCCGCCCAGTCGCGGCAGTCCGCGGGCCACCAGCCACAGCAGCAGCCGGGCGGCGCCGGCGAACAGCAGCAGCGCGGCCAGCAGGCCGCCGATCAGCCGTCCGGCCAGCACGGCATCGTCGGCCTGCCAGGCGATCAGTGCGGTCAGGCAGGCGGCGGCCAGCAGCCATTCCAGCCAGCGGCCCTGGCTCAGTGACAGGTCGCGACGCAGCACCCGCAGCGGCGGCATCCGGCTCAGTCGCAATAAAGGGGGCAGGGCGAAGCCCAGCATCAGCCCCAGGCCCAGCGCCAGGCCCACCAGCCAGCCCCGCGTCCCGGGGGCGGGCAGCGCCACGCTGAACCAGTCACCCACCAGCAGCACCAGCCCCTGCTGCGCCAGCAGGCCGAGCAGCCCGCCGACCAGGCTGGCGGTCAGGGTGAGCAGCAGCAGACGCCAGACAAAGATGCGCAGCACCAGCCCTGAACTGGCGCCCAGGCTGCGCATCAGCGCGGCAGCATCGGATTGGCGGCGGATGAAGCCGCGGCTGCTGATGGCCAGCGCGGCGCCGGCCAGCAGGCTGGCGGTCAGCGCGGCCAGGTTGAGGAAGCGGCCGCCGCGCTCCAGCGCCGTGCGCAGCTCCGGGCGGGCGTTGTGCAGATCGTACAGATTGGCGCCGGACGGCAGGCGGTCCTGCACCTGGCGACGGTAGTCGGCTACCGCCTCGGGTGATCCCGCCACCAGCAGGCGATGCTTGGCGCGGCTGGCCGGTCCCAGCAGGCCGCTGTCGGCCAGGGTCGCGGCGTCCAGCATCACCCGCGGCGCGAATTGGAACAGGTTGCCGCCACGGTCCGGTTCCTCGACGATCAGACCGGCGATGCGCAGGTTCAGCTGGCCCAGCGGCACGCTGTCACCCAGCTGCCGATTGAGCAGCGCCAGCAACCGCGGCTCCACCCAGATCTGGCCGGCCGGCGGCGGGCCGGTGCGCGGTTCGGCTGGCCCGTCGGCTGAGGTGCGTACCCGCAGCGTGCCGCGCAGCGGGTAGGCCGTATCCACGCCCTTGACCTGTACCAGCACCGGTCGCTCGCCGTTGAAGATCACGCTGGGGAAGGTCAGCCAGCGGCTGCTGCGCAGGCCGCGTGCGGTGGCGTCGGCAACCAGGTCCTCGGGCAGCGACTCGCCATATTCGATGGCCAGGTCCGCGGCCATCAGCGACGCGCCCTGCTGGGACAGCGCCTGTTGCACCCGGTCGCTGAAGAAGCTGACCGCCGAGGCGGCGGCCACCGCCAGCACCAGCGCCAGGCCCAGCAGGCGCAGCTCGCCCGAGGCCAGGTCCTGGCGCAGCAGCCGGCCGGCCAGACGCAGGCTCCTCATGGCAGCAACTCCAGACGGCCTTCGGCCAGCCGGTAGCGGCGATCGCAGCGGGCCGCCAGGTCCGGGTCATGGGTGACCAGCACCAGCGCGGTGCCCTGCTCGGCGCGCAGCCGGAACAGGGTGTCGATGATGTGCGCACCGGTGGCGGCGTCCAGGTTGCCGGTGGGTTCGTCGGCGAACAGCAGCAGCGGATCGGTGGCGAAGGCGCGGGCGATGGCCACCCGCTGCTGTTCGCCGCCGGACAGCTGGTCGGGAAAGTGGTCGGCCCGCTCGGCCAGGCCGACCCGCGTCAGCAGGCTATCAGCGTGTTTGCGGGCATCGGCCTTGCCGGCCAGCTCCAGCGGCAGGGCGACGTTGTCCCGCGCGGTCAGCCCCGGCAGCAGGTGGAAGGACTGGAACACGAAGCCCACCCGGCCGGCGCGCAGCGCGGCGCGGCCGTTCTCGTCCAGCCCGGCCAGATCGCTGCCCAGCAGGGAAACTTTTCCCCCGTCGGGCCGGTCAAGACCAGCCAGCAGGCCGAGCAGGGTGGATTTGCCCGATCCGGAGGCGCCGATCACGGATACCGCCTCGCCGGCTTGCACTTGCAGGTCCGCGCCACGGAGTATGTGGATGCTGCCGTGGGGGGCATGAATGGTCTTGGTCAGAGCGGAGGTCTGGATGACGGTTTGGTCGGTACTGCGCTTCATGGTGTTCCTGTGCGTGATGGCGGGCACGGCCCGGGCCGATGGCGCCGGGGCGCCGCGTCTGCTGGTGCTCGGCGACAGTCTCAGTGCCGCCTATGGTATCCCCCGGCAGCAGGGCTGGGTGGCACTGTTGCAGCAACGGCTGAGCAAGGCCGGTTATCCGCACCAGGTGATCAATGCCAGCATCACCGGAGACACCACCGCTGGCGCCCTTGCCAGGCTGCCGGCCGCGCTGCGCGAGCAGCGCCCGGCGCTGGTGGTGATCGAGCTGGGCGGCAATGACGGACTGCGCGGGTTTTCCCTCGATCAACTGCGGGCCAATCTTGAGCGTCTCGTATCACTGAGTCGCGCGGAAGGTGCGAAAGTGCTGCTACTTGGTGTCAGATTGCCCGCAAACTATGGCAGTGCCTACGGCGAAAGGTTTCATCAGGTCTACGCTCAGGTGAGCCAAAGCACACTGGTTCCGCTGGTGCCCTTCTTTCTGGCCGGGGTCGCAGAGACCCGCGAGGGCATGCTGGCGGATGGGATACATCCCGGCGCGGCGGCGCAGCCGCGCATCTTGGACAACGTCTGGCCTGCGCTGCAGCCGCTGCTGTAGCGGGGCTTTATTCATTCAACCGGTACCTGCATGGAAGTCATGATGGATGCGATGGCAGACGAAGGCGTCTCCCGGCCCGCAATGGAGGGGCCTGTGCTGCTCAAGGGCGGCACGCTGGGGCAGGCGATGGAGCGCCTGGCCGATCTGTTGCAGCCCGGTGATCTGATCTTTGTGGACCGGCGTGGTCTGCTGTATCGCCACGTGACCAGGGCCACCCGCAGCTGGACCTCCCAGGTGGGGCTGTGTCTGCGCGACAGCGATGGCAGATGGATGGTCTACGAGGCCGGCGTTCCCATGGTGCGAAAGGTCGAGCTGGAGCGTTTCATCCGTCGTACCCGGGGCAACCGGTTTGCGGTGCGTCGTCTCAAGCCGCAACCCAGCGGCGAGGAACTGCTCCGGCTGGCCGAGGCGGCAGAGCGCCGCGTGGGGCGCTTTAACAGCATGAATTTCAATTACGACTCCAACCAGCTGTTCGGTCCCAAGATGATCCGTGAGATCTTCGCCGAGGCCATGGGTCGGGAACTCGGGCAGGTGGTGACCATGGCCGACCTGCGCTCCCGGTTGCCAGCCAGCACGCTGTGGTTCTGGCGGCTCTGGTACCTGGGCGCCATACCCTGGCAGCGGCGCACCATGACGCCCCACAGCCTGTTCACCGACCCTGGCCTGCATACCGTCTTCGAATCCTTCTGAGCAGCCGGTGGCAGCCGCTTATCAACAGCAATCGAAGTCGGTTACTCCATCCATCGCGCGTGCCTCGCTTGTGATCTAGCCGCTAGTCGCTAACCTGTGCTCTTTCCATATCGACTTTAGGGACGCCAGACATGCCGCATGCAATCCGTATCCACGAGGCTGGCGGACCGGAGGTCCTGAGTTGGGACAGCATCGAGCTCGGCCAGCCGGGCCCGGGGCAGGTGCGCATCCGCCAGACCGCCATCGGCCTGAACTACATCGACGTCTACATGCGCACCGGCCTGTACCCGCTGGACTTCCCGGCGGTGCTGGGCATGGAGGCGGCCGGCGTGGTGGAGGCACTGGGCGAGGGCGTATCTGAACTTTCGATAGGTGACCGGGTGGCCTACGCCATGGTGCCCGGCGCCTATACCGAGGCACGGCTGATCGATGCCGCCAGGCTGGTCAGGCTGCCGGAGGGCATCGATGACCAGACCGCCGCCGCCATGATGCTCAAGGGCCTGACCGCCCATTACCTGCTGTTCCGCAGCTACCCGGTCAAGGCCGGCGACAGCATCCTGGTGTACGCGGCGGCCGGCGGCGTGGGACTGATTCTGTGCCAGTGGGCCAGGCAGCTGGGCGCCACGGTGATTGGCTGCGTCGGTTCAGCGGAAAAGGCGGAGCTGGCCAGGGCCAACGGCTGCGATCACACGATTCTCTACCGAGACGAGGATATTGCCGCCCGGGTCCGTGAGTTGACCGGCGGCGAAGGCGTGGCGGTGGCCTACGACGGCATCGGCAAGGCCACCTTCGACGCGTCCATCGATTCACTGCGTCCCTTCGGCGTACTGGTCAGCTACGGCAACGCCTCCGGTTCGGTGGAGCCGTTCAACCCCAAGATACTGGCCGCCAAGGGCTCGCTGTATTTCACCCGGCCGACCCTGGCGACCCACGTCGCCACCCGCGAGTTGCTGGATGAGGGCGCCGAGCGGCTGTTCGACGTGGTGAGCCGGGGCGTGGTGAAGATCAGCATCAACCAGACCTATGCGCTCAAGGACACCGCCCAGGCGCATCGCGACCTGGAGGCGCGCAGGACCACGGGCAGCACGGTGCTGTTGCCCTGACGGATAGATGCACAACGCGGGGCCTCGGCCCCGCTTTGCATTTGTCGTCGTCCTGGCCCGTCAGAGCAGCAGCGAATAGGCCAGGCCGGCGGCGGCACTGGCCGCGATCACGGTCACGACACCGAGCTTGTAGCGGAACAGCGCCACAAACGCCGCCAGTCCGATCAACGCCGCCAGCCACTCGAAGGTTGCGGCAAAGCCCTGTGGCCACAGCACGTGGTAGGCGAAAAACACCGCCAGGTTGATGATCACGCCCACCACCGCGGCGGTGATGCCGGTCAGCGGCGCGGTGAAGTTCAGGTCGTGCCGGGTCGCCTCGACCGCAGGCCCACCGATCAGGATAAAAAGAAACGACGGCAGGAAGGTGAACAGCGTCGCCACGGCCGCACCTGCCGCGCCTGCCCAGCCCAGCATCTCCGGCCCGAACAGCTCCTTGGTCCAGCCGCCGGCAAAGCCGACGAAGGCCACCACCATGATCAGCGGGCCTGGGGTGGTCTCTCCCAGCGCCAGGCCGTCGATCATCTGCGGCCCGGTCAGCCAGGCGTAATGCTCCACGCCGCCCTGGTAGACGTAGGGCAGCACGGCATAGGCGCCGCCAAAGGTCACCAGTGCGGCCTTGGTGAAGAACCAGCCCATCTGGGTCAGCGTGCCCTGCCAGCCATAGGCGGCGAACAGACCGGCCATCACGCCGGCCCAGATCAGCAGGCCGATGGCGGCAAACGCCAGCACCCTGCGCCAGGTGAAGCGCGCATGTGCCGGTGGCGGAGTGTCGTCGTCGATCAGCGCCGGGCCATAGCCGGCATCGGCAGCGCCGTGATGACCACCGGCCTTGAAGGTGTCCGGCGCAAAGCGTGATCCGATCAGGGCGATGATGCCGGCGGCCAGCACGATGGCGGGGAAGGGCACGTCAAAGGCGAAGATGGCGACAAAGGCCAGCAGCGCCATGGCACGCAGCACGTTGTTGCGGATCGCCCGGGAGCCGATGCGGTAGGCGGCGAACACCACGATGGCCGTCACCGCGGGCTTGATACCGTACAGGATGCCGGCCACGGCCGGGATGTCGCCATAGGTCAGGTAGGCCCAGCTCAGGCCGATAAGGATGAACAGCGACGGCAGCACGAACAGCACGCCGGCGACAATGCCGCCCCAGGCGCCGTGCATCAGCCAGCCGATGTAGGTGGCCAGTTGCTGCGCCTCTGGCCCGGGCAGCACCATGGTGTAGTTGAGCGCATGCAGAAAGCGATGCTCGGAGATCCAGCGGCGTTTCTCCACCAGTTCCTGATGCATCATGCTGATCTGGCCCGCCGGGCCGCCAAAGCTGATGAAGCCCAGCTTCAGCCAGTAGCCGAAGGCCTGCCAGAAGCTGACGGACTCCGGCTTGTCACTGGGTACATCTGCGGTTGTCGGCAATTTGTTATTTCCCGTAGGCGTGGCTTGCCAGCGGCGATCAGCTTGATGTTGGCTGGGTTTATTCTTGCGCCGGCAGGTTGGGCTGGCGGAGGACGCCCAGCAACAGGGGGCTGTATGGTGCCGGACTTCGTTTTACCCAGTTCAAGCTACACGCAGGCATGTGCCGGGCCAATCGGTTGTCATCATGCGGCGCAATGCCTTGCGCTTCTTGCGCCCTGCGCCGGCGGCTGCCAAAGCACATGGGTCAATGGGTGTCGCCCCCTTCGAGCCCGCCGCTCAGATCTCCACCAGATTGTCCGGTAGCTCGTTCTTGTCCGCTTCATCTTCCCGGTGGGGGAAGTGGGTCTGCAGTTGCTGACCGCACTCTTCAATGGCGCCGATCAGGCCGTCCGCCACTCGCCCTGTCTTGATGTGCGTGACCAGTGCTGCGATGACCTGATCCCAGGTGCCGGCGGCAACCCGGTTGTTAATGCCCTGGTCGGCAATGATCTCCACATGGTGTTCGGCTTCGGAGATGAACAGCAGGATCCCGGTGCGATCCCGGGTGTGGTGCAGGTTCTGGGCGAGAAACTGTTGCTGGGCCAGGCGCTGCGCGCGCGCGTGTTTGATGGCCTTGGGGATCAGGCGCAGCTTCAGGGGCGCCCAGCGGAACAGCACGGCCGACAGCACGAAGGCGCTGATCTGGATCGGGTAGCTGTAACCGATGGCCCAGTCGATGGCACTGAAGTGAATCGCGCCGGGCAGCGCCAGCGCCAGCAGGGCGGCCCACAGGATGGGGATGAACAGGTATTCGTCCGCCTGTTGGGCGATGACGACGACGAACTCGCCGGTGGTGGTTGCCTCCACGGCCTCCACCGCCGCCTTGATGCGTGCCCTGTCCTGGTCAGATACGAGTGCCATGTCTACCACCCTCCCGATGCGCCGCCGCCACCGAAGGAGCCGCCACCGCCGCTGAAACCGCCGCCACCGAAACCTCCGCCGCCAAAACCACCCCCGCCGCCGAAGCCACCGTAATAGCCGCCGCTGCTATCCCCGCGGCCGCCGCCACCGAGAAACAGGTGGAAGGCGGCCACCAGCATGGTCACTGCCAGCCCGACGCCCAGCGAGGCGGCGATCAGACCCGCAACCAGTCCGGTGATGCCGCCGGTGACGCCAGCGGATAGGATGCGTGGCCTGAGCCGGCCGGCCAGTGACTCACCCAGGATGATGCCGAAGACGACCAGCATGAACAGGTGCTTGGTGGTTTCAGTGTCATCCTCGCCCTGGCCGGCTTCAGCGCGGTAGCTGCCCTTGATGGCGGCAATGATGCCATCCACGCCCTGGTTGATGCCGCCGGTATAGTCCTGTTTCTTGAAGCGGGGCAGTATCTCCCGCTGGATGATCTGGTGCGCCAGGGCGTCGGGCAGGTCGCCCTCCAGGCCGTAGCCGACCTCGATACGGACCTTGCGCTCCTTGGGGGCGACGATCAGCAGCACGCCGTTGTTCAGCTTGCCCTGGCCTATGCCCCAGTGACGTCCCAGCTGGTAACCGAAGTCTTCAATGGCATAGCCCTGCAGGTCCTTGAGGGTGACCACCACCAGCTGGTTGCTGGTGGCCTGCTCGTGGGCGGCCAGGCGACGGGTGAGTTGCTCGGTGTCGGCGGCGTTGAGCAGCCCGGCCTGGTCGACCACCCGGCCGCTCAGCGGCGGGAACTCGGGTGCCGCCATGGCCGCCGGCACCAGGCATGCAGCGAGCAGCAGCCAGATGGCCTGTATCGATCGTGCCATGCCGCAGCTCCCCTAGAACTTAACCTGCGGGACCTGTGCAGCCTCGGGCTCTGCGCTGAAGTTCTGCTTCAGCTCGGCGTCTGAATACAGCAGGGACTTCCAGATCCGGCCGGGGAAGGTGCGGATCTCGGTGTTGTAGAGCTTGACCGCCTCGATGTAGTCGCGCCGGGCCACCGCAATGCGGTTTTCGGTGCCCTCCAGCTGGGCCTGCAGGGTCAGGAAGTTCTGGTTGGCCTTCAGGTCCGGGTAGCGCTCCACCACCACCAGCAGCCGGGACAGGGCGGAGCCCAGCGCCTGCTGGTTGGCCTGGAACTGCTGGAAGGCCTCGGGATTGCTCAGCAGGTTGGCCGGCAGCTGGGTCTGGGCCACCTTGGCGCGGGCCTCGACCACCGCGGTCAGCACCTCCTGTTCGTGGGCCGCATAACCCTTCACCACGCTCACCAGGTTCGGTACCAGGTCGGCGCGCCGCTTGTACTGGTTCTCCACCTGGCTCCAGCTGGCGGTCACCTGCTCGTCCAGGGTGGGGATGTTGTTGATCCCGCAGCCGCCCAGGCCCAGCAGGGACAGGGTCAGCAGTGCGATGCCAAGCAAGGATGTCATGCGTTTCACTGTCGATGTCTCCGGCGGCTTAGATGTTCGATGTCGATTCTACGGGAATAGTGGATGCACAGTGCGCATGGCTCGGTTGGTTGATGCGGACATGGTAGGGCGCAATAAGCGAAGCGCATTGCGCCGAACAGACACCGCCGCGCAGCGGCTCAACGCCTTTGCCGGACATCGAGGCAGATCCCGATCCGCTAGACCTTTTGTACGACTCAATGCTTGGGCCGTGATTTGTTTTGATTCATCCAGCGCAATGCGGCTGTGCCTTATTGCGCCCTACGCGGGCTTGTGATTACCAATAAACAGGATCATTGAATTCTTTAACGCATGTGGGACGATCATTGATAGCCGGAATTGGCTCTTCTGTTAAGGACTGGCCGAGCCAGCCTTCTGGCATTGAAAGCTTCAGCGGAGCCTGGATAACATTTTCTGACAGGGCTTGAAACCCTACCTTGGAATAGAAAGATGGATCACCATATGTGACAACTACAGCCACAGATCGGTTTTTCAGTTCGTCAAGACCATAATTGATTAGTGCCTGTCCGACGCCTTTTCCCTGATGCTTAGTACTAACTGCAACAGGAGCGAGCATGTAAACCTGGATGACCCCATTAAATCGAAGACGAGTAAAGAAAATCGATCCAATGATTGATCCTTCTTCATATGTGCCGAAACAGATTATTTCTTGATTGTCGATTCTTGAAGATAGTTCTGAAGCAAGATTGCCAATCAGCCTCCCTTCCTTCTCTCCCTCAGATGCGGTGAAAACAGATGTAAAGAGGCCGGTCACTTCTTCTTGGCTGTTTATATCGAGAATTTTGTGGTTCATGCCTTATCTTTAAAGCCGATTTCGCTCATCAGACTTGGAGCATAACAGTGTATTAAGAAGCCATTGCCTGGATGTGTCCGGTTTCTGGATAGATGTAGATTGAGGTTGCCCACATCTGGGTGGCGTCTACATCCAGGAAGAAACCGAGCATATCTGGGCAACTGTCATTCGGTCGCACTGGTATGTGGCCATGGCGCCTTGCAAGGCTCACCGCTCCTGCCGCCACCAGCGCTCGACGATGCCGCGCACGTCCAGGTCCTTGGGGCCCTGGCGCCAGCTTTTGGACAGCGGGGCGTCGTGGCTGGCGGGGGGCGGGTCGGGGGCGTAGATCTGGAAGCGGGTGGGCAGGGGGGCGGCTTCGCCGACCACCAGGGCCTCGCCGCGGCGCAGCGAGGCCAGCACGTCGGCCAGGTCCTGCTCGCCCTCGGGCATCAGGCGGCGGATGTAGGCCTGGTCGTCGGGGTTGGTGATGCGCATGCAGAGGAAGTTGGCGCACTGCGACAGCACCGTCTCTGACAGCTCGGTGGGGCGCTGGCTGACCACGCACAGGCCGACGCCGTACTTGCGGCCTTCCTTGGCGATCCGTTCCATGGCCTTGCGGGTGCCGGCGTAGTGCTGGTCGTCGTCGCGCGGGATGTACTGGTGGGCCTCCTCGCACACCAGCAGGATGGGGAATTCGTGGCGGCGCGGGTTCCAGTAGTTGAACTCGAAGGCCAGCCGGCCGATCTGCGCGGACACCAGCGGTCGCACGTCGGCGGGGATGGAGCTGAGGTCGATGACGGTGATCTGGCGGCGTGGCTCGCTCAGGCCGACGAAGTCGCGCAGCAGGTCTTCCAGCTGATCCGAATCGTTGCGCTTCTGCGGGCGGAACAGGAAGTCGTAGCGGGAGTCGTTGAACATCGACTGGAAGCGCACCAGGAATTCGTCGAACAGGCCGTTGAGCGGGCCCTTGGCCTTGCCGAATTCCAGTTGCTGGTCATTGGCCTTCTTGAACTGCAGGTACAGCTCCTTGATGGAGAAGAACACCGGCGAGTCCACCGACAGCCGGTCCAGACCCAGGTCCAGGTTGGCCTTCTTGCGCAGGCTGAACACCGCCTCGCGCAGGAACGCCATCTGCACCGAGGCGTTCGGCTCGGTACGGTCGATCAGCAGGTCCACCAGCTCGGCGAAGGTCAGCAGCCAGTAAGGGATCTCCAGCTCACGGGCGTCCAGGTGGCGCACCATGTGCTCGGGGAAGGCGCTGTGCAGCTTTCCGGCCTCGTCGCGCCAGCCGTATTCGCCGTGCAGGTCGAGCAGGATGATGTGGCTGTCCGGCATGGTCTTGACGGTGCGCTGCAGCAGGCTGGCCACGGTCCAGGACTTGCCCGCGCCGGACTGGCCGACGATGGCCAGGTGGCGGCCGAACAGGGCGTTGGCGTCCAGGTAGACGCGCAGTTCCGGGCGGCTGCTCAGCCGGCCCATGTCCAGGCCCTGGCTGCGGTAGCGGTCGAACAGCGCCTCCAGCTGCTTGGCGCTGACCAGGTGCACCTCGGCGCCGGTGGCGGGGAAGCGGTTGACGCCGCGGGTGAAGCGGCCGTCCTTGGCGATCTCGCCCAGCGGCAGCAGTTCCAGGCGGCGGAAGCCGACGGTGCGACGGCTGCCGGTATTGGCGTTGTCGGACAGGGTGACGCGGACCTCCTTCTCCTCCTCCCACATGCGGATCACCTGGGCCAGCAGCATCACGCCCTTGGCCCGTATCGCCACATTGGAGCCGAGCTGACCGACGGTCAGTTCCTCCATGCCCAGCCGTACGACGGGGTTATGGCCCTGGTCATCGTGGCGCAGGGTGGCGATCAAGCGGCTGCCGGTCACGTCGGTGACGCGACCGATCAGGCTCGCCTCGTGCTCCGGCATCAATTGTGGTGTCGGCACAGGCTTCTCCTCGGATGGTTTTTGTTACAGCTTTTTTATTGTCGTCCGGATCATAACCGCAACAGCGGACCGGGTTCACGCGCTGAGCAGCAGCTTGAGCGACAGCGCCAGGCAGACCACCACCAGCAGTGGCCGCACGATACGGCTGCCGTGGCGCAGCACCATGTGCGACCCGGCCCAGGCACCGGCCACCTGGGCCAGGCCCATCACCAGCCCCAGCCCCCACAGCACGTGGCCACCCAGGGCAAAGAACAGCAGCGAAGCGATATTGCTGGTGAAGTTCAGCAGCTTGGTGCCGCCGGTGGCGCGGCGCAGGTTCCAGCCCAGCAGCAGCACGAAACCCAGCGCGAAGAAGCTTCCCGTTCCGGGGCCGAAGAAGCCGTCGTAAAAGCCCACCGTAAAACCGATCAGCAGGCCGAAGGCCGGCAGGCCGATGCGCTGCCGGGCGTCGGCATCGCCCACCCGCAGCGAGAACAGGAAGTACACCGCAAAGCCGATCAACAGCACCGGCACCAGGTGTTCCAGCAGGGTGTTGGGCAGGACCTGCACGCAGACCGTGCCGCTGGCCGCGCCGATAAAGGTGAGCAGCACCGCCGGCCACAGCTCACGCAGTTTCAGCCCGCCATGGCGCACATGGTGGACGGTGGCGGTGAGGGTGCCGAAGCTGCCCTGCAGCTTGTTGGTGGCCAGCGCCTGCAGCGGCGGCAGGCCGGCCGCCAGCAGGGCGGGCAGGGCCAGCAGGCCGCCACCGCCGGCGATGGCATCCACAAAGCCCGCCAGGGCCGCTACCATGGCCAGCAGGAACCAGACTTCTGGTGACAGTGCTTCCATCCAAGCTTCCGGCAAAAGCCGCATTGTAGGGCATCGGCATGAAACTGATCGTGGGCGACGTGGGCGGCACCAATGCCCGACTGGCGCTGGCCGAGTGGCAGGGCGACCGGCTGCAGCTGTCCGAACCGCGCATCTATGCCAGTGGTGGCGAGCCCGACTTTGCCCCGATCCTGGCGCGCTTCATCGGCGAGGCCCGGGCCGACGGGGTGGCCGCCGCGATCATCGGCATTGCCGGCCCGGTGCGCGACAACCGTTGCGCCACCACCAATCTGCCCTGGCAGCTGGATGGCGCAGCCCTGGCTGCCGCGTTGTCACTGCCCCGGGTGCAGCTGCTGAATGACCTGGAGGCCGCGGCCTGGGGCATCGACCAGGTGGCGGCCGGCCAGCGCCGGGTGCTGCAGCCGGGCCAGTCCGAACCGCGCGGCAATCGCGCGGTGATCGCCGCCGGCACCGGGCTGGGCGAGGCCGGACTGGTGTGGTGCGAGCGGGGCTACCGACCCTTCGCCAGCGAGGGCAGCCACGCCGACTTCGCCCCGGGTGACGCCGACCAGGTGGCGCTGCGCGACTGGCTGGCGGACCGCTACGGCGGTCATGTCAGCTGGGAGCGGGTGGTGTCCGGACCGGGGTTGGCCGATCTGTACCGCTATCAGCGTGAGCAGGGCGGTGCAGGGTGTGAGCCGGACCCGCTGGCAGCGACTGATGTCGCGGCGGCGGTTGCGGCGGGTGCGCAAGACGACCCGGTCTGTGCAGCGGCCTTGGATCTGTTCATACAGCTGTTCGGCGCCGAGGCCGGCAATCTGGCACTTAAACTGATGGCCAGCGGCGGGGTCTACCTGGCTGGCGGCATCGCGCCGAAGCTCGCCGAACGGCTGGCCGGCGGCGCCTTCATGACGGCGTTCCGCGACAAGGGCCGCATGGCCGGCCTGCTGGCAATCATGCCGGTGACCCTGCTCATCGACCCCCATCTGGCACTCAAGGGCGCTGCGGTGTACGGTGCCCGGTCCTTGCAGGATGGGACCGACGACCCCACCTAAGGCACCTTCAGCCAGACGATAAACACGCCATGAACGCGCTCTCCATCCGCGGTCTGCAAAAGACCTACGCCAACGGCCTGCAGGCCGTCAAAGGCATCGACCTGGACGTCCCAGAGGGCGAGTTCTTTGCCCTGCTCGGCCCCAACGGCGCCGGCAAGTCCACCACCATCGGCATCATCAGTTCGCTGGTGAACAAGACCGCCGGCACGGTGTCGGTGTTCGGCCACGACCTGGACCGCGAGCCCGAGGCGGTGAAGGCGGCCATCGGCCTGGTGCCGCAGGAGTTCAACTTCAACCAGTTCGAGCCGGTGGAGGAGATCGTCATCAACCAGGCCGGCTTCTACGGCATCCCGCGCCGCGAGGCCAAGGTCCGCGCCGAGCAGTACCTGAAGCAACTCGACCTGTGGGACCGCCGCCGCACCGAGGCGCGCCAGCTGTCCGGCGGCATGAAACGCCGCCTGATGATCGCCCGCGCGCTGGTGCATCGGCCCGGCCTGCTGATCCTGGACGAACCTACCGCCGGGGTGGACATCGAGATCCGTCGCGGCATGTGGGACTTCCTGCGGCAGATCAACGCCGAAGGGACCAGCATCATCCTCACCACCCATTATCTGGAAGAGGCCGAGAGCCTGTGCCGTCAGATCGCCATCATCGATCACGGCCGCATCGTCGAGCGGGCACGCATGAGCGAGCTGCTGCGGCGCCTGAACACCGAGACCTTCGTGCTGACCATGGACCAGCCCTGCACCCAGATACCGGACGTACCGGGCTATCCCATGAGCCTGCGTGACGACGGCAACCTGGAGGTGAGCGTGGACCAGGCCCGTGGCATCAACGACCTGTTCATCGCGCTGAGCAAGCAGGGCCTGAAGGTGTCCAGCCTGCGCAACAAGCAGAACCGCCTGGAGCAGTTGTTCATCGACCTGGTCGAGGCGGGCCGCATCCCCAAGGGGGAGCAAGCATGAGCCGCTGGCCCGCCTACTGGACCGCCTTCCGCACCATCCTGTTCAAGGAGGTGCTGCGGTTTGCGCGCATCTGGGTGCAGACCCTGGTGCCACCCGCCATCACCATGACGTTGTACTTCGTGATCTTCGGCAAGCTGATCGGCGAGCAGATCGGCGAGATGGACGGCTTCAAGTACATCGATTTCATCGTGCCCGGCCTGATCCTGATGTCGGTGATCAGCCACAGCTACGCCAACGTGGTGTCGAGCTTCTATTCCAGCAAGTTCCAGCGCCACGTGGAGGAACTGCTGATCGCGCCGGTGCCCAACTGGGTGATCCTGGCCGGCTATGTCGGCGGCGGTGTGGCGCGGGGCGTGTCGGTGGGTATCGTGGTGACCATCGTGTCGCAGTTCTTCACCGATATCAGCGTGCACAGCTACGCCGTCACCCTGGCGGTGTTCGTGGTGACCTCGGTGCTGTTCGCCACCGCCGGCTTCATCAACGCGGTGTACGCCAACAGCTTCGACGACATCTCCATCGTGCCCACCTTTGTGCTGACGCCGCTGACCTACCTGGGCGGGGTGTTCTACTCGATCAGCATGCTGCCCGAGTTCTGGCAGGGGGTGTCGCTCGCCAACCCGGTGCTGTACATGATCAACGCCTTCCGCTTCGGCCTGCTGGGGGTGTCCGACATCCCGCTGAGCGTGGCCTTCGGCCTGATCGGCGTGTTCACCGTGCTGCTGGTGTCTTTCGCGCTGTGGCTGCTCAACCGCGGCGTCGGCATCAAGAGCTGACCATGACCGAGCCGGTGAACGACGCCGTGGTGATCGCCCGCGGCCTGAAGAAAAACTTCGGCGACTACCAGGCGGTGGCCGGGGTGGACTTCGACATCCCGCGCGGGCGCTGCTTCGGCTTTCTCGGTCCCAACGGTGCCGGCAAGACCACCACGCTCAGGATGTTACTGGGTCTGACCCCGAGCAGCGCGGGCGAGCTATCGGTGTTCGGCCTGCCGGTGCCCGAGCAGGCGCGGGCGGTGCGGGCGCGGGTCGGCAGCGTGCCGCAGGCCGACAACCTGGACCCGGACTTCACGGTGCGCGAGAACCTGGAGATCTACGCCAGCTATTTCGGCATCGGCCGCAAGCTGGCCCGCGAGCGCATCGGTCGCTTGTTGGAATTCGCCGCGCTGACTGATCGCGCCGACGCCAAGACCGACACCCTGTCCGGCGGCATGCAGCGCCGCCTGACCATCGCCCGTTCGCTGATCAACGATCCCGAGCTGGTGGTGCTGGACGAGCCCACCACCGGCCTGGACCCGCAGGTGCGCCACCTGATCTGGGGTCGGCTGGCGGAGCTGCGCAGCCAGGGCACCACGCTGATCCTGACCACCCATTACATGGAAGAGGCCGAGCGGCTGTGCGACGAACTGGTGGTGATGGATCACGGCCGCATCCTCGACCAGGGCGCGCCGGCGGCGCTGGTCAGGCGTCACGTCGAGCCGGAGGTGATCGAGATCCGCGCCGTGCCCAACGACGAGCTGGAGCGCCTCGGCCAGGCGAGCGGCTGTCGGGTGGAGCGTCTGGGCACCAGCCTGTACTGCTACACCCATGATCCGGCGCCGCTGCTGGGCAAGCTGCGCGAGCAGTCCGGGCTGACCTTCCTGCATCGCCCGGCGGACCTGGAGGACGTGTTCCTCAAGCTCACCGGGCGCGACCTGAGGAAGGGCGCATGAAGGGCATCTACCTGCCACGACTCGGCCCCGGCGCCTTCGCGGTGTGGCGCCGCAACGTGCTGGTGTGGCGCAAGCTGATCGGCCCGGCGCTGCTGATGAACTTCGGCGAGCCGGCGCTGTACCTGCTGGGTCTGGGTTTCGGCCTGGGCCACTTCGTCGGCGACATGGGCGGCATGTCCTACCTGGCGTTCCTGGCGTCGGGCATCATCGCCTCGTCGGCCATGACCACCTCGTCTTTCGAGGGCATGTACTCGGTGTTCACCCGCATGGTGCCGCAGCGCACCTACGAGGCCATCCTGGCCACCCCGCTGGAGGTCGACGACATCCTGGCCGGCGAGATGCTCTGGTGCGCCACCAAGAGCCTGTTCAGCGGCATCGCCATCCTGATCGTGGCGCTGCTGCTGGGGGTGGTGGCCGACTGGCAGGCGCTGTGGGTGCTGCCGGTGGTGTTCCTGATCGGCCTGACCTTCGCCGGTCCCGCCATCGTCATGACCGCCTTCGCCAAGGGCTACGACTTCTTCAACTATTACTTCGTGCTGGCGGTCACCCCGATGATGCTGGTCAGCGGGGTGTTCTATCCCATCGACACCCTGCCGCCGCTCATGCAGACGATGGTGCAGCTGCTGCCGTTGCCCCACGCCATCGAGCTGGTGCGGCCGCTGGTGACCGGCACCCCGCTGACCCAGGTGCCGCTGCACCTGGCGGTGCTGCTGGGCTATGCCCTGGTCAGCTATCACTTCGCCGTGTATCTGGTGCGGCGGCGGTTGCTGGTTTAGCAGCGGCCGCCTGCCGGCACGGACGCCGGTCGGCGCCGATTGCCGGTAGACTGCGGCTGCGCCGTTAAACAATTGCGGATATCCAGACACGTGTCAGCCAACCGCCAGATCACCAGCTGGGTCCTCTACGACTGGGCCAACTCAGCCTTCGCCACCACCGTGATGGCCGGCTTCTTTCCGGTGTTCTACAAGACCTTCTGGGCGGCAGACCTGCCGGCCACCGAGAGCACCTTCCAACTGGGCCTGGCCAATTCAGTGGCCGGTCTGCTGGTGGTGTTATCCGCGCCCTTTCTGGGTGCCGTCGCCGACCGCGGCGGCCTGAAGATCCGCCTGCTGGGGGTGTTCGCCCTGCTGGGCGTGGGCATGAGTGGCGGCCTGTATTTCGTCGCCGCGGGCCAGTGGTGGCCGGCGCTGCTGTGCTACCTGTTCGGCGTGCTGGGCTTTTCCGGCAGCAACGTGTTCTACGACGCGCTGCTGGTGGAGGTGGCCCCGCGCGATCGCTGGGAGCGGGTGTCGGCGCTGGGTTACGCCGCCGGTTATCTGGGCGGCGGCCTGCTGTTCGCGGTGCAGGTGTGGATGGTGCAGGCGCCGGCCATGTTCGGCCTGGCCGATCCGGCCGAGGCGGTACGGCTGGCCTTCCTGATGGTCGCCGGCTGGTGGGCGCTGTTCAGCCTGCCGATACTGCTGTGGGTGCCGGAGCGTCGGCCGCCGCCGGTGCCGCGCCGGGTCGGGCTGGTACGGGCTGCGCTGGGCGAGCTGCTGAATACCCTGCGACATATCCGAGCCCTGCCCATGACCTTCCTGTTCCTGCTCGCCTACTGGCTGTACATCGACGGCGTGGACACCGTGGTGCGCATGGCGGTGGACTTCGGCCTGGCGCTGGGCTTTGGCGCCGGCGATCTGCTCACCGCGTTGCTGATCACCCAGTTCGTCGGCTTTCCGGCGGCGCTGGCGTTCGGCCGCATCGGTGACCGGCTGGGCGCCAAGCAGGGCATCCTGCTGGCCATCGTGGTGTACATCCTGGCGGTGTTCTGGGCCTGGCGCATGACCGAGACATGGGAGTTCTACGGCCTGGCCGTGACCATCGGCCTGGTGCAGGGCGGGGTGCAGGCGCTGAGCCGGGCGCTGTTCGCCCGCCTGATACCGCCGGGGCGCAACGCCGAGTTCTTCGGCTTCTACAACATGATGGGCAAGTTCGCGGTGGTGCTGGGCCCGCTGCTGGTGGGCGCGGTGGGGCAGGCCACCGGCAGCCCGCGCCTCGGCATCCTGTCGCTGCTGCTGCTGTTCGTCAGCGGCGCGCTGCTGCTGCTGGCGGTGGATGTGCGCCGCGGCGTGGCCGACGCGCGCGCGGCGGGGGGCTGAGCCATGCCGGTGATCGTTGCGGTGCTGGTGTTGCTGGCGGTGCTGTGGGGTCCGCAGCTGTGGGTGCAGCAGGTGCTCAGGCGTTATCACCAGAAGCCGGAGGTCAACTTTCCCGGCAGCGGTGGTGAACTGGCCCGCCACCTGCTCGATCGCTTCGGCCTGGACGAGGTGAAGGTCGAGGCCACGGACCGTGGTGATCACTACGACCCCGAGCAGCGCGCGGTGCGCCTGAGCCAGGACAAGCTGGACGGCCGCACCCTGACCGCCATCACCGTGGCGGCCCACGAGGTGGGCCACGCACTGCAGCATGCCGCGGGGGAGTCCTGGTTTCACTGGCGACACCGCCTGGCGGTGGTCGCGGTGTGGGGACAGCGCGGCGGCAGCCTGCTGATGCTGCTCACCCCGCTGGTGGCCCTGCTGCTGCGCCTGCCGGCACCGGCCATGCTGACCTTCCTGGCCGGTTTCCTGATGATGGGGCTCGGGGTGGTGGTGCAACTGGTGACCCTGCCGGTGGAGCTGGATGCCAGTTTCCGCAAGGCATTGCCGCTGCTGGAGGACGGCTATCTCACCCCGGCCCAGCGTCCGGCGGCGCGGCGCATCCTGCGTGCGGCGGCCTGGACCTATGTGGCCGGCTCGCTGGCCTCGCTGCTCAACCTGTGGGCCTGGTTGCGGGTGTTGCGACGCTGAGGCAGCGAAGTCGGTTCGTTGACGTTTTTCCGCCTTGCGGCCGGTTTTTGCCTCGTCAATTGTTCGTCGTTCCCCAGTCTTGTCCTGGTAACTTGTTGAAATAACAAAAGATAATTTTCGTTCCTAGCTTGGCATAGGCCTTGCAAAACCTCGTTCGGGTGATGCCGTGTCCGTTCCGGTGCGGCGCCAACAAGACCGACTGGGTGTGCAATGGCTAAAGACGAAAAGGATCTGGAAGGCGACGACGAGGCCGCCGCCGGCGGCGGCAAGAAGAAGTTGTTCATCATCATCGGCGCCGTGGTGCTGCTGTTGCTGATCGGCGTCGGCGCCGCACTGATGTTCATGGGTGGCGACGAGGAGCCGGCAGAAGGCGACGAGGCCGCCCAGGCGGAGGAAGCCGAGCCGGTCGAACTGGTCGATCCCATCTATTTCGATTTCAAGCCGCAGTTCGTGGTGAGCCTGCCGCCCGGCGGCCGGGCCAAGATGTTGCAGATCAGCCTGCAGGTGATGAGCCGCGATCAGCTGGTGATCGACTACATCACCCGTAATGCACCCATGCTGCGCCACCACCTGTTCAACCTGTTCAGCACCCAGGACGCCACCGCGCTGTATGGCCGCGAGGGTCGCGAGGCGCTGGCCAAGGCGGTGGAGGAAAACCTGGAAACCCTCATGAAGGACAACGGCATCGAGGGTGATGTCGGCGCCGTGTACTTCTCCGAACTGGTGTTGCAGTAAGCCATGAGCACCAGCGACCTCCTTTCCCAGGACGAAATCGATGCGCTGCTGCATGGCGTGGACAGCGGCGGCGTCGAAACCGAAACCGACACCGGCGAGCCGGGATCGGCCAAGTCCTACGACTTTGCCAGCCAGGACCGCATCGTCCGGGGGCGCCTGCCGACCCTGGAGATGATCAACGAGCGTTTTGCCCGTCATTTCCGCACCAGTCTGTTCAACATGCTGCGTCGCACCGCGGACATCTCGGTGTCCGGCGTGCAGATGCTCAAGTTCAGCGAGTTCGTGCACAGCCTGTTCGTACCCACCAGCCTGAGCCTGATCCGGGTTGCACCGTTGCGTGGCCGTGGCCTGTGCGTGATCGATCCCAAGCTGGTGTTCAGCGTGGTGGACAACTTCTTCGGCGGCACCGGGCGCTTCCACACCAAGATCGAGGGTCGTGACTTCACGCCCACCGAGGTGCGGGTCATCCAGATGCTGCTCAACCTGGCCTTCCAGGACTTCCAGGAGGCCTGGAAACCGGTGCTGGACGTGGAGTTCTCCTACGTCGGCCACGAGGTCAACCCGCAGTTCGCCAACATCGTGTCGCCTTCCGAGGTGGTGGTGGTGGCCACCTTCCACATCGACCTGGAAACCGGCGGCGGCGACATCTACCTGTGCCTGCCGTACTCCATGGTGGAGCCGATCCGCGACCTGCTCGATGCCGGTGTGCAGAGCGACCGTGGCGAGCGCGATGAGCGCTGGGAGATGGCCATGCGCGAAGAGGTGATGAGTGCCGAGGTGGAGCTGACCAGCACCCTGACCGAGATCACCCTGTCGGTGCGCGAACTGGCCCAGCTGCAGGTGGGCGACGTGATCCCCCTGGAGATGCCGGACGAGGTCAGCGTGCATGCCGCCGAGATGCCGGTATGCATGGGCAAGCTGGGCGCCGCCGGCGGCAATTTCGCGGTGCAGATCACCCGCTGGTTGCGTACCAGCCGGCAGAGCAAGTTCAAGGACCTGCTCGCCGAGCATGCCCGCAACAGCAAAGACAACGCAGCATAATTTTCAATAGGCGGATTGAGCCATGACTGACGAAGTGGATCCGAACGAAGCCCTGGCCGATGAGTGGGCCGCGGCCCTGGAGCAACAGGCCGACGAGGAAGAGACGGCTGGTGCCGGTGGCGCCAGCGGTGCCGCCTCGGCCGACTGGGATGAGCTGGAGTCGGTGCCGGCCATCAGCGGTGACGGCGAGATCAAGATGGACTCCATCCTGGATGTGCCGGTGACCATCTCCATGGAGATCGGCCGCACCCGCATCAACATCCGCAACCTGCTGCAGCTCAACCAGGGCTCGGTGGTGGAGCTGGACCGGCTGGCCGGTGAGCCGATGGACGTGCTGATCAACGGCACCCTGATCGCCCAGGGCGAGGTGGTGGTGGTGAACGACAAGTTCGGTATCCGCCTCACCGACATCGTGTCCCCGGCCGACCGGGTCAAGCGCCTGCAGGGCCGCGGATGAAACCGGTACTGACCGGCATCGGCCTGCTGCTCTGCGCCGGCACCGCCGCCGCACTGGAGCAGGGGCCAAAGTCCGAGGCGCCGCGGCTGCTGACCGACGGGCTGGGCGACACCGCCATCGGCCTGCTGGTGGTGCTGGGCCTGATCGCCGCGCTGGCCTGGGGGCTGCGCCGTTTCGGCCGGGTGCCGATGGGCGGGCGCGGCGCGGTGCAGGTGCTCGGCGGCGTATCGCTGGGCAATCGCGAACGCGCCGTGCTGCTGTCGGTGGACGGCACCCGGCTGCTGGTGGGCGTGGCCCCGGGCCAGGTGCGCACCCTGCACGTGCTGGGCAAGACGGGTCAGGACGGCGCCTTTGCCACTGAACTCGATCACGCCCGTGAGGGCGGGACGGCATGATGCGCTGGTTGCCTCTGCTTGCCCTGTTGCTGGCACCGGCCGCCTACGCGGCGCCCGGGGTGGATGCCTTCGCCGTGAGCCCGGACGGGCAGGGTGGTCAGACCTACACCCTGAGCATCCAGGTGCTGCTGTTCATGACGGCCCTGAGCATGCTGCCGGCGGGGCTGATGCTGATGACCTCGTTCACCCGGATCATCATCGTGCTGTCGATCCTGCGCCAGGCGCTGGGTACGGCGCAGACGCCGTCCAACCAGATACTGGTGGGGCTGGCGCTGTTCCTGACCTTTTTCATCATGTCGCCGGTGTTCAGCGAGGTGTACGACACCGCCATTTCACCCTACCTGGCGGAGCAGATGGCCGGGGATCAGGCCCTGGCGGCGGCCGGCAAGCCGATGCGCGAATTCATGATGGCGCAGACCCGTGACGACGACATCGCCTTGTTTGCACGCATCGCCGGCAAGGAAAACATCCAGAGCGAGGACGACGTGCCCTTCAGCCTGCTGATGCCGGCCTTCGCCACCAGTGAATTGAAGACCGCCTTCCAGATCGGCTTCCTGTTGTTCATCCCCTTCCTGGTCATCGACCTGGTGGTGGCCAGCGTGCTCATGTCCATGGGCATGATGATGCTGTCGCCGCTGATCGTGTCGCTGCCCTTCAAGATCATGCTGTTCGTGCTGGTGGACGGCTGGGCCCTGGTGATGGGCACCCTGGCCAGCAGCTTCTACGTCTGAGGTGAGCGATGGATTCTGATGCAGTGGTAGAGATCGGTCGGCAGGCACTGGAGATAACCATCCTGCTGTCGGCACCCATCCTGCTCGCCTCGCTGGCGGTGGGCCTGCTGATCGCCATGTTCCAGGCAGCCACCCAGATCAACGAGATGACCCTGAGCTTCGTCCCCAAGCTGATGGTGGTGGCCGCGGTGCTGGGTATCGGTGGACCCTGGATGCTGCGCCAGATCACCGGCTTCACCACCCGGCTGTTTGAGAACGTGCCCTACCTGATCGGGTAGGCGTGCCGTCACCATGCTGGCGTTCAGCGAAGCACAGATGGCCCAGTGGATGGCCGACCTGCTGTATCCCTTCATGCGGGTGGCGGCGCTGTTCAGTGCCGCGCCGGTATTCAGCCTGCGGCAGTTTCCGCTGCGCGCGCGGATCCTGCTGGCGGTGTTGATCACATGGCTGATGCAGCCGCTGATCCCCAGTGCGCCGGTGGTGGATGTCTTTGGTCCCGAATCCTTCCTGATCGCCCTGCAACAAATCGCCATCGGCCTGGCCATGGGATTTCTGATTCAGATGGTGTTCCAGGCGTTGATCTTCGGCGGCCAGGCCATCGCCTTCAGCATGGGCCTGGGCTTCGCCTTCATGATGGATCCGCAGAACGGCGTGCAGGTGCCGGTGGTGTCGCAGTTCTACCTGCTGCTGGCCACGTTGGCCTTCGTCGCAGGCAACGGCCACCTGGTGCTGCTGGGGGTGATGGCGGACAGCTTCCAGGTGATGCCGGTGGGCATGGAGGGCATCGATCGTGCCGGCATCTACAACATCGTCGCCTGGGCCAGCGAATTGTTCGCCGCCGGGGTGGTGATGTCGCTGCCGGTGGTGGTGGCGCTGTTGCTGATCAACATCGGCATGGGTGTGGTGGGCCGTGCCGCGCCACAGCTGAATATCTTCTCGGTGGGCTTCCCCATCACCCTGCTGATGGGCCTGGTGCTGATGTGGCTGACGGTGCCGCAGGTACTGGTGAGTTTCGGTGAACTGGTCACCGAGATGCTTGGTCAGTCGGTCGCCATGATCAGCGGAGGGCGCTGACATGGCGGAGAACCAGGACGGTCAGGAAAAGTCACAGGAACCCACAGCACGGCGCCTGTCACAGGCGCGCAAGAAGGGCCAGGTGGCCCGCTCCAAGGAACTGGCGACCTTTGCGGTGACCCTGTGTGGCGCTGCCGCGTTGATGATCATGGCGCCGCAGTTCGGCGACACCGTGCACGGCATCTTCAACGACAACTTCGTCATCAGCCGTCACGACGTGATGGACCCCACGGCGCTGTTGCGCCACCTGGGTGCCGCCATCCAGGCGGCGCTGCTGATGCTGCTGCCGTTCTTCGCGGTGATGATGGTGGTGGCGATACTGGCCTCCATCGCCCTGGGTGGTTTCAACTTCAGCGCCGAGGCGCTGCAGCCCAAGTTCGACAAGCTCAATCCCATCAAGGGCATGAAGCGGCTGTTTTCACCCAATGGCCTGATGGAACTGGTCAAGGCGCTGGGCAAGTTCGTCATCATCGGCGGCGTCACCGGCCTGCTGATCTGGCTGTGGCTGGGCGACTTTCTGGCGCTCGGTCGCATGGACCTGTCGCCGGCCGTGCGCGAGGGCGTATCGATGGTCGGCTGGGCGGCGCTGCTGCTGGCCGCCTCGCTGGTGGTGATGGCGCTGATCGACGTGCCTTTCCAGCTGTGGAATCACAGCCGCCAGCTGAAGATGACCCAGCAGGAGGTGCGCGACGAGCTGAAGGACACCGAGGGCCGTCCCGAGGTCAAGGGCCGCATCCGCCAGGCGCAGCGCGAGATCGCCATGCGCCGCATGATGTCCGAGGTGCCCAAGGCCGACGTCATCGTCACCAACCCGACCCATTACGCGGTGGCGCTGCGCTACGACCAGGGCAAGCACAACGCGCCGCTGGTGGTGGCCAAGGGCGCCGACCTGGTGGCCGGCAACATCCGCCGCATCGGCTCGGACCACAAGGTGCCCATCGTCGAGGCGCCGGTGCTGGCCCGTGCCGTGTACTACAGCACCGAGCTCAATCAACCCATCCCGGCCGGTCTGTACCTGGCCGTCGCCCAACTGCTGGCCTACGTGTTCCAGCTGCGGGTGTGGGAGAAGCAGGGTGGCGACTACCCGGCGCAGCCGGACGAGTTCCCGGTGCCCGACGACTTGCGGCATGACTGAGGTGGCAGCGGCCAGCAGCCAGCACCGGCAGGATTTTTTTTGAATAATCGCCAGCGATAGCTGGCTACAACCGCTGGCGGCTGACAGCTGGCCGCTGGCCGCTTAATCGGCACGACTGATGCAAAGACAGTCAAAGGCGTCAGTATCCCGACACCGGGCCAGGAGAGTGATCGATGAACCTCGCAGTGACCATGGACAACGTGAAGCAGCTGGGCGCGCAGGGCCTGGGCGCGCCGCTGGTGCTGCTGATGCTGCTGGCGATGGTGATCCTGCCGCTGCCGCCGTTCCTGCTCGACCTGTTCTTCACCTTCAACATCGCGCTGTCGCTGGTGGTGGTGATGGTGGTGGTCTACACCCGCCGGCCGCTGGACTTCGGCGTGTTCCCGGCGCTGCTGCTGATCGCCACCCTGCTGCGCCTGGCGCTGAACGTGGCCTCCACCCGGGTGGTGCTGCTGGAAGGCCACAACGGCGGCGACGCGGCGGGCAAGGTGATCGAGGCCTTCGGCGCCTTCGTCATCGGCGGCAACTATGCCGTCGGCCTGGTGGTGTTCGGCATCCTGGTGATCATCAACTTCGTGGTGGTCACCAAGGGTGCCGGGCGGGTGTCCGAGGTGTCGGCGCGCTTCACCCTGGACGCCATGCCGGGCAAGCAGATGGCCATCGACGCCGACCTGAACGCCGGGGTCATCGACCAGGACGAGGCGCGTCAGCGCCGCTCCGACGTCACCCGCGAGGCCGACTTCTACGGTGCCATGGACGGTGCCTCCAAGTTCGTCCGCGGCGACGCTGTGGCCGGCATCCTGATCCTGATGATCAACATCATCGGTGGCCTGGCCATCGGCATGATGCAGCATGGCCTGGATATGGCCACCGCGCTGCAGTACTACGTGCTGCTGACCATCGGTGACGGCCTGGTCGCGCAGATCCCGTCGCTGCTGCTGTCCACCGCGGCCGCCATGATCGTCACCCGGGTGTCCGGCGACGACCGTGACGTGGGCGGGCAGATCTCCGCCCAGCTGCTGGAAAACCCCAAGGTGCTGTGGATCACCGCCGGCGTGCTGGGCCTGCTGGGCATCATCCCCGGCATGCCCAACCTGGTGTTCCTGATGCTGTGCGGCGCCACCGGCGGCATGGCCTACCTGATCGCCCAGCGTCAGCGCGTGGCCGCAGCGGCGCCGGAGGTGATCGCACCGGTGGAGGCGCCGAGCAGCGAGCCCAGGGAGCTGTCCTGGGAAGACGTGCAGCCGGTGGACATCATCGGTCTGGAGGTGGGTTACCGGCTGATCCCGCTGGTGGACCGCAACCAGGGCGGCCAGCTGATGAACCGCATCAAGGGCGTGCGCAAGAAGCTGTCCCAGGAACTGGGCTTCCTGGTGCAGTCGGTGCACATCCGCGACAACCTGGACCTGACGCCCAACGGTTACCGCATCACCCTGCACGGCGTGCCGCTGGGCGAGGCCGAGGTGTTCACCGATCGCGAACTGGCCATCAACCCCGGCAAGGTGTTCGGCGAACTGCCGGGTGCCAAGACCACCGACCCGGCCTTTGGCCTTGAGGCGGTATGGATCGAACCTGCCCAGCGCGACCAGGCGCAGACCCTGGGCTATACGGTGGTCGACGCCAGTACGGTGATCGCCACCCACCTGTCCGAGCTGTTGCAGCGCCACGCCCACGAACTGTTGGGTCATGAAGAGGTGCAGCAGCTGCTCGACAGCCTGGCCAAGGTCACTCCCAAGCTGGTGGAAGACCTGGTGCCCAAGACCCTGCCGCTGACAGTGGTGCTGAAGGTGCTGCAGAGCCTGCTCAAGGAAGGCGTGCCGGTGCGCGATATGCGCACGATCGCCGAAACCTTGGCGGACCAGGCCACCCGGAGTCAGGATGCCGGCGCGTTGACGGAGGCGGTAAGGGTCGCCCTGTCACGCTCCATCCTTCAGCAACTCATTGGTCCACAACAAGAAATTGCTGTTGCGGTGCTGGATGCAGGATTGGAACGCCTCTTGCAACAGAGCTTGCAGACCGCAGGAGAGGACGGTGCCGGCCTGGAGCCGGGGCTGCTCGAGCAACTCCAACGCGGGCTGGCCGATACGGCCCGCCAGCAGGAGGTGCAGGGTCAGGAGGCAATCCTCCTGGTGGCGGCGGGCATCCGGCCATGGCTGGCGCGATTCGTTCGCCACAGCGTGCCGGGGGTCAACGTCCTCTCCTACAACGAGATCCCGGAAAGCCGCCAGATCAGGGTGGTCGCCACCATCGGTGGCAGGGGTCAGCAACACTAAGCGGGGCCGCCATCGCGGGCCTGCAGGGAATGAGGACCGCAGGGCATGAAAATCAGGCGATTCTTGGCTGGCGACATGCGACAGGCTATCCGCCAGGTGCGCGAGGCACTCGGGCCGGATGCGGTCATCCTGTCCAACAAGAGCGTGCAGGGCGGGGTGGAGATCGTCGCCGCCGTGGACCTCGAGCAGGCTGGCGCCATGGCGGCCGAAATGGAGGCCGCGCCCCGTCAGCCAGAGCCGCAGCGTCAGCCCGAGACGCCGCGACCCGCACCGGCCACGGCTTACGACGCCACCCCGGCCGCCAGCTATACCCCCGCGCAGCAACGCCCGGCGCCTTCACGCACGCAGCAGCCCGCTGCCGCGTCGGCTGAGGTCACGCCGTTGCGTCGTCCTGTCGAAGACCGTGTTGGCGAAGATCGTCCCACCGTGGCCCGCGGCACCGAGCGCCCGAGCGAGCGTCCCGACGAACGCCGTGCGGCCGCAGCGCAGCCTGCCGCGGCACAGGAGGCGGACCAGCAGGCGGTCATCGCCGAGATGCGCCGCGAGATGGCTGAGCTCAAGACCCTGATGAAGAACGGCCTGTCCGAACTGGGCTGGCAGTCCATGGGCGAGCACCAGCCGGTGCGCCAGGAACTGCTGCGCCGGCTGATGACCCTGGGCCTGTCCGCTGAGAATGCCCAGGGCCTGGCTGCCCGGGTCGACAGTGACGATCCGGAACTGGCCTGGCGCAAGGCGCTGTTCCACCTGGCCGGCGAGCTCACCATGTTCGACGAGGACCTGATGGAGCAGGGCGGCATTGTCGCCGTGGTGGGCCCCACCGGGGTCGGCAAGACCACCACCATCGCCAAGCTGGCGGCGCGTTACGCACTGCGCCATGGCCGCCGCCATCTGGCCCTGGTGACCACCGACAACTTCCGCATCGGCGCCCGCGACCAGCTGCATACCTACGGCCGCATCCTCAACGTGCCGGTGCACTCTGTAGCGAATGCCGAGGAACTGGAGACCGTGCTCAACAGCCTGTCCGACCGCCGTCTGGTGCTGGTCGACACTGCAGGCATGGGTCAGCACGACCAGCGCCTGCATGCCCAGATCAGGCTGCTGCAAAAAAGCGGCCGCCAGGTACGCAGCCTGCTGGCGCTGTCCGCCACCACCGAACCCATGGCAATGGAGCGGGCGATCCAGCTGTTCAGCGACGCCCGCCCCGAGGCCTGCATCCTCACCAAGCTGGACGAGGCCGCCTCGCTGGGCGGCGCACTCAATGCGCTGATCCGCAGCGGCCTGCCGCTGGCCTACATCACCGATGGCCAGCAGGTGCCGGAGGATCTGCACATCGGCCGTGCTCACCCGCTGGTGAGCCGTGCCGCCGAACTGACGCGGGAGCACGAAGTGGCCTGCGATCCGACTTATCTGGCCCTGGCCTACGGGAGTAACCTTGCCAATGCCCACGCCTGAGCAGAATACCGACCAGGCTGCGGGCCTGCGACGCATGGTCAAGCCCGGCCCGGTGCGGGTGGTTGCCGTCACCGGCGGCAAGGGTGGCGTCGGCAAGACCAATGTGTCGGTGAACCTGGCGGTGTCCGCCGCCGAGGCCGGCCAGAAGGTCATGCTGTTCGACGCCGACCTGGGGCTGGCCAACATCGACGTGGTGATGGGGCTGCATCCCAAGTACACCCTGTCCCATGTGCTGAAGGGTGAATGCACCCTGGAAGAGGCCCTGGTGGAGGGTCCCGCCGGCGTCAAGGTGGTGCCGGGTGCTTCCGGCCTGCAGCACATGGCTGAACTGAGCCCCGCCGAACACACCGGCCTGATCCGCGCCTTCGGCGACCTGAACACCGACCTGGACCTGCTGATCGTGGATACCGCGGCCGGCATCTCCGACGTGGTGGTGAGTTTTGCCCGCGCGTCCCACGACATCCTGGTGGTGGTCTGCGATGAGCCGGCGTCGATCACCGACGCCTACGCCATCATCAAGCTGCTCAACCGGGACTTCGGCCACAGCCGTTTCCGCGTCCTTGCCAACATGGTCCACACGGCACAGGAAGGACGTGAGTTGTACAACAAGATGTGCCGTGTCACCGACCGCTACCTGGATGTAACCCTCAGTTACATGGGTGCGGTTCCTTTTGATGAAAGTCTGCGCCGTGCCGTCAAGGGACAACGACCGGTGGTGCAGGCTTTCCCGCGCAGTCGTGCTGCCCAGGCGTTTCGCAACCTGGCAAAGAAGATGGAAGACTGGCCGATGCCCAGCGGCGCCAATGGCCAGGTGCAGTTCTTCGTCGAACGACTGATTCGATATTCCAGTGAAGTCGGGGAGATGACGCTGTGAGCACACTTGCAAGCTATGAAGCCGTCCAACAGCGGGACAGTAATGACTTGGTTACGCAGCATGCGGCCCTGGTGAAGCGTATCGCTTATCACCTGATGAACCGCCTGCCGCCCAGCGTCCAGGTTGATGACCTGATCCAGGCCGGCATGATCGGCCTGATCGAGGCCAGCCGGAACTACGACCCCAGCCAGGGTGCGAGTTTCGAGACCTATGCCGGTATCCGCATCCGCGGCGCCATGCTGGACGAGATCCGTCGCTCCGACTGGACACCGCGCTCGGTGCACCGCAAGGCCCGCATGGTGGCCGACGCCATGCGCGAGATCGAGAACGAGACCGGCCGTGACGCCCGTGACGTGGAGGTGGCCGAGAACCTCGGCATGTCCATCGAGGAGTACCACCACATCCTGCATGACGCCAGCGGCGCACGGATCTTCTCCTACGAAGAACTGAACGAGGTGGGCGAGGTGATGCCCAGCACCGAGTATGGGCACAGCAAGTCGCCCAGCGCCGGCCTGGAGGGTCCCTTCGAGGGACTTGAAAAAGATGACTTCAAGGCCGCCCTGGCCGATGCCATTGCCGGCCTGCCGGAGCGCGAGCGGCTGGTGATCGCGCTGTACTACGACGAGGACCTGAACCTGCGTGAGATCGGCCAGGTGCTGGGCGTCAGCGAGTCGCGGGTCTGTCAGATCCACAGTCAGGCGGCGTTGCGTCTGCGCTCGCGTCTTACCGAGTGGCTGCCTTCGCACGAGGAGTGAGACGGGGGAAGGTTGCGTCTCATGAAAAAAAATCCGTATTCGATGAAAAAACACCCTACGGTTTTTTTTTCTGCGGCCGATAAGGCCCATGAATCGTGGAAAGCCGGATCCTAACCCCCCGGCCAGATTGAAGATTCGGAGGTTGTCTTGGACAAGAACATGAAGATCCTGATCGTGGATGATTTTTCCACGATGCGGCGCATCATCAAGAACCTGCTTCGGGATCTGGGTTTCACCAATACCCATGAAGCAGACGATGGTTTGACCGGCTTGCCGATGCTGCAGAGCGGTAATTACGATTTCCTGATCACCGACTGGAACATGCCCGGCATGCAGGGCATCGACCTGCTCAAGGCAGTACGTGCCGATCCCAAGCTGGCAACGCTGCCGGTGCTGATGGTCACGGCCGAGTCCAAGCGCGAACAGATCGTCGAAGCCGCCCAGGCTGGGGTCAACGGCTACGTGGTGAAGCCCTTCACGGCGGGCACGCTGAAAGAAAAGATCGACAAGATCTTTGAACGCGTCGCCGCTTAAGCAGCCAGGAGGGCAGGCATGAGCCAAGCACAATTAAACGGGACCCAGCTGGATCTCGCGCGCGACATCGTCGCCAGCCTGGAAGCGGGCGACGAGAACGGCGCTGCGCAGTTGATCGTCCAGCTGGCGGGTGCCCGCGACAGCATCCTGTTTCAGGAGGTCGGTCGCATCACCCGTGAACTGCACGATTCGATGAACAGCTTCCTGTCCGACGCCGCGTTCCAGGACATGGCGGAAAATCAGTTCCGCGACGCCGCCGAGCGCCTGCAGTTCGTCATCGAGACCACCGAGCAGGCCGCCAACACCACCATGGATGCGGTGGAGCAGTCGCTGCCGCTGGCGGACAAGATCAAGGGTGATGCCGAGCGCCTGTCCACCCAGTGGGCAAGATTTCAATCGCGCCAGCTGACGGTTGAGGACTTCCGGGAACTCACCGCCGAGCTGGGCGACTTTCTGCAAAACCTGCAGGGTGATTCGGAACAGCTGCACGGCAAGCTGTCCGAGGTGCTGATGGCCCAGGGCTTCCAGGACATCACCGGCCAGGTGATCAAGAAGGTGATCACCCTGGTGCAGGACGTCGAAAACCGACTCATTCAACTCATTCGCATCTCCGGCCAGAACGCCAAAAAAGATGCGGTCAAGCAGGAACGCATCGCCAAGGAAATGGGCCCGGCGGTCCGTGGTGTTGAGCACGGTGACGTGGTCAGCGGCCAGGACGATGTGGACGACCTGCTTTCAAGTCTGGGGTTCTAAGCTATGAGCTACGATCTGGATGACGAGATCCTTCAGGATTTCATCGTAGAGGCCTCCGAGATTCTCGAACTGCTTTCCGAGCAGTTGGTGGACCTGGAGCAGCAGCCCGAAGATGCGGACCTGCTCAATGCCATCTTCCGCGGCTTCCATACCGTCAAGGGTGGTGCCGGCTTCCTGACCATCACGCCACTGGTGGAGTTGTGCCACCTGGCCGAGGATGTGTTCAACCTGCTGCGTCAGGGCCAGCGGCCTGTTACACCGGATCTGATGGATGCGGTGCTGCAGACACTGGACGTGGTCAACGAGATGATGGATGCGGTGCGCGAGGGCAGCGATCCCGACTCCGCCGATGCGGATCTGCTGGCGCGTCTGGCGGTGTTCGCCAAGCCGGATGCCGGTGGTGCAGCCGCTGCGCCTGAGCCGGCCGCCGCGCCTGAGCCGGTAGCTGAGCCTGTAGCCGAGCCGGTGCCGGCAGCTGCCGCCCCTGCGGCGCCCGCTGCTGCAGGCGGCAGCGACGAGATCACCGAAGAAGAGTTCGACGCCCTGCTTGACCAGTTGCATGGCCCCGGCCAGTTCAATGCCGCCTCGGCTGCTCAGCCCGTGGCCCCCGCGGCTCCGGCAGCGCCCGCCGCCGGCAACAGCGAGGAGATCACCGAGGACGAATTCGAGGCCCTGCTGGATCAGCTGCATGGTGCCGGTAAGTTCAACCCGGCGACCTCGGCAGCGGATGCCCCGGCCGCCGTGGCAGCAGTCGCGCCTGAGCCGGTCCCGGCCAAGGCTGCGGCAGAACAACCTGCTCCGGCAGAGAAGGCCGCGGCCAAGCCGGCTGATAAGCCGGCAGCCAAGCCTGCCGATGAGGCGGGTGAGCAGGCAGCCGAGGCGCCGGCCGCCAGCATCAAGACCAAGGCCCCGGCAGAGCCGGCCAAGCCCGCGGCGGGCGCTGCCGGCGCCAACAAGGCCCCGGCCGGCGAGGCCACGGTGCGGGTGGACACCCAGCGCCTGGACGACATCATGAACATGGTGGGCGAACTGGTGCTGGTGCGTAACCGCCTGTCCACCCTCAAGTCCACCATGGCCGACGAACAGCTGGCCAATGCGGTGGGCAACCTGGACGTGGTCACCGCCGACCTGCAGTTGGCGGTGATGAAGACCCGCATGCAGCCGGTCAAAAAGGTATTCGGTCGATTCCCGCGGGTGGTGCGCGATCTGGCACGTACCCTGAAGAAAGAGATCGACCTGGTGATGCACGGCGAGGAGACCGACCTGGACAAGAACCTGGTCGAGGCCCTGGCCGATCCCCTGGTTCACCTGGTGCGTAATGCCGTCGACCACGGCATCGAATCCCCCGATGAGCGGGAGGCCGCCGGCAAGCCCCGCAAGGGTACGGTGATCCTGTCCGCCGCCCAGGAAGGTGACCATATCCTGTTGTCCATCGAGGATGACGGCAAGGGCATGGACCCGGAAGCATTGCGTCGTATCGCGGTGAGCAAGGGCCTGATGGACGAGGAGGCTGCCGCCCGCCTGGATGACAGAGACTGCTACAACCTGATCTTTGCACCGGGCTTTTCCACCAAGGTGGAGATCTCCGATGTGTCCGGTCGTGGTGTCGGCATGGATGTGGTCAAGACCCGCATCTCGCAGATGAACGGTACCGTCGAGATCGACTCGACCCTGGGTGAAGGCAGCAAGCTGATCATCAAGCTGCCGTTGACCCTGGCCATCCTGCCGACCCTGATGGTGGTGCTGGGCAACCAGCCCTTCGCCCTGCCGCTGGCCAGCGTGGTTGAGATCTTCAACCTGGACCTGAAGCGCACCAACACCGTCGACGGCCAGCTGACCATCCGCATGCGCAACCGTGCGCTGCCGCTGTTCTACCTGCGCAAATGGCTGGTGCACGAAGGCAGCCTGGCGGTGCCGGATTATTCGGACGGCTCCGGCCATGTGGTGGTGGTGAACGTGGGCGGTTACCAGGTGGGCCTGGTGGTGGATCACCTGGTCGGTCAGGAAGAGGTGGTGATCAAGCCGCTGGGCGCCCTGTTGCAGGGCCTGGACGGCATGGCCGGCGCCACCATCACAGGTGACGGCAAGATCGCATTGATCCTTGATGTGCCCGGCCTGATGCGCAAATACGTCAAGCGCTTCTGAGTACGCCTGGCGTATCGGTGTCGGACATCAGCAAATCCGTAGATGTGGAATGAATCGCAAAGTCAGGGTACTTGTCGTGGACGATTCGGCGTTCTTTCGCAAGCGGATCGTGCAGACCTTGCAGGAGAGTCCGGACATCGAGGTGGTCGCCGAGGCCACTGACGGTCGTGACGCCATCGACAAGGCACGTCTGCATCGCCCGGACGTGATCACCATGGACGTCGAGATGCCGAACATGGACGGCATCACGGCGACCAAGCAGATCCTGGCGCATCGCCCCACCCAGATCATCATGTTCTCGGCCCTGACCCGGGAGGGCGCGCGCGCCACCCTGGATGCGCTCGACGCCGGGGCCGTCGACTTCCTTGCCAAGGCCGGGGCCGACAGCGGCACCACCCAGGGCGACCCCGGCGCGCGCCTGCGCGAGCGGGTGCTTGCCCTGGGCAGGCATCCCCTGAGGGTTCCGCGCGCTGCCGCGGTCGTGCGCGGCGCCGGCCGTAACGCGCGCCCGCACAAGCCGCCCCGGCTGGTGGTGATCGGGGCTTCCACCGGGGGGCCGGTGGCCCTGCAACAGATACTCACCAGCCTGCCGGCCGGCTTTCCGCTGCCGGTGTTGGTGGCGGTGCACATGCCCGCTGCCTTTACCCATACCTTCGCCGACCGTCTCAACGGCCTGTGCAAGGTGCGGGTGCGCGAGGCGGCGGACGGCGACATGCTCAAGCCGGGCGAGGTGCTGGTCGCCCCCGGTGGTCACCAGATGTTGCTCACCGGCCGCCATGGCAATGGCCGGATCCAGATCACCGATATGCCGGATCAGGTGTACAAGCCGAGCGTCGACCTGACCTTCAACGCCGCCGCCGAGGTCTACGGCGACGGCGTGCTGGCGGTGGTGCTCACCGGCATGGGGGCAGACGGTGCCAAGGGCGCCGGGGTGCTGAAACGCTACGGCGCCCAACTGTGGTCGCAAAATGCCGAGAGCTGCGTGGTGTACGGCATGCCGGCGGCGGTTGAGAAGGCGGGGCTGTCCGACCAGGTGCTGGCGCTGGACGAAATCGGCCCGGCATTGGCGAGGGTCGTGTAGGTGGACCCGCTCAGCCTGCTCGGGATCATCATTGCCTTCGCTGCGGTGCTGGGCGGCAACTGGCTGGAGGGCGGCGAACTGGGCGCGCTGTTCAACGGTCCGGCACTGGTGGTGGTGCTCGGCGGCAGCATCGGCGCCATCCTGCTGCAGACCCCGGTGGCGGTGTTCATGCGCGCCATGCGTATGATTCGCATGGTCCTCATGCCACCGGACAAGCCCATGCATCTGCTGGTCAAGAAACTGGTGGCGCTCAGTCAGGTGGCGCGGCGCGAAGGCCTGCTGGCGCTGGAAAACGCCGCCGGCCGTGAGCCGGATATCTTCGTGCGCAAGGGTCTGCGCCTGCTGGTGGATGGCTATACCGCCGAGTCCCTGCGTGATGCCCTGGAACTGGAGCTGGATTCCCGCGAGGCTCTGGACCTGCAGGCGGCGCGGGTGTTCGAAGGCATGGGCGGTTATGCGCCGACCATCGGCATCATCGGCGCAGTGATGGGCCTGATCCAGGTGATGCAGAACCTGGCCGACCCCTCAAAGCTGGGCAGCGGCATTGCCGCTGCGTTCGTGGCGACCATTTATGGCGTGGGTCTTGCTAACTTGTTTCTGATTCCATTGGCCAACAAGTTGAAACAGCACGTGCAGCACGAGTCCCGGTTCCGCGAATTGGCCATAGAAGGCCTTGTCGCCATTGCCGTCGGCGACAATCCCAGGCAGATCGAAGGCAAGTTGATGGGCCTGCTGCACTGACGGCGGGTCGGAGCGACATGGCCAGAAGACGACGAAAAATTGACGCTGAGGGGACGCCGCTTGACCGCTGGCTGATCTCCTATGCGGACTTCATAACCCTGTTGTTCGCCTTCTTCGTGGTGATGTACGCCATCTCCACGGTCAACGAGGGCAAGTACCGGGTGTTGTCCGAGACGCTGGGGAAGGTGTTTGCCGCACCCGGCGGCAGTGCGTCGCCGCTTGCCGAACCGCTGCCGCAGCCGCTGGAGACGGTGCCGCCGGCGGGCGAGCCGCTGCCCATCCCCGGCGTGCCGGTGGCCGAGCCGCTGGTGAGCGTGGACATGGGGCAGTCCGGCAGCGACGGCGGGGTGCCGTTTGGCGACATGCTCAACCAGTTGCAGACCAGCCTGGCCAGCTACACCGACCAGGGCCTGGTGGAAGTGAGCCGCGACGGCGACCGGGTGATCGTGCAGATGCTGTCGCAGCTGCTGTTCGACAGCGGTGACGCGCGGCTGTCGCCGCAGGCACTGCAGGCGCTGGGCGGTGTGGGGCAGGTGCTGGCCGGTTCGCCTTATCCGCTACGGGTGGAGGGGCACACCGACAACAGGCCCATCCGCACCCTGCAGTTCCCGTCCAACTGGGAGCTGTCGGCGGCGCGAGCCGCCAGCGTGGTCAATTATCTCGCGCGTCTGGGCATTGCGCCGGGGCGCATGGCGGCGGTGGGCTACGGCGAATACCGGCCCAAGGCCGACAACCGGTCCGAGCAGGGCCGGGCCAAAAACCGTCGTGTCACCCTGGTGATCTCGGCGGGTAGCGATCCGGCGGCGTCGCCGGCGGATGCGGTACCCTGGGCCGAAGGGCCGAGTTTGGAGGACTGATGGGCACCTCGAACAATTCGTGTATGGGCGTCTTGAGCGCAAAATCCCCGATAGCTGCGTTGCAAATCTTTGCAATAGTCCAGCTATTACGTGCGATTTGCGCCTTGCTCTCGGACATTTTGCATCTCAATCCGCCTCATCCAGAATCATTCGAGGTGCCCAGATGAAGGTTTGGGCCATCGCAAACCAGAAGGGCGGGGTCGGTAAGACCACCACCACCGTGACGCTCGGTGGGCTTTTGGCTGCATGGGGTTTTCGTGCCCTGATGATCGACATCGACCCGCATGGGTCGCTGACCAGCTATTTCGGCCAAGACCCGGACACCCTGGAACACAGCAGCTACGACCTGTTCCTGGCGGTGGGTGAACGCCGTCACCTGGATGTACGCAGCATCATCATGCCCACCGGCACCGAGGGCCTGGACATGATCCCGGCCACCGTGGCGCTGGCCAGCCTGGACCGCCAGTCCGGCCGCCTTGACGGTCTGGGCCTGGCGCTGAAGAAATGCATCGAGCAGGTGCGCGGTGACTACGACTATGTGCTGATCGACTGCCCGCCGGTGCTGGGCATCCTGCTGATCAATGCCCTGGCCGCCTGCCAGCATCTGATCATCCCGGTGCAGACCGAGTTCCTGGCCATGAAGGGCCTGGAGCGCATGCTCAATACCGTGAAGATGGTGACCCGCGCCCGTGCCGAGCCGCTGGACTACACCATCGTCCCCACCTATTACGATCAACGCACCCGTGCCTCGGTGGACACCCTGGACCAGATGCGTCGCGACCATGACCATCACCTGTGGTCCAGCTATATCCCCATCGACACCAAGCTGCGCGATGCCAGTCGTGCCGGGGTCACGCCGGCCATCTATGACCCGCGCTCGCGGGCGGTACGGGCCTACACGGACCTGCTGGAGTTGCTGCAGCACGGACCCGTGGTCACCACCAAACCGGCCGAGGTGGCCGGGTGACCGAGGAGCGTCGTCCCGCCGAGGTGGCCGAGGCGCACCCGGCGCTGCTGGAGATGCTCGAAAGCCTGCTGGCCGAGGTGCCGGAGGAGGCGCCGCCAGCGCCGATCGTTGCGCCGGCTGCAGCCCCCGCCGTGGCCCCCATTGAGGCCCCCATTGAGGCCCCCGTCAAGGCACCGGCGGTGGCCCCTGTCGCGGCGCCAGCCGATCCCGTTACCGAAACCCTAAATATTCCGCAAACCGCGCCGCTACAGCGGACAAGGGAATGCGTGATCTACGGTGCCGATGCCGGCACCAAGGCCACGCCGGAGAGTCGCTTCTCTGCCATTCAGTTTGCTGTTGGGCGTTATCGCTTCGTTGCACCGCTGAACATGCTGGACAGTGTGGTGAGTATCGACCGCCGGCCGACCCCGATGTTCGGGCAGCCGGACTGGCACCGGGGCATGGTGCTCAACCGGGGACAGCAGCTGGTACTGGTGGACCTGGGGCAGTTGCTGGGGCTGGAGAACGTCGAGCCGCTGACCGAGCCTGACCATGTGCTGGTCCTGCCCGGGGGGCGCTTCGGCATCATCAGCAGCATGCCGCCGGAACCGCTGAGCCTGAGTGGCAGCGACATCCGCTGGAGCCGCCCGGAGGGGTGGCGGCCCTGGCTGGCGGCGGTGCTGCCGAAGCAGATGTGCGTGCTGGTGGATGTAGAGGCCTTTCTCGATGAGTTGCAGGCATGAATCCTGCTGCTGACGGGCAAGTGCCTGGAAAGCGACGACGAATTGACAGTTAACAACGCCCCAAAGGGGCTTGCGGAGAGCTGAACCGATGAGCAATGCCATGGCGGAAAACATGCCGGTCGATCCCATCATCCAGTTGGTGACATTTCGCCTGCAGGATGAGAGCTATGGCATCAATGTGATGCAGGTGCAGGAGGTGCTCCGCGTCACCGAGATCGCCCCGGTGCCGGGTGCCCCGTCCTTTGTACTGGGTATCATCAACCTGCGTGGCAACGTGGTCACGGTGGTGGATACCCGCGGCCGCTTCGGGCTGCCGCCGGGTGAAACCGATGACTCCAGCCGCATCGTCATCATCGAGTCCGACGAGCAGGTGGTGGGCATCCTGGTGGACAGCGTCGCCGAGGTGGTGGATCTGCGTCAGTCAGAGGTCGAGCACGCGCCCAACGTGGGCAACGAGGAGAGTTCCCGTTATATTCAGGGCGTTTCCACCCGTGAAGACGGCCTGTTGATCGTGGTGGACCTGAACAAATTGCTGACCGATGAGGAGTGGGCCGAGGTGTCCACCTTCTGAGGACGCCTACCGGCATCCTGCGCCGGCGGCAGGAGGGCCGCGAACATGGCACAGATCAAGGAAACCAATCCCATCGCCCCGGTGCTGCCGGTCAGCACCAACACCGGTATTCGCCGGGGCAAGCCGCGTCAGGAACCGCCCAGGGATCATGACCAGCAACAGCATCCACGCCCTGACCCGGACGACGGTCACCAGGTAGACGAGTACGCATGAGCATGCTGGAAATCTTCGTGGTGCTGGCGGCGCTGGCGGTATTGGCGGGTGCCGTCATTCATCAGCATCGCCAGCAGCGCCGTATGGCGCAGCAACTGGCGACCCTCACCCAGCGACTGGACATCTTCCAGCAAAGCCTGCATGGGCTCACCGCCGGTGCCGCCGGTGCCGACAAGCGCATGTTTCGCCTGGAAGCACAGGAGCGCCTGCTCAGCGAACGCCAGGACACCCTCGAAAATCAGAGCGCCGGTGACCAGCCCTATGCCCAGGCCATCAACCTGGTTAAGCAGGGTGCCGGTGCGCAGCGATTGATGGAGGAATTGCAGCTGAGCGAGAGCGAAGCGGAACTGATCTTCCGTCTGCACGGTCTGCAGAACGACGCTTGAACAGAACCGGGCCGGAGTCGCCCCTTTCGATTTGCCGGCAGGCATGTTATTCGTGGCTGCCGTAAACGATGCGTTTGGAGGGAACCATGAAACTGCACCCCATTGGCCTGGGCATTCTGCTCGGGCTGGCACCGCTGACCGGCGGTAATGCAGACTGGCGCGATCTGCTCAAATCCGTCCCCGGCGGCACACCCTCCCTCCCTGCGGTCGTGTCCGGTGGTGACAACCTGTCAGATGCCGACATCGGCGCCGGTCTGCGTGAGGCCCTGTCGGTGGGTGCAGAGCGCGCCGTGGACATCCTGGGCCGCGATGGCGGCTTCCTGAACGACCCCGAGGTGCGTATCCCCCTGCCGAGCGCGCTGCAAACCGCCGCCAAGGGCTTTCGTCTGTTCGGCAAGGACCAGTTGGTCGACGACTTCGAGACAACGGTAAACCGCGCGGCCGAACAGGCCATCCCCAAGACCCTGGCTATCGTCAAGGACACGGTCCGTGACATGAGTCTGCAGGATGTGCGCGGTATCCTCGAGGGCGGCCAGGACAGTGCCACCCGCTACCTGCGCGAGAAAGGCGGCGAGCGCCTGCAGCAGGCGGTACGTCCCATCGTGGCCCAGGCCACCGAGTCCAGCGGCGCCACCAGTGCCTACAAGCGACTGTCCAATCAGCTGGGATCCGGGCTGGGCGGCTGGGTGGATACCGGCTCGCTCGACCTGGATACCTATGTCACCGAGAAGACCTTGGACGGCCTGTTTCTCAAGCTGGCCGACGAAGAGCGCCAGATCCGCGAGAACCCGGTGGCGCGTTCGACCGATTTGTTGAAGAAGGTGTTTGGCTCCTGAGCTGATGCCTGAATAGAGGAAGCAATAACAATGGGCAAGCTCATCAAGTGGGTGATCGGCATTCTGGCGGCGCTGCTGCTGTTGATCGTGGCGGCGGTGATCGTGTTGCCGATGGTGATCGATCCCAATGATTACAAGGACGAAATCGTCAAGGCAGTACGTGACCAGACCGGTCGTGAACTGGTCATTGCCGAGCCGATGGATCTGTCCGTTTTCCCCTGGCTGGGTATCGCCGCCGGCGGCGTCAGCCTGAGCAATGCGCCGGGCTTTGGTGACCAGCCCTTCGCCAGCATCGGCGCCCTGCAGCTGAAGGTGAAGCTGCTGCCGCTGCTCAGCCGCAAGGTGCAGGTGGATACCATCGTGCTGCGTGACCTGAGCCTGAACATGGCGCGCAATGCGAACGGCAAGAGCAACTGGGAAGACCTGGGCGGCAAGGACAAGCCGTCCCACAAGGAGCATGCCGGCAAAGACGAGGGCGGCTCCGGCATGACCGTGGACATCCAGGGCGTGGAGGTGGTCAATGCCAGGCTGGTGTGGGACGACCGCCAGGCCAAGTCCCGCTACGTGCTCAAGGATCTCAACCTGACCGCCGGCGCCTTGTCGGCCGGCAGTACCGCGCCCTTGGCGCTGGGCTTTGTGCTGGACACCGGTGAAAAGGGCCCGCTGGTCACCCTGGACCTGCAGGGCACCGTCACGGTGCGTGACGACCTGCGCGGTTACAGCATGCCGGACTTGGCCCTGGTACTGAAGGGCGAGGGTGGCGACCTGCCGCAGCCGCTGCAGATCGATCTGCAGGCCAAGCTGGACGCCGATCTTGCGACGGAGAAGGTCGCCCTGTCCGACCTGGTGATCAAGCTGGACGACTCCACCCTGACCGGCAATATCGATGTCGACTCCTTTGCCGGCCCGGCGCTGCAGGTGCGTCTGGATCTGGACCAGATCGATCTGGACCGCTATCTGCCGGCTGCCGCGGAGGGCGAGCAGGCCAAGGCCGAGGCCAAGCCGGCCAAGGCCTCTGACGACCCGCTGGCGGGTCTGCGCAGCCTGGAGCTGGACGGCCAGGTCAACGTCGGGAAACTGAAGGTGAAGAACCTGACCATCACCGATATGAAGGTCACGGTGCGGGCCAAGGACGGGGTGCTGCGGGCCGATCCGCTGCAGGCGCTGCTGTACCAGGGCAAGCTGTCCGGTCGCGCGGAACTGGACGCGCGGCGCAAGACGCCGACGGTCGCGGTACGCAACAACCTGGTGGGGATCCAGGCCGGCCCCTTGCTGATGGACCTGACCGGCAAGGATCACCTGACCGGCACCGGCGAGGTGGAGACCGATCTGCGCATGACCGGTATGAGCGATCGGGAGATCCGCAGCAGCCTCAACGGCACCGCGCGTTTCGCCTTTCGCGACGGCGCGGTCAAGGGTGTCAACGTGGCGCAACTGATCCGTCAGGCGCAGGCAGCGCTGTCCGGCGGCAGCGCGCCCGAGGGGTTGCAACAGACCGATTTCTCCGAACTGAGCGGCAGCGCCAGGATCACCAATGGCTTGGTGGACAATCAGGATCTGTCGGCCAAGTCACCGCTGCTGCGCATCGGCGGCAAGGGTCAGGTCAACCTGCCGGCCGATAGTGTCGACTACCTGCTGACCGCCGAACTGGTGAAGAGCCTGGAAGGTCAGGGCGGCGCCCAGGACATCACTGGCCTGCCCATTCCGGTACGCATCAAGGGCAAACTGGCAGATCCCGGCTACTCGGTGGACCTGCAGTCGGTGCTGCAGTCCAAGGTGAAGGAACAGGCCAAGCAGAAGATCGAAGAGGCCATCCAGGACAAGGCCGGCGACAAGGTGAAGGGCCTGCTCAAGGGCTTCGGCCTCTGATCAGCCACGAAAAAAGCCCCGGGCGGTGATGCCGCCCGGGGCTTTTTTATGCGCGCGGAGTCTATTTTTCGGCGGTCAGATAACAGATCCAGCCGGCGTCGGCGTCGGCACGCTCGACGGGCAGGAACTCGCCGTCCGCCTCGCCGTGTTCGTCCCAGCCCTGCCAGTACACCGTGACCTTGCCGAAGCCGGCCTCGTGCAGCAGGTCCTGGATCTCCGGCAGGGTCCACAGCCGCCAGGTGTAGCTGAAGGCCCTGTCCAGTCGCGAGCCGTCCCTGAAGGCAAAGTGGATGTGGCAGGTCACCTCGTGATTGACGGGATTGAACTCGGCCTGGTCCCAGATATAGGTGAAGGCCTGCTTACCAGTGCCGACCTGGCGGGGCTCCTCGATCTCACGGTGGGCGTCGTAACCGCCGTAGCAATCGAGAAAGAACACCCCGTCGTCCTTGAGGGCGTCGCGCACGCTGCGGAAATAAGCCAGCAGATCGGCGCGTTGCTGGAACAACCAGTAGCTGAAGTTCATCGCCGAGACGACGTCCACCGGCTCCGTCCGGACCGTCAGCACATTGTCCTCGACCAGGGATACCCGTTTGGCCTGCCCGGGCTTCAGGGCTGCCACCCGGTTGTCACGACCCCAGGCAAGTACCTCCGGATCCAGGTCGATGCCGATGGCGCGACGGCCACTGCCCCGGGTCACCCATTCACAGCACACATTGGCGGTGCCGCAGAAGTCCTCGCGCAGCAACTGGGCCTTGCGGCCCCGTAGCTGGCGGTAGGTGCTGTCGACGAAATCGATCTCCGATTCGGCGCACTGCACGGACTGTTCATAAAGGCGGTGACGGTCGGCCTGATCGGCCAGGGAGGGGCGGCGGCTCTTGGCGGCCTTGTTTTTTTGTTTGGTCATGTTGAGCAGATGTCACTTGCAAGCGTGGACGGCTGACTATACTCAAATTGGGCCGCTGATGGCATGACGGTCCGGGTCTTCATCGTCGATCTATTGGAGGTAACAACACATGGGCGTCGCAACGACCATCCAGGAGTATCTGGAGAGCCGTGACATCTTTTACGACGTGATCGAACACGCACCCGCCGACTCGGCGATGCGGGCCGCCCAGGCGGCGCATATCCCCGGTGACCAGATGGCCAAGCCGGTGCTGCTCGGTGACGATGAAAGCTATCTGCTGGCGGTGGTGCCGGCGACGCATCGGCTAGATCTGGACCGGCTCAATCAGCTGACCGCACGCAGCCTGGTCATCATGAACGAGGACGAGATGGAAATCGCCTTCGCGGACTGTGATCGCGGCGCCCTGCCGGCAGTGGGCGAGCCCTACGGCATAGACACCGTGGTGGATACGGCGCTGCTCAAGGTGGATGACATCTACTTCGAGTTCGGTGACCACGAGCACCTGATTCACCTGAAAGGCGACCAGTTCCGCAAGCTGACCCAGGACGTGCACCGGGCCCACGTCAGTCACCACCTGTAGGAAGTCGCTTCCACCGCCGGCCGGCATTGCGCCGGTCTGCCCACCTGGTATAAGATTCGCGCCTCGTTTTCGTGGCGTGTCGGCAGCATTCGGCAACCCGGTGACGAATCCGGAGAGGTGTCCGAGTGGCTGAAGGAGCACGCCTGGAAAGTGTGTATACGTTAACCCGTATCGAGGGTTCGAATCCCTCCCTCTCCGCCATAAAATCAATCACTTAGGTGATGAGGCGGACCAAAAATCAGGGTGATTTGGGGTGGTTTTGGCCCCGGTTGGTCAGCATTTTGGTCAGCATTCTAAAGTCACCTGAGCGCCTGTTTCCCGCTGCTTCCGGTGGGGGCAGAAAGGCAGAAACTAGAAAGCCCGGCATCGCCGGGCTTTTTTTGTGCCTGGCATGCTGCATCGAGGAGCCATTCTGGCCACCCATGGTGGTCATCGTCGGAGCCAACGGCTTGAGCAGATCCCAAAGAGAAAGCAGCGGTCCAGAGTCGACCCGAAGCAGACACTCAGAAGGTTCAAGGTAAGCCGCGCCGATGCGGCGTCGGCTTGGGCTGCTTGTATGGTGCGTGGAATACAGCCGGCAGCTGCTACTTGGAAGGTAAGGCGGAGCCTTTGCATTTTCCAGCTTGGCGGACAGCCGTGCCAGGGATGCTGTAGGGGGACCAAAGTAAGGCCTAACCGTGGCGCACATTGCACCGGGGTACAACCTGATTGACACCATATCCTGTCCGCCCATCCGACTCGACAATCAACATACTCAAAACTTGATTCAGATCCGGGTCGACGGCGGTGTGTGGGGTATCCCTGAAATAACGCATTACAGCGCCGGCCACGACATCCGCCAGCTGGATACCGACTGCCTCATGCGACTGCGCAAATTCGAAGGACGCGGTTTCCGCGAACACGAAGTCCGAATGCGGAGCGTAAGGAATATGATCCGCCTCTCGCTGGGATTCTGCGGTCGCTTTACCAAGATGCAAGATGTCTTCAACTTCGAGCTGCTGGTCATGCACAAGATGCACGCCCTGCAGTTTGCGGCCATAGAAGAGATTCAGCCGCGCATAAATGTTCGTGAAGGACGTGAGGTTTGGCAGCATCCACAGGCGCTTTTCGTGCTTGTTGCGGTCAGGCGGTGGCAGGAACCGCTGGTAAGCCTCGCCATCCTCCTGGGACTGCTCTCGGTAATCGGACAACGCCTCCACCACCATTTGCAGCAATCCTTCTGCAAAGTCCCTCTTTCCGGGCGCGCTACGGCAAGCCACGCCTAGCTCACGCAACCGTGAGAACGACGCCAGAAGCGTCTTTTCGGAAGGTGCCAAGCAGGCATTAACGAAAGCGTCGAGAACGTCGTCAGATGCCTCGAAATACAAAAAGTCAGCGATGGTGTTCCGGAGGAACGACAAGTTTGGGCCTTCCGGAAACCCCATCGACGGCGGTAGCAGTTGAAAAGAGACTATGTTGGCACAGATGAAGTAGCGCTTGTCGACCAACTCGACGAACAGCGGCACACGTCTTTCATATAGGTCGTTGATGAGGTCGGCCACGAACTTCGGCTTAGCTTGCAGCGACTTTGACTTTAGCTCACCGGGGGCGATCCTGTGCCGCTGGCGCAATTCGGCAATACGGGATGACATGGCCGTTTCATCCTCGATCCCCACGGCAGCCAAGGCAAAGAATGGCTGTCCATTGAAGTCATAGCGCTCACCTGAATTGACCATATCGCCACTATGACCGCTTTCATCAAGGTAGAAGGTAATCATGTGCCAGCACCACACTCCCGGGGACTTTACACAAAAGGACTGCTCGTCGGGTCTTGGGCAAAGTTGCCCAGAGTTCCCTTCTGGCCGATCTCAGACATCAAGCGAGATCCGGATCACTTCTGCTGTCGACCCTGCGCCGCCGGTCGCCCTGTAAGCCGCACCCTAGGCGACAACCTCCAAAGCGGACCTTCGGGAGAATGGTGTCAACGTTAGGTGGAATTAGTGGCAATTTTTTGCTTCTTCTAGTGTGCTCGCATAACTTACACAGCTCTGGAAATCCTCATATTCCGAGACTGCATTCCGATATTTGCGTACTAGGTCGTTATACTCGTCAGCCAAATCGTCGTGCTCTTCTGCAATGTTTTTGCATTTATCAAACAGGTCTTCGAACTTGGACTTGCATACAAAGCCTTTGTAGTCGCAGGTATATGAATCAAAGCAAATCGCATCATCGCTTACGCATTTTGCAGAAGATGAACAAATCTTGTCACCATAGTCCAGACAGGCTCCCTGCTTCCCAAACGAGCAAGAGAATGTGTCGCCATAACCGTAGGCGCTGCTAGTCAAAGCAGCAAGCAATGCTGCTGCCAGCCACGTTGATAAAGATACATTACGAGCCATGTTGTGCACCTAACGTTCAAGGTAAGCCGCGCCGGTACGGCGTCGGCTTGGGCTGCTGGTTAGAGCCTGACGCCCATGCCTACTCATAGTGGTAGACGTCAGGGCCATGGCTCTTGTGGGTGGCGGCATGCAGTTGCAGGTAACAGCCCGTGAGGTTTTTCCGCCCTTCGGAGAAAAGCTGATCCTTGCAGTCGTTTGATGCTGCGTGGACTCCAGCCCAGACAAACATGATTGACTTGGATAATGAATATTGCGTGCTGTCAGCCTGCGGGCCTTGGAAACGCTCATTCGCAATACTTACGCCCGCTCTGTTGCCGGCGATTAGATTAAGCGTGTTGATGTCCTTCTTATAGTTCGGCTTCGCTCGCGGCAGGTACTTCAGTTCGATAATCGAGATGACTTGGCGCGAATTGCACACGACGAGATCTGGAAAAACGGCCTTCACTTTGTTGCCTTCACGCACTGTCATGCGAGGTTCGATAAACAGCCGCCGGTTCTTTCCTAGACGATCGTTTAGTTTCGCCCACATAGATGCTTGGAGGCTTCGCTCAGAATTGATGCGCTGGTTGGCATAGTCCGTTGCCATGCATTCAGACCATGCATCCAGTATTTGTGCCTTGATGAGGCCTCGTCCCTTCATATTGGCTCTAACGTTAAGGGTAAAGGGCGCGCGCTTTTTGCGCGTCCCAGCGACCGGAGGGAGCGATTTTGACCCGCTTTATAGATAGTCCGTCCTGCTCCATGGTCGGTCTTCTCCTAGGCTTGCCAAGTGGGACAGGCACCCACCGGGGACGACTATTGACCCGCAAGCATCAGATGCTTACTAACATACTGTCGCCCCGGCAGGTGCTACCGATTTCGCTAACGAACACTCAGGGACCGCTCCAAACGCTTCCTATAATGCCTTCGCAGAAATCGGCATGCCTATCCCTTAAGCAACTTTAGCAGCCGGGAGGTCCGCCATGAACCATCTAGATCAATATGCCGCCATTATCGGCATCGACTGGGCCGACAAGAAACATGACCTGTGTCTCAAGCTGCCGGGTTCCGATGACCTGGTTTTTTCCACGCTGACCCATTCGGCAGAGGCCATCGATGACTGGGCCAATGCCCTGCGCAAACGTTTTGGTGGCAAGCGTGTGGCGGTATGCATCGAGTCGCGCAAAGTGCCGCTCATCCATGCCTTACTCAAGTACGAGTTTATCGTGCTGTTCCCCGTCAATCCGCAGAGCCTGGCGCGCTATCGCCGCACATGGCACCCCAGCCATGCCAAGGATGACCCCAGCGATGCCAATTTGCTCGTCGATCTGGTGCAGCGTCATCCGGAACGGTTTCACCCCTGGACGCCCGAGCGGCCCGAGGTGCGTGCACTCGCCGCACTGGTCGAGATGCGCCGCCGGCTGGTCGCTGACAAGGTGCGCATCACCAATCGGCTAACCGCCGCGTTGAAGAACTATTACCCGCAAGTCCTTGAATGGTTTGCGGATAGGGACACGATCCTGTTCTGTAATTTCGTTGAGCGTTGGCCGACCCTGCAGGCCGCGCAACGCGCTAGGGCAGCAACCCTGCGCACATTTTTTCATGAAAACAACGCCCGCTACCCCAAGGTGATCGAGCGCCGGTTGGAGGCCATTCGCCATGCCATCCCCTTGACCGAAGATCCCGGCGTCATCGCCCCAAATCAATTGTTGGTCGATGCCCTCATTCATCAGCTGGCCTTGGTGATGGGGCAGGTCCGTCGCTTCGATCAGGAAATCAGCAATCGTTTTGCCGCGCTCGACGACGCCCCTTTGTTTGACGCCTTGCCCGGTGCCGGTCCGCAGTTAGCGCCAAGGCTATTGATTGCCTTCGGCGAAGACCGGACACGTTTTCCGACCGGGGACACCTTGTCTCGTTACGCCGGCATTGCGCCAGTGACGGAACGATCGGGCAACAAGTCTTGGGTGCACTGGCGCTACAGCTGCCCCAAGTTCCTGCGCCAGACCTTCATTGAATGGACCAACGAGACCGTGCGTTTCTCATTCTGGGCCAGGGCGTTTTACCAACTCCAACGGGAGAAAGGGAAGACGCATCAGATGGCCATTCGCGCACTGGCCTTCAAGTGGATACGCATCCTCCACCGCTGCTGGATGGACCGGAAACCTTACGATGAAGCGAAGTACCTGATGGCACTGAAGGCCAAGGGATCACCGCTTGTAGCAGCGTTTGCAAAGTAGACTACTTTGCTTGACGGACTACCTCAGGGCGTGTGTTAGGTGGGTCTAGATTCTGAATCACTTTCCCCAAGCACCCTTAGATTGAATTCCTCACCTTTTATAACGATAGCAGGATTATTAAATTCATCTTTATAAAATGTTAATTTTACTGGTCCATCAGCCATAAAATCATGCGGAAGAAAACACGCCCTAGTACCATCCAGATACTCGACTTCCCAATATTCCGTTACAAATGGGAAGTCTACGTTAAGTTGCTCTACCGTTCCCCCAATAACACGCATCTCGCAAGAATATTCTGGGGCAGTGCTAGGATCATCACCAGTGATCTGCGAATAACACGGCTGGCGCGGTAGCTCCACAGCAATATATTTTTCCATTGAAACTACCGCCTCAATATTTGCAGGCTCAAAATCTATTACATCACTGTCGTTAAAATCTCTCATAACACCTAACGTTCAAGGTAAGCCGCGCCGTTTACGGCGTCGGCTTGGGCTGCTGGTTAGGCGGCGCACGGCCTATGCTGAGCGCCACTTGATTGATTGCTGCTAACAGTACCTTGGTATGGTTCCCAGGGTAGTCAACCAGAGGGCCATCGTAGCCGAGGACGCCGAGCCCTGAGTGCTGTACCCCGGAGACCTCGACCACCAACTTACAGACCGCCCAGTACCGGTGCTTGGTGATGTCGATGGCTTGGAGCTCACCCGGCTGGGTAGGGATGTCCCCAAACACTAAGGCATCAATTACCAGCTGGTTGGGATGATATTCGAGCGACTGTAGGCGTTTTACAACGACGTTGTGGCCAGCCAGTTGGCTACCAACCGTTACGTTGAGGCGATCTCGGACAACCGCCAAACGGTTGGGCGTGAACTCGTTGTCTCCGAGCACGTAGCCAGGAAAACCCGCTTCCTTGCCGTTAGCCTCGACTCTGTCTTTGGCAGGGCGTTGATCGGTGACCTGGAACGACGCGGGGCTACTTGAGACGGTGTACTGCAGCTTGTGATTGACGGAGCAGCCAACAAGCCCGAGGGTCAAAAAAACTGCCGCGAGTGTCCGTTTCATTTTCACGCCTAACGTTTGCCTAAGGGGCGCGGAGCTGCGCAGCAGCGGAGCGTCCCAGTGAGCGATAGCGAACGTATTTGAGGCACTTGTTATGCCACTTGCTCGCTGCGTGAAGCGACGCACAACCAGCGCAGCACACCCGCTGTGCCAATAGATACGGGCAAGATAAGCCACCAGAACTCCAGGTAGCTGTATACGGTAGACATAACCCCGGTGCCGAGCACATTTATGACAACGCCGAAGAAGCCAAGCTCCGCGTACGCCTCCGCGCTGTGGAATTGAATTAGGCCGAATGCACTGCCGGCAATGAAGATGGTGAACGTGGCGACCACTACCCCGAACAAGCCGATGTCAAACACTGACAGCTTGTTGCGCGTGAAAAGCGTTGGGATGAGGAAGCGTGACCAGAAAAAGGCGATTGTCATTGAAAGCAGCACGATGGCCATATTGCTGCCCCCTGATTCTTGGAACACGCCACCGGACACGACATAGCTGGTGAGCGCCGCCGCTAGAGCAAAGGCCGCTGCATACGCCCACATTTTCGTCGTTTCGCTCATGCCGGACCTTTATTGGGCATAACGTTCAAGGTAAGCCGCGCCGTTTACGGCGTCGGCTTGGGCTGCTGGTTAGGGACGAACGTGGCAGATAGCCCTCGGGATGCCATTGCCTTCTCGTATTCGGTGTACACGGTTTCCATAAACCTAGCCTCCCTGCCCGAGTAGCGGTCCCGATACGGTGACACCTTTTCGAGGTATGGAATGCCTTCCTGCCATTGGTCTAGTGCAGCGTAAGTGGTGGCAAGTTCGATGTACCGGCGCCCCATTGCGAGTTCGTCAAAGCCGCCTGATTTTTCGGCGTATGCGATGGACTCCAACAAGGCGGACGCGGACTCCGAGAAATTTGAGGTGCGCCGATAGAACGTGCCTAAGTTGTAGTAGGCAGTGGATACTTCTTTTGGGCCTAGATGATTCTTCGCGCGCCAAACGGCGGACACCAGATTTTGGTGTGCTTCTTCGTAACGCCCTTTCCGTTCATCGTCCGCTGCGACGGAAAGATCTGCGTCGTAGTAGGTTTTCTGCGGATTGCATCCTGCGAGTATGGCTAGTGCGCTGAGTGCTAGCAGTAGTCTGGTCATCATCCTTTATGTCCCTAACGTTTGGCTAAGGGGCGGCCCGCCGCAGGCGGGACGTCCCAGTGAGCGAAGCGAACGTGTTTGAGCCGCTGGTTAGGCATGCTCTACCTAGCCTCGATTTTCCGAAGATACTGCGCCCAGCCAAGCAACTTGTTTCTTGACCATGGGTTAAAGATGCAAATGTACGCGGGGGCTAGTGTGTCGATAAGAACCCAGAAGACCCGAAAGTCGCTGATGACGTCAACGGATAGGCATATAGCGACCAGCAGGCTATTAAGCGCTACATAGGAACCATAGAAGAGCGACATAGATTCTTTGCCGCGCTCCACAGTCAGAGTGGCGCCTCCTTTTCCTGCCCTTATTTCTGCTGCTTTATTTGCAGCAAAAGCGGCAACGGCAGCAAGGATAATGAGAGCTTGTAGCAGCCAGAATAAGACTGAGTCAGATGCAATACAGAACAGATTGTCCATGAATGGCCGCATGTGTCTTTGTAATGCCTAACGTTTGGCTAAGGGGCGCGGAGCTGCGAAGCAGCGGAGCGTCCCAGTGAGCGACAGCGAACGCATTTGAGCCACTGGTTAGCTTTCTCCCTCGCTCTCTGTGATTACCTGGAACGCAACGGACAGCGCTGCGACCACAAAAACCATGGTGAGTGCGGATAGCAGGTTAACGAACACGCCTGCGTAAGGAACGTGGCTTAGCAACTGCTCCGGAATGCTGATTACGAATGGGAATATGGCAACTACCACCATCATGAGGATCTGGTGATTCTTAGTGGCCTTCCACGAATCGGAAAATGACCAGCCTTGGTCAGTGGCAATGGCTGGGAACACGAGAGACAGGCGCGCCATCATGTAGATGATAGCGGCCACGGCAATGATCCAGCCAATGGTCGGGATTAGCGCAAAAAATCCAAACGGAATCATTAACAGGCCGAAACCGATGGAATACAAAACGAAGTAGAACTCTCGTTTTCGGGGGACGTATACACCCCATTCCGAAACCGATTCCGGGCCAAGCAATATGATGCGGTGTGTGGTGATTGCGAGGATCGTATAGATGAATAACGGCAGGATCGTCAGGAGGACCATCAGCGCCGACCCGTGCTCTTGAATCGGGATGGCGCCGAACACCACTAGGATGGAGATCGGAAAGAGCAGCGCCTTCGCAAAAGGCTTCCGGTACGCGTACACGTAGCCGAAAGCGCCCCATATTGTTCTTTTAATGTCCATGACTTCCCTTGTGAAAGCTAACGATCAAGCAATGCGGCGAGCAGCCCGGAGGGCTGATTGTCCGCATGTGCGACTTGTTAGATTCTCCTCGCCCACCAGTAGCCCCCTATGGAATGCCTTGTCCTGACCCGGCGGGAAAGCCCT
>Ga0272443_10000224_pt1 | contig 107655 bp, 173 predicted proteins | sample SSMAcet12_FD_193581 | JGI IMG/M metagenome (GOLD analysis project Ga0272443, IMG submission 193581) | Marine sediment archaeal communities from Little Sippewissett salt marsh, Falmouth, MA, United States - SSM-Acet-12 | ecosystem: Environmental > Aquatic > Marine > Wetlands > Sediment ... | reverse complement strand
CTTCAAGCTCTAAAAGTTCAAGTTCTTCTTCAAGCTCTAAAAGTTCAAGTTCTTCTTCAAGCTCTAAAAGTTCCAGTAGCAGTTCAAAATCAAGTTCTTCTTCTTCAAGCTCTAAAAGTTCAAGTTCTTCTTCAAGCTCTAAAAGTTCAAGTTCTTCTTCAAGCTCTAAAAGTTCAAGTTCTTCTTCAAGCTCTAAAAGTTCCAGTAGCAGTTCAAAATCAAGTTCTTCTTCTTCAAGCTCTAAAAGTTCAAGTTCAAGCTCTGGAAGTTCAAGCTCTGAAAGTGTAAGCGGAAATATCTTTACAGATGCAGTTGCACTTTGGCGTTTTGAATCAGGTGCTTTAACTACTGATTCAAAAGGAACAAATACTCTTGAAGACATAAATACTGTTGGAACAGAAACAGTTGATTATAAAGAAGGTTCTGCATGTGCTGATTTAGAAAAGCAGAATTCAGAATATTTTACCATACAAAATGTTAATTTGTCTGATAATTTTCCTGGTAAACAAGGAACTACAAATAGAACTTTTACTTTTTGTGGATGGGTAAAATTTGAATCGTTAACAGCTACACTTGGATTAATTTGCCTTTATAATACAGCTACAAATCAACGTTCTTATGCAATTGGTGTGAAAGCAGTTACAACTTCATATTATCCTTTCTTATTTGTTGGATACAATAATGGTGGAAGTGCTGAAACCTTTGATTCTTCAGTCCAAGTTACCACAGGTAGATGGTATCATTGGGAAGTGACATATGATGGAGATACTTATGATTATAAATATAAAGTTTGGGATGATACTGCTGGTTCATATATTATAAATACATCAGGACAATTTTCAAATCAAATGTCAATATTGACTCCTGGTATTTATTTTACTGTTGGAAGATATACATTAGTTGGTGATTATCATCTTGATGGAAAAATTGATGAATTTGTTGTTTTTAATAGAGTACTTTCTGATGATGAACTTGCTGAAACAAGAACAGAAACATTTTCTAGTTAAATAGGATAAATATATGTCAGTAGCAATAGCAACAATGGGTATGTTTACACAGTTTCCTTGTGGGGGTGGAGAAAGTGAGGTAATAGAACGTCTTATTGATTCAGGTGGTGGGGGGTCTTCTTATGGATGGGAAAAACAAAAACCACAAATTATTATAAATAGTATATTAGAAGAAGAAAAAGAAGATATATATGTCAAAATTATAGGAGTATATTATGATTAGTATAAATATAAATGAATCTAAGAAACTTAGATTTAAGATAAGTTTGAGTGGAGTACAACCACAAGATCTTAAAGGATCAATGAGAATTGTTGTTGAAGGAATGGAATATGGATTTCCTATAAAAATTGATAATGGTGATATTGTGGTTGAAGTAAGTCCTATATCTAAAATAAATAATAAATTAAAAGATGGTAGTCTTTTAGATGCTAAATTAGAATTGATTGCTATAGATACATATTTAATTCCTTGGCAAGATAAAATTAAAATTAAAAATCCAATAAAAGTAGAAGCTAAAATAGAAGATATAGTAGAAGAACTTTCTAATTTAATACCAAAAGTAGATATATCTGTATCTAGTGTATATGAGGAAGAAGAAGAAATAAAAGAAGAAATAAATGAAAAAAAGATTGAAAAAAAGATTGAAGAAATAAAAAAGAAATCTAAATTTCATAATATATTAGAACAAGATGAAAAAAAATGTCCTGAAGGTGAGAAATACTGACCTATTCAAAAGAAATGTGTTCCAGTTGGAGCAGGAGAAAAAAAGAGAATGAGAAAAGGAAAGGGGGATGAATAATGGACATAACAGATAAAATTGATTTTATATTACAAGAAGATGATATGAATGAAATGGCTTTACAAGTGGATGTTCCTAAAAATGATCAAAAACATTTAGAAGATTGGCTTAATAAAACTATTCGTAAAGGATTTAAAATTATTGATAAAGCCAAAAATTCATTAACAGTTAAATTTGATAAAAAAAATGATGCTCAAAAAATGATGATGCAAATTGGAATGTTTGATTGGGGATTTAGAAAGGTAAAGGCATAGGGGGGAAGTAATGGATATAACAGAAAAAATTGATGGTGTTATAAATGAAACTAAATGGTATAATGATATGGGTATATCTAATAGAATGATGGATAAAAAAACTCAAGTAGAGGTATTATGGAAACCAGGAAATAAAGAAGTTAAAATTCAATTTAGAGATTTAAATAGTAGAGAATATATTGGTCATGCTATGGTGCCTACAAAAGGAATGAAATCGAAAGATTTTCTGAAATATATTGATTCTGATATGAAAAAAATTTGGAATACAGCTAAAGGAATGAAAGAAGATATAAATGAATCAATTTTTAATTTTTCAGGTATTTTTGATGCTGGTAGTGCTGGTAAGAAAAAAGTCACATTACCTGTAGTTGGTAATGATGAAAAAGCAGCAAAGAAAAAATTTGAAGATATGATTGCTTCTCATGTTAAAAATGGTCATTTACCGAAAGGAAAACTTTCTAATGTGAAAGTTGATTCTAAAATGGGATAATTATGGACTTATTAAAAAAATTAGACATTATGATATCTGATATGACTGTAGCAGGAGATGTAGCTACTAATACTGCTAAAGGAAGTATAGATGTAATTGGTGGTAAATGTCCTAAAGGTACTATATATGATAAAGTAAAGAAAGTATGTGTTCCTATAAAAAATGAATCTTCTGTAGTTGGTGGTTCTTATGTTTCTAACACTACTACTAATATTATTGGTTCTGGTCAAACAAGAACAGGTTTTACTACTAAAAGGGATATTATTGATTTAGCAAGAAAAGAACCCATAGAAGATGAATTCGATAATCCAACAGAAACTAATATATTAGGAAGAAAAGGATTAAAATTCGATAAAAAATCAGGTGCTTATATACCTGAACTATGGGGGAAAGATGAATAAAGAAGATAAATATTTAAATGAACAAAAAAAATATAGAGTAGAAATAAAAGGTATTACTCATGATTGGATGAGTTTAGATGATGCTAAATTTGATGATAAAGGAAAAAGATATACAAAACAAGAAGCTGAAAAAAGAATAAAAAAAGCAGTAAAAGCGGGTAGAAATCCAAGATTTATTAGAATGGTTCCTGAATCAGAAGAATTAGATATTTTAGATAAATTGGAAGTTGAAAATCTTATTCGTGAAACTAATGAATTTCTTAATGATGATGAGTTGAATGAAAAAGCAATTGAAGCTGCTGGATGGGGGAAAAAATCAGTAGAAAAATTTGGTAAAACAATTGGTGCAGATCCTAAAGAACATGGATTTTTTGATAAATGTGTGATAAGAATGAAAGGCAAATCAGGATGGGATGAGGATAAAGCTAAAGGGTTTTGTGCAAGGCTTATAGATACTGCTAAAGGTTCGACTTCTTGGAGAAAAGGTAATAAAAAATAAAGATTTATGTTTTTGTGATATTAATAACTTTTTATTGGGGTAATATGAAAAAAAGAAAAGGAAGATATACGTTATTTGAAGCATTAGAATTTTTAAATGAAACTACATATAGTAGAGGATATCCTGATAATGGCACTGGAATTTCGACAGATGATGATAGAAGTCCAGGAAACATTGTTTATGGTGAGAAATACAAAAGAACACCATATTTTAATAAACTAACTGATTTCCAAGATTCATGGGAACTTGATGATAGTGATTGGAAATGGGATGAGTTTGAAAATTCAATGGGAATGGAAGATTTTGAAAATTATTCTAATACTTTAATGTCTATGAAAGATTTATTTCCTAAAGAAACATGGAAAAGAATTTGGGCAAAAATGAAACAAGTTCCTGATGATTTAACTACATTGAGATTTAAACAAGCTGGTCAACCTTGGAGAAAAGGGGGGGAAGATCAAGTTGGTGTTGATAAAGAAGCTCATGTTGAAATAGATGCTAAAAAAGATGGTGCAGAATTTAAAGATGCTGAAGTAAAAAATGAATCTTTGTTAAATAGAATTGATGATATAATAATATAAATATGTGTAATTAATAAAGGGGGAATATGTATGAATAAAGCTGATATTATAAGAGAGAAATATTATAAAGACCCTATGTTTAATAGGGGTAAATTAGCAAGTAAATTAGAAGTAAGTGAGTCTTATATAAGAAAAGTAATAAGACCATTAAAAAAGAATACCATAGAACAAGGACATAAACCTTTAGAAGAAAAGATAGAATTCAATAAAACCTCAAAAAATAATGCCAAGTTAAACTTGGAATCTCTTACAATTACAACTCTAGAACAAGCTTTAAAAGTTGCTGAAGTGGATATGACACAATGGAAGGTGGATAGGTATACCATTGGGTCTTGGCAAGTGACATTGAAGGTTAAGACTGATACAGGAAGGAAAGATCCCAAAGGTAATCCTATTATGATTGATAAACCAAAGACAGTTACAATGTATAAAATTCAAGTTTGGTTGAAAAAACTTCATAATATGGAATGGGTTGAAGCTATTAGAGAACTTATTAAAGAAATACCAAAAATTAAAACTCCTGTAAAAAAATATAATTTAGATGGAAATTATTTATTGGAAATAGCTTTGATGGATGTTCATTTTGGTATGCTTGCGTGGGATAAAGAAACAGGACATGATTATGATATTGATATAGCTGAAGATGTATTTTTATTTGCTGTTCAAGATTTATTGGCAAAATCTTCAGGTTATAAACCATCTAAAATTTTATTTCCATTTGGAAATGATTTTTTACATATTGATGATCCAAGTAATCAAACTCCTATGCATAGAAACTTATTAGATGCTGATTCAAGATTGATTAAAATTTATCAACAAGCAAAGAAATCTGTAATAAAAGCAATTAATTATTGTAGAGAAGTTGCTCCTGTTCATGTATGTTGGGTTCCTGGTAATCATGATCCAAATGTATCTTATTATATGTGTGATGTTCTATCTGAAGTTTTTTCAAATGATCCAGATGTAGTAGTAGATAAATCACCTAAATGGAGAAAATATTATCCATTTGGTAAATGTTTGATTGGATATACTCATGGTATTGAAGAACCATTGAGAGATTTACCTTCAATAATGGCTACTGAAGAACCTGTACTTTGGGGCAATTCAAAATATAGAGAAATTCATATTGGGCATAAACATAAGAAAATGCAAATGCATTGGATTAATGTTGATACAATGCCTGGAACGGTTGTTAGAATGATACCTTCAATTGCTGGTACAGATCAATGGCATTATAAAAAAGGATATATAAAAAATTATCATGCTGCTGAAAGTTATATATGGGATGCAGAAAATGGGGTTGTTGGTCAATTTACTTCTTATGTAGATCATGGAGAGAAATAAAAATGCCTGGGTTTAGAGAGTATGATAATAAAACATTTATAGTAAAAAAATTGAAACCTCATAAAGTAAAGGACTTGAATCCTAATACACTTAGGATGAAGACATATAAAAGAACAGATTATATTAAAACTGATATTCCAATGGAGAAAAGAACCTTGAGGAATTTACCAAGATATACTGATAAAAAACCCAAGGTTCATTTTAAAGATTGGATTGGGTTAAAAATGGATAGTAAAGCAGGGTGTTCTGTTGGTAAAGCTGAAGCAGATGGTAAATGGTATGGTTTTAGTCATAGAGCTATTGCTGGTTTTAAAGTTGGTGATACTGTAAAGTCTGATACATGTGGTAATACAAAAGGAGAATATACCATTAAAACAGATGATCAAGCAAGGGAAACAGCTATTAATTTTGCAAAAGATGTATCATAAATATTCAATATTAAATCCTTCATTTTCGTAATAGCTAATTCTTTTTTCTCCATGTTTTTTTAGAAATTTAACATCATCAATAAGATCAAATATTGTTGCTCCATCTATTTTATTTTTATGTAATCGTAGGGTTCTACCTATACTTTGAAGTGTTCTTATTTTTGATTTGGTTGGTGATGCAAGAATTAAATATTTTAGGTTGGGGATATTTATACCAACTGCCATTATACCGTATGTTGCAATTAAAGCAATGTTGTTTTCATTTATAATTTTTTGTCTCCATTCTTCTCTTATATTTACTTTATCTTTTCCTGATAAAAATACAACTTTTTTATCTGTTCTTCTGTTGATAAGTTTTTCTAGTTTATCCCCTTCATCTATATATGATACAAGTAGAAGTATATTATCATTAATTTCATTTATAATTTTAGCTATAAGGTTTAATCGGTTTGAGTCATTAAAACATTCATCTTTAATACTTTTATAATCTTTTGCTATTGTTCCATCAGGGTATGGTATTTTTAATACTTTAACATTACATTTGGATATATATCCTTCTTCTGCAAGGAAACCTGAACCGAATTCTTTTAGAATTGGTCCTAAGAATGATTTGATATTGTATTGTTCTGATATATGATTAGGCATTGTACCAGTAAAACCAAATCTATAGTTGCATTTTAGTTTTGAGAATATATTCTTTAGTTCATGTGCTTTTACCTGATGGCATTCATCTCCAATAACTGCATGGAACAGTGGTAATTTTTTGTGATTGTTCTTGAGTGATTGCCATGTAGATATAACAATATGTTTATCCCAATCTTTATGGCCTGTATATACTCTACCTATCATTGCTTCAGGTAGACCATATTTAATCATATCTGTTCTAAATTGTTCTACAAGTTGTGTAGATGGAACAATAATTAAACATTTTCTAACATTAGTTATTGCTCTATTTTTTATTAAATTATATAATATATAAGATATTACTAAGCTTTTTCCACTAGCAGTAGAACTTCTTATTATTCCTTTTGAATATTTTAAACAAAATTCTATTGCTTCTTTTTGATATGGTCTTGGATATAAAGATAGATCATAATTTATTTCTATTTTATCTGCTTTAAATAAATTTTTTACCCCATCATCAGGACATATTTTAACTTCTGGAAATAATTCTTTGCTTTTTTTAATGAAATCAAGAAGTAGTCCATAAGGCATTAATCCTGCCTCAGTTATAAAATGAGTTTTTCCATCCCACATACCAGATTTATATTTTCCCATCCAATAATATCCTTTTACATGGATAGCAAATTCTTCTGACATTTTTTCTACATAAGTATAATGATTGCTTTTTATTCTTATTTTATAATTATTACATAATGTTAATTCTACTTTATAATCCATGTTTTTCCCTATCTGAAAATGTTTTCATTGACCATCCCATTGAATTAAATGCTTTCCAACACATATCAAAGAATCTTACTTTAATTTGTTGTTTTAACATTATCTTTTTTATTTGAATAATTTGAGGATCAGAAGGAAGACAATAATCTTCTATTTCTTTTTTATTAAACTCATTTTCATCATCAAATTTATAATATTTGTATCTTATTCCTTTTAAAGCATCCATTTTTCTTTCAAGAATTTCATATTTATTGAGTTCATTATAGTACATTTCTTTGTATTTTATAACCATCATTTCGTTCTTTTGTAGTTTTTCCCCTATATCAAGATCAGAAAATGTAGCTAATTCTTCTATTTTATGTTCTTCTTTAAGTTGATCAAATATTTGTTTTAATTCTTCATGTTCATTCATATATATTTCTCCTTATTATATTTATAAATATGATATAACATAAAAAAATAATAACATAAAAAAATAAAAATGTTAACATTTTTATTAAAATGGTGTATAGTGATTTTCTATGGAAAGATTAAATTCAGATTTTATTGAAAAAATTATTCTGAAGGGTATATTATCTGATAAAGATTTTCTTATTTTAACTTCAAGTGTGTTTAAACCAGAATATTTTGATGATCCTAATATAAGTCATGCTTTTAGATTTTGTAGAGATTATGCAGAAGAATATAAAACGATACCATCTAGAGATGCTATTATAAATTCTTCTGAAAATCCTGATGATATAAGAAGAATAATAGATCAATCAGAACAAACAGATTTTAACGTAACAGATAGTTATGAGTTTTTACTTAATCAGTCTAATGATTATTTAAAAGAAAAAGCTCTTAAACTTGCTATTATAGAATCTGTTGATGATGTTGAAGATCCTGAAAGAAGAAATATAATACAAAAAAGAATTGAAGAAGCATTAATTAAAGATATTAAAGTTGATCTTGGATTAAAATATTTTGAAGATTTAGGAGTAAGACTTAGAAGGATATTTACAACAACTGAAAATAGAATACCAACATATTTTCCAGTATTTGATGAACTTATCAATGGTGGATTCCCACCCCTTACATTTAATGTTTTAACAGCAAAAATTCATGGTGGTAAATCAAACACAATGGCTAATTTTGCTGCAAGACAAGTTAAAAATGGTCATAATGTAGTAATTCTTACATTAGAAATGTCTCAAGATGCTTTTGCTCAAAGATTTGATGGTATTTATTCTGGTCTTGATGTTAATAGAATGTATCTATCAAGAAATTATAAAAGAAATCTTATGAATAGATTATCTGCTGTTAAAGATACTGAAAATAGAGGGGAATTATTTATAAAACAATATCCAACAGGTAATGCTTCAATACTGGATTTTAGAATATATTTAAGAGAGTTAATGTTGAGAGGCATAAATATTGATATAGTATATGTGGATTATATTAATTTGATGAAAGCTGCATATAAAGTTGATAATAATATGTATTCTGCGATAAAGAGAGTGTCAGAAGAAATAAGAGCATTATCATTTGAGTTTAAATGTCCTTTTGTATCAGTTAGTCAGTTAAATAGAGAGGGTTTTTTTATAAATTTTAATGAGACTGATTTCAATCATATTGCCGAATCAATGGGCATACCTGCAACTGCTGATTTTATGGCTATAATGGGAACAGATGAGGAACAAATGGTATATGAATCTGAAATTCTTTATAAAATTACTAAATCAAGGATTGGGGGAAGGGTAGGTCATATAGAGAGATTTTATCTTGACAAAAAAAGCTTAAAAATGTATGATAGTTGTGAATTGGATGAATGGATTGATGAAGCTACTGTTTCAGGTGATGAAAGGGGGAGAGTAGATCATGAAAATTTAGAAGAAAACAATACAAGAAGAAGGAGAAGAAGGGAATAATGTTATCTTCTAAACAAATAAAAATGCTTCATTTATTAGATAAACAAGTTGAAACATGTAAAAAATGTAGTTTATCTATGAATGGTACTGCAATTCCATTTTGGACTTCAAATGCTAAATATGTTATAATTGCTGAAGCACCTGGATGGAATGAAGTTAGGAGACAAACCCCTTTTGTTGGTGCTGCTGGTGAAATATTAACGAAAGAATTATCTAATGCAGGACTTGAATCAAAAGATTTTTTGATTATAAATACTGTTCAATGCAGACCAGTATCAGGAACAAGAAATGGAAAACCGAATGAAGATCAAATAATTACTTGTCAGGATTATTTAAGAAAATATATTAAAGTTGTAAATCCTGAAAAAATACTTTGTTTGGGAAATTATGCTAAATATATATTTACAGGAAACTTTTATGGTATTTTAGGTCAAAGGGGAGAATTTAATTCTTTCAAATTAAAAGGAAGTAATATAGAATATCCTGTTTTATTTACTATTCATCCTGCTTATTGTATTTATAATTCAGGAGAAGGAATACCAATTTTAAGAAATGATATTGTTTTATTTAGAGATACTAAATTTGAAAGAAAAAGTGATTGGTTATTTTCTGAAGATGATTTTAGAATATAGAAGGGAGAATAATAATGGCTAAAGAAGATGGGTTTCCGTTTCCATTTGGTATAATATTTTTTGGTATTGTTATGTATAATCTTTTTTTCGGTGGTGATGATGTAGATGATAAGAAGATTGATATTATAGAAAATAGTAAACCTGAAATTGAAGAAGTTGATAAATCAAAAAAATCAGTAGTGGATAAATTAGTTTCAAAAGTAAAAGAAGAATTTAAAAATACAAAAGAAGAAATAGAAAACGATAATGATAATGAAAATGAAGATAAATTTTCTAATGATGATTTATATGGTTCAACGGAAGATAAATGGTAATATGGGGATGTAGACCAACGGCAGAGTCAATAGTCTTAGAAGCTATTCAGTGGTGGTTCGAATCCACCCATCCCTACCACAAGGGGATATAGCCGAATTTTGGTATAGGCACTTGATTCAAAATCAAGAATCTGAAGGTTCGAATCCTTCTATCCCTACCAATTAAAAATGTTATATATCAGAAAAGTATAATGGGGGGGTAGGCCAACGGCAGAGTCAAAGGACTTAAAATCCTTCCAGTGTGGGTTCGAATCCCACCCCCCCTACCAAAAAGAAAGGAGTAAAATATATTAAATAGGATGGACATAAAATATGTTTAAAAATTGTTATTATAATACAAAAAAATCTGAAATACATTTATGGGAACAAATTAATGGAGAAAATTTATATGATGTAATACCTTGGACACCTTATCTATTTTTACCTTCCACAGAAAAAGAAGCAGATGCTAAAACTATTTTTGGAAAAAATGTAAGTAAAAGAAATTTTAATTCATATTATGATTATTATAATTTTTTACAAGAACATAATAATCATAATGTTTTTGAGAATAATGTAAAGAATGAAATTCAATTTCTTGCTGAAAGATATTATGGTATTCCAGATGATAAAATGGATGTACCTGCTTTAAAAGTATATTATACTGATATTGAAGTACTTCCTGAACGTGGGTTTCCTGATTGGAAAAACCCCAAAGATCCTGTAATTCTTGCAACAATTAGAAATGGATTAAATTGTAATAATGTTACATTTGGTTATGATCCTTTTAGGTTAAGACTATATACAGGAAATTATAAGAGTTCAAAATATATTTCATGTGATAGTGAAGAAGATTTGATAAGAAGATATTTTGCTTATCTAAATAAATTTCCATGTGATGTTTTAAGTGGATATAATATTTGGTCATTTGATCTTCCTTATATGATTAATAGAGCAAATGTTTTATGGGGAGAAGAAGAAGGAAAGAAAATGTATAGTAAAATGTCTCCTATTAATGTTGTTAATGTATGGAAACAAAAAAGTTCAGATGAAATGAATATTGATATAGCAGGACTTACTATACTTGATTATTATAATGTATATAAATGGTATGGTAAAAATCTTGAAAGATATACTCTTGAATATGTATGTCAAACTGAATTAGGTGTTGGTAAGTTAGAAAATTCATATGATTCAATGAGAGAACAAGTTGAGGAAGATTGGAATGAATTTGTTGATTATAATATTATAGATTGTGAAAGAGTAAATGATTTAGAAAATAAACTTGGTTATATTCGAATGATTCAAGCATTAAGTTTGCTTTGTAAATCACCTATGAGAAACTATAATGCTCAAACTCAATTGATAGAAGGATTAATGCTTTCTTATTATAGAAGAAATAGATTATGTGCTCCACATTTTGCTGGTGGGGAACAAAAACCTTTTCCTGCTGCTCATGTTAAAGAACCTCAAAAGGGTATGCATGAATGGGTAGTAGATATTGATATTACTTCATCTTATCCATCTCATATTATTGCTTTAAATATGTCTAATGAAACATTTTTTGGAAGAATAATAAGATTACAAGAAGAAGAAATATTATCTTATACAAGAAATAGGGAATTTCCTGAATTTAAAATTGTTAAAGAAGTAAAAGGAGAATGGAAACTTATTTCTATTGAGGGAAATTCACTTAGAAAATTTAATATTGCATTAAAAAAAGGATTATTTGCAATATCTCCATGTGGTTCTATATTTATTACGAATAAAGAAGGTGTTGTTGCCAAGGTTGAAAAGAATGTATTTTTTAAACGTAAAGAAGTAAAAGGTAAGAGAAAGGAATATGGTTTAAAAGCTAATAAATGTGAAGGACTTGAACAAAAGAAATATAAAGAAAGAGAAAGAGAACTTGATTCATTACAACTTGCTTTGAAAATTATGATGAATGCTTTTTTTGGTATATTATCTGTTCCTTATTCAAGATATTTTAATGTTCATATAGCAGAAGCTATTACAGCTTGTGGTAGACATACTATTAAATCAGGACAAACATTTTGTAATGATTTATTGAATGGTAATTTTCTTCTTGAACATGATCAAGGATTTCAATGGAATTTTAATGATTTACTTGATTCTTTGCAAGCAACTTGGGAAGGGAATTCTGAAAGAAAAGATTTTGTGAAATATATAGATACCGATTCATTGTTTGTTGGATTAGGTGAATGGATAAAAGATATTAATAGTTCATTATGGGAAGAAATAGATGATGATGAAAAGATTGAACTTATTAAAGAAATATCTGCTCTTATGGAGCAATATATTGATAGTAGAATATTTAATGAAACTCAATTAAGAGATTATAATTCTCAAGTAAAAGATTTTAAGATTGCTTTTAAACAAGAGATTATTGCTAAAACAGCTTTATTTGTGAAGAAAAAGAAATATGCTTATTGGTTATTGAATAAAGAAGGTGTTCCTAAGAACGATATTAAAGTAACTGGTCTTGAAATTGTAAGGTCTGAATCTGCTGAAGCTATTAGACCAAGATTAAAATCTATTATGGAAATGATAATGAAGCAGAAAAATGATGAAGATATTGGGAAAGCTATGAGGAAGTATAAGAAAGAGTTAAATCAACTTACTCCTGAAGATTTAGCAGCTAATATAGGTATCAATAATATAAGGAAATATTTAGGTGGCGGTATTCCAAAAAAAGGTACTCCTTGGCATGTTAAGGGGGTTTATAGCTATAGACTTTTATTGAAGGAACTTGGTATAGAAAATAAATATGAGGATATACATGAAGGTCTAAAGGCAAAAGTTATCTATATTAAAAAGAATCCATATAATATAGAAACAATTACTTTTCATGAATGGCCCAAAGAATTTGATGATGTTGTTCAGTTTGATTCAGAAACAATGATTGATAAATTTTTTGTTAAGAAAGTAAGATTGCTTCTTAATCCAATAGGAAAAGAAGCAATTATAGATAGTGATATGAGTGGTGTTAGAGCATTTTTCTAAACATTTTCTCAATTTTACTTTCTTTTGGTTCTTCTTTTTTTTGTGGTGGTTCTTCCTGTTCAGGTGGTGGTTCTTCTTCTTGATCAGGGGGAACTTCCAATTTAGTTTTAGTTGGTTTTGTTTCTTTATTTACATTTTTCCATTTACTTTTTTTATCTCTTAAATCAGATACAATAGCATCATTAGATTCACTTTCTTCTTTATTTGCCATTGCTGCTAAAGCATCTTCAATTATTTTTATATATCTTTTAACCTTTTCAGGGGGATAATCACCACCAACTTTAGGTTCTGGAAGATTTAATGCTTTTGATATAACATTTTCTTCTGTTAAATATCTGAAATATCTCATTGTTTCTCCTATTTTGGTGTGATATCTATTCTTCCTATTTTTATTTTACATTCTTTAGCAATTTTACCGAATTTTTTTTGTATTTCAGTTAATTCATTTTCATCAGCAAATTTATATCCATTTTTTATATTGATTATAGTTCCATAAGAAGTAACAATATAATCATTTTTACCTTCATTTAAGTATTTTTCTATTTTATTCATATTTAATCTCCTATTATACTGGTTCAGTATCATATCCTTTACACTTCGGACATTTCACTTCAAATGTATTTCTTCCTAATTTCTTTTTGAATTTATGACCACATTCCATGCATTGCATTTGTGTTGATGATGTTTTACCTTCAACTAATTTAGCTTTTAATTTTCCAGTTTTTACCTTTTTAATAAAACTTTTTATGTCTCCCATATTGACAACACCTTTACCAACTCCTGCTTTATATACAGTTCCATCTAAATTAAAATATGCTTTATTAATATCAAAGGGATCATTTGCTATTTTTTTCCCTTTTCTTTGTATAGCTGTTATTATTTCTGATGGTGTATTTTGTGAATATCCTTCTCCTAAGTATTTATCTATTAAATTCATATTTTATTCCTCTATTTTATATTTATTTCATTATCTAGTTTTTTTGCATCAAATCCTTTTATTTCCATTATAGATTTTGACATTCTTCTATCACCGAACCACCAAGTAACACAAGAAATAGTAAGATAAGTTACTATGCTTGTTACATCATTAAATATATTTGTTGCTTGTAATGCAGTAATGGTTAGTCCTTCTAAATTCATTATTTTCCATGCCATCCATGTAATCCATGTAGTTATACCACATAGATAAATTGTTAATGCTGGTCTAATCAATCCTCTTAAAAAATCAACAAACCCAAATAGGATAGCTATTATACTTGCTACTGGAATAGTAATTATTTTTGCCCATTTATTTTCTACAGTTAATAAAGAATCAATCCATTTATTATTAAATAATGATTTGTTTCCTTCTTTTTGAGATTCTATATAAGCTTTGGCATCTTCTAATTCAATTGCTCCTTCTGCTTGTGCTTGAGTAATTTTTATATTAGCTTTTGCTTCTAAAATCATTGCTTTGGTTTCAAGTTCTACCATTTTAGCTTCATGACTGAATTCTAATTTTTTTGTTTCAAGTTCTATTTTTGCTTGTTTATGTTTGAAAAATGCACCAACAACATTACCTATAATTCCTGTCACACCGCCAAGTATAGTTTCTATTAACATGATATTCTCCTTATATTATATGTTCACCAATTATTTTTAATTTGAATGGTTCATATTTCATATAATTCATAAATTTTCTTAAAGTAATTCTTGAATTTAGTATGGCTTGTTGTCCATATAATTCACCAAATTGTTTTCCTACTAATATACATCCATTTACATGAGTTCTGAATCCTTTTGATATATCACCAGCAACATTTCCACTATGCATAAGTATCCAACTTCTTCCATTTACATCAGTAATCCAATATATTCTACCAAATTTCGGAGATTGTCTTATTTTAACTATATATTCACCAGTAGGTATACATGATATGTTTCTTTTATTATTTCTCCAAGGAAGTTCTAATGTTTTACAATCAAATCCATCTGTTGCTAATATACCTTTTGTTCCTTGGTTACTGGTTGTAGTTCTAAACAAATAAACTTTTTTTAACATAATTCGCCATTATTGTTTTATTTTTTTAGTAGTATCAGTTATTCCATTAAAGGTATTTAAATACTTTATTGCATGTTCATTTTTAATAACTTTTTCTGTTACTATATTAATTTTTTCATCTCTATTTATATCTTGATTAAAATTAAATCCTATTACTCCTGATGTTATTCCAACTAAAATAAGAAGTATAGTTACTATTTGGTTCCATTTAGGTCTATTATCCATTTTTTTATTTATTTCTTCAAATTTATCGTTACATCTATCTGATTGTTCTATACATGGATATGGTTTATTTTTTAATTCTTTTATATCTGCTTTCAATTCAGTTATAGTTGAACATAAAGAACTCATTTTAGTATCAAATGCTGTTTTTACTTCAATTAATAAATCATGATCGTTGCTCATTTTTTCTCCTTATTTTATTTATTACAATCATATCATATGTATAGAATTTTTTTTCTATTTTTTATTAAAATATGATTTTTTATTCTAAGATATATTTATAAAAAAATAGAAAAAAATACAAAATATGATTTCAATTAGATAAAAAAATATAAATATTAGTGATATGAAATTACTTTTAGAAAAAATTGATGGATATTTATCAATACAAGAAAAAAAAGATGCTATTTCTTTATCTTTAAATATGGGTAGAGATTTAGAAGATATAATTGAAATTATTAAAAAATCTAATGATAAAGATAAAATTCTTTCTATATTGGATAAAGATATAAGAGAACAAGTAATGAAATTAATTGATGGGGGGATTATGTGATGAATATGAGGAAAATTGAAAAATATTTAATTGATGATAAAATTTATGAATCAAGTGATGATAAGAAAATTCAAATGTATAGAGAAGGAGTATATTCATTGAGAAATGCATTTAATGAATTTAGTCAGTATTATATGAAAGCTATGGGATTGATGATGCAAGGAAAAAAAGTTGTAAATCCTAAATATAAAAAGATGAGAGATTCAATATCAATAGCATATGAAAAAATGGATGATTCTATTTCAAAGCATTTAGAATCTATTAATAAGGATGCTGAAGAAATGGAAAGGAGATAATAATGGGAGAACATCTTAGAAAAATTTTAAATGAAGCAGTTAAGAAAAAAAATAATGATACTAAAAAAAAGAATGACGATACTAAAAAAAATGGTAAAAATAAAAAAATGCTTAATAAGCTTCATGAATTGGATGATAGAATTGAAGAATTTATTGATAGCTTAGAAGATCAAATTATAGCTGTTGAAGATAATCCAATGTTTGTTAAAAAAGCTCATCAACTTTTAGCTGATATGTCTAAAGAATATTCTGAATTTATAATGGCATTAAGAGCTATTGTTAATGCTGTTGATAGAAAGGGTCAAGTTTTACCTGCATTTGAGAAACAAGAATCAAGAGTAAGAGATGTATTAGATGGGCAAGGAAATGGACCACCACCTACTGATGAAGAAGCACCACCTGAAGAAGAATTACCACCTGAAGAAGATGAAGATGATGGTGATGAATATGAATTAAAGGTTGCTAAAAAAGGTGATAAGAAAAAGAAAGATAAAAAGAAAAAAAGTCCTGTAAAAGAAGCATTAGAAATGGTAAGTGAATCAAATGAAGATACTGCATTTAGAGAAATGTCATTTTGGTTAAAAAATATGAAACAGAAAATGAATAAATGTGAATCTTCAGTTAAGAAAAAGGTTATTGATATGAATGTAGCTGATACATTTATGAGACTTGCTAAAGTCGATGAAGAAGATTTTTTTGATTATTTTTGGGGTTAGATATGAATTTATTTGATAAGATAGATGATATTCTTGAACAAGAGAATAATATATTACCTAAAGGAAAGACTAAGGTGGATACTAGTTTTTCATTTGATGAAAAAATATTTTCAAAAATGGCAAATTTTATAATTAATCTTGAACCAGATAAATTAACTGATTCTCAAATTGAAGAAGTAATAGATATGATAGAAAAACTTGAAGTTGAAGTTGAAGATATACAGGAAGAAGGAAATCCTAAACTTGCTAGAATGTCAACTTCAACTAAAAATCAAGCATCAAAAAAATGGTATAGTACAAATAAAACACAAATTAAAAAAAGGAAAGAAAGATTAAAAAGAAGTTCTGAAGGTAGGAAAAGATTAAGAACTAAAGAAAGATTAGAAAGTCAAGGAAGAACATCTACAGGAAGAAGAAAAGTTAAATATCATGTAAGAAAGAGAAGTGATAGAAATAACTAAAAGAAAATTTCTGTAACTATTTTAAAATAATAGGAGAATAGATAATGAGAATTATAGATAAAATTGAATCACAAATTGATAAAATAGAAAATAGGTTAGATAGAGTATTAGAAGCTAAAAGAAAAGTTGGTGGTAAAGAATATGATGAGTTCTTTAAAAAAATGTTAAAGAAATGGAAAGTAAAAAGCTATAAAGATCTTCCCAAAAATAAACAAGATGATTTTTTTAATGAGGTAGATAAAAAATGGAATGCATCAGGAGAAACAAAGAAGAAAAAAGGTGGGAAGGTATATGGATATGATGATTAATATTTAAAAAAAGGAGATAAACTAATGAGTGATATTCAGAAAAAACTTGAAGATTACCTAAATGATAAAGATTCTGATGAATACTATCCTGAAGAAGATGTTTCAATGATGAATAAAATGATGGAATTTATTATTAATCTTAATACTGATAATCTTTCTGAAGATCAAGTTGAAGAATTGACAGAAATAATTGATCAAATTGCAGATGATAACATTGATAATATTTTTGATGATGATGTTGAAGAAGCTGTAACAGCAAGAAAAGTTAAAATCAAACCTTCTGATAAAAGAAAAAGAAGAATGGAATATAGAAGGAATAGAGCAGCTTTAAAATTGAAAGCTAAAAAATTCAGAAGAACCACTAAATATAAACAATGGAATAGAATGAAGAAAAGAAAAGTATCTCAAGGTAAAACTGCAAGAGGAAAGAGAATTAGAAAATTTATGTAGATGAAGAAATACAAAAGAAATAAAAATGAACGTGAATATATACCAGAATATACTGAAAAATATTGTGGAACATATCCAATAGTATGTAGATCTTCATGGGAATATAAAGTATGTCAGTGGCTTGATTATAACAAACAAGTTTTAGAATGGTCAAGTGAGGGACATAGAATACCTTATTTTGATGGTCTTAAAGGTAAAAATAGAATATATTATCCTGATTTTTATGTAATGTTTAAAAATAGAAAGAAGTTTATTATAGAAGTAAAACCAGAAAAAGATTTAAGAATGCCAAGAAAAAAAGGTGGGAAAAGTAAAAAAACAATGATGATGAGAGAAACTACATTTCTTACTAATCAAGCAAAATTTAAAGCAGCAAAAATGTATTGTAAAAAACTTGGTTATGAATTTATAATATTAACAGAAAAGGATTTATTTAGGAATAATAAATGAGATTTAAAAGTTATTTGGTAATATTAAATAAATGGAAAATAGATTATGAATTTAATAGATAAATATTTATGTGAAGATATATTTGGTAGAAATAGAAAAAGAAAACAAATTTATGATAAATTAGAAGGAAATAAAAAGAAAGAATATAAAGAAACTGTAAAATCTGAAACTGATTATTATAAAAAAGTTAGTGATGCTTTAAAGAGTATAAAATTAAGTAAATATAATTTGAGTACTGATAAAGGATGGAGTGAATATAGAAAAGATATAAAAAAAGAATTGAATAAGAGAATACCTAATATATTTTCTGATAAACATATTATTAATTTAACAAAAGATAAAATTAGTATAGCAGGATGGGGAAAATTTAATTTTAATACAGAAATGGATAAATGGGATTATTTAACATCAGTCGTAATGAAAATTAAAGGTTATATTGATCCTGATAATCATAAAGAATGGCTAAATAAATAAGGAGATAAAAATGGGAGATGAATTATTAAAAAAATTAGATATGTTTGTGTCTGAAACATATGTAAAAGGGGATATGGTTGATGGAACAAGACCAATTCAATTTTTAAATTGGTGGGGGGATTTTAGACCAGGAGATAGAGTAGAAGCATTATTTGGTGATGATTATATTAGTCTTGCTGGTACTAATGCTGAAGGTCATTTTGCAGGAGTTAAGAAAGAAATGGAACTTGAAGATTCTGATGAAATAGATGAATTTAAAGCTGGTCAAGGACAAGTTTGGAATTTTGTTTAATAAGGAGAATTGATATGGATTTAATGGAAAAGATTGATTTAAAATTAAATGAAGCTAATGTAAGTGGATTGGAACGTAATTTTAATGATCTTATAAAAAAATCAAAAGAATTTAATAAAATAACTAGTAACATTAGTAAAGAAATAGAAAAAATGGAAGATATTGTTGGTGGAACATCTATGATAAGCGATTTGGATTATAATAGAGATAAATCAAATATGAGTCAAGCAATTATTAGATATATTGATGCTGTTCGTACTATGTTAATTGAATATAAAAGAATGCAATAAGATTAGATTAAATAAATGAATTTAGTAAGGAGAATTGATATGAATATAATGGAAAAGATTGATTTGAAATTAAATGAATCATCATCTAATGTAAATGGTGTTGCTGATGCTATGACAAGAGCGATAATGGGTGAAAAGAGAATTGCTATTTCTCAATTAGAAAAATTACTTCCTTTGGAATATTCTACATTTGGTGATATAAAAGATTATAATAAAGTTTATGGAATTCTTTTTAATGATATTAAAAAGGCGATAAATAAATCATTAAAATCAGCAAAATATCTTAATGCTTCACCTAAAGAAATCATAAAAGGGTTAGGAAAATAATATGGATTTAATAGAAAAATATATAGGTGAAGCCAAATATATTCCTAATATGAAATTTGATTCTTCTAAATATGATAAAAGTAGTCTTGCTGATGCATTAGAACAAATTGCTAAAGTAATGAAAGGTAAAGAAGGGGAAATAACTGCTAATGTTTCATGGGCAATGAAAAAAGGTGATAAAAAGAAAGTTAAAAAATTAATTAATACATATGGAAAGTATATAATTGGTGGGCAAGGTACAGTTAATCAAATAATAGATTGGATGAAATAAATGGCTTTAAGACATATTTATAGAAAGAAGTTTAAAGGTGTTGCTCTACGTTCAGGTCATTTTTATAGATTTAAATATCAAGCTTGGGAACATGATCCAAAACCTACTGTAATTTTTATGGCATCTATAGAAGGTATTCATCAAAATTCAGGGCATCAATGGAGAATATTTCAATGTATCAATTTTACTTATATTCCAAGAGCACAAAGAAAAAGATTTTTAAAGATATGGATGAAAGAATTAGATAGATCAGGAAATATAAAATTTACATGGAGAAAGGTTATATCAAAATATCCATATTTAAAACCAGCTATAAGAAGATATTTTTTTAAACCTAATTATTATATAAGAAATTTAGAAGAAATACCATTTGATAATATAGAAAAAGTAGTTGTATCAACATTTTCGAAAGATTTTAGTAAGAAAATAACAACAGCTTTACTAAGTAAATTTAAGAAAGCTATAACATTTAGAAAAAAGAAAAAAACTAAAAGGAAAAAATAATGGCAGACAAAACATATATAGAATTAAGCAGAAATAATAAGTCTACTGTACAATTAAATGTATGGAATAGAAGTACAGGAGAAGCTTTTTATCCTTCTGGTGCTTATTATCAAATTAAAGGGTCTATAAAAGATAATGTTTTAGTTTCACGTTCTGCTGCAAGAGTTTATAAAAATCAAATATGGACAACAGTAACTCAAACGATAACAGCTAGTGCTGCTGAATATGATCTTTATTGGGAAATACATAGAAATGATGGTGATATCACAAATCATTGCACAAAAATTTTAGTTACAGATATTTGTTAGAGGATATATGGCAGATTTATATTATGAAATAGTATTTAGATCATCAAGTTCAAGTAGCTCAAGCAGTTCAAGTTCTTTAAGTTCTAGTTCTAGTTCTGTTTCTAGTTCTTCTACAAGTACAGGATAAATATGAGTTTTAAATCACAACAAAATTTAGCTTTTTATATTACTATAAGATCATCTTCAAGTAGTTCAAGTAGTAGTTCTATAAGTTCAAGCTCTGAAAGTAGCAGTTCTATAAGTTCAAGCTCTGAAAGTAGTAGTTCTATAAGTTCAAGCTCTGAAAGTAGCAGTTCTATAAGTTCAAGCTCTGAAAGTAGCAGTTCTATAAGTTCAAGCTCTGAATCTTCAAGTTCAAGCTCTGAAAGTAGCAGTTCTATAAGTTCAAGCTCTGAAAGTAGCAGTTCTATAAGTTCAAGCTCTGAATCTTCAAGCTCAAGTAGTAAAAGTTCTTCAAGTAGTGAGAGTGCAACAGAACAAATAATTCTTTTAATGCATATGGATGATGTAGGATTGACTGATTCATCAAATTATAGTCATAGTGTAACTTTAAATGGTGCTGTAAGGTCTGGAACGTCTAAATTTGGAAGTTATTCATGTCATGTAGCAGCAAATACTTGGCTTGATGTTGCTCATCATTCAGTACTTGCTTTTGGTGATAAAGATTTTACTATTGATTGCTGGATGCGTCTTGTAGATTATCCTGGTGATTCTCATTTTATAAGTAAAAGTATTACTGCTAATTCTTATCGTTGGGGAAAACTTCAAACACAAGGAGCAGGAAGACCAACATTTGCTGTAGCTACTGCTGGTGCTGGTGCATGGACTCATGTTGGTGGTTCATATTATATTGGAGCAGCATCATGGAGACATTTTGCTTTTGAGAGATATGGAAATAATTTATATTTCTATTGGAATGGAACAAAAGATAATTCACCTGTAGCATTTTCTGGAACGATATATGATAATGGAGATCCATTAAGAATTGGATTTGATGGTGATGGAAGTAATAATATAGATATGTATATTGATGAACTTAGAATATTAAATTATGCAGCATATCAAGGAGTAGATTTTACACCACCATCTTCTCCATATGCTAATCCATAAAAAAATCTTTACAATTTATAAATAATATGATATGGTACTTTTATGATTAATATTATTAAAGAATGTAAAAATCCTCAAATTTTGGTTGTTACTCCATTATTACCAGATCATAATATAAGCAAGCATACCAAAAAAACATTAAAAAGGAATAAAACTCCTTTTTATTGGATATCAAGTGCAGGTAATAAAAACATACCCACAAATGCCATAGAGGGCATTAAATGGTTTAAAAATAAGTTTGGTAAGCTACCACCTTACTATATGATGATTGATCGTGATATTGAAGCTGGTAGGAATTTACTTGACAAATTATATGATAAATTGAATAATATGAATTCAAATATTGGGTATTGTTATGCATCATTTCAGTTTAAGGGGCATATAAATGCTAGTTTTCCAGCAATGCCTTATGATATTAATAGGTTAATTCAAGGTAATTATATAAGTTCGAATTCGTTATTTAGATCGACTGTGATTGAAAAAGTTAAGCTTGTAACTGATAATAAATATAAGAGATTATTAGATTATGCATTTTTATTGAAATGTTTTGCGAATGGTTATATTGGTGTTCCTGAACCAAATGCATATTTTATAGCTCATAGTACAAAAAATGATATATCGGCAGGATCAAATGATGATTATCATTTAAAATATATGAGAGTTTTTAAAGATTTTATTAAACCATTGATAAAAAATACTTGACATTAGCGTTTTTATGATATATGATTTGAATATAAGTTAATGGTTTATTTATATTGGATTAATAATCTATAACAAAAAGGAGAAAATGATGCCATTTGACGATTTTTTTGGAGATGATGATTTTTTGATTGATCCTGAAGATATAGAACAATCTTCAGAAGAAGCTTGGAATACAGGTAGTCAATCTGATATTTTTGCTTCAGGTGAAAATCAAGATATTTTTTCTACAAAATGTAATTAATTTTTTATGTTTTCCTTTGTTAAGATAAGATTATAATTATAGTTTTATTTTGACTCCTTTTAGTTAAGGGGGGGATGCCAAGCATCTCCCCTTTTTTCTTTTTCTTTTTCTTTTTCTTTTAAAATCTCCCTAAAATATATAAATAATAATTAGATATAATTAATGTAGGATATCTATGTTCAAAGGGGGGTATTATGAATACACAAGAAAAAATGGAAAAATATTTAAATAGGAAAGCTACTTATAAACCTGTAGATACTATTGATAATGTATTTTTTAAATCAATTGATACAGCTAAAAAAAATCAAGTAATATATAAGAAGAAAATGGATAAGATGCTTATAAGAGATTCTGAAGGTAATATTATATTTGAATTTGATGAAGGTATCATGGAATCTGAAGATGGTGTGATGGCTTATACTACTGCTCATCCTCATGGTGGTAGAGGAAGACAAGGGCATAATAAAGGAATTGTTTGTCCTCATTGTGGTAAAACTATAGATTTAAGGTAAGGAGATAATATGTCTGTAACTGAATACACTACTAAAAGTTTTTTTGAATTAACGGGTGTTGAAAGAAATTCATTTAGTTTTTTAAGATTATTTAATATTTTATTAGATGAAGATAGAGAAACTAAATTTATGAATATTTTTAGAAGTTATATAGTTAATGAAGATATTCTTAGTGATATTTCATTTTTTGAAACATATGAAGTATCAAATGGTGAATATTGGGATAATGTTTCTTATAATCTTTATAATACTCCTTATTTATGGTGGGTTATAGCACTATTAAATAATATTTCAAATCCATTTGAAGAACTTGAAGATGGTGATTTATTAAATGTTTTGAGAGATGATTATGTATATCAATTAATAACAGATCTTGAAAAAATAGCGGAAGAATAATATGCAAACAGATTATGATAAAGGAAAGGTAGAACTTAAAAAAAATATTTTTAGTGTATTGTTAATTACAGAAAAACAACCTATTGTTTTAAACAATGCAGATATTAATAAATTATATTTTATAGAAGATATATTTAAGTTCTGTCTTACTGGAACTATTACTATAAATGATAGATATAATATAATGCAATATGGCCCATTTACAGGAAATGAAAAGTTAGCTATTATATATTCTGTTGGGAAAGATGGAAAACAAAAGAATAGAGAATTAATTTTTGACATATGGAAAGTTGGTAAGATTCAACAAACAGGTTCAGGTATGAGAGAAGAAAGTGATAATCTTATTACTATGAATTTTGTTGATCCATTTTATACTGGTTTTTCTTTAAGAAAATATAGTAGAAGTTGGAGTGATAAATATTATTCTGATATAATGAAAGATATATTGAATAATATGGTATTTTTTAAACAAGCTGGTAGAGTTTTTAATGTAGAAGAAAGTAGTAATAAAACAGATTTTATTATTCCCTATTGGAATCCTCAAACAGCTATGAGATGGTTAATGAGAAGGGCAAAGGGGAAAGATTCAGGAACAAGTGGGTATTTATGTTTTAATAATACAGATAAAGGAATTAGTCATAATCTTGTTACAATGAATTACTTGTTATATGATTTAGGAAAAACATATGATCCTATAAAATATTCATTTGATAAAGCAGAAGTATCTGCTGAAAATAAGATCCTTGAATGGTGGATGAGTGGGCTTGATAGAAATTCAAATTCAGTTTTAAGAGGTGGAGTATGGAAAGGATATGATTTTAATACAAAGAAATTATTAAATCATGAATATGTATATTCAGATGGGGCTGATAATACTGTTATGCTAGGCAGTAAAACTTTATATAATCAAATGGATGATGTTTTATCATCAAATGTTATTGTTGGTGGGAATGATGATTTTCTTCTTGATAATATAGCTTATAATGATTGGTCAAAAAGATATAATATGCAATTTATTGTAAATTTAATTGTTGAAGGACATGAAAAAAGATTTGCAGGACAGCAAATACAGATAGCTTGGCCTAGTGCATTTAGAAATAAAGGAGATTATGTAGCTTATAACGATTTGCTTGAAGGTAAATATTTAATAAAAAGTGTCACTCATTCATTTGATCCAGGTAGTACATATCCATATAGGCAAAGATTAGTTTTAATTAAAAATGCATATACAAATATTGATAGTAAAATTTTATATAAATCAAAAATAACAAATATACGTCAAGAAGGAGATATTCAACAAATAAGAATATTAAGTAAATAGGAGTAATAATGCTTAAAAATCCACCAAAAGATTTAAGAATTAATATTGAAAATTTAACTGGTTTTTATCGTGGTGTTGTTGAAGATAATAAAGATCCATTAAAAGCAGGTAGAGTTAGAATAAGAATACATGGATTACATACACCAAAGATTACAAAGAATGATATAGAAGGTATACCAACAGATGAATTACCTTGGGCTGAACCTTGTATGCCTATTCATGAAGGATCTATAAGTGGATTTGGTTCATGGGCTGTTCCATTACAAGGGTCACAAGTAATGGTATTTTTTGAAAATTCTAATCCTTCTGAACCAAGATATTTTGCTTCTTTGCCAGGAATACCTGAATCAAAGGAACAATATTCAAATAATAATAGAGAAACAAATAAAAGTGATGGCTTTAAAGATCCTGATGGGCAATATCCTGTTAATGGTAGATTAGGTGAACCTGATTTTCATAGATTATCAAGAGGAATATCAAAAGAAACTTTAGTAACAACAAAAAATAATGAAAGAGATTTAGGTGTTCCAACAGCTTTGGGTGGTAGTTGGTCGGAACCCATTTCACCTTATAATTCACAATATCCTCATAATCATGTTATTGCTACTCATGGTGGAATAACAATTGAATTAGATTCAACTCCTGGTTCTACTAGATTACATCTTTATCATCCATCTAATAGTTTTATTGAAATTGATAATAATGGAAATATGGTTGTTAAAAATGATGGAGAAAAATATGAAATAATTGCTGAAGGTAAAAACATTCATATTAAACAACAAAGAAATCTTACTATAGATGCAGGATCAAAAAAGAGAATAGCTGAAGATGAAACTATAGAAATAAATGGTAGCAAAGAAGAACAAATTACAAATAACATGAGTCAAACTATTGGTGGTAATAAAACAGAAGATATTGGTGGTAATAAAACAGAAGATATTGATGGTAATAAAACAGAAGATATTGATGGTAATAAAACAGAAGATATTGGTGGTAATAAAACAGAAGATATTGGTGGTGCATTAAATATTACTGTAACAGGAGCAGCTAATATTACATCAGATGGTACTACTACTGTTACTGCTCCTACAATAAATTTAACAGGAACAGTAAATCTTGCTAATCAAGGATCATTAAAGAAAATAATGAATGCTACTGCTGCTTCAGTGTATAATTCTCATACTCATAAAGAAAATGGTGATGGTGGGGGAACTACTGATCCACCTAATCAACAAATGAGTTCTAGTGAATTAACAACAAATACTCAAGCAAGCTAGGAGAAGATATGACTTGTAATCAAAATAATAGTATAGATCCTTTACAAAATATTATAGATACAAGTACAGGGGAGATAGATACACTTGAAGCACAAGCAAGAGGGATAACTCCATATGTAGATGATTTTAGATCTCAAGGAACAGGTTTTGATCCTAATAGCATATCTCCATCTAGTACTATTAATACTGCTTTAAATGCTTTGACTTCTGAAGTTTTATGTGCATCAGTATCAGATATTGAACCTATAAATGATCTTGTAGGAGATTGTTTAAGTATTGCTTTGGCTAATATAAAAAAATATGCGAATAATGTATTGAATAATATTGAAGATGGATTAGATGCTATTAGTGAAATATTGGCATTACCTGAAAGTGATTTGATGAAAGCTTTACAAAAAATTTGGGGGCTTACTAGTGAAATTAGTGATTTAATTGCTGCAATAAATAAAAAATTACAATGTGTTTCTTTATCACAACAGGCATCAGAATATGCAGATCAAATACAATTATTACAAGATAGAGTTACTACAGTTACAGATGATTTATATCTTGCGGAAGATGGAAGTTTTGATGAAGATATATTAATGACAGGATTTGATACTGCATTAAAAGATAATATAAAATCTTTTAAAGCTAAATCAGAAATAGTTCAGAAAGAAATAAATGAAACTATTAATGCTGCTACAGGTAGTTCTACTAAAAATCCAAAGAGGTATTTTTAATGAAATTTAAAAGATATTTGAATGAAGGAATTGATTTGAAGTCTTTAAAATTTGAAAAGGCTAAATTTGAAACTGATAGAAAAATTGTAAAAGTAATTGTTAATAAATTTGATAAAGAATGGTCAAGGGATAAAAATTTTTATATTGGTAAAGGTGGAAGTGGGAATGCTATTGGTGGTAGATATAAAATGTTTAAAGAAATTATAGAAAAACCAGAAGATGAAAGAAAAAGATGGTTAGGTGAATCTCCTGAAGGAAATATTATAGTTTCTTCTGTTGATATTGATGATATTGGTAGAATATCTTTTGGAAATGGAAGACATAGATATGCTGTATTAAGAGATTTAGGTATGAAAAAAATTCCTGTTGCTATGTCTAATAAATCAATAAAAAATGCAAAAAAATATGGGTATATATAATGAGACTAACAAGATATTTGAATGAAGCAAAAGAAAAATTACAAGATTGGCAATCTTATATAAGAAGAAATAAAGAATTAAAAGTAGCTGTTGATATACTAAATAAGATAAATAAGAAGAAATATAAGGCTTATATAGTAGGTGGAAGTGTAAGAGATATTGTATTAGGTAATTTAAAACCTCATGATGTTGATATAGCAACTAATATGCCTATGGATGAATTATCTACTATGTTTAAAACATATGATATAGGTAAATCAAAAAGTTTTGGAATTGTAGTTGTGAAACAAGGTGGATATGATTTTGAAATAGCTCAGTTTAGAAATGATGGAACTTATTTTGATGGTAGAAGACCAGAATCGGTTACAATAACAGGAAAGTTTAAAGAGGATGTTGAAAGGAGAGATTTTACTATAAATGCAATGGGAATCAATTCTAAGGGTGAAATTGTAGATTATTTTGATGGTAAGAGGGATATCAAAGATAAAGTTTTAAAAACTGTTGGTGATCCTTACAAGCGGTTTGGTGAGGATTATTTGAGGATGATGAGACTTGCAAGATTTGCAGCTAAACTTGATTTTGAGGTTGATAAAAATACAAGTAAAGCAGCACAAAAATTAGCTCATAATATAACAGGACTTGCACCTGAAAGAATTAAAGATGAATTGATGAAATCTGCTTCTCAGAGTGGAGATAAATTTGCAAAATATATTGATATGTTGGATAAGTTAAAACTTCTTAAACATATATTACCTGAAATAGTTAATTTGAAATGGTATAGAGAAAATTTACAACATCATCCAGAAACAAGGGGGCAAGGTGGTACAGTATATAGTCATGTCATGGCAGCACTTAAAAAGAGTGATTCTGCTGATCCGATTAAAAATTTGGCTATACTTTTACACGATGTAGGTAAAGGTATAACTTTGTCTCATGATAAAGGATTACCCAAATATCTTGGTCATGCTAGGAAATCAATTGATTTAGTGAATGCTATAGCTGATAGATTAAGAATGAGTAATAAAGAAAAAGATGCTCTTATATTTGCAGTTGGAAATCATATGAAGTTTCATAAGATTCTTGATATGAAACCTTCTAAAATAGCTAAACTTGTTTCTGATAATAATTGGGATGTATTGGTTAGTGTTGGAAAAGCTGATGAATATGCAAGAGGACATATGTTTAGTCATGCAGGAGAATTTGAAAAAATTGTTGATAAAGCCGTTAAGGTTAAAGAAAAGTTTGGTGCTAAACAACTCAATAAACAGATTAAATTGGTGGATGGTAAAGATGTAATAAAATGGACAGGATTAAAACCTGGACCTAAAATTGGAAAGATAATAACTCAAACTACAGAATGGATAATGGACCATGATATAGAAGACAAAGAAGAAATTGAAAAATATATCAAAAAGATAACAGGAGTTTAGAATGAATTTGATAGATAAATATTTACCTGAAGCTAAAAAGAAAAAAAGAGATACTTTAGATCAAAAGAAAGCATTAAGAATTCCTACTGCTAAAGGTAGTCAATTTTTTAAAGATAAATCAAAATATAGTAGAAAAAAGAAACATAAAAAAAATGAAGAAGATATGTAAATGTTGTGGTAGAAATAGAAAAATTGGGAAGTTTGGTAAAAAAACATCTAATCCTGATGGTAAAAATATATATTGTAGGGATTGTATGAGAAAAATTACCAAAAAATATAAATCTTCTCAAAAAGGAAAATTAATACAACAGAAATGTAATGAAAAATGGAAGAAGAATAATAAAAATGCAATAAAGAAATATAATAAAGAATATTATAAAAAGAAAAAACATATCATTTTATATAATAAAAAAGCAAAAGAAGAAACAGAATGCATATTAATTACTGAAAATTCTAAAAAATGCAAACAATTAAAGATAAATAAAGATAGAAAGATAGATTCTATTAAAATAAACCCAAAGAGGATAAAAAATGGCAACAGTATTTTATAGTGATTATGATGGAAGTTTTACAAAACAGTCTGATGGAGATGTTGAAAAAGATACTGATGTGGATGCAATATTTAATAGTATAACTAATATTATTTTGACTGTTCAAGGGGAAAGAAGAATGCTACCTACTTTTGCTTCTAATGTAAAACATCTTTTGTTTGAACCTATTGATGAAATTTCTGCAAGACAAATAGCGGAAAATTTAATTGATGCTATTAAAATTTGGGAAAATAGAATTGATATTACAAGATTTGATATTGAACCATTGTATGATCAAAATGCATACAGATGTAGACTCAACTTTACAATAATAGGTAGTGATGAAGTTGAAACTGTGAGTTTTATATTAACACGATAAGGAGAATTGAATAATGGCTGAATTTACCCCTGAATATCTTTCTACAGATTTTTTAACTCTAATAGAAAAATTCAAAACAGAACTTCAAAATAGTGAAGTATTTAAAGATTATGATTTTGAAGGATCTAATATTTCTATTTTAATGGAGTTAAATGCTTATGTAAGTGAATTAAATACATTTTTTATAAATAAAATAGCAAAAAATAATTTTCTTGAAACTGCTGATGTTTATGAAGCAGCAAATAGATTGGCAAGACAAATAGGATATGAACCAAAAGGAACAAGATCTGCTAGATGTACTTTACAAGTAGCTGTATCAGGAACACAAGTAGGAGATGTTCTTAGGGTGTTGCCTTGGAAACAATTAGATTCAGGAAGACAAGATACTGATGGAAATCAAATTTTATTTGCTACTACAGCTTCAGTACAAGTTACAGCTTCAAGTACAGATACCGTTATAAATGTTCCAGTAAGACAAGGAGAATTAGTTAATTTAACTGGATATACAGGTGATGATTTAATTGATAATGAGTTAATTCTTCCTTCTGAATATGGATATGATGATGATTTAACAGATGAATTACCAAGTATTAGAGTTACAGTAAATGATACAGAATGGACAAGAGTTTCAGATTTTTATTTAGATGTTATTGAATCTTCAGATAATGTATATATGTCAATATATGATAGATATAGAAGAAATAAAATAGTATTTAATTCATCAAGAAATGTTCCCACAATAGATGATGATATATCTATAATAGCATTAGATAGTTTAGGAACAGATGGAAGTATTGGTGAAGATGCAGATGAAACATGGGTAATTAATTCAGATGAATTTATAGAACTTACTAGAGGGATAACTACTTCTTATGTTAATAATAATGTAATTACTATGTCATTAAGTGCAGCAAGTATAGGTGCTTCTGCTCCTGAAACTATTGATGAAATTAGATTTAATTCTCAATCAGCTTTGAGATCACAATTTAGAGATGTAAATGCTACAGCATATAATTCATTTTTATCAGCAAGATCAGATGTTATTAAAGCTAATGCTTATGGTGAACAAGATTTAGTTCCTTCTGGTTCAGGAGATCCACAAGAATATAATTTAGTTCATATTAGTGTTATTCCTGAAGATTTTAATAATAGTACAATTCAAACTTCAGCGGGTACTATTACTACGGATTGGAATGAAACAGAATCTATATTAATTCCAATAGGATATTCTTCTGCATGGGAAAATGAATTACTTCTTTATTTAAGACCAAGAAAAATGATATCAGCATATGAAATAATGGAAATTCCTGATTTAATATATTTTAGTTTTGAAATTGGTGTAAGAAAGAAAAGAATATATGATTTTGCTGATATTCAAACAGATGTTTTGAATAAACTTATTTATTATTTTAGGGCTGAAAATCAATTGTTTAATAGTGAAATAGATTTTAATGATATAACAGAATATTTAATAGATACAAGTAATGTATCTCCTGATGATAATTTTGAATATATCAAAGGAATAAGAAATTTAAATATAAGAGATATTAACATTAATAAAACTATATATGAATATAATGTTAATTCTGATGATCCAACATTATTTCCAAAATGGTCTAATGCTCCTTGGACAAATAGAGATAATATGTTAAGACCTATTCAATTAGGATTGAATCAGTTTCCTTATTTATCAAGTAACACAGTAAAAATATTTGAAGAAACATAATGGGAGATAATAATGGTAGATGAAATAGATAAAAAAACATGGACAAGTTATTTCACTAAAAAAGTAATTGTTGTTTTATCTGCTGTTGCAACAGTATTTGCAATTGTTGGTGGTATATGGGGATTTGAAGTTCATTATGCTACTAATACAAGAGTTGATAAAGTTGAAGTATATGCCGAAAAAGAAGTACAAAATTTGGAAATTAAAGTTGCTGGTGCTTTAGAAAATCAACAATATAAATCTGATGTTAGATATTTTCAATTTATGTATGATAAATTAACTAATGATTTATTTGAATTAAAAAGACAAATGAGAAGATATCCTGAAGACGTTATATTACAACAAGATTATAAAGATTTATTAGAAAGAAGAAATGATATTAAGAAAAAACTTGATGATGCTATTAAAAAAATAAAGGTAAGCTAAATGGGGAAATTTTCAGATCCTAATTATAAATTATTGAAGTCATATTTTGATATTTTAGTTGCAGAAAGAGTAGGTACTCAAAAAAGTGTATTGATTGGTCCTAATCGTACTGTAGTAAGTCAAGGTGGGGTATATACTATTCTTTATGAAGATAATTCTGATAGAGGGTATGTTGGGCATAGATTTAAGATTAAAGAAATAGTTGGTAATAGATTTAAAATGACATATGAAGGTCTTGAATCTACTTTTTCTGTTGCTTCTAGTGCTTTTGATATCGGTAATGAAATGTATTTTAGAAAAGATTCTTTTTTTCATTATTGGTTAGCAAGACCAGAACAAGATGATTTATATCATAATTATTGTAATCAAGAAAAAACATTTTTATTCTTTGGTAAAATTTGGCCTGTAAGTAATGAAATAAATACATATTCAATTGAATTTGAAGGACTTAAAGATTTTACTTTAAAGGGAATTCCACAACATAATCAAACTGTTAATATGGAAGAATGGTTAAAGGTTTATTGGGATCAAGTACATCATGAGATGTATAATATGACAAAAACATTTTGGTCTATGTTTGATGCAAAAGAAATTGATATAAGATGGTTAGCTTATATTGCAAGTACATATGGAGTGGAAATATCAGAAGAAGTTCTTGATGAACTTTCATTGAGAGAATGGGTAGAAAATTTACCATATTTTTTAAAAAGAATAGGAACATATAATGCTCTTTATATAGTATGGAAGTTATTTTCGAAAAATACTAGTAATCATTTAAATATATATGAAAGATGGGGGGAATGGTGTGTTCAGAATATAGATGATACATTTGGAAAATTAACTGATGAGTTTGAAGATTATCATTTTTTAGAATTTTATGGTATTCAACCTAGTGGTGGTGCTGGTGATTATTATTATTCAAGATATAATCCTGATAATTATCCTGTTCATACAAGAGTAGCACCATCAGGAAATTGTTTAACTTTTGCTTGGGATACAGGAACAGAAGAAAATTATATACTATTTAATTATGATGATTTAAATTGCTCAGTTGGTGATATTAAAGAAAATCAAATTTCTATTACTGAATATGATCCTACAAGATTAACTACTCAAACAATATATTTAAGTGCAGCTACTCCTATATATAGCGGTAATTTTATTCATTCAATTGGTATTAAAATGGATGAAAATGTTTATTTAAATCAACCTTCTAATTTGGTTTTTTGGTCTTTAAGTAATGAAGTAGCTCAAATATCAGATCATGTAGGTGATTATATTTATTGTAGTTTTGAAGCATCAGGTAGTAATATTTTCTTTAGGTTAGGTGAATCTAAAAGTGGAATTGAAAATAGTACTAAATCTACATATGTTTATACATATAATACTCCATATTATCTTACTATAGATAGAACAGATGCAGTATTAAGAGTAAGAGTTTATAGTACAGAAAATAGATTAGTTGGGGATTTACTTGAAACATTTTCTCTTTCTTTAAGTTCAGTTAATTCATATTCAATTTTAACTGTTTTGAATGGTAAAAGAATTACAGGGCATCAAAAATGGTCTGGAACTATATATGGTCTTTCTCTTAATAATACATATACTCAAACAATTACTAACTCAGGGTATCCTGTTATTACACCACATTATAAGGTTCAAGTAGATTTATCTACTGAACCATTAGGTGATATATTTGATAATGATACAATTATTAGTGAAGATATTATAGATGAATTAATAACTAATTTTGATTATGTCAAACCAGTTAATAAATATGCTCATTATGAAGAATTAATTGCTCCATTGGCAAAAGTTGATAGAATTGGTGATTCAGTAGCATTATATCCGAAAAATTCAAATGGATTTATGAATACTTTTTTTACAGGGTCACGATTTATATCAGCGGGGGGAAGAAGTAGTGGTGGTTTTAATACTGATTCACATTTTCAACAATTTGCATCTAAAAAATGGACAATTACACATAATTTAAACAGTAAATATATTTTGGTTCAGCCTTGGGTTTTTGTAGGACCAACAAGTGTAGGAGCAAAATTAGTACAACCTGATACAGTACATATGCTTAGTGATAATGCAGTAGAATTAACTTTTAATGAGTCAGTAAGAGGGGTTGCTGCTATTGCAGGATCAGCGGCTAATGGAATTAGTTTTTATAATGAAAATTATGTAAGTGCAGGAGCAGATATATGGAATATAACTCATAATTTATCTACTAATACTCCATCAGGTTATATTGGTACATCAGCGGCACCAGGACCAATAGCTATGCATTGGGATACAAATGGTTATAGAGTTATTCCTTATATAAATGATATTCCTACTCAAGATATTATACAAACAACTTGGAATACTGCTGTTTCAGGTGGATCATTGGTAAGAAGATCTGATTATATTCATAATCAATATGATCCATCTACTAAATGGTCTATAGAACATAAGTTAAATTCATGGGTTATCGTTCAATGTTATGACATTACTACATATGAAACAATATCTCCTGATAGAATAGTTATTATTGATCAAGATAATTTAGAAATTTATTGGGCTGAAAATAAAAGAGGATATGCTCATATAATTCAAGTATTAAGAGATAGAGTTGTTTATTCTCCATATAATTGTGATATACTTGGAATAGGAATATGTCCTGATGTTTTGGGATATTGGAAAGTAGGAACAGGAACAAGTACATTATGGAATCCATTTGTTGAAAATGATTTAGAATCTCCTGTAACGAGTGGAGCATATGAAGCAATAGAGCAATATGGAAGTCAACAAGTTTTAGTTGATTTTATTGTTCCTAAAGATTATTCAGATGTTGATATAACTGAAGTTGGTCTTTTTAATTATCTTGATGATTTAATAATGTATTCAAGATGTAGTACATTACATAAACCTGAAGGGGTTCAATGTTTTTTTCATTATAGAATAGAAGCACTTAATTCTTCATCTTCAAGTTCTACAAGTTCATCAAGTAGTAGTTCAGTATCAAGTTCAAGCATATCAAGTTCAAGCTCAAGTGAATCAACATCAAGTTCAAGTAGTTCAAGTACAGCTATTGTTGGTGAATTATTTGCATGGGGATTTAATCCTTTTGGTCAACTTGGTTTAAATGATACAGATAGAAGATCATCTCCTACTCAAGTTGGTTCAGATACTACATGGAAAGAAGTTGATATGGGTGCTCTTAATATTGTTATAAAACTTGATGGAACACTTTGGACTTGTGGGTATGGTTCTAATGGTGGTCTTGGTAATGGTTCAACTTCATCAAAATCAGTATTAACACAAGTAGGGGCATTAACAGATTGGGAATATTGTTCTACAGATGGTATTAGTTCATGTTTAGCTATTAAAACCGATGGAACTTTATGGTCATGGGGATATAATAATAATGGTCAATTAGGTGATGGTACTATAGTATCTAAATCATCTCCTATTCAAATAGGGGCATTAACAGATTGGGCAGTTATATCACAATGTCAATACACATGTCATGCTATTAAAACTGATGGAACTTTATGGTCATGGGGTAGTAATTTATATGGTCAATTAGGACTAGGTGATCAGGGAGCAACTACACATAGAAGTTCTCCTACTCAAGTTGGTAGTGATACGAATTGGAGTAATGTTAAAGATGGAACATATCATACTATTGCTGTTAAAACCGATGGAACTTTATGGTCATGGGGTAGAAATTTAGAAGGTCAATTAGGTGATGGTACTATAGTATCTAAATCATCTCCTGTTCAAATAGGGGCATTAACAGATTGGTCTGATGAAATAGCTGGTAGTGAGTTAACATCTCATGCTGTTAAAACCGATGGAACTTTATGGTCATGGGGTAATAATACTGATTTACAGCTTGGTCTTACAGGGGGTGCTGTAAATTCTCCTACTCAAGTTGGTACTGATACATGGTCTTCTGTTTATAGTGGTATCAATAGTACTTTTGCTATTAAAACTGATGGAACTTTATGGTCATGGGGCAATAATTCTTATGGTCAATTAGCTGATGGTACTATAATTTCACATTCCCTTCCAGAACAAGTTGGTTCGGAAACAGATTGGTTAAAAATAGGGTCTACAGACCAAAATCAAGCAGGTGTTGGTTGTGCTGGAATTAGAATATAGAAAATAAAAGGTAAAATATGAAATCAATATGTGTGCATGTTATAGATATAGGAAATTATTTTCCTGAATTAAAAAGTTTAACATTACCTACAATAGAAAGATATTGTAAGAAGATTGGATCAGATTTAAATATTATAAAAGAAAGAAAGTTTAATGAATGGCCTTTGTTAACAGAAAAGCTTCAGGTATATGAAGATGGAAAAAATTATGATTTTAATATGTTATTAGATTTAGATGTATTGATACATCCTGATTGTTATAATCCATTTCTTAAAAATATACCAGAAACTTATTGTTCTTTTAAAGATAATTATTATGCAAGCAATCAATTAGATGTAAATGACATATATTTCAAAAGAGATGGTAGAAATGTTGGTATTTCTGGATGTGCTGTATTTACTACAAAATATACTCATGATCTATGGAAATTTCCAATAGAATTATCTATGGAAGATATTCTTTGTAAAATAAAACAAGAAAGAAAAATTGTAGATGAGTATATAATGAGTAGAAATTTAGCTAAATATAGTTTGAAATATATAGAACCATTTTCTGTTGAAACAGAATATAATTTAATTTTTCATCTTGGAAATTATGATCAAAATAAACAGAAAATATTAGATAGGGCAAAGTTATGGTATAAAACATTTTGGAATTAATATGTGAAGGAGAGAGAATGTTATGAAAGACCAATTTATACAAATGTCAGATCAATTGGCTTATCAATTTTTTCAAAATAAGGTATATGATCTTGCATATAAACAATCAGAAATCACATTAGCAATGGACCCATTAAATAAAAAAATAAGGTTTAATACTGCTAAATGTGCTTATTATACAAGTTTATATGAAAAAGCTATAGAATATATGAATATATGTTTAATGCTTGATACAGAATGGGAAGATGCAAAAAGAGAATTAGCTTTATATCTTCCTTGGGTAAATAAAAAAAAGGAAGCATTTGAAATTTTACAAACACTTCCTAAAGATAATAGAACAATTTTTAATCTTGGATGGTATAATTTATCAGATGGAAATTTTTTAAAAGGAATGGAGTGTTTAGAACATGGAAGAAATATTGGATGTTGGGGTACAAAAAATATTCAATTTCCAACTCCTGAATGGAATGGTGAATCAATAGAGGGCAAAAAACTCTTTATTATTACTGAAGGTGGAATTGGTGATGAAATTATATTTGCAAGATTTTTTAGACAATTAAAACAAATGGGAGCAGAAATTTTTGTTAAATGTACGGAAACAACAAAATTAATATTTAACAGAATGGATGAAGTTTCGTTTGTTACAACAAAAGATATGTACCCGATACATGATTATTGGGTTGCAAGCATGAGTTTACCTGTAAAATTAAAACTTAATAAAGTTACAGGAGAATCATTTATAAAGCCTAGTGCTAAATATGTGGAAAAATGGAAATCTAAGCTTGATCTTGGAGACTTTAACATAGGATTAAGGTGGGAAGGTGGACAACTATTTGAACACGATCAAAGAAGGACTCTGCCTGTTAAAAAGCTATCAAGTAGATTAAAAGGAAAATTATTTTCTCTACAAAAAGAAACTGTAAAAACAAAAACTCCATCCAATGTTCAAGATCTTGAACTTGAAACCTTAGAAGATACATTAGCTGTAATATCATTGATGGATATTGTAATAACAAGTTGTACATGTATTGCTCATTTAGCTGGTGCTATAGGTAAGAAAACATATGTAATTGTTCCTATAGTTCCATATTTCATATGGTCTGGTGATGGAAATAAAAGTGATTGGTATGATTCAATTGAAATTTTTAGGCAAAAAGATTCTTTAAATTGGGATGAACCAATTGAAGAATGTATAAATAATATAAATAATAGATAGAATTAAAATAAATTATTAAAATAGGTATATTTAAATGGCAAGTTCAAGTTCTTCTTCATCATCGTATTTTAGTTTATCTAGAATTCATTTTTGGCATTATGTTTTAAATGAAGAAGGAGTTCCAATTTCTGATGTTTATATTAATTTATATTTAAATGATGATCCTACTACAGAAGCAAGGATATATTTAACTGAAACTGGTTCTTCATATACTACAAGTAGTGTAGCTGAAATTCAAACAGATAGTAATGGGTTTTTCGAATTTTGGTTAGCTAATGAATGGGAAGATGGTGGGTATCCATATACTCAAGAATTTAGATTAGAATGGTATAAAGCAGGTATAGCACCAGGAGTTATTCAAAATATAAATCCTTGGCCTAATGCTTTTTCATGGGAAAATACAAATATAGGTGCAGATGTATCTGATAAAAATAAATTCATATCTGATTTTTATGGAAATAAATGGTGGTCACATGTTAATGCAGTAGTTCCATCAGCAAGTCCACATGATATTTATCCAGTAGATTATAGTAGTGGATGTGATGATAATAAATATAATAAAGTTGTAAGTAATAAAATGCTTTATGATATTATTACATGGTGTACTGCTGAAGGATCTGAATCTTTAGAATATGGTGGGGTTAATGAGCATCAAGAAGAAGTAACAACATGGACTCCTTCAGGTGATATATTTTATAAAGATGTATCTCATTCTAATATTATTGGTAAAACTACAATAGTTAGACTTGCAAAAATAAATGATAAAAAAGAAATAGTACCAAAAAGAATAAGACATTTAAATTCTACAGCAACAAGAATATTTATGGATTATGAAGTAAATGTTAATGTAAATGTTCAAGGTAGTTCAAGTTCTAGTAGTTCAACTTCAAGTTCAAGTTCAAGTACTACTTAAATGAAGGATTAGGTAAAATATGGCAAGAATAGATTATTGGCAATATATGATAGATAGACAAGGAAATCCTCTACAGGATGCAGAGGTAAGAGTTTATCTTGCAGGTACATTAAATGAAGCTGATATTTATTTAAATGCTACATTTGGTTCTGTAACTAAATCATCTACAGAAAATTTAAAAACAAATAAATATGGATTTGTTCAGTTTTGGGTAGGTGATACATGGGAAATAGAAGGTGGGTATAATGTAGACCAACAGTTTAAAATAGTTTGGCAAAATAATATTGATGGTATAGAAGAAGAAATTGATAATTTTTATGTTTTTACTCCTGTACGACCTATTGATACAACAGATAGTATAAAAGGCATTCCAAGTAATAAAGATAAAGATAAAGTTATTTCAAATAAACAAGGATATAAATGGGATATGCATGTTGATTCAGTAGTTCCTTCAGCAAGCCCTCATGATTTACATCCTGTTGATTTATTTAATTTGAATGAAACTGTAAATAAAGTAATTAGTAATAAATTAGGGTATCAGATGTATCAAATAGCACAAACAGCATCTACTACATCTATAGATATTTCTGCTGCAAGATTTTATTCTGAAGAAGTATCAAGTTGGAGTGTAAGTGGTGGTAGATACTATGCAGATATAACACATGGTTTGAATAATGCATATCCAATTGTTGTAGTTGCAAAAGTAAGTATTCTTGCAAATAATGATTATGTTGTAATACCTGATACTGTAAAATCTATTACTTCTAATACTATAAGAATTTGGTTAGTTGATAATATTAAAGTAAGAGTAGGTGTATATGGTTAGAGGATTTTTAAATCATATTTGGTATAAGATATTAGACGATGATGGTATACCTGTTCCTTCTGCTTCTGTTTGGTTATATGAATATAATAATCCATTAACTCAAATATATGTATTTAATAAAAATGGAAATTTATTAACACAACCATTAACAACAAATTCAGAAGGAATTTTAAGTTTTTTTGTAAAAGATAATATTAGATCTTCTACTCAAGGATATACATGGGATACTCAATATATAATTAGTTGGTCTAAAAATGATAAAAGTGGAATTATTAGGGGGGATCATTTATTTGGTGAATATGAATCAGTAAATGTTTCTGGAAATCTTGTAAGATTAAATAGGGCAATGAGTAATTTTATGGGATGGAAAGTAAATACTCACGTTGATTTTGATTTTGGGTCAACTATTAGATGTGGGTCAAGTAGTAGTAGTTCAAGTTCTATAAGTTCTTCTTCACTTTCATCTTCATCTTCATCTTCAAGTGAAAGTTCAAGTAGTGAAAGTGTTGCACCATAAAGATAAGGAATATTTAAATGGCAAGTTCAAGTTCTTCATCATCATCAACATCTAGTTCAAGCTCAAGTGATATATTCGGTTGTGCTCATGGAATGGATATTGCTGTATTAAATGATTCAAATAATAGATTTAATAAAGTAATATCTAATAATCAATTATTTACTTTATTTGATTCATTAAAAGATGCTGCTTTTCCTGTATTTTCAGGTGATGGTGTTTTTTATAAACATTTTAGTTTTACTATAACTGATTGGACACCATCAGGAGATACTTATTGGATTGAAGTACCACATTATTTAGACCAAATATATGTTCAGATAACAGGATATAAAACAGAAACAAGAGAAGAATTTAAATTTAAAAGAATTTATTTTGGTAGTAGTAGAAATGCTGTTGTATTTTTAAATGAACCTATTAATTGTACTATTGTTGTGCAAACTGATCCTGGTCCTGATGCAAGAGCAAAAAGAAAATATAAAAATAGTTGTTTAATTGAATTACAAGATTTACTTGAAGAAAGATTTATTTCTTCATCTTCAAGCTCAAGCTCAAGCTCAAGTTCTTCTAGTTCAAGTTCAAGCAGTAGTTCAAGTTCTCTATCTAGCAGTTCAATTTCAAGTTCAAGTGAATCAAGCTCAAGCTCAAGCAGTTCTGAAAGTTCAAGCAGTTCTGAAAGTTCTTCTAGTTCAAGTGAATCATTTTCATTGAGTATAAGTTCAAGCTCAAGTTCTACAAGTTCTTCAAGTTCAATTTCTGAATCAAGTAGTTCTGTTTCTGTGAGTTCTTCTTCAAAATCAAGTAGTTCTGTTTCTTTCAGTTCAAGCAGTTCAAGCTCATTGAGTTCAAGTTCAAGTTCTTCTTCAAGCTCATTGAGTTCAAGTTCTTCTTCAAGTTCTTCTTCAAGTTCATTGAGTTCTTCTTCAGAATCAAGTTCTTCTTCTTCAGAATCAAGTTCTTCAACTTCAGTTTCAAGTAGTTCTGAAAGTTCAAGTTCTTTGAGTTCTTCTTCAGAATCAAGTAGTTCAATTTCAAGCTCAAGTGAATCAAGCTCAAGCTCAAGCAGTTCTGAAAGTTCTTCTTCTTCAAGCTCTGTAAGTTCTTCTTCAAGTTCATTGAGTTCAAGTTCTGTAAGTTCAAGCTCAAGTTCTATAAGCAGTAGTTCAGATTCTATATCTAGTAGCTCTGTAAGTTCAAGTTCAAAGAGTTCAAGTAGTTCATGTTTTGTATCACCAAATGATAATTTTGATGGTATAGATGGTAGTGATCCAGATGTACATAAATGGGATTATACTATAAGTAATCCAAGTGGAAGTGGTATTGTTATGAGTTCACCTACTATAAGTGGAAATAGATTAAAAGCATCAGTAGATTTTGATAATAATATAAGTGGTGTTATTTCTAGATGGTATGTTGTATCAGGAAGTGATTTTGATGCTCAAGTAGATTGGTATCTACCATCAGCAAGTAATCCATATCTTGAAAATCCTGCTCCGTCTGCTGCTGGATGGATATTAGAACTTGTTGCTAGAGAAATAGATAATGATGATAATAGATTAAGAATTTATATTCAAGGTCATAATACAACTTATGTAGAAACAACTTATAAAAATGGTGTTGTTGTAACAAATACTGCTGTTGGTACTACTCAAACAAGTGGGGGATTTAGAATAGCAAGAACAGGAAATCAATGGCAAGGATATTATAGAAATACTGGTGGAACATGGTCACAAATAGCAAGTGGAACTAATATTGGTTCTAATATTGATACAGAATTTGGTCTTTATGTTAAAAATTATACTAACAAACCATATGCATATGGAGAATTTGATAATTTTACTCTTGTTTCTGGAAATTGGGCATGTGTAGCAAGTTCAAGTAGCTCAAGCAGTAGTAGCTCAAGTTCTATAAGTTCAAGTAGTAGCTCTATAAGTTCAAGTAGTAGCTCTATAAGTTCAAGTAGTAGCTCTATAAGTTCAAGCAGTTTGAGTAGTTTAAGCTCTGAAAGTTCAAGCTCTGAAAGTTCAAGCTCTGAAAGTTCAAGCTCTGAAAGTTCAAGCTCTGAAAGTTCAAGCTCTGAAAGTTCAAGCTCTGAAAGTTCAAGCGAATCATTTTCATGTTATGTTGGAATAAATGATTATTTTATAAGTTCAAGTAGTAGTTCAGTTAGTTCAAGTAGTGAGAGTGGATAAGGAATAAAAAATGGCACAACAACCTAATGTACATAGATGGGTAAAATTAGAAGGGGCGGCAGGGACTCCTGCTATTAGTGGTAGTGATAATTTGACTGTCAAAGTTAATTTTACTAAAAATACTTCTTTATTACAACATAGAGCAACTATTATTTCAGGTGGAGATTTTGATGTTCAAGTTGATTGGGATATTTCTCCTTCTGCAAATAATGGAATTGGTGGATGGGGAGTATTTCTTGAAGCAAGATACATCGGGGATGATGATAATAGATTAAGAATTTATCAAAGTGGTGCTAATACTACATATATTGAACAATCATATATTGATGGTAGTTTAACTCAAACTGCTGTTTCTAATAATGCTCCATCTGGTGCATTTAGAATTACAAGAATTGGTAAAACATGGCAAGGATATTATAAAAATTTAAGTCTTAATTGGTCCCAAGTAGGAGAATCTAATGATATTGGTAGGGATGCTGTAGAATTTAGAATTTATTTACAAAATTGGACAGTTAAACCTAATATTACTGCATATTTTGATAATTTTATTTTAAATAGTGGTGATTATTTATGTGCTAGTAGTTCTTCTTCAAGCTCAAGTTCTATAAGTTTATCTGAAAGTTCTTCTTCAAAATCAAGCAGTTCAAGCTCATTGAGTTCAAGCTCATTGAGTTCAAGCTCAAGCTCAAGCAGTAATTCAATCAGTATATCAAGTTCATCCAGTTCTTCTTCAAGCTCATTGAGTTCAAGTTCTTCTTCAAGCTCATTGAGTTCAAGTTCTTCTTCAAGTTCATTGAGTTCAAGTTCAAGCTCTAAAAGTAGTAGTTCAAGTTCTTGTAGTTTGAAAGGTGAACCAATTACTGAATGGAAAGGATATAAATTAGAACCTGATAGTACACCAACTTCAGCTAGTTTTTCTACTGAAGAAAGCAAATTAGTAGATAAAAATAGATATATTGATTTTGGAACTTATTGGAGAGATGAATATTCATATGGTATAGAATTAGGTTCACAACAAGCTCTAACAAAAGTTAAAGTTTATGGTAATACAAATGATTCATTAATTCCTTCTGCATGGGTTCCAAGTGCAGGAACATTTGAATTTTATACTTCAGATAATAATTCTAATTGGACTCTTGTTAAAACAGTTGTTAATCCAACATTACATCAATATGCAGAAGGACAATGGGGATTTCATGTATCTCTTGCAACAACAGGATCAATACCAGTTAATCAAACTTGTGGGGTTGCTGTAAGTGGAACATGGTTTAAAGTAAGATATGATGATATAGAACATGTTGCTACTTTAACACCTGGAACAAGTGGAATTAAAATAGGTGAAATTGAACTTTATGGTATAAATAGTTCTTCAAGCTCAAGTTCTTCAAGCTCTAAATCTTCAAGTTCAAGCTCTGAATCTTCAAGTTCAAGCTCTGGAAGTTCAAGTTCAAGCTCTAAATCTTCAAGCTCTAAATCTTCAAGCTCTGAAAGTTCTTCAAGCTCTACAAGTTCAAGCTCTGAAAGTGCAAGTGCTGCTGCTGGACTTGATTTTACTACATTTACAGAAGTTGATAGTAATAATTTATTATCTTTAACATCTACTACAGCAACTATTGGTCCTGATGCTGATGCTTTAGGTGAAGGATATGCTTATTTAGATAAAGGGGCAGGTTATTTTACTGGTGATTTTACATTAAAATTTTCTTTTACAATATCTTCTGTTGATGGTACTTTAGCTTGTGTTTTAGCTGGTGTAACGACTAATATAGGGGGATATAATAATTATCATGGTAGTGGTGGTTTTGCAGGTGTTGAAGTTTCTATTTTAAGTAGTAATCTTAATATTAGATTAAATTATCCTTCTTCTGGTGGTGGGGTATCAACTTCATATGCATATTCTGTAGGAACAAAATATTATGTTAGTTTATTTTTTGATCATGATGGTGGTTCACCTGCTTATGGTAGATTAACTGGTACTGTAAAAACAGGATCATTTGAAGGAGTTACAGTTAAAGATGTAGATATTAAATATGCGGCAGATATGACAGCTACTAATCAACGATATATTCAAGTGTGGGGTTTAAATAATAATTCTGCTAATAATAATTTAAATGCTACAATAGAAGATTTTGATGTAATTGAATAAAAAATATAAGTATTATTAGGCATATAATGAAATTTAAATCATTCATAGATTCTGATATAGAAGATTTTAGAAAACTTAATGTTGGAATTGTTGAAAATTCCAAAGAAGAACTAGTTCATAAAATTGAAGAAAAATATGGTATTAAAAATGAAGTTATTAATATTATGGATGATATAAATATATTATTAGGTAGAAAAACTAAAGTTGGGTTTACATTTGAAAATAATGATATAGAGGAAAAAATAAAAAAATTAAATAAAAAGAAATTTGAAGCTATAAAAATTAAATTATTTGAATCCAATTCATTTTTATCAGATATGAAAAGAGAATTGGAAAGAAAATTATCTGATAAGGGGGAAAAATAATGGAAAATCATGGTATTACAATGAAGGGAAAATATTTCATGGAACAAGCATCTGCTCCTGCTGCTGCTGCTTCAAGTGAAAGAAGAATAATTTACAATACGTCTACAAGTATTAATGGTGCTACAGATCAATATGGGGGATATAAAATGTTCTTTCATAATAATTCAAAGTGGTTAAGACCTTTATGTGGAAATGTAGATGATGGTCCTGATGTAGATGATACAAGAAGTTTAGGTTCAGTGAATTATAGATTTAGTGATGTATGGGCAACAAATATTCATGGAGCAGTAAGATATTCTTAAAAATTAGTTAACAATTGAATTGAAAGTGTGTTATAATGAAATTAAAAAAGTGAGAATTTATGAATTATATTAACAATGAAAAATTATTAAGAGAAATAAAAATATATGTAGAAGATGAGATTCAAACTGAAGAACTTGGTAGAATGTTATTGCTTTTAGCTAAAAAGTATTCTGATAGAGGAAGTTTTGCTGGATATTCATGGAAAGAAGATATGATATGTGAAGCTGTACTCACATGTTTAAAGTATATGCATAATTTTGATATAACAATTGATAATCCAAATCCATTTGCATATTTTAGTAGAATTATACATAATTCGTTCTTGAATTATATATCTAAACAAAAGAAACATTCTAAGATAAAAGATATTTGTTATAAAAATATAGATTTTATAACTCCTGATGAAAACTCTACAGATGATTGGTCTTTTTTTGAAATATGTGGAATTGATTATCAACAAATCAGGGGGAATAAGAAAAAGAAGAAAAAAGTAAAAAAATAAAAAAAGGGGTAATTTGTGAAAAGATTAATTGTAAGCGATACTCATTTAGGATTATATTCTGATGCAGATGCTTGGTTGAATATAGTCCTTAATTTTTATAAACATATTGTAAAATATTGTATTAAAAACAATATTACACAACTTATTCATTTAGGGGATTTTTTTAATAATAGAAAAAGTCTTAATACAAAAACACAACATACTGCACATAGAATTGCAAAAATTCTGCAACATGCAAAAAATCTTCACAGTTATATTATAGTAGGAAATCATGATTGCTACTATAAAAATCAAATTCAACCTAATACATTAGAATTATTTAAAGAATATAATAATATATCAATTATTGATGAAATAACTAAATTGGATGATATATTATTAGTTCCTTGGGGGGAAATACCTTCAAGTACTCAAAATAGTAAATATTGTTTTGGTCATTTTGCTATTAATGGATTTCATATGAATGATTCATATAAATGCAAAGATGGGTTAGATAAAGTAACATTTAAGGATTTTGATAAAGTTTTAAGTGGGCATTTTCATACTCCATCAAGTAAATATAATATAACTTATTTGGGTGCTCCTTATGGGCAAACTTTTCATGATGCTGGTGGAGTAAGAGGATATCATATATTTGAAGATGGTAAACTTACATTTATAGAATATAAAGATGCTCCTAAATTTGTAAAAATATATACAAATTCTGAACCATTAAATGAAAATGAAATAAAAGATAATATTGTTAAAATAATATTTACTAAAGATTTCGGAACTAATGCTAATCAAGAAATTGTTGATAATATTTTAAAATGTAAACCATTTTTATATTCAGTCAATTTTACTAATTTAAAATCAGAAGAAGAAGTTACTGAAGATGAATGTGTTGAAATGGATAGTAAAGAAAAGATTGTAGATCAATATATTGAAACTCAAACATTTTCAACTAATACTGATATTAAATTATTAAAAAATATATTTAAAAAATTAATGAAAGAAGCAGGAGATTCTAAATCTAATATAAAAATTGCTGAAGGAACTAAAATTGAATGTATTGATATTGGGTTTCAAAACTTTTTATCATTTGGTAGTAAATGGCAAGAAATACCATTACATAATGGTGTTAATTTTGTAACTGGAATTGATAAAGATAAAGGAAAATCCAATGGAGCAGGTAAAAGTTCTTTTCTTGAGACTATACCATTTGCTTTATTTGGTAAAACTGCAAGAGATATAAAACAAAATCAAATAGTAAATTGGAAAAATAAAAAGAATTGTCAGGTAGTATTTAGATTTAAAATAAATGATGATATATATGAAATCAATAGAAAACTTAAACCCAATTCACTTGAAATATATAAAAATGGTGATTTATTAGATCAAGATGCTCATAAAACAGATTATCAGTCTATGTTTGAAAATATATTTGGAATGGATGTAAAAATGTTTATGAGTTTAATTCATTCTAATGTTAATAGTTCAGCTAATATAATGAATATGAAAAAACCTGAAAAGAGAGCATTTCTTGAAAGAATGTTTGGACTTATTATTTATTCTGATATGAATAAATTATGTAATGAAAAACTTAGGGAAATAGAAAATAAGAAATATAAAATTGATACTGATATAAATTCAGGAAATGATAATATAGAATCATCTAAAGTATTAAAAAATAAATTTCATACTGAAATAAAAAGTAAAAAAGAATCCATAGAAGGGGTAGATGAGATTCAAGAAAAAATAGATAAACTCAAAGAAGATAATCCTGATTTGGATATAAAGATTGTAAACACTAATAATGAAATCAGACAAAGGGAAAAGGATTTTTCTATTGTTCAAATTAAACATGAAAAATATTTAGCAAGTGAAGATACACGATGTAAACAAATAGAAAAAGAAATAAAAGCCATAGATGATTTAGAAGAACAAAGAAAAATAAATAAAAAAATTCAAAAAAGTATTGATAATATTATAGAAAAAACAGGAGATATTGATAATATTATTAATGATATTGATATTGCTGGAAAAAAATTGGAAAGTTATAAGAAATCATTGAATGATGTTAATTTATCAAAATTAAAATTATATAAGGAATTAGCAAATCTTAAAGCTGATTTGAAAAAAAATGAAGAAGGACTTGCTTTGTTAGCTGAAGGTAAATGTCCTACATGTGGGCAGGATGTTAAAGATCCAATAAAACATCATAAGAAAGATATAACATCTATTAAAAAAAGAATTATTGTTGTTCAAAAAGAATATGATGATTATGATAAAAATTCAACAAAATATCAAAAAGAAACAGAAACTTATGAAAATAAAATTAAAGTGCTTCATAAAACTAAAGATACATTGAATGATTTAAGAAGTAAAATCAAAGATGTTGATTCTGAAAAAAATAAAGATGAGCTAATTGAATCAAAAAGTTTAATAGCTCAAAATCGAATGGATGCTGTAGAAATATTTAAAAAAAATCAAATAGAACATAATAATAAAATAAAAGCATTGGATAATAGATTAACTGATTTAAATAGAGAACATTCTATAATAAAAGCTAAAGAAAAAGAACTTGATATAAAGAAATCACAAGTAGAAGAAGTTAAAAGACATGTGAAATCATTGAAAGAAATGATTAAAGAACAAAATGAAAAAATATTTAAAATAAAAGAAAATGTAAAAGAATTAAAAGATAATAAAATTAAACTTAATAATATTGTTGACTATTTGAATTCTATCAAGTATATCCTCAAAGATGAAAATATAAAACAATTTACTATAAAACAAATAATGCCTTTTTTAAATAAACAAACAAATTATTATTTATCAGAAGTAAATTATGGATTTTATGTTAATATAGATAAATGGTTAGATGTTGAGATTAAAGGACCAGGAATAAGAAATGCAACATATGATTCATTAAGTGGGGGAGAAAGAAGGGGTATTGATATTGCTTTACAACTTTCATTATTAGATATTGCACAAGTTCAAAGTGGTCTTTTTCCAGATATTTTAATTTTAGATGAATTATTAGATAGCTCTATTGATGGTATTGGTATGGATCAAATTATGAAGATTATAAAAACGAAACAAAATGAATCTAATAAAAAAGTTTTTATTATATCTCATAGACAAGAAATTGATGCTGAATTAATTGATAATCAATATAAAGTAATAAAAGAAGATGGATATTCAAGGGTAATTATATGATAATTGGAATTTATCATATGGAGAAAAATAAAAAATGAAAAAAGAATTATTATTTTCAGTAACTAAAAAAAATTTAAATATTGAATATTTTTCTGGTAAAGGAGCAGGTGGGCAATATAGAAATAAACATCAAAATTGTGTAAGAATACATCATAAAGAATCGGGTGCTATGGCTACTGGTCAATCAAATCGTGAAAGAAAAGCAAATATCAAGGAAGCATTTGATGGTTTGATTAAACATCCTAAATTTAAATTATGGCATTCTATGATGGTCTATCAGGTAATGAATGGAAAATCTATTGATGAAATGGTAGAAGAACAAATAAAATCTAATAATCTTAAAATAGAAGGTAAGAAAGATAATAAGTGGGTAAAAATATTATAAATATATTAAGGAGATGTATCATGACAAAGATGATTATGAAAAAATTTAAAGTTAAATATTATGAAGTTAAATATGATAAAGAAAAAGAAAAACAATGGGAAGAAGTAATTGAAGAAGTAATTGAATCTCGTTATTGTAAAATAGATGGCAATATCCTTATATTTTATGATTATAAAGATTATATTTTTGTAAAGGTAGCATTTTCAAATTTTATTTCAGTGAAGGAAATAAATGAATAATCAAGATTATAAAATATTTATTTGTAAAGAAAAAAATTGTAATAATAATATACAATGTGAAATAAAAGTTGGGAATGATATTAAGCCCATAAAATGTATACTTGATGGATGCGAAGCAAAATGGGAATTAATAAAGGAGATAATTGATGGATGATTTCTTTAATAATTTGAAAAAAAGTATTGATAAAAAAGTAAAGGGTGTTCATGCTTCTATAATGTCAGAGTCAACCATAGCAGCAGATAGATTTTCAGTAATGACTCCTTGTTATGATTTGAATCGTATTTTAAGTGGTAATTTAAGGGGTGGAATTAAATCTAGAAATTTAATGGGAATTATTGGACCAGAACATACTTTTAAATCATCATTTATGGTATTATGTATGGTTAATGCTCAGAAGCAAGGATATAAACCTATTATTATAGATACTGAAGGTGGTTGTGATGCTGATTTTTGTGCAAGATGGGGTCTTGATGTAAATAATATATTTTATATCTATACTCCTTGGATTGATGAAGTAATGCCAATACTAGCTCAAATAAAGGAAACAGGAGAAGAAGGATTGATAATTGGTCTTGATTCTGTTGGTGGTCTTAATAGATTAAAAGCATATAATGATGCATTAGATGGTAATGTAAAACAAGATCAAGGATTGCTTCAAAAAGATATTAAAGCAATGTTGAAATTATATTTGAATATATGTATTAATCAAAATTGTGTTGGTATTTGTACTGGTCACTATTATGGAAATCCAAATGATCAATATAATCCAGATAAAATTGGTGGTGGTAAGGCAATGAAACTTCTACCAAGTATTCTTGTTACTTTGGTTAAAAGAGCATTATATGAATTTCCTAATAAAAAAGGAAAAGAAAGGGGTGCTATAGTTGGGAATGAAATTATAGCGAGTACAGTAAAAAATAGGGGGTATCCACCTTTTCAAAATGCTACTGTTCAAATTGATTTTAATGATGGTGTTCAATCATATGCAGGATTACTTGATTTGGCTATTGAAGCTAATATTGTTCAACAGAATGGAGCATGGTATAAAATGGGAGATGAAAGGTTAGGTCAAGGTAGAATTAATGCAATAAAAGCTATTGAAGAACTTGGTGATGATTTTTTGGATATGCTTGATAAATGGTTAGAAGATACAGGATATTCTTCACATAATGAAGAAGTTGAAAGAGCAGAACAAATGATTGAATCTGAAGTTGAAGTTGAAGAACCAAAGAAAATAAAGGGAAAGAATTGAAAAAAATGATAACTAATAGAAATTTTTTCAAAAATATAGATTCAGAAGAAAAAGCATATATATTAGGATTTATAGCAGCAGATGGAAGTATATGTGAATCTATTATCCAAATTTATATTAATAAAAAAGATATATCATTAATTGAGAAAATAAGAAATATTATTTGTGATTCATTACCAATTAATAAAAAAGATAATAATTTAGTAGGAATATCTCTTTCATCAAAAGAAATGATTAAGGATGTATGTAGACATTTAAAAATAAATTGTGGTAAAAAATCAGAAATAGTTGATTTTCCAGAAATTGAAGATGATTTTATAATACATTTTATTAGAGGGGTTATGGATGGAGATGGTTATATTAGAACCACAGATGGTAGAGATAGTCCCGAATGTGGAATTACAAATAAATCTGATAAATTATTATATGGTATTCAAAGTAAAATAAATATTGAATCACATAAAATAAATGATAAGTTACTATTTTATGGTATTAATGCTTTAGATTTCTTGTCATTATTATATGATAATGCTTCTATTTATTTGGATAGAAAATTTTATAGATATTTGGATTGGGCATCTTATTTGCCTGGATTAAAAGGTATAGGAAATAATAAAAAATTTATAGAATTTAGAGTAGTAAAAACTCATAAAAATGCTGTTATTCCATTCAAAAAAAGAGCATCCGATTGTGGATATGATTTAACTTTTAATAGAAAAATAAAAGAAGATGGTGATATTCATTGGTTCGGAACAGGAATAAAAATAAAACCTGCATATGGATGGTATGTTGATATTGTTCCTAGAAGTTCTATATCAAAATATGGATATATGTTATCTAATAGTATTGGTATTATAGATAGAGGATATTCTGGTGAAATATTAGCTCCAATGATAAAAATAGATAAATCAAAACCAGAACCAGAATTACCAGTTAGAATGTTACAAGCTATTCCTAGACAAGTAGTTCATGTAAAAATAATAGAAGTAGATAGTTTTAATGAAAATACAAATAGATCTGAATGTGGATTTGGTAGCACAGGAGTTTGATATGAGAAAAACAATATTTATTAGATTAAAAGAAATTGATAAAGAAATTGATATGAATAATTTAGAAATAGGTGATTATTTTCTTTATGGAAAAAATCTAATTGGTCAGAAGCAAAATAAAGAAATAGGACAACCAATAACTTACTATGAGATAATTAGTAAATCTTATGGAAGTGTTGAATATATTCCCATATATGATTATATGGAAGAAGATAAAGGAGAATAAAAATGATTGAAAATGTAGAAAGAAATGATAATTTTAAAACAGAAAAGGGAATTGGTCTTTATAAGATCAGATATGAAATGGATGTAAAAGGAAGCAGTAAAGATCAAGCATATACTGCTGGTATTATTGCTTATACTAGTGAAGAAGCTATAAATACTTTGGTTAAATTTGCAAAAAATAAAGTTAAAGGATTTAAAGGACTTAAAATTGATGAGGTATCATTTGATGGTGGGTGTCATGCATTAAGTGATCCAGTTAAAGCAGTAATTCTTAAAACAGCAATGTTAGAAGGAACTGTAATTAGCAAAGATGATCATGAAGAAATGCTGAAAAAAGTAAAATCTAAAAAAACAGGAGCAAAGAAAAGTATAATTCCACCAAAAGAGGATTAGTTATGATAGGAATTTTATCAAATAAATTAACTACAAAATTTAAACAAAAGTTAGGTTTACCTTTTATTTTAATTGATGATTTTGATCCAAAAAATCCAATAGATATTGATGGTTTATTTATTGATTGGGTTTCTAAAATATCTGAACATGAGGGTGCTTGGTTAAAGCAAGCATCCTTATTACAGACTTATATAAAATCAGATATACCTATTGTTATATTTGATAGATCATTTTCATTGACAGAAAAAGAAGTAAATTGGTGTAGTAAATTTAATACTTTTTTATTTGAACCTGCTATTAATTCAGAAAGATTTGGATTTAAATATCTTCCTGAATGGATAGATGATACTAAAATTATAGTTGATCATGAACATAGAAAATTTGATTTAGTATACTCCTATTATAAATTAGAATATCAAATCAAAGGATTTGAAAAATGGATACAAAATTATTCAAGAGTATTTCATGATAAAAAAGTGGCATATGATACAATGTTTATATCTGATTTTAAGAAAGAAGAATATAGAAAAGATAATCTTATTTTTTTAAATAATAGATATCCTATATATGATAAAGGTAATACTACTGTTGCTTTTGATACAGACAAAGCATATAAAATTGGTTACTTGAATCCAGAATATTTATATGCTATGAATATGGGATGTTTACCTTTACTTCCTATAGAACATAAATATTTTCATTCTATGTTTAATGGATTATTAATTAAAGATATAAAAGAATTAGATTATTTTGTATCAACTATGTCAAAAGTTAAAAATGTTGTTATAGAAGAAATATTTGATAAAATAGAAAAAGAATGGCCTGAATTTACAATAGATTATGCAATTAATATTATAAGAGAGTGCTTATGAATAATATAGAACTTAGACAATTGATAGAAGATGTTCAGAAATATTTTAAATATAGTGATGAAGATATAAAAAATATCCATAAAATGAATGAGGTGAAATTAAGTTCTTTAAAAAGAGAAATAAATAAAATAAAAAATCAAGAGGCAAAAGCAACAACTAATAAAGCAATGCATCAAAAAAATCTTATAAAGAAAAAACTAGATGAAATATTTAAAGTTAATCCAAAATTAAAAGATAAGAAAATATTAGGAAAAGGAGTTGGTAATAAACAACAAAAAGCTAAACCTAATAAACAACAAAAAGCTGAACTTAATAAAATAGAATCAATAAAAGTTGACTCTAATAGAAAACCTAAAATATTATTTATTTCAGATGTTAAAGGATGGGCATGGTGGATAAAATCTCAATATTTAAAAAAATATTTATCTGATGAATTTGATATTGATATAACATGCGTATTAGGTGAAGGATGTGTAAAAACTAGTCAAATTAATCAAAAAAAATATGATCTTTATTTTACATATGGATTTTCTTATATTAATTTTTTATCAAGAGTTCCTAAAAGAAAAAAAATAACAGGAATAACAGCACATAGAAGAAGAAATGTAATTTTTCCAAAAATGAAAATGGCAGGGCATCACCATGCAAATAGTATAATGTTATTAAAAGAGCTACAAGATATGGGATTTGAAAAAGCTCATTATATACCAAATGGAGTAAATGAAGAACTTTTTAAACCCATTACTCCTATTAAAGAAGATGGTAAATTAGTAGTTGGTCATGTTGGAAAAGAATGTCCAGTAAAAGGACAAAAAGAATTTATAATACCTGCTATTAAAACTGCTAATGTTCAAAGTATTACCAATTTAAGAACTTGGAAAGATAGATTACCTCATGATCAAATGCCTCAAATATATAATCAAATGGACTGTTTTGTAGTTGCATCAATTGAAGATGGAACACCAAATCCTGCTCTAGAAGCTGCTGCATGTGGTAGGCCGATTATATCAAATCATATAGGTAATATGCCTGAATTTATTATAGATGGTTATAATGGATTTCTTGTTCCAAGAAAAATTGGAGCATATGTTGATAAAATAAGATATTTTCAACAGAATAGAAATGAATTAATTAGAATGGGAAATAATGCAAGAAAAACTATAGAAGAAGGATGGACTTGGAAAATTCAATCTGAAAATTATAGAAAAATGTTTAGATCTATATTTGGAATGAATAAATAAGGAAAATTTTATGAAATTAAATGAAGCTATTGAATGGTGTCATGTTAGATCTGCTGTAAGAAGAACATCTTATCCAAAAGTAAAATTTTGGAAAAATCATACAGAATCAATTATTAGTAGAGTTCCTAAAGAATGGATAAATGCAAATGATTGGGAAGAATATGATCCAAGAGATAATGATGATTGTTCTTTGTATATGTATAATGATTAGGAGAATAATATGAAAAAAGCAGTTATATTAGGTAATACCAAATTAGGATATAGTTGGTTTGTTTTAACATTTAAACAAGGATTAAAATTGAATAATGTTGATGTTCTTGAGATTGATTATAAATCAAATACATTAAATATCATTAAAAAAAGAATATTAGATTATAATCCTGATTTTATATTTACTCATTTGAGTTTTCATTCTCATATTCATCCAGTAAATACAGTATTGCAATTTTTTAAAGATATAAAAAATAATATTGATACAAAAATTATCCATACATGCTCAGATGCTAGAACCCATGATAGATATATGGGAGATTTAAGAGGGGTATTTGATCTTGCTTTGGTAGGATCATATCCAATGGTTAAAAACTGTCAGAGTGCTTTTAAAATACCTGTTTTCTTTTGTCCATACTCATCTATTACTTATGATAAAATGTCTGCTCCTGCTTCTGATTTGGCCTTTAATATACCTGTATTTACTGGTAGTCCTGGTGCTCATAGACAAGGATGGGCAGATAATAGAGCAGAATTCATAGAATCCCTTCAAAAAATAATGCCTATAAAAATATTTAAGACTCAATCAGGACAAGATTTAAGAAAAAGAACACCAGAATTAAGTGTTTCAGCTAAATGTATTTTAGGTTTATGTGTTGGTTATGAAATTCCTGGTTATATGGATGTTAGACCTTTTCAATATCTTGGAACAGGAGCATTTATGATTATGAGGAAGTTCAATGGAATGGATGATTTTATTCCAGATGATTTATATGTTCCTTTCAATAGTTATAATAATCCAAATCAAGTTAAAAAATTATGGAATGAATGGAAGAATAAAGATACTTCTAAAATGAGAGAAAATGCATTTAATTATATACAACAAATGCATTCAAGTAAAATTAGAATTAAAAATGTTTTAACAATTTTAAATCAAATGTAAAAAAAGGAGATATAATGGATATACAACATGCATTAGAAGCAATAGCAGAAGAAAGAGAATATCAAGATAAAAAATGGCCTAATTCAAAAAAATTGTCAGTTACGGGAGAAATAATTTTATTAGAAGAATATTTAAATAAATTTAGAAAAAATTATCAAGAAAATGATAATGAAAAAGATATTGATGTTCCTGAAATTTGTTTACATGATTTAAGAAAAATGGCTACTATTTTAGTTAGAGCTATGGTAAATGGCGGGGTAAAATATAGGGATATTAATGAATAAAAAAAAGATTTTATTGGTTTCAGATGTTAAAGGATGGGGGGGATGGGTCCGTGGACAATATATCAAAAAATATTTATCTAATGAATTTGATTTTGATTTAGTAGATAATGAAGGATTTGATATGATTGAAAGAAAACTAAGTGATGTTTTTACAGTAAATGATGTTAAAAAATTTACACAAATAAACAATGATAAGGAAGTTTTTCTTTTTAATAAATTTAGAAACTATGTTAATTCTCAAAAACAGAATATAAAAAAATATGATCTTATATATCTTCTTTTTCATACTATGTTAGTTAAAAAGAATGTAAAAAGATTGATGGGTAATGTGAAAATAATAACTATTGTTACTGGATTTCCTACTGTAAAACCTATATTTCAAAATAAAACAAATTTTCATAAATTTTCAAAAGGATGTGAAGCAATAGGGGCAAATAATTTATTATCATTAGAAGATTTAAAAAAACACTATAATGGAAAAACTTTTTGTGCTACTAGAGGAGTAGATGAAAATATATTTTATCCAATGTCAAGCAAACCAAAAAGAGATAATGAACAATTGGTTGCCGCATATGTTGGTAAACCTATAAAAGAAAAGGGATTAAAGGATATTATTATACCAGCATGTAGAGAAGCAGGTGTGAAACTTATTATAAATGATAGAAATTATACAAATGCTCTTTCTCCTAATAAAATGAGAGAATTTTATAATCAAGCTGATTTTTATATTGTTGCTTCTACAATTGATGGAACACCAAATCCTGCTCTAGAAGCTGCTGCATGTGGAAAACCAATTATATCAAATCATATAGGTAATATGCCTGAATTTATAAAAAATAATTACAATGGATTTATTATACATAAGGATAATGGTACTAAAATAAATAAATTTGTAAATTTTATACAGAATTTTAAAAATGATAAACAAAAATGTTTTGAAATGGGTATGAATGCTAGAAAAACCATATTAGAAAATTGGACTTGGAAGAAGGTAACTGAAAGCGAAAGAAAAATATTCAAAGAGGTTCTAAATGTACAATAGAAATAATAATATATGTCTTGCATTAGTTTATACATATAAAGAATTTAAAAAATGGGAAGAAAAAAGAACATTTTCAGACTATGAAAAAAAACTTATAAAAAATATATATTTGAATTTACAGTTATGTAATCCTCTTGGAAAATATGCTACTAGTAAACTTGAAGATTTTAAGAAACTTGATGATCCTACATACAATAATCAGAAAGAATTTTTTGAAAATGATAAAGATTATATCGAAGAATTTTTAGAAGAAGTAAAGAAATTACCTGAATATAAATATGAACCTATAATTGAAGATAATTTTTTTAAAGAACCAGATAATAATTATAAAAGATATGAATTAGTAAAATATTATGCTGAAGTATATAAAATAGCAAAATATTTTGAATGTGAGGAATTAGAGCCTTTTATGAGTAAACTAAAAAATGCTTATCATATGGCGTTTAGAATATGTAAAAAATTAGATGAATATAAGAAAAAATATCCATTTGAAGGGGATCATGGTAAATGGGAAAAAGATAAAAAAATGAATAAAATAATTGAAGCAGTAGAAATATTTAAGAAAAATCATTAATATGAAAAAAGTAAACATAATATGCACAGGAGGAAGAAAAACTTTTATTGAATTAGTAAAATCAATAGAAGATAGTATAGCAGAAATATGTGAATATGAAACACATTGGGTAGCATTAAAAACAAAGAGATTACCATTATCTAATAATATTAATATTATTGTTCATGGAAGATTTGCATATGATAAATTATCAAGAGGATATAATATTCTTGTTCAAACAGAACAACCAAGTGTATGGTCTGATTCATATGATTTAGTTTTAGATTTTTTCGAAAATAATAATATATATTTACCTATAGGATATTCTAAATATTTTGATTATTTTGGTGATGAATTAGAAGAAGATATTAATTTCTTTTTTTGTGGTGGAGTTACTGATGTTAAAAATAGAAGGAAGAATATATTAAAAAAATATAACATTGATAATTTTAAGATTTTTGGTGAAGAAAGAGACAAAATAATTAAAAGAACTAAATTTAATATTAATATACTAAATAGTAATTCATGGAAATATACACCTTTAAGGGGGGCATTAATTTTTTGTAAGGGTAAGGTTATGTTTCAAGAAAAAACTATTGGATATGGATTTCATTCTCCTTATATAATAGAATATACACAAGACAATTTTTTAGATGTTATAGATGAATGGAGAGATAACAAAAAAAGAAAAGAATTTGGAATGTATATTAAAGAATCTATTATGAAGACTACATTTAAAGAAATATTTCTAAATGAATTAGTAAAAAGGAGAATATTATGATTAAAATGGGTGAATATTCATATGCTGTAAAAATAAATGAAGATGGTGCAGGAAAAATAATAATTGGAAAATTTTGTTCAATAGCTGATATACAAGTTGTAAATATAGGCCATAATTATAATTGGATAACTACTTACCCATTTTCTGAATTTAAAAAATCTTGGAAGAATTGTAATAATTTTCCTAAAGGGCATCCTAAAAGTATGGGTGATGTTATAATTGGAAATGATGTATGGATAGGGCATGGTGTAACAATAATGGGTGGAGTTAAGATAAGTGATGGTTCTGTAATAGCTGCAAAAACGGTAGTAACAAAAGATATTGAACCATATTCCATAGTAGGTGGGAATCCAGCAAAATTAATAAAAAAACGATTTGATGAAGATATAATAGATAAATTGTTAAAAATAAAATGGTGGAATTGGAGCAAGAATAAAATTGAAAAAAATATAGAACTTTTATGTAGTAAGAATATGAAGGGGTTTATAAAAAAACATGTAAGCCAGAAAGAAGATATCAAATTAAATGGGAAAACAGTTGTATAGATAGAGTAAATAGAATAATTAAAAATTCTAAAATTTTTAGAGGATATGGGTATGGATATGAATATTAAAAAATTATATAATCAATTTTTAGGAAAGAATAATTCAGATATAAGAGAACATTTACCTACTCTTATAAAATATGGTAAGGGATTAACTGTTACAGAATTTGGTGTTAGATGGGGTGAATCAACTACTGCATGGTTATTGAGTTGTCCTAAGAAATTTACTTGTTATGATATAAAAATTTTGCCTAGACTTAAAATTTATTTACCTATTTTTAAAGAATGGGCAGATAAAAATAATATTGATTTTAAATTTATACAAGCTGATGTTTTAACTATTGATATAGATGAAACTGATATTTTATTTATTGATACTTTTCATGTATATAAGCAATTAAAAAAAGAATTAGAATTATTTAATAATAAAGTAAAAAAATATATTATTTTACATGATACGGAAACATATGGTAATATTGGAGAAGACAAATCTGAACCAGGACTTATGCAAGCAGTTAATGAATTTGTTTCTTCTACTGAATGGAAAATAAAAAAACATTATAAAAACAACAATGGACTTACGATTTTAGAAAAATGATAATTTCAATACATCAACCACAATATCTTCCTTGGGGTGGATATTTCGATAAGATAGACAAATCTGATATATTTGTGTTTCTTGATAATGTTCAGTATGAAAAAAATGGATGGCAGAATAGAAATAAGATAAGAACAAATCAAGGAATAAAATGGTTGACTGTTCCAGTAAGACATAAATTAGGACAAAAAATTTTAGATATAGAGATTAATGGTAATAAATGGGTAAAAAAACATATAAATACTATAGAACAGAACTATAAATGTAAAAATAATAGTAACTGGAAACGTATAAAAAAAGTACTAGAAAAGGAACATAAAAAATTATTAGAATTAAATTGTGAATTATCAAAAATTATAGCTAATATTTTAGGATTTAATTCTATTTTTGTTAAAGCGTCTGAAATAGATATTAATGCTGAAAATCCAGATGATAGAATTATAGAAATAGTAAAAAAATTGAAAGGAGAAATCTATATTGCTGGTGCTGGTGGAAAAAATTACATGGATTTAGATAAATATCCATTTAAAGTAATTTTTCAAAAATATAGTGAACCTGAACCATTATCTGTTATAGATAAAATTTTGTTATGAAAAAAGTTTTAATTGTATCCCCACATGCTGATGATGAAATATTATCATCTTGGACATATCTTCTACTTTCCAAAAAACAAAAAATATCACTTCATATAATATATCAAGCAATAAATGATAATGATGATAGAATGTATTTAGTAAATGATTTATCAAAGGAAATGAAATTTACTTATGATATAGCTTTTATGGGATATGATTCTATAATGGATACTCTTAAAATGAAAGATATAGTTTCTTATTATGATGATAAAATAAATGGATATGATGAAATAATAATACCATCCTTATCTTTTCATCAAGATCATTATATAGCAAATAAGGCTTGTATTTCTGCATTAAGAAGAAATAATGAATCTTCTATATTAATAGCTGAACATCCATTTAATATATCATATCTTATTACAGATTTTAATCCTAATAGATATATTGTATTTGATGATATAGAAGAAAAAGTAGAATGTTTGAATAGATATGTTCCTTATTTAAAAAAACAAGATATAGAAACTTCTTTAAAATTAAATTGTTTTAGAGGTCAACAAATAGGAAATGAATATGCAGAAACTTTTCAAATAATAAGAGAAATATGGGGGGTAAAATGAAAGATTGGATGCCTAGAGAAAGAAGAAAAAATATTTCAGGAAAACCTGCAAATAGAAAAACAATGGATAATTTAAAACTTACTGATTGGAATACTATAAGAGATTGTGATGTAATTATTACTTCATCTTCTAGACCAGAACTATTAAAATTGACTATGCATTATTTAGAAACATATCTTTGTTTTCATGGAAATTTTAGATTTATATTACATGAGGATTTTGTAATTCCTAAAGAAAGTGAAAAATTAGTTAAGTGGGCTGAAAATAGTGGGTATTTTAAAAAAGAAGATATAATTTGCAACAATCCACCAGTAGGTTTGGAACAAGCATTAGTCAATTTAATGAAACGTGCAAAATCTCCTTTTGTTTTATATATGCAGGATGATTGGGTATTTGAAAGACCAATTGAATTAGATAAAGCTATGTATATAATGGAACATGTTTCAAAAGTAAATAATATATTATTTTATAAATTATCTATTCCACATGCAAGGAAAACTGTTTTTTTTAGAGAATATTATTTTCCTCAATTTCCTCAATATTTGACATTAAATAATACATGGGAATTAATGCCTGGATTATGGAGAACAAATTTTATTAAACCTGTTATTATAGATGCAATGAGAGCAAATAATCAAAGAACTTGTATGAAAAAAACTGCTCCTGCTAAAATAACATTCAATTTAAGAAATGCTGATAAAAAAGATGATATGGATTTTTTATATCAAAATATGGGTGTTTTCTTTTGGGGTCAATGGGGAGAACCAAGATATTGTAGACATATTGGAGAAAATGCAAGAATGGAAAATTGGAGAATGAATAACGGTAAACCTGGAACTGAAAATAATCCTCAAGAAAATCCTGCTATAAGTAATATGGCAAGATGGATACCATTTGAACATATTCCAAAAATTAAAGGAAGAAATTCTATCAAAATAATGCAAGACATTATAGAAAGAAAAAATAAGAAAAAGGGTAAATAATGAAATATGGAATATACATTAGAAAAAAGAAAAATGGATATTTTGGTTATTGCTTCAAGTAGATTGGAACAATTAAAATATACAATAGACCATTTTTTAAAATTTGCTCATTTTTATGGAGATTATAGATTTATATTACATGAGGATTTTGTAATTCCTAAAGAAAGTGAAAAAGTAATAAAATGGGCTGAAAATCAAAAAGATATATTTAAACCAGAAAATATACACTATCATAATCCACCACTAGGTTTAATAGGAACAACAAGTTATACTTTAAATTTGGTAAAAACACCTTTCTTTTTTAATTTACAAGATGATTGGATTTTTGAAAGACCTATTGAAATAGATAGAATTTTAAGATTAATGGAAAATGTAGATGATATAAATCTTATAGTTTTTGCTAAACATAGAATTCCTAAATATAAATCAAATATAAAATTAACTGAATTTAAATTTCCTGAAATAGATTCTGGAATAACTTTAAGTCAGTATTCAACATGGTCTTTTATACCTGCTATTTGGAGATCAAGTTTTTCAATACCTATTTGTTTAAAAGCAATGAAAAATAAAAATAAAAGAACTGCTCCTGCAAGAATGACAAATACTATAAGAACTCCTGATAAAAAAAAGGATGTTGAATATTTAAGAAAAAATATGGGGGCATATTTTTATGGGGGGCATGGTGAATATAGGTGGGTAAGACATATTGGAGAAAATGCAAGAATGGAAGAATGGAGAATAGAAAATGGAAAACCAGGAAAAGAAGGGATATGTCAAGAAACTAATATTATGCATCTTGCACCTTGGATACCATTTGAACATGTACCAAAAATTGAAGGTAGAAATTCAAAACTTATAATTGAAAATGAAATAAAAAGAAGAAAAAAGAAAAGGGCTAATAAGACATATGGATGAAAAAAAAATAAAAAGTAAATTTGATGATGAATGGTTGGAACATTTTCTTAAAACTCATGAGAGAGATTTAATTAAAAAGAAGAAAAATTATGGGAGTGATACAACAGCACTTCATATTTGTCCAGTTTTGAGAATTCTTATTCTTAGAATTTATATATGTAGATTTATATATGATATTAAAAAAGAAGATATTAAAAAATTAGATATAGCATCTAATATATTATTGGATGATATTTTATTTGTTAATCAAAATATAATAAGAGCAATAAAGAAAAACAGAAATAGTGATAAATCTATTTTTCCAGATTATTTTGAAGAAATATCTATAGAAGAAAAAGATGAATGTATGAATAAGACTGAAGAATATATATTATCCAAAAAACCATTGGAATTTAATGAATATGATATAAGACCTTATTATAAAGAAATTTTAAATCTTCTTAAATTGATTGATATAGATGATAAAATTTTTAATAGAATTTTAGAACATTGTGAATATGGAATTTATTTAGGTTTTTTGATGAAAATAGAAACTGATAAAATCAATAATAATATATTAAAGCCTAATCCAAGTGAAAGAAGCAATCTTGAGAGTATAAGAGATAAATTTAAATATGGAATGAAAATAAGAGAGAATAAACTTTATGAATATTTTAATAATAGAGCATCCTAAATGTGGCAGAAATTGGTTAAAAAATATTTTTACAGATATTGGTATTGATGATGTTAGAATGTCACATGTTGGATCTGCTGCTATAAGAAGAAAATTTGATAATGAAATTTTATTACCAGAAGAATTTTTTAAAAATAGAAGAAAGTTAAATAAACTTTTTTTATATAGAGAACCAAAAGATGTAATGATTAGTTTTTATTATCAAGTTAGAGATAAATGTAATAAAAGTAAAATTGATTATTCTACTACAAAAAATATTTCTACATTTATAAAAAGCATATATGGTATAGAATATCTTTTGAAATATTATCAAGTGTGGGAAGAATATATAGATAATAATAATGTTCAAATAATCAGTTATGAAGAATTACTTAAAGATACTTTTGGATCAATAAAAAATATATGTGAAAATATAAGTTTTTTAATTGATTATGATATCATAAAAGAAGCAATAAGTAAAAATTCGTTTGAAAAAATGAGAAATGATAAAAAACGAAAGGGAATTATAGGAGACTATAAAAATCATATGAGTGATAATGATATTAAATTTTGTAATAAAATGATTGAAAAATATCCAAGTAGGTTTGCATGTTAATTCATACATATTTTACAGATGGTTTTTATGGATTTGGTAAACTTTTTATTGAATCTTTTAAGAAAATACATGGAGAGAAAGATACAATTATAGCTACAACTAGAGATTTAAATGATAGGAATATATCTAATTTAGAAAAAATATATAAAAATCTTATAGTGTTAAATAAAAATATAGATATGTCAAATTTGAGTAAAAAATCTGGCTTTTCTGTTGGTAAATTAAAAAAATTAAAGAAAGAAATAGAATTTTATAAAGTTCATGGTGCTAAAGAAAATGTTTTATGGAAGCAATTTATATCTGTTGAAGATAGATATAGAAATTCTATAATGGAAGCAATGGAGTATAATCATGGAGAAAAACATATGATGCATATTGATGCTGATAGTTATATTAGAAAACCTTTATATCCGTTGTTTGATATTATAGAGAATAATGATGTATCATTGATATTTAGATTGTATAGAAAAAAAGATGTAAAGAAAATATTTGGTACATTATCAGGATATGCAATAAATTCCAAGAGTAAAATGTTTATGAACAAATGGAAAGAAGTAATTGATAGAATACCATTGAAAAATAAACCAAGAGGATATGGACAATCATCTTGTTATTATGCATATAATGAACTAAAAGATCAAAATATAAAATGGGGAGAGATAAAAGAAAAATATGTAAGTTCACATTTAAAAGATGATCTTTTGATATGGTCTGGAAATCATAGTAGAGGGAAAACAAAGACAATAGAACTTTTTGAAAAGGATTTTAATAAATGAAGAAAAGATGGGATTGTTTAGCTGAATTATTGAAAGATAATAATCATAAGATTGGGGCTGAAATAGGTGTTTGGAAAGGTGATTTCACATATAATATATTTGAACTTTTACCTTCAATTGAAATGCTATATTGTGTAGATCCTTGGATTATGTATGATGATTATAAAAAATCTTTACAAAGTAATAATTTCATTAAAGCAGATTATGAAAATATATTCAAAAATTTCAAAAAAAGAATGAAAAAATTTGAAGATAGAATTACTATTATTAGAAGTATGAGTGAGGAAGCATTAAAGATTATTCCTGATAGATATCTTGATTTTATTTTTATTGATGCTAATCATTCATATGAGTATGCAAAGCAAGATATAATAAATTGGAGTCCTAAAGTTAAAAAAGGTGGTCTTTTATCTGGTCATGATTATGGTAGAAATAAATATTCAGATATTGAAGTAACAAAAGCGGTAGATGAATTAATACCAAATGTAAAAAAAGGGTATAATGGAGTTTGGTATATATGGATGAATATATAAAAAAAGGTATAAATAGTTATGGTAATCCTGAAATATTAACATGGTCATATACTGATAAAAAAGTTATAGTAGGTAATTATAGTTCTATAGCAAGAGGATGTAAGATTATTTTAAATGGAGAACATAACGTAAATTGGGTATCAACATTTCCATTTAGAAAATTCAAAAATAAATCTAAAGGATGGAATGAATGTAAAAAAATAAAAGGGCATCCGAAAACTAAAGGTGATGTTATAATTGGAAATGATGTATGGATAGGTAGAGATGTTATGATATTATCTGGTGTTACTATACATGATGGTGCTGTTATAGGAGCAAAATCTTTAATTTCAAAAGATGTTTTACCGTATACGATTGTTGGTGGGAATCCAGCAAAAATTATTAAAAAGAGATTCAATGATAATCAAATAAAATCTTTATTGCAAATAAAATGGTGGAATTGGAGTGAGAATAAAATAAGAGATAATGTTTTATTGTTAAGTAGTGATAAAATAGATGAATTTATAAAAAAACATGGTAATTAGAGAGAAAACTTTGAAAAAGGTGAAATAATGATACTAGTATTAGGTGGAGATGGTTTTATTGGATGGCCGACTGTTTTGAGACTGTCAGGATATGGACATGATGTAGCTATAGTAGATAATTTAGCGAGAAGAAATACTGATATTGAACTTGAATGTGGTTCACTTACACCAATACAACCTATAGGCAAAAGAATTAAAGCATGGGAAGACATTAGTGGTAAAAAAATACTTTATTTTAATTTCGATATATCAGATAATTATCATAGACTTCTTACATTAATTAAAGAATATAAACCACATACGATTATTCATTTAGCTGAACAAAGAGCAGCACCTTTTTCTATGAAATCTTCTTATCATAAAAGATATACAATTCAAAATAATACAATGGCAACTAATAATGTTTTATGTGCTATAGTAGAATCTGGAATAGACATACACTTGGTTCATTTAGGCACTACTGGTTATTATGGATACAGTGATGTTGGTATGAAAATTCCTGAAGGTTATTTACCTGTTAAAGTAGATGTTGATGGAGAAGAAAAAGAAATTGAAATTATGTATCCACCTAATCCTGGTTCGATTTATCATATGACAAAATGTACTGATGCTATATCTTTTTTATATTTTAATAAGAATGATAATGTAAGAATTACTGATTTACATCAAGGTATTGTATGGGGTACACAAACATATGAAACTAAACTTGATGATATGCTTATTAATAGATTTGATTATGATGGTGATTATGGTACAGTATTGAATAGGCTACTTATGCAGAGTCAGGTAGGGCATCCATTAACAGTATATGGATCAGGTGGACAAACAAGGGCATTTATTCATATTCAGAATAGTGTAGAATGTATTAATTTAGCTGTTGATAATCCACCTGAAAGTGGTGATAGAGTAAGAATATTTAATCAAACTACAGAATGTTTAAATATTAATGATCTTGCTAAAAAGATTAATAAAATAACAAAAGCAGAAATTAGGTATTATGAAAATCCAAGAAATGAAGACTCTAAGAATGATCTTAAATTTCATAATGATAGTTTAATCAATTTAGGTCTTACACCTATATATTTAGATGATAGATTAATGGATGAAGTTATAGAAGTAGCTTATAAATACAGAAAAAATGTTATTATGTCTAAAATCATATGTACTTCTGTATGGAATCAGAATAAGCAAGTAGATTATAAGGGGAAAATTAAAATATGAATTTTGTAATAGTAAGTTTACCTAGAACAGGAACTACAATGTTATGTATAGCATTAAATAATTTGGATGGATTTAATGTTTATGGTGAAATTTTAACAAATAAAATGAATCATATGATTATAAAAACTCATCCACAGAAATCAATAGAAGATTTTCGACAAAAGAATAGACCTAAAAATTTATATAATTTTCTTTCAAAAAAATATAACTTTACAGGAACAGAATATCCTTTAAAAAATATAACCAAAAAAGATATATATGAATATCTTGATGGTATTTATGAAGAAGATGGTATAGTAGGATTTAAATTGTTACATCCTCATATTAAACGATTACCACAAGTAGTTAATTATATAAATGACAGAAAAATAAAAGTTGTTCATTTATATAGAGAAGATAGAGAAAAGCAAATCATATCAGCTTATACTAATCAATTTATGCATAAACATGATGGTAAGAAAAAGATGGAATTAGGAGAAAATCAAATAAAGCAGATAGATCAAAAAATAATAAATAATAAGAATAAAGATAAAGAGATTGAATCATTATTTTCTAATTCTATAAAATTATCATATGAAGATATGACAAATGATGTAAATGCTGAAATAATAAATACTAAAAATATAAGCAATTTTTTGAATATACCCGATAAAATAAAATCATATACAAAAAAATATGGACCATCTGAAATAAAAGATAGAGTAAAAAATTTAAAAAAATAAAAAAAAATCAATTACATTTTTGACTGAATATGTTATAGTGTTTTTTATTATGGAACTTTATAGATATAGAGATACTTATTATCATGGTGGTCAAGTTCATATAGATCTTGAAAAATATGAGGTTTTAAGAGAAACCCCAAAGGGATATTGGATATCTAGAATTTGGGATTATTTATTTGCATTTAATCCAATAGAATATAAAGAGAGAACTAAAAAATGGGTAAAAAAACATTCATTTAATTCATTTGCATACACATCTAAAGAAGCAGCTAGAAGAAACTTTATAGCAAGAAAAAGAACTCAAATAAAAATATTAGAATCACAATTGAATCAAGCTAAAGCAGTATTTAGTAAAATTAGTAGAGATGATTTTGATTTTGATTTAGTAGATAGAAAAGCAGAATCAAGAATAAATAATGATTGTGGTTGGAGTCTTGAAAAAAAAGACAAAGAAGAAATAAATGTTCCTATTAGAGAAGGTTTCATTTCAAAAAGAGAAATGAATATATAAGGAGATAATATGTTAAAATGTGATATAACATTAGGAAAAAAATTCACTTTCAATACTGGTGATTTCTCATCAGTAGGCCCATTTCTAACAATTACTATAAAAGATATAGATATAGATAAAATTAAAGAAATACATAATGAATTGGATATCATTGTAGATGGATTATATCATAGACAATTAGATTCTGATATAAAAACTATGGGAGCAGTTAAAGGTATGGGATATGGAAAATACTTACAAGAAATTAATTTAGATGAAATAGATGAAGTTGTAAGTAATTCTATTAAAAAATTAGAAGGAGTTTAAATTATGGCACAACAAAGATGGAAAACAGATAAATCTCTTTATGATGCACCAACAGAAAAAATAGGTGTTCAGATAAAGAAAAAACTTGAATATGATACAACATATAGAAAAGAATTTTTAGATTGTGATCCTTTACAGGATTGGCCTAGTATTGATAGATGTAAATGGTTATGGAATTGGGCAATAGAAACTGCTTTTATAGATGAAAAAGATTTGTTTGATTGGGCAATTCTTGACGTAGGTACTAAAGATGCTCAGTTTCCTGAATGGCTAAGAATGCGTAATATTATGTCTGTTGGATTAGAATATTCTGAACCTTATGTGAAATATGCTATTGAAAAAGGAAGACCAGTAAGATATGGAAATGCTTGTGATATGGAATTTGATGATAATTCATTTGATTTTGTATTTTCTCATCATTTACATGGTCTTTTACCTGATTATGCAAAAGGGTTAGAAGAAATGGTAAGAGTAACAAGTAAATATATGATTTGTTTGAATCAAGTTCCAGGTAATAAAAGAAAGCATTTTAGTTATATTGATTCACCACAACTTTTCCATAACTTTGTTGATTATGCTCAACATACAGTTGGTCCTTTTGAAGTAATTTATAATGACTATTTAGATACTGGATATAAAAACGAGTGGGTATTATTTTTAAAGAAAACTGATGAAGAAAAAAATACAGAAGAAATTGAAAGTGAAGAAACAGATATAGAGTTCAAGAAGAAAAAAGATATATTGTTTAGGAAATTCTAATTAATGAAGAAACCCAACTTAGAAATAGATGTTAATTGGTTTGAAAATGATGAACTATTTTTCAATGAACTACATAAAGGTAGGCAGTATGAATTATATATAGGTCTTTTATTAATGAATGAAGGATTTGCAGTTAAATGTAGTCCTAAAAGGGATTCAATAAAAAGAAGAAATATAAATGATAGACATAAATTCAAAGATCAAAAAGATTTATTGGTTGGAATTTTTAATAAAAAACCAATATTATTTGAGGTAAAATCAAGAAATCTTAATTTCACTTGTCCTTCTGATTATCCATTTGATACTGCAATAGTATCTACTGTTAGTTCGTGGAAAATAAGAGAAGAAAAACCCCATGTTGTACTTTTGATATCTCAAAAAACTAAAAAAATAATAGGAGTAAGCAGAAAATCATTTGATAATTGGATTATTAATGAAAATCAAAAAGATAATGTTAGAAAAATAATTGATCCTTCTTATTTATGTCATAAAGAGCATTTCATATCATGGGAAAAGATTGTAAATTGGTTACATAATATATATAAAGTTGAGGAAGTTGATATATGAATGAAAAAAATAAGGAGAAACATGGAAAAATATATAAGAGCTATCCAGCTATCCAATAAAAGAGTAGGATCTACATTTTTACAAAATGCAATTAATTCTCATCCTGATATAATGGGGATAGATGAAGTATTTGTTAATATGGCAAGAAAACCAGGAATGAGAAAATCAGGTTTTGTTCCATATCTTAGAAGTGATCTTAATACACCAAAAGAATACATAGAGAATGTTATTTACAAGACATATCCTAATAAAAATACTATTTTTAAGATTATGTACAATCAAATAACATATCATCAAGGACTTATGGAATATATAAAAGGTAAAAGTATTCCAATGATTCATTTGATGAGAAAAAATCTTGTTAAACAAATTATTTCAGGATTAACTGCTGCAACTACTAAACATAATCCTGTTATTATAGAACCAAAACGATTATTTAATATGGTAAAAGAAGCTCATAGATTTAATGAATACTGGAAAAAAGAACTAAAAGGAAATATAAAATTAACTTTATTTTATGAAGATATTATAGGTGAAGTAGATGGAGAAAAAACATATTTGTCTAATAATGCAAATATAGCTGTATGTGATTTTTTTAAAGTAAAACAGATAAAAATGTATGCTAAAACAAAAAAGAAGAATAAGGATGATATTTCTGTTTATCTTCCAAATATAGAGAAAATTAAAAAAGAATTTAAGGAGACTAAATTTCAATGGATGATATAAAAACTATATATTTTTCACATCCCAAGGTTCATTATAATGAAGATATTGAGATGGATTGTATTGTTATAATTGGTATAATGATAGATGCAGATGAAGATATTGAAATTATGAATCCTAATCAGAAATGGTTAAGTGATTTATATATGGAAAGAAAAAAAGCAGGAGATAAAAATCCATTTGAAATCTTCAGAGAAATAGCAAGATCATGTGATATTATTGTTGGTGTTACATATACAGATGGTGTTATTGGAGCAGGAGTCCATGAAGAACTTGAAGAAGGATTGAAAGCAGGAAAAGATGTTTATTTAATTTATATGAATAAATATATTAAACTTTTCTTGCCATATGCAAGCCAAAATATATATAAAGTTTTATCTATTGCTGAAACTAGTAAAAGAAACAAAGAAGGAAAAATGTAAAAATGTTTTGGTTTCTTGTATTTATTGGGGGAACTTTGTTTGGATTATTTATAGCTGTTTTTGTTTCATATATGATAATTATTGAAAAAATAAGAGATATTAAAAAATAGGAGAATTGATTATGGATAAATATGATATCATATTTATATTTGATTTTATTTCAAATAAATTATTTAATTTATTAGATAAAAGAAAAGATTTTAAATCAATGTATTATAAAGCTAAAAAGGAATGGTTATTACATAAATATTATATTCTTAGGACTAGAAGAAGTGCTAAATATAAAAAAAATCAGGGTGTTAATATACATCATGGAATAGAAAAAGCATTTATTTTAGATAGAAGAAAAAGATATATGTGGGAGATGCTTAAACCAATGTCCAGACAATATCATAAAGATGAGGTGTTATGAAATATTTTCTTTGTTTTTGTGGATTTCCAAGATCAGGACATACTTTAGTTGCTGCTATTTTAAATGCAAATCCAAATTGTATGGTATCTAATCAACTAAATATTTTTTCTCAAAAAAAAATATCGTTAGATTATATAAAATCATATAGTTTAAAACCTCATACTTGGAAAAGTACTACTCAAATAAAACATGTTCCAAAACAAGAAATTACTATAATTGGAGATAAAACAGGGCATCGAACTACAGAAATATTAAGTAATAATCCTCAAAGATTGGGTATAATTAAATCTCAAGTAGGAGTTCCCCTAAAATGGATACTAGTTGTAAGAAATCCATTTGATAATCTTGCTACTTGGGCAAGATTAAATTATCAGAATAAAAATAATGAAAAAAATACTATAAAAAAAGAATTAAATATTGTAATAGAGAAATATAAAAAATTAAATCAAACCATAGATAAACTTAAAAAATCAGAAGACATATTGACAGTAAAACATGAAGATGTTATTACTAAAATGCATAATACTCTTGAAGAAATATCTAACTTTTTAGAAATTTCATTTGATCCTCAATGGAGAGATTATGTTAGAGAAACAGTATGGAAAAAACCAAGAATAACAAGAGCAAAAATTAGATGGAATCAGAATCAAGTAAAAGTAGTAAATGATATAATTTCATCTTATCCTTGGTTGAAAGGTTATACTATGGGTGGTTGTGGGAGATGTTAAATGGCATGGTTAATTTTAAATGATGAAGTAGATTATCAATCAACATGGTATCCTACTCATATAATAGACAAACATAATAAACTTCTGCCTGTTTATATTGGTGCTTCTCAAACTTTAATAAGAGGACTAATAGGAATTTGGATTAAAGATGAACATTATGATTTTATTAGACATGATAAAGCATATATATTTTTACATAATCCTGAAGCAGCAGATGAAGATATTGAAGAAATTGATTGGAATAAAGTTCCTGATGCAAAAGAAAATAAAACAGTAGGTAGGGAACATATTCATTTATGGAATGAACCTAAATGGTCTGATAAGGAGAAAAATTAATGAAAATATTGATAACTGGTGGATTTGGCTATATTGGAACAAATTTATATAATTATGTAAACAGATATAGAAATGATGTAATTTTTGATATTTGTGATTACAGTAATTCATCTAAATGTGGTATTGGGCCATTAGCTCAAGATATAAAAAATGTCAGTAAATATAATGCTGTTGTTCATTTAGCTGCATTAAGTGGGTTAGCGGCATGTGAAAATGACCCTGTAAAAGCCGTAAGAGACAATATATTGAGTGCTCAAAACATTTTCAAGCTATGTACCCAATATAAAATTCCAGTTGTATTTACATCCTCTCAAGCTGCTAAAGACCCTAAATCAAGTCTATATGCCTCTATAAAATGGACTGTTGAGAAAATGGCAGAATCTTATAATCAAGAATTTGGTTCGAATTATGTTATAAGGCTAGCAAATGTTTATGGTGGTGATCAATATTTGTCTAAAAAACAAACTTGTGTAAAACAATTTATTACTAAATTTAGACAAGATGAACCATTATTGATTCATGGAGATGGTAAACAAATAAGAGATTTTGTTCATGTTTGGGATGTATGTAAAGCTATTATGAAAATAATAGAGATTCAGCCAAAAGATAAATCACCTATGGATATAGGAACAGGCATAGGAACATCTATTATGGATTTATTAGCTATGTTTCCAAAAAGAAAATTTAATGATCATTATAAATTTGTAGATAGTAGAATAATTGGTACAGATAGTTCTGTAGCTGATATAAGTATAGCAGAAAATAGAATAGATTTTAAAGCTGAAAGAAAATTAAATGATTATATAAAAGAAATGTTAAATCAAGGAGATTAATATGAATAAACAAAAAATTGTTAATATAAAAGCTACAACCTTGGATGATTGTTGGTTCCAATTGGTATATAATATTATTGAAAATGGTAGAGATTTCAAAATTGATCAAGGATCATTTGCAGGTAGTGTAAGAAAAGAATTTGACTTTATAGTGGCTCAAATTACTATGCCTTGGATAAGAGATGAAGTTACAGGACTTCCAAGAATACCTAAAATTCCTGAACATATGAATATTCCTGCTCCTGTTTCAGATGATTATTTAAATAATTATGCAGGGTATATTTTAGGTGCTGATGTAAGTGAAGATGAATCATATACATATGGACAAAGAATAAATAAAGAACCTGTATCAAAAGAAATTTCAGATAATATGGTAGTAAAAAATAAAATATATAGAAAATTTTCAGGTAGTAAAGTTCTTGAAGATATTGTATATGATAAAGATAAATTTCTATCTCAAGTAGATTTGGCTATAGAAGTATATAGAGAACATCCAAGAACTAACCAAATGGTTTTACAAGTAGCTAAACCTACTGATATGCTTCTTTTAGATCCACCCTGTTTAAGACATATTGATACAAGAGTTCAAGATGGAAAACTTCATTTCTATCCTTATTTTAGAAGTTGGGATTTATGGAGTGGATTTCCTGCTAATGTTGCTGGAATTAGTATGTTACAAGAGCATATGGCATATGAAATTGGTGTAAAACAAGGAGAAATGATTTGTGCTTCAAAGGGGCTTCATTTATATGATTATTCAGTTGATTTTGCTAAAGCAAGATGTATGTTTGTAGATGGAGATAATTGTAAAGGATTTTAATGAAAACAAAATATAAAGTTAAATGGAAATCATATTCTACTAAAAATTTATTTGAATATACTGAAGAAATTTTATTTGATGATATTCAATGGAAGGAATATGGAATTAGAGTTACAAAAGATGATGAAACTATAAAGACATACGTTATTCCATATACTTCTATATATGAAATTGAAATTGTTTATGTAGAGGATTAATAATGAAAATTACATACATGAAAACTCCCCTTTACAGATATACTTTTAAGAATAAAAGGGTAAGAGAATGGGTAGAACAAAATGTAGAAGGTAAAGTTTTAAATTTATTTGCAGGAAAATATAAACTCAATTGTAATGAAATAAGAAATGATATAAGAGAAAATATGCCATGTGATTACCATATGGATGCTCTTGAGTTTATTAGACATTGGAGTAATAAACTTGAATTATGGGGATTAGATAAATTTAATACTATAATTTTAGACCCACCATATGCTTATCGAAAATCAATGGAAATGTATGATGGGGCTGTTAGCAGTTCATTCAATCAGATCAAGAATGAATTGGGTAAAATAATGAAACCCAATCATATATCAATATCTTTTGGATACCATTCGAATACGATGGGTAAGACAAGAGGATATAAACAGGAACATATTCTTTTAATGTCTCATGGTGGGGCAATTCATGATACGATAGCAGTAATTGAAAGAAAAGATGATGGATTAAGTAAAGAAGAATTAGGAGTATTTTTTTAATTTACATCAATCATTTCCAAAAGTAGATATATAAAACTAATAGAAAGCAAGAAGGAAAACAAAGAAATGTTTTCCTTCTTACAATTAGTATCTACCCATTGTCATATTAGCTTTGAAAGCTGCAAGTGATCTTTTGGAAACATTAAATGCTTTAGCAAGTTCAGTTGCATCTTCAGGAAAAGCTTTTAGACATTTTATAAATAATTTTTTCTGTTGTTCACTCATCTACTTTCACCCCCCCTTCCATAAGATTAATGTACTCATTATTGTCTTTCCCTTCTTTCCTGTACCATGATATGAATATATTTTATTTTTATATATATTCCAATCTACAGCATTATTCAAAAAGCTTTTATTTTTTAAAAATTTTGAAATAAAGGATTTATTTATTTCTATTAATTGTGAAGTTGTTTTTTGTCTTGGATTTGTTATCATGACATTCAATACTATCATGATATTTTTAGTTTTTAGAGCATTAATTAATTCTAATATTCGGGTTATTATATGTATTGATTTATTCATCATACAATTTAAATCAATATTTATAATAGATGGATTAAAATAATCTAAATTGTCTATTATAATATCATAGAGACTTCCTGTAAACCAATTAGCATTTGTAATATATTTTTTGTTATGTTTTATTACTTCAGGTAGAATATCAACTCCATAGAATTGATTTATTTTTATAAGTTCACTATTGACCATTTGACCTATTTCTGATGCTTCAGTTATGTTTCCCATATTATCGGCTTGATAATTACATAAAGTCCAATATTGACGGTCTAAGGGGATAGAATGGGTATTAAAAATGTTCCTATATGCATCAATAATAGTATCTTGTCTTGATAGTTTCTTTTTATGGCATTTATAGAATTCAGGTAACATTATATTATATTATATATCCTTATGGTTTTTAATTATCTATACTATATTATATATCTGTTTGTCAAGGGAAAATTAAATTTTATTTTATAAGTTTCCATGACCAATTTTCATATATCGTATTTGGATTATATGGTATATTATAAGGACGTTTATTTTTCTTGCACCATTTTCTAAATTGAGTTTTTGTTTTTATTTCATGATCTTTACAGAATTGTATAAATTGTTTTTTAGTACACCAATTTACATTTCTATATCTTCCTGATATATCACCCCATGAAAAATTTTTATATGTTTTATTTGGATCAGATGATATATTATAAGGACGTTTATTTTCTTTACACCATTTTATAAATTGAAGATTATTCTTTATTCCATTGTCTTTACACCATTGAATGAATTCTTCTTTAGTACACCAATCTACATTCATATATTTTCCTGATATATCACCCCATGACCAATTTTTATATATTATATTTGGTTCAGATGATATATTATAAGGACGTTTATTTTCTTTACACCATTTTCTAAATTGAGTTCTGCTTTTTATTTCATGATCTTTACAAAATTGTATGAATTCTTCTTTAGTACACCAATCTACATTTTTATATATTCCTGATATATCACCCCATGAAAAATTTTTATATATTCTATTTGGAGTAGATGGTATATTATCAGGACGTTTATTTTTCTTGCACCATTTATAAAATTGAGTTCTGCTTTCTATTTCATGATCTTTACAAAATTGAATAAATTGTTTTTTAGTACACCAATCAAAACCCCATTTAAAATTAGGAATAGATTCAGTCAATTCAATAATATGTTTGGCTAGAGTACCATTTTTATATTTTATTCTTAATATACAGAGAAATGAGTCTTTATTAAAACCTAATTCTGGATTAATCATTTTATAAGTTTCCATGACCAATTTTTATATGTTTTATCTGGGGCAGATGATATATTATCAGGACGTTTATTTTTCTTGCACCATTTATAAAATTGAGTTCTGCTTTCTATTTCATGATCTTTACAAAATTGAATAAATTGTTTTTTAGTACACCAATCTACATTATGATATTGTCCTGATATATCACCCCATGACCAATTTTCATATATTTTATGTGGTATAGATGATATATTATAAGGACGTTTATTTTCTTTACACCATTTTCTAAATGAAGTTTGGTTTTTTATTTCATGATCTTTACAAAATTGAATGAATTGCTTTTTAGTACACCAATCTACATTCATATATTGTCCTGATATATCACCCCATGAAAAATTTTTATATATTCTATCTGGTATAGATGATATATTATAAGGACGTTTATTTTTCTTGCACCATTTTCTAAATGAAGTTTGGTTTTCTATTCCATTGTCTTTACAAAATTGAATGAATTGCTTTTTAGTACACCAATCAAAACTCCATTTAAAATTAGGAATAGATTCAGTCAATTCAATAATATGTTTGGATAGAGTACCATTTTTATATTTTTTTCTTAATATACTTAAAAATGAATCTTTATCAAAACCTAATTCTGGATTAATCATTTTCTTCCTCTAATTTTTTCAGTTCATAATCACGAATAGCTATAATTTTCTCAATTATTGTATTATCTAATCTTTCTTCTAATTCTCTAAATGTTTGAACATTGAAAATTTTTGTAGTATAGTTTTTGATCCATCCAAAGGAATCAACTTCATCTAAGAGAAGATCAATTTCAGCATTATCAACATTGTTTTCATTTAAAAGTCTATTGTAATGTTTCTCTATTTTTTTAAAATTGTTATGTTGGGAATCATCTTTATCAATACTATGTATGGTTTCCATCTTTTTTTGTCTTAATAGGAAATTAACCATAACACTACTATCATCCAAATTTCGTTCATTTAATTCTTCTCTAATAATTTCTTTTACATCATCATCACTAACATTATCTTGACCTTTTATTTGCAGTAAATCTATCATTCTATTTCTTATTGTTTGATCAAAATTCTCTCTTTCATCTACTGTTAAATTTTCTCCAAGGTATTCATTGATAGTTTGTTTTTTACCTGCTATTTTATTGAGTTTGTTTGCTTCTTTACTATATAAATCAGATATAAGAAGAAGTTGTCCACCAATTAACTTCATCACGTTATTGAATATACCTTTTAATGTACCATCATCATCAGCTTCAGGATCAACTTTTGGTAAAATGTGGATTACTTCAGGTGCTTCATGTTTTTTACTTTCATGATCTCTCATTACTCTACCGATGTTTTGTGGAATCTCAATTAAGGAATTTCTTTTCCCACAAATAATAACTCTTTTGCATTCAGGCCAATCAAAACCTTCAGAAGCAACCCTAATGTTTATGATAACATCAATATCATTTTCTTCCCTTATTTCTTCCATTACTCTTTTTCGTTGACGTTCATCCACAAGACTTTTGATTTTGAGATTACCACCTATAACTCTTTTTATTTCTTCAACAGCTTTGAGTTTGGTCATTCCCCAAATTGAATCTTTGCTTCCATCTGTAGGCATGAAGATAAGAGTTGGTTTTGATGGATCATTATCAAAAATCTTTTTTATACCTTCTGTATATTCTCCTTCTTCAAGTCTCAAGCTATAATTGAAACCTGTTAGATATTTACAGTGTTCCAAAAAGGTTATTGTATTAACATTGATGGTATTTTGTTTTGTCCATTTAAAATCAATAGGAACAATATTTTCTCTTTTGTTTCTATAAAATGTAGCAGTTACAAGATTGAAGTAAATTTTCTTTCTTTCTGAATTTTTGATGATATATTTAATAGCTTTACCCAATTGATTACAGATTTTTTCATTATCTTTTTCATCATCTTCTAAATGAACTCTATGTGCTTCATCTATATGAACAGTAATATTTTTGAAATAATAGTTTAATTTTTTATCTTTTTTAAGTTTGTTAAAGGATCTTGCAAATGTTGCATGAGTAACCAAATAAATGTATTCATTAAAAACAGGCCCAATTTTCTTAGGACTTTTTTTGATGAAAGATATCAGTTCATTTGCCTTACTATTTAACTCAGCAGCACTATCATCAACACATAAATCATGTTTGATATTAAAATTGATTTTATTTCTTGAAAATTTTACCCATTGATTAATTACAAAACCATTTCCAATGATTTTTTTAGGGATACAAATTATTTGTTTTTGGAATTGTTTAGCTTCAAGATATGCTTTACCCAAAATCATAAAGGACTTACCACCACCAGTAACACAAGTGATTTTGGAGTGTTTATTTAGAATTTTATAAATTTCGTTTTGGTAATGTCTAGCTTTCCAAGGATTTTTTTTACTACCATTAGAGGTATCAGGATCACCTGAAGTTAATCTATCAATACCATCTATACCATAAAAACTATTAGTAATTTCAGTCACAACACAATCCTTTCTATTTTTAGATATTCTTTAATTATATATCTTATTATATTATATTTTATTATATCTATAATGTCAAGGATTTTTTGGTAAAAAAATGGCTTGAATCTACTTTAATCTTTGGATCATGCCTTTGTTGATAACAATCAACTTTCATGTTAGTCTATATTGAAGTGTGATTCAAGCCTATAATTATTTATATTTTTAAAGTCTAAAATTCATCATTTCTTTTTCTGTAAATGATGCAGATAATGGTATTTTCCAATCAGCTTTTGAACTTAAATTCTTTATACACCATTTTTTTACTCTTTTTTTAGCTAATTGGAATGAATATCCATGAAAAGAATCATTTTCATTATTATAATATATTTCTTCTAAATGATGAGTTAGCTCATGAATTACTATTACTATATGATTAGTTTCATTCAATACAAGCATGTGATAGGGAGCAAGGGGAATATACACACCGTATAAATCCCCATACCCCGCTACTTTTTCTATTACATCTACATAATAAATTTGACAATATGGAATATCAAAATCTTTACAGAATTTTTTTGATATATCTCTTACATTTGATAACATTTTCCTCTTTTATTTAACTTCTCCTGCTCCCTTTGGTGCAAGATGAACAGTCAAAAGACTTACTTTTTCATCTATACTAATCAAAGCATCAGCAATCAAAGCAAAGTTACTATCAGAAACATCTTCTTCAATATCTTTTCTAATGATATTTCTTACTGCATCTGAAAAACTTTTTAGTTTATTTTCATCCTTGTATTTTTCTACTATTTCTATTTCTTCTTTATTTAGATCTATTGTTTTACGCATTTATCCTTCCTTGAAATCTCCACCCCTGAAGATTTCTTTTTTGTTATTTACTGCTTTGGGTGTATTAAAAATCCTTTCTACAATTACATTGGGATCTTTTTGTTTTTTGCAGTATTTGATTGCATCGAATTCATTAAAAGAAGTGAATTCATACCCATATCCAATCTGAAAAGTTTTTTCATATTGAACACGATTTTTGACATTTACTACTCCATACCTTACATTAAATTCTTTCATTATTTCTCCTAACTATTTAATAAATATGTGGTTGATGAAATATACATTCTGCCTTTTTCATTGCATCTAAAACTGGTTTCAGATATATCATAGTATTTTTTTCAGACATATCATTTTCTAACATAAAATATTTAATAACTTTTTCTTCATCATCAAGAATATCATCAGGTGTTTCTATAAGAGGAACCTCAGTGAAAATAACTTCTATATTTTCATCTTCATATCCTGCATTTCTAAGTTCTTTGAAAAGTTTATTAGCTTCTCCTTCATTTAAATTAGATTTAATGACTCGTTTTGCAACAGGATGAACAGCATCAATTTTATAAGTTTTGATTCTCATTATTCCCCCATTTTTAGATTATAAAACAGGTTGATATTTTAATGTTAGATTTATAGTCTATTTATGATTGCTGTAATCAACCTTAATAATAAATTCTAAAATATTTATACTTTATTTGTTATTTATTGTCAAGTGGTTTTTCATATTTTTTATTCATTTCAAAGAAAATTTCCAAAGCTTTATTTGGATCTTTTTTCCATAATGATTTGGCTTTACAATTTTCGCAAGATGGTTCTTTACAATCCATGCAAAATGGTGGAAGATCAACAGGAAATTCATCACAAAAATGTTCCTTCCACATGTATTTAATCCAATTTCTGTTAAAATAAAAAAATGCTACTAACATACATATCAAAACTACTAAAAAAAGTTCCATGATGATAATCCTTTCTTTAAAAAATTGGTAGATCGGGTAGGATTTGAACCTACAGTGTTTAGCCAATGGCACCAGATTTACAGTCTGGTCCTTTCAACCAATTCAGGCACCGATCTACATTAAAATTTATTTTTTTGGTGGAATGCAACAACCATCACATCCATGTACACTTTCTACAGCAATATTTATTCCAATACTTTCTTTGTAGGCTAAATCATCAGGATCAGGATGCCCTACACCATGTTTACATATTCTTTCCATCAATCCTCTATCGTAACGATAATGGGTAGGCCAGTTCTTCATATGATGATTTGATGGATTATGTATCACACAATATTGACCTTTGCAATCTTTTTTATCATGAACGAGTATTTTTTGTCCTGTTCCTGTTATATATTCTTCCATTATTCCCCCAATGCTTCTCTATCTAAATCGTCAATACCTTGATAATCAGACTCCAACAATGCTTCCCTATCTAAATCATCAATACCTTGATAATCAGACTCCAACAATGCTTCTCTATCTAAATCATCCATCATTCATCATCCTTAAATATGAGTTTTTTATCATCAATTTCAAGCATCGTATGTAACATAATTGTATCAATTTCTTTTCTTGATTCAATATTAAGAGTCATAGAAGAACCATAACATTTCATGAATTCATCAATGAATCCAGCAGATACAATCTTTGGATATCGTGCTCTTGACATTGCTCTTGACATTGTATCATGTTTTATAGATGCAGGAAAAATAATCATTTTTTCGTAATCGCCATGATCATCGGCTACTACAATGTATTTAGTGTTAATCATCCTAATCTCCTTGATTTTTGTTGAGTTCCACATTTAGGACAAATAAATGTCAATACATCAGCACCTTGAAAATCTTCTTCAATATCAACAAATTTAGTATCTTTTTCATCAATCCATTCAAGACATTTTTTACAATGCACTCTTATAACTCTTTCATATTTATATTTTTTCTTCATACTTTTCTCCATTCAATTCTATAGTTATGCCCAACTATAAAATCATCCTCATTTACGGGCATCTTAAATGCAATATCTGATTCATTTCCATTTTCTATTACACGAAAAAAGGCCCAAAAGGAGTCTGAATCACCATCATAAAAAATAGATTCACATCTAAGACAGTCTTTTAGCATTTCTGGTTTCATTTGTCAATCCTTTTCATTCCTCTATGGTATTCCTCAAATCTACCTTTGGGTGTAAAGTAAGTCCATGTTGGATTACATTTTCCTTTTTTAACATCCTCTTTGGCCCATTCCAGTTTATAGCTGGTATGTATTTCAATTAAATTTCTGTTAACCAATTCCACTACTTCATCTGGCCTTAGATATCCACACCACATGCCATATTTTTTATCACACTTCTTGATTGTGGTATATATATTTATATTCATTCTAAGCCTTTTTATGGGGGGTTTTATTCCCCCCATGTTTGATTATGCAATTACAAATTCATTGGCAGCAAATGCCTCTGAAGGAGCATCTTTGGTAACTACACGATTCATCATGGTTTCTTTTTTTCCCTGAAATTCGTTATGTTTTTTAACAGTTCCCGTAATCATGACAATATCACCAACTTCACAAGACCATTTATATCCACTGTAAAAAGTCTTATATACATTTCCATTTGCATCTTTAAAAGCATAGAGAGTTTGTTCACCAAAATCATTTTGAAAAGTTCTGGTATAGGTGCATTCAACTGTGATGTCTTTAAGACGTTGACCTACAGCACCTTGCCATTCAGAAACAACTTCACCAGATTTTTTATCAGCTTCAATTTTTTCAATTTTAGCAATTTCACGATTGTATGCAGAAACCATTGAACAGGTAATACCAATATGATTATAAGGTACATAACCAATTCGAATAATTTTACAGCAATTGATTAAATAATCATTATTTTTAGGATCAAGATTAGTAAAATATTCATAAACTTTTTTTGCAAGTTCAATGTCTTCATTTTCAATGTGAACTTTCAGAGAATCATCCATTTTGGCATAATAAGCAGACTCTCTATCAAGATTATCAATAACATGGGATGCAGTAGATATATAAGATGCATCATATTCTTTATTCAGTTCCCAAGCTTTACCTTTACTCAACCATCCCCATTTGGCAATAGCAGCAGCAGATACAGCAAAAACTTCAATTATATCATACCCACCAGAATTTTTCATTTCATTCTGATATCTATCATCAGTATCAATGCCATTGATAAGTTCATCAAACTTGATACTTGCCATGAGCATGAAACCTTTGGGATCAATTCCAAAAAAATCTTTAACACAAGTCGAACCAACTTCTTTATATTCACCAGTTTCCGTATGTTGCAGCAAAATGGAATGGTTCCGATTACGTTTCCATCCACAATGATCACAGTGAATTTCGGTTTTGTTCATATATTTGGCAGGAACTTTCTTTTCAGGAACAGCAGAAACCATGACTTCATTTCCACCATCAACAGTAGGATAGATATCCAATCTTGCAATCAACTCATATCCTTCAATGATAGGAATTTGATAGATTAAATTAGCAGTACACATATCAATGTGTCGTGGGAATGCCAATTTCGCACCTGTATAATGATCAACATTATATGTGTAAACATGTTCATTATCAAAAACCAAAACCAAGGGTTCACAACCCATTTTTTTGGCTTTACGATTGATCTTGTCAATTTTGGTCTGAAGGTAATTTTTTTTGGCAACAGGGATATCAATTTTTTCGATAATGATTGAGTCAGTCATGTTTCCCCCTATGTTGTTTTCGTTATTCATGTCTATAATATATACAAGTCTTATGCCAAAGTACCAAAAAAAATTATTTGAATGATTTTAGGGGTTTATAGATTTTAGTATTTTTGAGGTTATGGGAATTGTGACAAAAATTGTCAAAGTTTGTCAAAAATTGTCACAATATTTTCCCATACCTTTTTTGATTTGGTGGCTTGAATAGGATTTGAACCTACACTAACAGGAATTTAGAGTTCCCTGCTCTGCCGTTGAGCTATCAAGCCAATAAGTTTAGTTTTTTTATATACTTATTTTTTGTATCTGTTGCTATTGACGTTATTTGATTATCAAGATCAGGTTCTCTAAACTCTCTATAAGGTATCCCTTCTGAATCAAATTTATATTTTAAATTCTCAATCTGATTTAGTCCTTTAATACCCAAATAGATTAAAGTTCCGTTAGTCCAAGATGTTGATTCATTTAAAAGATATTCCGCTAAAGCATGTCCACCTTGAACAGCTTGATGAATTTTAGGTATATCTTTTCTGATTATAACATACATTTTAGTCTATGTTGAGCCATTTTTTTGACCCCAATTTTTATTTTTCATACAGCAATCCTTTCTTCATGTTCAAATTGTTCAAATACTTTATACCATTCTTTTGTATATCTGTCAAGTATATATTGATTTGGGCATTCATGACAACTTCTTTCTATTTGTTTATAGGGAGTGTTATTAAATAATTGACAGTAAACAATATGTTTATGTCTATAAGTAGATCTTTTTTGATCTAAACCTGATATATAGCCTGTAGATGTTTTTTTTCGTTCTTTTTTAAAATTTTTAATTTGATTTGCTAATTGCTTTTGTTCTTCTTTGATTTGATTTTTAAATTCTTTGAATTTCATTTTTTGTCTCCTTTTTTTATTATATTTTATTATAAATTGTAGTTGTGTGTACAATAAAAAAAGGTGGTCCTCTTACTATCTATTGAAATGGCATCATGATATTTTCTCCTTTCGTTTATTTACTATCTTACTATATGTATTTATAATATAATGTCAAGTAATATCTGAATCTTTTTTTGTTATATGACCAGCTACATCTAACATTTCTCTGAATCTTTTAGATTCTTCAGTATAATATTCTGCATTTCTTTCACATTTTTTTAATCTTTTTATGATTTCATCTACAGGTGGATATCCTTCAATTTTTTCAGCCTTAAATCCTCTATATAATTCTGAATAATCATATAGTGAATGAAGACGTTCTTCATTGGCAAGATAGTCACATAATGCTTCATCTTCATCATTTTCCCATTCTTTTTCATCATAACCATAAGTTTTCCAATCATCGGGAATTTCTTTATAAGACCATTTTTTATCTTCACCATATGCAAATCTAAATTTAAATTTTACCCACATTTTAAATTTCCTTTTTTATTTTGGACATTTATCAATATTACAAATACTCATATTGTTTTTTTTATGATTACATTTATTTTCTTTAAAAAATTTACATCTAAATGACTCTTTTGTAAATATTTCTTCTAATGTTTTTTCTATTTTTTTAAGTTCTTTATATGCTTCAGATTCTTTTAATTTTTTATTCCTTTTTACTACTTCTTTTAATTTGTTCTTTCTAAATAATATCATATTTATTTATTTACTTCCATTTTATTTTAGTCCACTATTGGTTATTTATATATCATCTGGAACATCCTTTGGATCATGACAAAATTTTAATGCTTTTTGATATAATGGTTCTATATCATCTTCTCTTATTTTATCAATATTAAAATAAATATAAACACTACAGTCTCTTATTATATGAAGTTTTGCAGCTTGTTCAGCATAAAATCCCCATTTTTCTTTTACTTTTTCTACTCCCTTGGCATGATGAAGAAATTGTCTATGATATTCAAGCATCAAAAAAGGATTATATTTTTTTGCATACTGGTCAAGCCATTTATGAACTTCTTCAAAACCATTACCAAGGATTTTTTCACAGTCTTTTATATGAGTTTCAATTTCAGCCATTATTAAATTTCTCTTTCAATTTATTTAAAGCCATTACAAGATTTGATAAACTTTCATACATCATCATTTGAATAACATCTAATCTATCTTCTTCTTTACATTTATTTAATATATCATCAATTTTTTTCTGATGTATTCTTAAATGTGAATTTGCTTCTAAAAATTTATCTCTTTCTTCTATTGCTTTATTTAATTTAATTTCCATATACTATTCCTATGAAACATCCATCTGAATTATCATATTTATCATCATTAGCACATGCATGATTACAGACTAAAAAATTAAATCCAGTAATGAATAATGTAATGAATAAAAAAAAGAGCCAAAGTTTTAAAAATTTCATTTTATCTCCTTATATATTTCCATGCCATAATCTTCTGCTATACAAGTACCATTAGGTTCAATATCTCTATATGAATATTCTGCCCAATCGGTCTGATTAGGTATTGGAATTGAACCAGCTTCAGGAGTAATAATAGATAATCTATCATGTTTATCTCTTTGAATATAAAGTTTACATTTTCCCTTCCAAATCAATTTTGGTTTTGTTACTCCTGTTGTATCAAGATGGAAAAGTTTGACCCAATATTCCTTATCATCTCCTTCTTGAAGTGCAGTAATTTGACTTGCTTTCATTTTAACTAATTTTGGGGGTTTTATTTCATTTTTCTTTTCTGGTTTTTCTCCTAAAATATCATCAAACATTTTTTTCTCCTTTCTATCCTTTTACTACTGCAATAGGTTTTAGTTCTTTTTTTATCATAACAAGTTTGATTTGATTAAGCATAACATCATCAATATCTTTATATGCACCACTAGCTTCATCCAAATCACTGATATGTCTAATACCGTGAACAATACCTTGATCATCAAGTTTTTTGATTTCAAGTGCAAGATTAAGTTCTTTTTTAGCTCTACTTCTACTCATTAATCTTCCAGCACCATGACTACATGATTTGAAACTATCTTCATATCCTTTACCTTCTACAATATAGCTATATGTTCCTTGACTCCCTGGAATAATACCAAGTTCTCCTTTATATGCTCTAGTAGCACCTTTTCTATGTACTAAAACATTTTTTCCAAAATGATTTTCTATAGCAGCATAGTTATGATGAATGTTTATAAAAGTATCTTCCCAAAAATCAATATCAAGATGGTTAGTCATTGCTTCTTTAACTCTATCCATCATTAGTTTTCTATTTGCTAATGCAAAATCACAACAGTATTTCATTTCTTCAAAATAAGATTGTCCTTCAGTATCATGAAAAGGTAGATATGCTAATTGCCAATTTTTAGGAACTTTACTATGCCATTTTTCATTTAAATCAACAGCTACTTTATTATAATGAGTAGCTACTTTTGCTCCTAAGTTTCTACTTCCAGAATGAATCATTATATAAATAAATCCATCATCTCCTTTTTGAATTTCAATGAAATGATTTCCACCACCAAGAGTTCCCAATTGTTTTTGAGCAGAAGAATAATTTTCATCTATAATTGGTAAAGAAAGATTATAATTTATAGGCATACCTTTTTGAGAATGTTCATTATGTTTAAAACCAACAGGAATAAGTTTTCTAATATCCCCCATTATCTTCTTTAAAATAGGTTTATCAATTTCAGTGAAAGAAGTTTGAATACTACACATACCACATCCAATATCCATACCTACAGCATTAGGCACTATATATTCTTTAGTAGCCATTACACCACCAATAGGCATACCATATCCTTGATGCATATCAGGCATTCCTGCTACATGATGAAATACAAAAGGTAATTGAGCTAAATGATCCATTTGGAACATTGCCCCATCTTCTACTTCAGATAGAAACAATTTAATAGGTACATTTAACTTTTGCCCATTACCAAAATAAGCATGACTAAATACATTAAAGTTTTTATTAAATTTCATTATCCAGATCCTCTTAAAAAATAAGAAATTGATTTTTTTGTAATAAGATGCATTGCAAATGCTTTCTCAAAATTACTAGCATTTTCAAATCCACAACCTTTTATCCATTTTTTATTTTTATCATCATATGCAGCATAACATTCATTAGGTGGTTTTCCTCTATTAAATTTACTACATGCTGTATTAGTTTTTTTTCCACATCCTTTACATATAACTATAGGCATTTTCAATAATCTCCTTGAAATTTTCCTTTCTCTTGTGTATCATATTTTTCAACAATAACTTCATTTTTAACTTCAAAATCACACATTACAGGACCAATTATACCAATACATAATCCTAAAATAAGAATAACAATCATAAGTTCAATCAATGTGAATCCTTTTTTCATTTTCTGTATTTTCCTTTTCTAATAGTTTTATTTCTTCTTCAACATCTTCTTCTTTTATAATAGTATTTTTATGCTGAAATTCTATAAAATCTAACATTGCATATGTAGTCAAAACATTATTTTTATATTTATCTTTTTGTTCTTTGGTAGCATTTTTAGATAGATATTTATGAAATGTTTCATCTAAATCTCCATCAGTTTGATCAAAATATTCTCTAAATATTTTACAACCAATTTCAATATTTATATCAATATGAAAAAGTTTTCTTTTATCTTTTATCTTTAGATCATCAATTTTATCTTGATGATATTTTGGATATATTTGCATCAATCCTATAGCTACATTGGATTTAGCAAATGGATTAAATGCAGATTCTTTATTTATAATACCTAATACAAGCTTTCTTGGTAACTGATAATTTTTTGCATGTTTATCAACTGACATTCCAATTTGTTCTGCTATAATTGGATCAACTTTTGGATTTAAAATTGTTACAAATTCACTTGTTTTCATTCCTGTCTTTTCTACATATTTTATAATTTCTTTTTCAACAGGAACTTCAACTCTTACTTCTTTATAAAATGCATCAGGTATGAGATATTTTACTATCTTTAAATCATTCAAAAAGAAAATAGTAAATATTGCTATTGTAAGAATTCCTACAGTTAAATAAAAATATACTTTTTTTTCTTTTTCTTTAACTAAGTTATCATTATCTGAATATTTTTCATGACCAATCATTTACATGCCTTTCTATTATTTTAAGTAACCATTCATTCCAATATTCTTTATTTACTTTTTCAGGTAAAATAGATTTTTCCATTTTTTCTTCAACAGCATTTATGATTTTATCAAGTTCATGCTGAACATATTTAAAATCATGTTTACCTAATTTAACATTTTTTACAAATTTGGCATTAGTTAATGGATATTCATATCCATTTTTAGTTAAAATATCAAAAAGTTGATATCCTGCTCTTAAAGCATGAGATATAGCTTTCCAATCTATTCCTTTATTTTCAGAAGCTATTATAGCACGTTTTCCATAATCTGTCAATAGATTTGACAGACCTGTAATTGTATATTTAACTGTAACAGTTTCTTGATATTTTCTACCAGATACTTGATACATTTTCCAAGGTTTTTCATCATCAAGAAAATGTATATGTTCTCCTGTAGGTAAATTATGCCAAATGTCTTTAAGTTTAGTTTTTGGATCTATAGTTTTTAAATAATCAATTACTTTTTTTAGATCATTTATCCTTTCACCTTTTATACCATATTTTGCAGCTTGTTTTCTTGCATAACCTACAAAAGCTTTCATTTTTTTAGTATAAAATTTATATTTTCTATCTTTGATATATAACCAATTATCATTAAATACTAACCAACAATGATATGGTGAATGAAGTAAATCAATAGATAAAGTTTCTCCTTGACAAGCAAGCTTCAAAAAATAATATATTGACCATATTTGAAGATCAATTTCATTTTCTTTTATGCTTACTTGTTTTGGAAAATCATTTAACAATATTTGTTCTTTAGTAGGTAAATATACACCAATATAATCTATATCAGAATTTTCTGTTGCAGTTCCATACATATTTGAACCAGCTTCAGATAAAATCATTAATTGTTCTGCTTTTATACCATGTATATATTCAATAGATTCAATTAATTTTATTCTTTTTTTTCCTAAATCAGTTATCAATCCCATTTTTCTCTCTCTTAAAGTATTCCTAATATTTTTGCCATTAATACTAAAACTGTCATATGAATAGCTTGATCAAATCCAATTACAACAAAAAACCAATGATATTCTTTATTATCATATAATGTATGAGTTATTTTTGAAGTAATATAATCAACAGGAAAATGTAATAGACCAGCAAGAATAGAATATTTAAATCCTAATAATAAAAAAGGAATACAATATACAGCACAATGATAAGAAAGTGCCATATTATTTTTATTTTTATTTATAGCCATATATTCTGATTGTAAGAAAAAATCAGCTATAAAATGTAACCAAAATATTAATATTATATTCATTTTTATTTCCTATTCATATTTTTTAACTTCAGGATCAGCACCATGTTCCTTTAACATTGATTTTAGATATGCATCTTCCCAATATCCATGAAACGGAATTTCCTTTTCACCTATATGATTTAATGCCTGAAGTAATGCATATCTTTTAGTTGGATCATCGGTATTATTGAAATTTGTCTCTATTGTTTTTAATTTTTTAATTATTTTATCAAGAGTCAATTTCATTATTTCATTCTCCTTAATTTAGTGCAAAAGTTAATCATCTCAACCCACCAATCAGGTTCAAAATCAAGATTTGAATTATGATCTTCATCTATTTCATATATTTTTTTTACAATATCATCAATGAAATTCTTTTTTAATTCAATCCATCTTTCATGTGGAGTTTTACATTTATTTTTTTGATAAATAATTCTTTCCATAGCATCCAAAGCAACAGATAAATTTTTAGCTCTATCATTTGTTCCACATCCAACAAAAGTTGTTTTTGTGGGAATATGATATACTGTTGCATCATTCCATTCATTGTAAGATATTGTAAAATCTCCATCTTGAATTAATCCCATTATTATTTCCTTTCTATATATCCTTTATATACTTTTTCTATATCAGAGAAGTGAACATCTTTTGAAACGCTTCAAGAAATTAAATGTCATTCTGATATATTTACCTTTGCCATATTTCAAAACAAACCATGAATTAAAACTGATATTGCTTGGAATGTTTAGACCGTAATGCACCATTCCACGACAATATGAGCATGTACAATCAGCTTTATGAATTTCATGAAGTATTGTTCCAAGTGAAGTATTATTTAATCTAACAAATATTCTTTTCTGCATAATATCTTTTCCTTTCCTTAATTTTCTTCTTCTATATCACTTTCACCTTTGTCAAGTTTTTTAGTTTCAAATTCAAGAAATTTAAAACTTTTGAATTTATATGCTTCAAAATCATTGCATTCTTTTCTTATTACAATTCCTTCTGCTGGTACTTTATTTTTACACATCCAGCAATCTTGTTCAAGATATTCATCTCTCAAAGATTCAATTAAATCATCAGCAAGAGATTCAAATTTATCTCCATATCTAAGAACATCTCTTACTGGACCATAAAATAATTCAGGAACATGTTTTAGCCCACGATCATTGCACCAATCTTTTAATTGCTTCCAAGAAAATTCAAATACATTTCCAGAAGAATTTGTATAGGTAATACGATATATATATACTTCAAAAGTATTATCTTTACATCCATAATCAAATGGTTTTTGAATATAAGCACCAGTAGGTAGATATCCAACAATTTCTGCATAGATAGTCATACCATCAAGTAGATATTCATTCAATACTTTATTTGCTAATCCCCAAATATCTACATTATAAAAACTATTCTTCCCTTCATTCATATCATCATTTTTAATAACTTTTCTAGAAGAATAGATATTATCATATTCAAAATCTACTATTTTTACTTTAAAAAATCTAAGAAGTTTATAAAACCAATTGATTTTCTTTTTACATAGAATTTTAGAAGAAATAGTAGATGTACCATGTATTTTATAGGTAATGCTTATTAAATCATCAGATTTAAATTTATGAGCATTTTTTCCTAAATTAGAAGTATCTTGATGAAATCTAAATTGATTATCAAGCAATTTGGAAATCTTTTTTGCTTTTTTCTTTTTATTTTGTCCTTGGCTATTCTTTTTCTTCACAATATATTTGTTACAAATAGGAATAGTATTGATTTCATCAAAAGTATCCCCTTCTTCAATAAGTTGATATTTATCAAGAAATGTTGCAAGAGAAGAAAGAGGCATAAATAAACCACAAGATTTATTACCTCTTAGTTTCATAGTTCTGATTCTTCTATTATCTTCTATATAACCTTTTTTTTCTTTATCTTTATTAAGTTCAGCATGTCTATAAAGATTATTTTCATAAGCATATTCATGACTCAATTGAGTTTCCGCAGGAAAGAAAACTCCTTTGTTTCCTACAGAAACATCTTTACCAATTATAACATGATTTCCAAAGATAATAGTTCCTTGAATATTATCACATCCTTCAAGTTCAATTACATTTTTAATTACTACTATAGTAGCAGCATAATTTTCATTTTTTGGTTTTTTAAATTTCATTTTTCAAATCCTTGTAGTTTAGAATTTAACCATAGTTCCCTTACCTTTTTAATATGATCTTCAGGTATTGGAACACCACCTGTATTCAGTTTCAAAAAATACCTATATTTTTGTTCATCAGTCAAATGATCAGTTTCAGCCCAATTTATATGGTATCCTCTGAAATGATATTGATCTCTCCAATTCATTTCATTAAATGTAAAACCTTTATATTTAATTCTACATTCATAGAAATCCAATATAGCTTTAATCCTTTGTTTACCATCTAATACTTCAAGATGAAAATGATCATTCGGATCATATTTTCTTTTAATAAAAGTAAATTTTCCAATATCAATATTTTTATAAATTGAATCAATAAGAGCTACTTTTTGAGATTCATTCCATACTAATTCTCTTTGGTAATCAGGTTCCATGTCAATACCAGATGCTTTACCACCATAGTACTGATATATCAAAGATTGTATATCTCTTTGACCATAATTAAATTTAATATCTTCATTTTCTCTCAATTTAGGAATATTATCATCATTGGTGCTATATGGTCTTAATTCTGTCCATAGTCGATAACCAAAACGATATTTTTCCCCCATATATTTACCATATGCAATATTCTTTGTTATTTCAAATGTTTTATAATATTTTCCATTATCAAATTTTTCAAGAATAGTTGTATAATCAAAAGCACCAAATATAACTCTATCTCCTACATCATATGTATATGTGGGAGTACTAACTGCTCCACGATTAATGGCATTCATGCATTCTTCATAGTCTGAATTCATTTGTCTTTTGTATGAAGAAACAGCATCTTTCCATATTTTTTTATTTTTAGCAGCAATTTTTTCTTTATCTGTCATTTTACGTCTACCCATTGTTTATTCCCTTTGCTTCTTCGTATTTCATTTTAAGAACATCAAGATCATAAAATGCATATCCAACAGAATTAGATCCATCCCATTCTTTCATCAATTTAATGAATTTTTCTCTATATTCTATAGGAATTTCATTAATAAATGTATTGACTTTAATTTTCATTTTTTTCTTCCTTTTTTACCATAGATTCATAATTATTAAATCTTATCATAGTTGGTGGACTATTAAATCCCCCCATAAAAGCATCACATGACATAGCATACATTATTTCATGCTTTAATAATTTAAATTCATTAAGAATTATAGGTTCATGTGTAGTCCATTCATCATCACACTCTCTCTTTTTTAAATACATTTTATAATATAAATTCACTTGCTCATCAGTTGGTTTTTTACTAAAATCAGGCATTGATATTCTTGCCTCAAGTGTCAAATCTTTATCTATTTTTTGTTTTATTTCAACAAAATCATCTAGTATTTTTACTGTTGGTTTGTTGAGCAACTTTTTAAACAATTTGCTCATATCAAATACCCACCATTGAGCAATAATCCACAAAACCATAAATAATCTAGCCCATAATTCTTTTGATTCAATTAAAAATATAATTGATATAATCAAACATAAAATAAACATTATACCATTCATAATTTTAATTTTCATTTTTTCTTCCTTTTTCTAAAGAATATCATATTTTTTAAAAGTTTCGATAACATCAGTTATCAATTTTCCTCTTTCATCCATTGAAAGCATCTTAAATCCACTGACATTCAAGGAAAACCAGTTATATAATTTTTCTTTCATTCTTTCCTTCATAATACGATCATGCAATATTTTAAGTTCTTCTCCCATGCTCAGAAATATGCTTTTTACCATATTATTATCTCCCTGTTAATTTTTAATAATTATACTAAAAAAGATTATGATTGTCAACTATTTTTATAGATGTTATTTTTTTAGGGTTCGGCCATGTTATTTTCCAAATAATATATGATATCAACATAATCAAACAAAAAAGTTCAGGTAAAAATGTTTGACCAAAAACATTTGTTTCACACCAAATTATTAATGTAGGCATGGAAACATATTTTATTTTCAGTATGTTGAGAACAAAAACAATAAAAAATAATAACAATAATGGTTTCATTTTCAATTACCTTTTATGGGGATGCTTTCACACCCCCAATTCATCAGTGATTAATAAACCTTGACATTCACATCATAAGGTTTTGAATATCCATATACAGTGACCTTGATTTCTTTTTGACCAATTGCCTTGGCAACATTGTTTGCTGCATTGAAAGATCTTTCAATTAGGGCATATCCATTCACGAAAACAATTACTTGATCAGATCTGTTTGGATTATTCGTGTAACGGTCAATTCTTACAATGTTTTCAGTCATGATTTTATCCTTTCTTTGGTGAAATACAACTATCATCAGTTATTAAATATCAAAAGCACAATTACCTTTCTGAAATTTCATATTATGATTTATTGCAAACTTTTTCAATTTAGATGCCATTTCCTTTTCAAATTCCCATGCTACATGGGTATCATTTTTCCAATCAGATCCCCCCCAAATGGAAAGAGAATCCAATAGCAAAATCAAATGATCTTGATTTTCCTGTTCAAAAATAGTTTTTAACATAAACATCCTAACAGTGTTGTAGGGAGTTGTTTGAACCATAACGTAATCCATTTCTTCTTTCATTATATAAGTCTCCTATTATTCATAATAATCAGAATTATCAGCAAAAGCTGTTTTAAGAGCTTCTAAAGGATCAGGAAGTTCAGAAACATTACCAATACAATCCCAATGAGCAGTATCAATGATACCCCTATCAGCTACTTTAGCACAAAGATCTTCAGCATCAGATTTAGCATTTCTATTGGGATGATCAAACCCATCATCATCTTGACAATGACCTTTAAAGACATGATGATGAATATAAATATCACCATCAACAATGGCTTGCAATTGAAGATCATATACATAAAGCATTTCATCTTCTCCCATTATATCGTAAATATCACCTTCAATCACCATCACATCTGATATATGAAATTTAGCCATTTTTTCTTGCTCCTTCATTATTATCTATTGATAAATGAAATTTGCCATGTTTCGCACGAATCAGTGTATCTTCTTCATCATCACTTGTCAGTTCAACGATTATTCTTCCTGCATTATCCATGAAATACCATTTTTTCATTTTATTTTCCTTTATGGTTGTTTGTGTTGTCATACCATATATAGTAAGCAATCATCATACCAAAAAATATATAATTTATTAATTTTTTTTAGTAAACAAAACAGACATTTACAATATCATGATTTTTTAAACTTAAAAATATAAATAGAATTACTGACAATTTTTGTCAATCACTGACAATTTTTGTCCTTTACAAATTAAAAAGAAAATGATAGAAGGTAATTATTATGATAAAAGCAATCGTAGATATATTTTTATCACCAATAATTGATATTTTTATTGATATAATGATTTTAATTGTTGACATAACAAAAGAAACCATATATAGTATATTTCGTTTCATTGAAAGTTTATTTGGTTTTTAGCTTGGATATTGACCATTGAAGGGTGAAGTTCCCAAGGGTGAAATTGACTGAAACAGAATTTGGTGGTTCTTATTTATGCCATGATAGAGTAGCCTAAAAACTCAAAACTTAAAGGAATAAATATGAAAATAGATTGGTATGTAGACGATGGATATGTTGGTAAAAGTAGGCCACAAAAAACTGAAGTGGATGAGTCTGATATAGAAAATTGTGATAATATAGAAGAAGCAATGCAAATTATAGATGATTCTATTCAAGAGGATTATGATCAAAAAATATCATGGTTTATGAATAACAGGGAAAAAATTCAAGAAGAAGTTCAAAAAATATTAGATAATAAAGAAGATGATTAATATGGAAAAATTAAGGAACAAATAATTTAATGGGGGTATAGCTCAGTGGATTAGAGCACAAGGTTTCTACCCTTGGTGTCGGGGGTTCGAATCCCTCTACCCCTTCCATTTTTAAAATTTTTAAAAGGTTGATTACAGCAAATAAAACCACTAGACATTTAATCTAAAAAAGGTGATATCAACCTGTAAGGAGATATATATGAATACTTTAATTTTAACAGTCGGATTACCTAGAAGCGGAAAAAGTACTTGGGCAAAAAGAATTGGATTACCAATTGTCAATAGAGATGCTATTAGATTAGCATTACATGGACAACCATTTATTCTTGAAGCTGAAAGTATGGTAACAGCTATTGAAGACTATATGGTTAAATCTCTATTTTTGGCAGGACATGAAACGATTATTGTAGATGCTACCCATCTAAATATGAAATATATCGAAAGATGGCAAAACAAAGAATGGGATGTGAAATTTAAAGTTTTTAGTGTTTCAAAAGCTGAATGTATTCAAAGAGCTATTCATGATGATAAAGAATATCTTATTCCAATTATTGAAGAAATGGATAATGAGAAAAAATTTGAAGTATATGATTATCTTTATTTACATCCAGACAGAATTTAGTTCCTGTAGTCCTAATTGGCAATGGATACAAGACTTTCAATCTTGACGCATGGGTTCGATCCCCATCAGGAACACCAAAAGGAGTATTAAGAAAAATATATTTGAAATAAATGATAAATAGTCCTATAGCTCAATGGTAGAGCGTGGTCCTTATAAGGCCGTGATTCAAGTTCGAATCTTGATAGGACTACCATTAAAAAAGGAATTAACTAATGATTGAATGGTTAAAAGAAAAAATATTTGGCAAAAAGAAAAATAGAAAGGAAATAATAACAGAATTTTCTGATAAAAAATTTGATTTAAGCAAATGTGAAAAATGTGAAAAATGCTGTGAATTAAAAAATGATGATTATTTTCTTAAAATGAAAGATGCTGTTGAAAAAACATTAGAAGAAATGAAAGATCTTTCAGATGAAGAATTTAAAGCTGAACTTAAAAAATGTGGATATGAAGAACATGGTATTCCTATATGCAATCCAAATACCTGTCATGGTGAATGTCAAGGAATGGGAGAATGTTATGTGGCAGTAGATTTTAGGAATAAAATAAGACCAAAAATTAAAAATAAAGATGAAAGAAAAATGGAAAAAGCTATAGACACTAATAAATTTAGAGTTACTGGAATACTCAAATGAAAATATTTTTCATGAAAATATTATGTATTTTTCTTGTTAGATTATGTGATTTAACACATAGATTACCTGATAAAAAAGATGAAGAATTACATGAATGGTTTATTGAAATAATTGGCTATAGTTGTCCATTTGCAATGTGGTCATATAGAATAAATAAAAAATATAATTTTAACATATGGTGGAAAAAATGAAAAAAATATGTTTACTTTTTATTATTATTATGTTAATAGGATGTACTAATTTTGAAATTAATAATGAAATATATTAAGTATTAAATGGGATGTTAATTCAGTCAGGTAGAATAATCGCCTTTTAAGCGATAGGCCATAGGTTCGAATCCTATACATCCCACCATAATTAAAAGGAAATAAAATGCCACCTAAAGAATGGAAAGTAAATGAAGAAGTAACTGAAATATTGGATTTTGATCCATTATATTATAATAATTTAAATGAATCAGAAAAAAAATATGAATGGTATGGTGTAGATTTGGATGGTACTTTAGTTGAATATCATGGAGAAGAAAGAGGACTTACTTTTATGGGGAAACCAATTCCTAAAACTGTTGATTATGTTAAAAAAATGATAGATGAAGGAAAAGAAGTAAGAATATTTACAGCAAGAATAGGAAAAGTAACATTGTCTCTTTTTCCTAAAGTAACTAAAAATGATGTAATAAAATCTATTAATGAATGGTGTCTTAAACATATTGGTAAAATTTTAATAGTGACAAATGAAAAAGATTATGGTATGGTATCTTTAAGAGATGATAGATGCATTCAGGTAATACCAAATACAGGAGAAATAGTAAAGGCTAAAGATGATATATAAATTAATTCAATGGTTTAAGAAAAAAGCATGTAAAATAGGGTATCATAATTTTGGTCCTGCATATGAATGGGGTATGTATAACATAGCAAGAGACTGTCAAAGAACAGGATGCACATATACATGTTTTGAGTATGGTAAGAAAAAAGTAATATTCCAAAATAGCTTAACTGGCAAAGCACCGTCCTGTTAAGTCGGGGGATACAGGTTCGAATCCTGTTTTTGGAGCCAATTATGGCACTTGTGGCCGTTTGTAAGTAGATTGAGTGTTAGTAGTTAGGTAAACTAGTTGCCTATTCAAAAACAAAAGCACAAGATGAAAGCAAAGTCGAAAGACCAAGTGCCGCCAATTTATAAACACAAAAAAGGAAAATAATATGTTACTTGAACAAATAGAAAAAGATCTAAAACAAGCTATATTGAATAGAGATGAAGAAAAGAAAAATGCTCTTAGAATGGTTAAAGGAGAAGTACCAAGACTTAATCTAAAAGCAGGAGAAAAACCTACTGATAAACAGATTGAAAAAATTATCAATAGTCTTATTAAATCTGAAATAATTGTTATTGAATATAGTGGGCAAGAAACTTCACCATTTATTGAGAATTTAAAACCATATCTACCTAAAATGATGAATGAAAATGAAATTAGAGGATGGATTGCTATGCATGTTACTCTTGATGAATATAATCCAACAATAAAAGCAATGGGATATATCATGAAAGAGTTAAAAGGCAGAGCTAATGGTAATATGGTAAGAAATATTCTTCTTGAAATAGAGAAGAAAATAAAAAAATAAGGAGAATAAATTATGCCAGGAAAAGATACTACAGGACCAGATGGAAGTGGACCAAAAAAAGTAAATCAAGGAACACCAACACCAAAGAAAGATGGTTCAGGACAAGGACAAGGTAGAAGAATTAGAAGGGGTCAAGGATCAAAATTAGCAAGACGATTAAGACAAGGACAAAAAAATTAAATCAATTTAAAATGTGAAGGAGAAAATCATGGGACATGGAACATATTCATCAACAGCAAGATCAACAAGAGCAGCTTCTTTTGGATATCATACTAAATCTGCAAGAGAAATATTTAGACAAAGATCAATAAACAATGAAATGAATCCCAATGGTGTGAAAATCAGAGAATCAAGAGATTCTGATGATCATCCTGAATCTTTAGCTATTATTTTAGGTTTGGATGTAACAGGGTCTATGGGAAGCATTCCTCATTATTTAGTTAAAGATGGATTGCCTAATATTATTCAATCTATTATTGATAAAGGTATTAAAGATCCACAATTGCTTTTTCTAGGGATTGGAGATCATGAATGTGATAATGCTCCATTACAAGTAGGTCAATTTGAATCAAATGATGAGTTACTTGATAAATGGTTAACAAATGTTTTTCTAGAAGGTGGTGGTGGTGGAAATTTAGGTGAAAGTTATCATCTAGCATGGTATTTTGCTGGATTTCATACTTCAATTGATTGTTTAGAAAAAAGAAATCAAAAAGGATTTTTATTTACGATTGGGGATGAACCTGTATTGAAAGATATTGGACATATTGATTTAAAGAATATCATGGGTCAAGGACAATATAATAGTTTTTCAAATGTAGAACTTCTAGATAAAGCAAAAGAAAAATATAATGTATATCATTTTCATCTTATGCAAGGATCAAATGGTAAAAGTAGTCATGTTATGGATGGATGGAAGCAACTTATGGGTGATAATTTGATTATCATTAAAAGAAAAGAAGAAGTAAGTACAAAAATTGCTGAAATTGTAACGAAAAATTATAAAGGTGATGTATTCATCAAAAATGATGAGTTTGAAATGATAGATGATGATGTTCCATTGATGGGGAATACTCCTACTATGCCATTAATTGATTGAGGATTGTAATGAAAAAAACTGTTATTGATTTAGGTTTTGGAGATAGTGGCAAAGGCATGTTTACTGCTTATTTATGTTCTATCTCCAATAATCCAATTGTAGTTAGATTTTCAGGTGGGCATCAAGCAGGTCATACTGTAGTTCATAATGGAATAAGACATGTATTTTCATCATTTGGTAGTGGTACATTACAAAATGTTCCTACTTATTGGTCTGAAAATTGTACCTTTTATCCTGTTGCTTTTTTAAATGAATTAAATGTATTAGAACAAAAAGGAATTGAACCTAAAATATTTGTTAATGGAAAATGTCCTGTAACTACTTTTTTTGATGTATTATATAACAAAAAAATAGAAGGAAAAAATCAACATGGAAGTTGCGGTGTAGGTTTTGGTGCTACACTTGAAAGAGAAGAAAAACATTATTCTTTATTAGTAGAAGATTTGCTTTTTCCTTCTATAACAGAAATCAAATTAAAAATGATAATGGATTACTATAATCAAGATGAAGACATAGATTGTTTGGCAGAATATGAATTTTTTCTTAAAGATTGTAAAGAAGTAATAGATAAAATATTCATTGTTAATAGTATAGAAGAAGTAAAATTACATGATTGTGGTCAATATAATGATATCATATATGAAGGTTCACAAGGACTATTGTTAGATAAAAATATTGGTTTTTTTCCTCATGTAACAAGAGCTAATTTAGGGGCTAATATTATTAACGATGATCTTGATGAAATATTCTACATAACAAGAGCATATCAAACAAGGCATGGTAATGGACCTATGTTAAATGAGGATATAAGACATAATATAATAAAGAATCCGAATGAAACTAATAAAAAGAATTATCAAGGAAAATTTAGAAGAACATTACTAGATGCAGATTTACTTACTTATGCTATTTGGAAAGATATGGGATTATGTTTTAAAAAAAATAAATATAGTTCAATAAGATTAGTTATTACATGTTTAGACCATATTGAAAATGAATATAGATTTACATATAAAGGAGAAATAGTTCACTGTTTAGATGAAAATGAATTTATAAATAAAATTTCTAATATACTATGTATTCCTAAAGAATATGTATATATATCTAAATCAGATGAATATAAAGATATTATAGCACCATAGTTTAGCTGATTAAAACATCCGACTGATAATCGGAAAAGCCAAGGTTTAAATCCTTGTGGTGCTACCAATTTTCAGCGGGGTAGAGTACTGGTAACTCTCTAGTCTCATAAGCTAGGATATATGGGTTCAAATCCCATCTCCGCTACCAATTAAAAGAAGAAAGGAAAAAACAAATGGCAAAATATAGTCAGATATCAGAAGCAATGAAAATTTTTATAAAACATGAAGATGATTTTTTAGAAGCTGACCATGATATTTTATATGGACCAAGACTTGACACTCATTTCACTAATGAAGAAAGAAAACAGCTTACAAATCTTGGATGGCATAAATCAGAAGAACATGATTGTTGGATTAAATTTTTATAGGAGTAAAATATGGAAGAAATCAAATATCAATGTGAATGGAAACCTAAAAAAGATATTACAACTTATGAATTAGCTCAATGTATTCCTTTTATTTTTTCAAAATTACATTCAATATATGAATGGGATAAACTTGATGAAAGTATCACAAGACATTTTTTAGTGACAAAATTCAATTATGGTAATATGATCAGGGAGACAGCAGATAAATTAGAACCATTATTATAGGGGTGTAGTTCAATTGGTAGAGCATTAGCCTTTGAAGCTAAAAGTTGATGGTTCGAATCCATCCATCCCTTCCATAAAGGTAAATTATGATCGAAATAGAAGAAGGTGATATATGTCCTGAATGCAACAACGGCATTATGGGATTCAAACCTGTAGAAAACTGTAGTTGCCATATTAATCCACCATGTAGTCAATGTGTAAATAATCCACTTGTTTGTTTAAGTTGTGGATGGAATTTTGAAGATGATATTACTTTTACTTTTATAGAAGAAAAAGAAATGAAAATAATATGAAAAATACAATTATAGTAAATTTATTTGGTGGGCCAGGAATTAGCAAAAGCACAACAGCAGCAGGTGTTTTTTCTTTATTGAAATTACATGGTATAGATTGTGAACTAGTAACAGAATTTGCTAAAGATTTAGTATGGGAAGAAAGAAATAAAACTATTAGAAACCAAATATATATATTTGGTAAACAAAATCATAAATTATATAGAGTAAATGAAATAGTAGATGTAGTAATTACAGATTCACCTTTACTACTTGGATTAATTTATAACAAAGAAGAAAATACAGAACTAAAAAATTTAATAAAGAAAACATTTGATTCATATAATAACAAGAATTTTTTGCTTAGAAGAATTAAAAAATATAATCCTAATGGTAGACTTCAAACAGAAGAACAAGCAAAAGAATTAGATTCTAAAATAAGAATCATGTTAGGTGCCAACACCAAATATACAACAATAGATGGAGATTTTACAGCAATTAATAGAATAGTTGGTGATATATTAAATTTATTTAGTATTATACAAAAATATTTTATTGAGAGTTTTTAATTATGACTGAAAAAGAGATGATACCATATGGTACAGCATTTGTAAATAATGGATTTAGAGTTGTTTTTAATCCCTATAAATTCAAAAAAGGTAAGAATAAAGATAAATTACAATGTTATTACAGAAAAGGTAAAATATTTAAAAAAATTATTTTACCTGAAGATAAAATAAAGGTTGACGGACATAAAAATTTTTAGTATGATATAATCTGATGATTGAGGTTGCTCCCAACAAAGAAATATTGAATAGATTGCTAAAAAACTTAATAGAAGTTGGAGCAATACAGAATTAATTTCTGATACTTCTATTAAGTTTAGCAACAAAAAGGAGACTAAATGCAAGAAAATTCTAAAAGTTTTGAATTGCCTAAAGGAAAATGGTTTGGTAGGCATTTATTAGGTATACATAAGAAAAATCCTCAAACTAAAACAGAATCTTATTCAAGAATGATGAAAAATAGAATTGCCAAAAGAAGGGCAGCAAATAAAGTAGCAAGGAAGTCAAGAAGGATTAATAGATTAATAGCAGCATAGAAAGGAAAATTTGTAATGAATAAACTTGTGATTATGATTGTTGCAATATTTATGTTACCTTTTTTTCTTCCTGAAGTTACATACCAAAAATGTTATGCTGATGAAATTAGTATAGCATTTTCCCCAATAAGTTATCATATCGAAAGACCTAAAAAATCAAATAATATAAATGAATACCCTCATGGTATTGGAGTATCTTATAATGGATGGTCTGTTATTACATTTGAAAATACTTCTTTTAATCAATCATGGTTTTTAGGCAAACAATTTAAATGGAAAAAATGGAATAATAATACTCTATTTTGGGGTGTTAATTTTTATTTAGGTGTTTTAAAAGGATATGATTTTGAAATAAATGTAGGTGGATGGACTCCAATATTAACACCTACTTTTGAAATTGGTAAAAATCATTATTCATTAGAAACAACATACATGCCTACTGAAAATGGTGGGGTGATAGCTGCAATGATAAAATATACATTTTAGGAGAATAAAATGGGCATTACTAAGTTAGATATAAATAGAGCATTCATAGAAGATGATGAAGTAAGAAAAGCAGGAATAAAAAGAAGTGAAATATATATTGATGAAAAATATAAAGAAGAAAATCATATTCCTTATTGGATTTGGGCATTAGCTTGGTTTGCTATTGGTATTATATTTTCTGCAAGCTTTTATAACTTTAACTGGATAAAATATATATCATGAAAACTTATTATAAAATAATGGATTATTCTAAAGATGGACCGAAAACTTTATTTCATGCAAATAACGGAAGTAAAATTATTCCTACAAAAGAATGGATTGAAGCTACAAAATATGAACTTGTAACTGATGGATCAAGTTCTACTCAATATATGAGTGGATGGCATGTTTTTGAAACAATAGAAGAAGCAAAAGAATATTTACACAAAGGATTTAAAAATATAGTTGACAAAATCATAGTTTCCTGTTATATAATGGGTGAAATAAGACCAAAATCACATAGTAGATCAAATGTTTGGTTGTCTCAAATGATATATTTAGATGAAATAGTGTATAAACATAAAACAATTTATTAAATACATCAAAAAAGAATATAATAAAAAAATGATTTTGAGATAATATTATGAAATTATACTGGAAAATGTATCAAGATAAAAACAGTATCAAATATACTTCAGTTATTTTAACAAAAAAAGAAATGGAAATGGAAGTAAATGGATTTTTTGAAAGATGTGAAGAAGACCTTGCTCCTGTATTTGAACCTATTATGATGGAAGAAAAAGAGTTTGAAAAATTACCAGAATTTAAGGGATTTTAGAAAAATTGAATTATAGGGAAGGATAAACCTATTATGAAAGAAAAGCCACCTGAATTTAATTTAGGGGATAACATTCATATCAAAAAAGATGATACACTTTTTGATAAATCCAATACTCCTGCTATTATTATGCATAATCCTAAATATCCTCATAATGTAGGAGCAGCAGTTAGGGCATGTTCATGTTTCAATTCAAATCTTATTGTATTTACAGGAGATAGAGTATCATTAACACCTGATAAGAACAAAAAAGGGTATAGACTTCCAAGAGAAGAAAGAATGAAGGGATATAAACATGTTCAATTAGTAAATGATAGTTATCCATTTAATAGGTTCTCTAAAGAAGTAATTCCTGTAGCAGTAGAAGTAAGACATAATGCTGAATTACTACCAAATTTTATTCATCCTGAAAATGCAGTTTATGTATTTGGTCCTGAAGATGGATCAATACCTCAAATATATTTAAAACATTGTCAAAGATTTTTGTATATCCCAAGTCCATTTTGTTTGAATTTGGCAGCAGCTATATATACTGTATTATATGATAGAATGGCAAAAATTATGCGAAATGAAACTATTTTTGATGATAAAGATAATAACTGGATAAAAAATATTTACGATATAAGAAAAAATGCTTGACAATATATTTTATTTAATGTATTATGTTTTTATAGAATCAAATAGGTTGAGTACAGCAAAAAAACAGTGATATTAGAATCGTACTCTATTATACTCCCTCAACCTGAAAATTAATAAAAGGAGAAATGTCATGAAAACACATGAAGGGGCAGAACAATATAAAAATGCAATTAGTAAAACTGTTGATTTTTTTTCAAAAGCGGGTTCTTTGTATACTGGTGGAAGGAGAGTTGCTTTTTATGGAAATAGAAATGAAGGTACTGCTTTGAGTTTGTTTCAACCTGCTTTTAAAGAAGATCCTATTACTTCTATGAAGCTGTTTATGTGGGTAAGAGATTGCAGGGGTGGTGCTGGAAACAGAAGTGGAGCAAAAGCTATAATTGAATGGCTTGCTAATAACCATACTGCTCTGATGCAAGCTAATATGCATTTTATCCCTGTTCATGGAAGGTGGGATGATCTTACAGCATTGTTTAAAACTCCTTTAAGAAATGAAGCAGGGCAATTTTGGGCATCTGCTATTCAAGAAGGTGATATTCTTGCTGCTAAATGGGCAAAAAAACATTATAAACCTATCAGACAAGCCTTGAATATGAGAGAATCTGAATTTAGGAAACTATTGTCAAATATCAGAAAAGATCATATTGTTGAACATATGATGTGTCAACAGCAATGGAATAAAATTGAATATAAAAAAGTTCCATCTGTTGCTATGGCAAGATACACAAGAGCATTTGATAGAAACGATAATATAAGGTTCCAAGCTTATAAAGAAGCATTATCTAATGGAACTACTACTGTTCATGCTGATGTTTTGTTTCCTCATGATTGTGTAAGAACTGCTTTGCATGGTGATGAAAGTATGGCTGAAGCACAATTTAATGCTCTACCTAATTATCTTGAAGGAACTAATGAAAATATAATGGTAATTTGCGATACTTCAGGTTCTATGATATCAAGAGTAGGTGGAAGTGTTCAGGCTATACATGTATCTCAAGGTATGGCTCTATATTGTTCAAGCAGAGTTCCTAAAGAAAGTCCTTTTTATAAAAGATTCATTGGTTTTGGATCAGAAGGTAAATTTGTTGATTGGAGAAAACATACCTTTAGAACTGCTATTAGAGATAGGAAAGTATTTGACCATGCTGTTGCTTCTACAAGAATTGATAGAGCATTAGATTTGATTCTTAAAATTGCTACTGAAAGGAACATTTCACAACAACTTATGCCTACATCTCTATTGATTGTATCTGATATGCAATTTAGTCAAGGTGCTTGTTGGGGCGGGGGATGGGATACAAATGGTATTAGAAAAAATGAATTGTTAACAGAAGTTGAAAAATGTATGTTGAAATGGGAAGATGCAGGATATAAAAGACCTAAAATAGTATATTGGAATACAATGGCATATGATGGATCACCAGATACAGTAAATAGTAATAATATTGGATTGGTATCAGGATTTTCTCCATCTATCTGTAAAGCAATATTTAGTGGGGAAGACTTTACTCCATATGCTATTATGATGAGAGCATTGGAAAAGTATGAAGTAATAGTTCCAAAAAGTGAATAATAGTTTGAAAGGTTGATTACAGCAAATAAAACCACTAGACATTTAATCTAAAAAAGGTGATATCAACCTGTAAATTGAATAAAGAAAGGAAAGAAAATGAAATATAAAATTTCAGAAGAAGTAGAAAAACAATTTAAAAAAGAAAATGCTTTATTTGAATCAATGTTTGCATTAATTTGTATTTTGTTTGTTATGATTTCAGGGTATTGTGGAATATATTATAATGCCTTTGAAATGTTTTTTAAGTAATAAAATAGAGGATGGGTGCAGCAAAAAAAACTTATGACATGAAACGTAAACGGAAAGATGGGTATGCTTAGTAAATTACTAAGTAACTCCATCCTGAAAAAAGCGAAAAGTATTGAAAAGCTTATTCCATCTTTCCATAACCATTTATCCAGAAAGGAAGGTTGACTACAGCAATCACTATCCCAAACTTTAGGTTGTAGGTTCGAATCCTGCTCTCCCTGCCTTTAGGGAGATGGCTCAACGGTAGAGCAAAAGTCAGATGTTTAACCTGATATTCTGTTTTTTTATAAAAAATAAACTAAAAATGTTAAAAGAAAAAGGAGAAAAATGTTATGTCTATTAAAAAAATTGTGAGTTTATCAGTAATTGTGTTGCTTTTAATCATTGGTCTTATTTGTGCTGGATCATTGGTTGAAACTGTAGAAAAAGGAACATATCAGATCAAACAAGCAGCAATTACAGGTACAATGTCAGCTAAAATGACTCCTGGTATTTGG
>Ga0272443_10000223_pt1 | contig 107724 bp, 93 predicted proteins | sample SSMAcet12_FD_193581 | JGI IMG/M metagenome (GOLD analysis project Ga0272443, IMG submission 193581) | Marine sediment archaeal communities from Little Sippewissett salt marsh, Falmouth, MA, United States - SSM-Acet-12 | ecosystem: Environmental > Aquatic > Marine > Wetlands > Sediment ... | reverse complement strand
ACCCCGGCCAGGATCCCCCCTTTCGCCTTTTCGAGAAAGCCGTCCACCAGGTTGGTCACCCAGTTCATGATCTCCTCCTGTCCCTGCATGCTGTTCGTAATGACCTCATGCATCCGGTCCTCGAAACCGAAATTCCTGGCAATGGCAAATGCAATGGCAAAGATGGGCACGATCGACAGCACCGTGAAATAGGTCAGGGCGGCCGCCCTCAGTGCCGCACGGTCCTCGAAGAAACCTTTGAAAGCAAGGATATAGATCCTGGACTGCCTGATCAGGAAAGTCCGCCGGCGCGACTTGGAAGTAAGATCGGGTGACCAGATCTCTTCCTTGAAGAAGGTCCTCAGCTTATTTAACATTCCCCGCGCTTTGATCACACAAATATAGCGGAAAAATTAACTTTGCATGAAAATCTCTGAAAATGGCCACCTTAAAGGACAGGTTCCTGCAATGGAAACAGAATCGTTCGGGCTGGAAAAAAGCCGGGGATGTGCTCTTCTGGCTGCTGCTGGTGCTGCTGATCCTTCCCGGGCCCAGGAAGGTGATCGCTACCGCGGTGAACCGGATCGTGCTGCTGGTGAGAACCCCTTCAATGCCCGGTTCATCCTCCGGGGTACCGCTGCAGGAAACGGACTACAGGTGGACGGTGAGGGATCTTCGCGGCGAGACCGTACCGATGGATGTTTTCAGGGGACAGGTAATATTTCTGAATTTCTGGGCCACCTGGTGTCCGCCGTGCGTGGCGGAACTGCCCGAGATCCAGAAGGCTTATGACAGGTTCGGAGAACAGGTGGCATTCATACTGGTCACCGGGGAGGATCCGGCAAGGGTAGAGGCCTTTTTTGAAAAGCACGGGTATGAACTTCCTGTCTATTTCCAGACCGGGCCCGTCCCCGATGTGTTTGCACACCGGGCCATCCCCACCACCTTCATCATTTCCCGGGACGAAAGGATCGTCCTCAGCAAAAAGGGGGCAATGAACTGGGATTCAGGGTCAACCTCCCGGATGTTCGAGAAACTGATCAGGTAGTCTGCAGCTGGCCAGAGCCGACTCTACACAAAAAAAAATTCACGGAAAAATTAGGATATACAGGAATTGTATCTTATATTTGACCATATAGTTAATCTAATTAGTTAATCTGATTGGTTAAACCTTATGGTCAGGAATCATGACAAAAAATGACAAGCAAACCGAACAGAAGATATTTGAAGCGGCCACAGAGGTATTCATCGAAAAAGGGATGGATGGTGCAAGAATGCAGGATATTGCCGATCATGCAGGAATCAACAAGGCACTTCTCCACTATTATTACCGGACAAAGGACCGCCTGTTCGATGCGGTTTTTGAAGCCTTGACCGGGCAGCTCTTCAGGAAATTTGCCCCGGTGTTTGATGAAACCCTTTCGCTGGAGGAAAAAATCAGGTTTTTTTTCAGGGAGCATATTACTTTCCTGCAAAAGAATCCGCGGATACCCACCTTCTTCATGAATGAAATGTACAGAAATCCGGCGAGGGTCAGGAAACTCATACATCGATTAGACATTAATAAATTCTGGATACAGCTGGAAGCCCAGCATAAAGAGGAATTTATCAAGTACAATATTACCAGGGAGATGATCCCGCAGCTGATGACCTCGATCGCGGCACTGAGTGTTTTTCCTTTTATGGCAAAACCGGTGATCACCAGCATCATGGAAAAGGTGGGATACGAGTTTGACCCTTATATAGAGGAACGGAAAGAATATGCGGCGGATTTTGTCATCAATATGCTGAAGCAGCGTGAAACAGATCATAGGCAGAAAAAAACAGCACAGAAAAATAGACCATTGCTATGAAAAAGAAAATTTTATTCCTGTGCATGATCATTGCTACCTGTGTGCCCGGAATCAATGCCCAGCAGGTACTGACACTGAAAGAATGCTATGAGATGGCCATGACCGCCACACCTATCTCCATGGAAAAAGAGACCTATTCACAGATATCGGAAGTGAAGGATAAGAACCTTTCAAAGGGCTGGCTCCCGACGCTTGATGCCGGCGGTAATTTTGTCTACAACTCTTCGGTGGTGGACCTGGCGGATGTGCTCGGTGATGTGCCGATTCCGGGGATCTCCGATCTGATAGACCCCCTGCCCCGCGAACAGTATAAAATTACGATGGATATCAGCCAGGTCATATATGACGGAGGTGCAACAAAGGGTGCCAGGGCTCTCCAAGAGGTCGACAGGAAAATCAATGAGAAGCATATTGAAACGGATCTGTATGCGCTTCGCGGACAGGTCAACGGCTATTACTTCAGTCTCATATTGCTCGAAAAGCAGAAGGCACTCCTGCAGAGTTACCTCGATTTGATCAAAAAGCGCATGGCTTCCATGAATTCGGCACATGCCAGCGGGATGATCCTCAAATCAGATCTGGATGTGCTTGCTTCTGAAAAAATAAAGCTGGAACAACAAATAAGCGAAAACGAGACCAGAAGAGCATCGCTGCTGAAGATCCTCTCAAATCTTACAGGTTCCGAGATTGATGCATCCACGGAATTTGTTCTTCCTTCGCCGGGGGAACAGCTTTGTGGAGAAATCATGCGTCCCGAGCTGCAGATGTTTGATCTCAGGAAAGAACAGCTTGAGGCAAACCTGCAGGTGATCCGGAGCAGGAGGATGCCCAGGGCCGGGGTATTTGCCACGCTTGGTTACGGAAATCCTCCGGGGAATAATTTCTTCAAGGATGAATTTGCACCTTATTACTTAATGGGAGCCAGTATCAGGTGGAACATCTTCGACTGGAACAGGGCAAGGAATGAAAAACAGGTGATCAGAATGCAGCAAAGCATCGTTGACAGCCGGAAAGACGAAATGACCGATGATCTGCAAAGGCTCCTTGAAGCAAAAAGTGCTGAAATATCGAACCTGAGGTCCCTTGTTGAATCAGATGCGGAGCTGATCGCAATCAGGAAAAGGATCACGGAAGCTGCCGCTTCGCAATACGAAAACGGTGCCATCACTGCCACTGAATACATGAATGAAATGACTGCCGAAAGAGAGGCGCTGATCAATCATGAAATCCATCAGATCCATCTTGTGATGGCACAGATCGAGTATTTGAACATCAGCGGAAATGAAATTGACTGAATCCAATCCATATCTATCCATTATGAAAACCAACCTGTTATTGCTCATCCCGGCAATCATCCTGACCGCCTGCAGGAACAATGCCGGCCAGGCCGATGCGTATGGGAACTTTGAAGCCACCGAAGTGTTCGTTTCCGCGGAGACGAACGGCCGGATCCTGAAATTCGACGTGAGAGAAGGAACAGTCGTCGAGCAGGGTGCAGAAATTGCCCTGATCGATACAACACTTTTCCATCTTCAGAAAGCTGAGATGAATGCAGGCATGAGGGGAGTCCGGACACGGATCAATTCGGTGAATGCACAGAATGAAATTCTCATGCAGCAGATTGAAAACCTCAATGTGAATATTGCCAGAATAGAGCGGATGCTGAAAGATGATGCTGCCACGGAGAAACAATACGATGATCTGACCGGGCAGGTGGCGGTCCTGCAAAAACAGGTGGAGGCCAATAACACACAGAGGGCATCAATTCTTGCAGAGCTGTCGGTATATGAATCAAAAAAAGCGACCCTGAATGAGCAGGTTGCACGAAGCAGAGTGAAAAGTCCGCTCAAAGGAACGGTTATTGAAAAATACGCTGAAGCGGGTGAAATGGCTGCAGCCGGAAAGCCGCTGGTCAAACTGGCGGACCTCTCTCTGATGAAACTGAAGGTATATGTCAGCGGGGCACAGCTGGGAAGTGTGAAGATCGGTGAACAATGCACGGTCAGGGTTGACGATGGCAAGAAAGGTTATCAATCATTTCCGGGGACCATCAGCTATATCTCCGGAAAGGCAGAGTTCACACCCAAATTCATACAGACAAAGGAAGAACGTGTAACGCTTGTATATGCTGTAACCATTCATGTGGACAATGACGGCACGCTGAAGTCGGGCATGCCTGGAGAAGCAATATTCTGAAAATGAAATGCAGAAAGTGATTGTATCATCGGGTATTTGTAAAAGATTCGGAACAGCTGAAGCATTAAAGGATATCTCATTTGAGGTAAATGAAAGTGAAATATTCGGATTCATAGGGCCAGACGGGGCAGGAAAGACGACACTGTTCAGGATCATTGCGACCTTGCTGCTGCCTGACGAAGGGGAGATGGAAGTGCTGGGGCTGGACTGTAAAAACGGGTATAGGGAGCTGCGTAAAAACATCGGCTATATGCCGGGACGCTTCAGCCTGTACCAGGATCTGTCAGTGGAGGAAAACCTTCATTTCTATGCGACTGTTTTTGGAACGACCGTGGAAGAAAACTACGATCTCATTTCCGATATATATGCACATATTGAACCATTTAAGAAGAGGCTTGCCGGCAAACTTTCGGGAGGAATGAAGCAGAAGCTGGCATTATCCTGTGCGCTTATTCATAAACCAAAATTGATCGTCCTGGATGAGCCGACAACAGGTGTTGATGCTGTCTCACGAACAGAGTTCTGGGAAATGCTGAGAAGATTGAAACCACATAATATAACCATCATCGTTTCAACTCCTTATATGGATGAAGCCATGAAATGTGACAGGGTGGCCCTCATCCAGAACGGCAGAATACTATCCATTGACCAGCCCCTCAAGATAAAGGAAGGCTTCAGCAGGAAGCTTTTCAGCGCAAAGGCTCCTGAAAAATACAAACTGATCAATGCGTTGAGAAATTATTCCAATACGATCACCGCCTATCCGTTCGGTGATTCGGTCCATGTTACTTTCATGAATGATGAATTTGATGAATCAATATATGAATATTTGGAAAGGCTGGGATTCAGTCATGTGGTGATCAGTGAATCAAAAGCGGGGATTGAGGACAGGTTCCTGGAGCTCATGGAGAGAGGCACAGAAACATAAAGGAGCAAAGGCAAGAAATTGAAAAATGACGGGAAAAACAGTCATATCGGTTCGTGATCTGGTAAAAAGGTTCGGAGGATTCACTGCAAATGACCATCTCAGCTTTGAGGTATACGAGGGGGAGATTTTTGGTTTTCTGGGTGCGAATGGCGCAGGTAAAACGACGGCAATCAGGATATTATCGGGTTTGTCAGAACCCACCTCGGGTGAAGTGATTGTTGCCGGGTACAATGCAAAGACGCAGCCTGAAAAGATCAAAAAACAGATCGGGTATATGTGTCAGAAATTCTCCCTGTATAATGATCTGACCGTGAAAGAGAACATCATGCTCTATGGGGGTATCTACGGGATGAGAAAAGCACTTATCAGGCAAAAAACGGAAATGCTTCTTGACAAGCTGAAATTTCTGGAATTCGGAAACAGGTTCATTTCTGATCTGCCGCTGGGTTTAAAACAGAAGCTGGCTTTCTCCGTAGCAGTTTTTCACGAACCCAGGATTGTTTTCCTTGACGAACCAACCGGCGGAGTGGATCCGATCACACGCCGGCAGTTCTGGGAAATGATCTATGAGACTGCTGAAAAAGGCATTACAGTATTTGTAACAACACACTATATGGATGAAGCAGAATATTGCGACCGCATCTCCATCATGAGTGATGGCAGGATCGTGGCGCTGGACAGGCCGGCTGAGCTGAAAAAACAATACAATGCAACGTCAGTGGAGGAGGTATTCGTGAAAATCGCAAGGCCCGGAAAGAATTAAGACCATGAAGAGATTCCTGGGATTTGTCAGAAAAGAGTTCCTGCATATTTTCAGGGATTTCCGGACACTGATCATCTTGTTCGGCCTGCCGGCGGTCATGATTGTCATCTTCGGATATGTAGTCAGCACGGATCTTAAAAATGCAGACATTGCCTTCCTTGATCTTTCAAAAGATGATATTACAATCGATCTGTCTGACAGGATCTGTTCATCAGGTTTTTTCAGCAGGACCGATCACCTGTCACGCTATGACGATATTGACAGAATCCTGAAAAAGGGAAAAGCAAAGGCTGTCGTCATCTTCGGCGAGCATTTCGGGCGTAATCTGATCAGCCGGGGAGAAGCGAATGTCAGCATCATTGCCGATGGATCTGAACCCAATACTGCAACACTTGTCGTAAATTATATCACAGCGATCATTTCTGATTTCAACAGGGAGTGCGCAGGGGAAATCATCACGGAGGCACCCGTGATCACAGCTGAGGTTCGGATGTTCTACAATCCGGCCCTTCAAAGCCAGTACATGTTTGTCCCCGGTGTAATTACCATGATCATGATCCTGATCTGCGCGCTGATGACATCTATTACGCTGACACGGGAAAAGGAATTCGGGACCATGGAAGTGCTGCTGGTTTCGCCATTGAAACCAGCCCAGATCATCCTTGGGAAAGTGACCCCCTATTTCTTCCTTTCCTTCATTAATGTGAATCTCATTATCTTTCTTTCGTGGCTTATTTTTAAACTGCCTGTAAAAGGAAGCTTCTTTCTACTGCTGGCCGAGAGCATGCTGTATATTCTTCTGAGTCTTTCACTGGGTATTCTCATTTCATCCATTTCGAAAACCATGCAGCAGGCAATTTTTGCATCGCTTCTGGGACTGATGCTGCCGACGGTATTGCTTTCGGGATTTATCTTTCCCATAGAGAATATGCCCGAGATCTACAACTGGATCAGTGCCATACTGCCTCCAAGATACTTCATTGTGATCATCAAGAATATTATGATCAAAGGCACGGGATTCGGCTTCGTATCGAAGGAGACCCTGATCCTCACCGGTATGACCTTTTTATGCCTGGCCGCTGCCATCAGAAGCTTTAAAATAAGATTGCAATGAGGGCCATACTTTTTCTCGTCAGAAAGGAATTCCTGCAGATCTTCCGGGACAAACTCATCGGAAAGGCGATTTTTGCAGTCCCCGTTGTTCAGATGCTTATCCTGGTACCTGCTGTAACATTTGAAATCAAATCTTCCGAAATATGTGTGATTGATATAGATAAGACCTCAGAATCACGCGGTTTGCTTGGTCAGCTTGAAGGATCGACCTTCTTTAAAATTCCGTATATGGCTTCCTCGGAAAAAGAAGCGAACGATTTGCTGCACGAGGACAAGTGTGACCTCATTCTGCAGATCCCTTCAGGATTCGGAAAAGATCTCGGGTTGGGAAGACCTGCCAGGGTCATGGTTTCTGTCAATGCAATCAATGCGATGACCGCACAATTGTCCTGGGCTTATCTCAATGGGGTTCTCCGTGACTATAACAGGAATATTGTCACCGACAAGGTGGGTCTCATTCCGGTGTCACAGATCCAAATAACGAACAGGTACTGGTATAACGAAACACTCAATTATAATTACTTCATGCTCCCGGGGATCCTTGGTATCCTGGTTGTGGCAATCGCATTCCTGCTGGCCGGCCTCAATCTGGTGAAGGAAAAAGAAATGGGGACAATCGAACAGATCAATGTAACCCCGGTTAGAAAATACCAGTTCATTCTCGCAAAAATGATCCCGTTCCTGATCATCGGTCTTGTTGATCTTGCCATCGGACTTGCCATCGGCAAGGTTACCTTCCACATTCCCTTTGAAGGCAGCCTTCTGCTGATGTTTCTCGGCGCTGCAATCTTCATGGTTGCGGCACTCGGGCTGGCATTGTTCATCTCATCTTTCTCGGGCACCCAGCAGCAGTTCATGTTTGTGGCATTCTTCTTTTTGATCATTTTTATACTGATGAGCGGTATTTTCACCCCCATTGAAAGCATGCCGGCATGGGCTCAGAAGATAGACCTGGCAAATCCGGTAGTATATCTGATGCGGATCAACAGGATGGTCATGTTAAAAGGATCTACATTCAGTGACCTGAGCAGGGAAATCTATTCCCTGGTGGGGATCGCAGTCGTATTCACTGTATTTGCAGTCATCAGGTACAGGAAAACTGCCTGAGGAAGCCCTGTTCGGATCAGTCTTTTATAAGAATAAATTAAGTCTTATCTTTCGCATTTTTAAAATCATTTTGAACAGAATCGGTACATTCATCTTAAGAGACATTTATCATGAGACATGTCCTCATATTCCTGTGGTTCCCGCTGCTGATTTCCGCATGTGCTCCCCGTTTTGAAAAGGAGATCACGCTGGAAGAGGTTGAAAACCACCTAACCGTGCTGGCATCCGATGATTTGAAAGGACGCTACCCGGGAACGGAGGAGGACGAAATACTGACCCGGTACATCGCCAGGGAACTGAAAAGGGCCGGACTGATCCTCCATGAGAAGGAAGGACTGCAGCGGTTTGACATTGTAACCGATCTGAGTGAGGGACCCGACAACAGCCTCTCTTTCAGCGGGATCATGCTGGATCCCGGTACAGATTTCCGTCCCTTTCCTTTCAGTGCCGATGGTTCGGCAACAGGTGAGGTCATCTTTGCGGGATACGGTTTCCGGATCAACGAAGACACCCTTCAATGGAACGATTACGCATCGGCGGATGTCACCGGGAAGGTGGTGATGCTCCTGCGCGGAGCCCCCGGGAGCCGGGATGCAACCTCGCCGTTCATGAATCACGGGGAGGACCGGGGAAAGGCATTGCTGGCATCTGACCTGGGTGCCGCAGGGGTCATCCTCGTCTCCGGACCCGAGGATGATCCTGAAGATGCGCTTGTGGAACTCAGCGGAAAACAACATCCGCTCCGGGTGCCGGTCATTCATATGCGCCGTTCCGCGGCCGACCGCTTCCTCATGGCCGCGGGGGCCGGTCCGGTGGCACAGCTGGAATCCGGGATCATTTCGGCCCGGCAGCCTGCCACATTTGCCACGGGAATGGAGATCCTTATGAAGACGGACCTGGAGCCGGTCACGATGAAGACCGCCAACGTGATTGCAGGTCTGAAAGGGGCTGATCCTGTGCTCCGCTCGGAGTATGTCCTGGTGGGAGCCCACCACGACCACCTGGGCATGGGCGGACCGGGTACGTCGTCCCGTCAACCGGATACCGTGGCGGTGCATTACGGGGCGGATGACAATGCTTCGGGGGTGACCGGGGTGCTGGAGATCTCCGAGTACCTTGTTGCGGAATCCCCTTCCCGGAGCTTGCTTTTTATCACATTCGGCGCGGAGGAGATGGGACTGGTGGGATCCAAATATTTCACCGAGCACTCCCCCGTCGATCTCTCAGCGGTCCAGGCCATGATCAACCTGGACATGGTGGGACGTCTGAATACGGAGCGGCAGCTCCAGATCGGCGGTGTCGGCACCTCTCCCGCATTCAGGCCCCTGATCGACTCGCTGAACCGGGATTACCAGTTCAGCCTGAAATACGCCAGCGAAGGGTACGGTCCCTCCGACCATGCTTCCTTCTATGCGATGGATGTGCCGGTCCTTTTCATCTCCACCGGTGCCCACACGGACTACCATACTCCAGCCGACAACCTCTCCGGGATCAACCTGGAGGGATCCGCCGAAATATACAGTTTCGTGGCAGCGCTGGCGGAAAGCCTGGCCAACCGGAAGGAGCGGATCTCTTTTACGGAGGCCGGTCCGAAGGTGAGGGTCGAGCGGCACGGCAGGGCAGGGAAAGTGACCCTGGGACTGATGCCGGATGTCACGTATGACGGTAACCGGGGACTGCCGGTCATGTTCGTGACAGAAGGCCGGCCGGCCGCCATCGGGGGGATCCTTAAGGGTGACACCATCACCGCCATCGAAGGGAAACGGGTCGGCAATGTGTATGACTACATGAGCCGGCTGGACCAGCTTGAAGAAGGCAGGGTGATCATTGTGACCGTCAAACGAGGGGAGGATCAGATGGATTTTTACATCCGGTTATAATACACGGGGAAATATGATAAAAAAGTTGATATTCTGGGTCCTGGCGGTGATCCTGTCTCTGGGGATCATGGTATACCAGCGGATGACCGGGCCCACCTACGAGAAGAACTATGAAATCGTGTGGGAAGGAAGCACTTATGGCTTCGAATTGCCGCGATCGCACGGAGGAGAAGAAGACTGTCCGGTTGCCCTGGAACTGCCCGAACAATTCCGGGGCCGGATCATCTTCCGGAGATTCCCCACCGGGGAGCCCTGGGATACCCTGCAGATGAAAAGGGACAGCACGCACCTGACAGCCAGTCTGCCGAATCAGCCTCCGGCAGGCAAGCTGGAATACCACCTGGAGCTGGAGGCCGGCGGAGAGATGGTCCCGCTGGGGGACACGGAAAATGTGGTGATCCGGTTCAAGGGGGATGTCCCGGCATGGGCACAGATCCCCCATATCCTGCTGATGGTGCTGACGGTCATCTGGTCCACGGCGGTGATCTTTTTTGCCCTGGCCCGCATGCCGGAATTCAGAAAACACCTGGGCATCACCATCCTGCTGCTGCTGCTGGGAGGATTTCTGTTTGGCCCTGTTGTCCAGTACTACGCTTTCGGGCAGTTCTGGACCGGATGGCCCCTGGGCGAGGACCTGACCGACAACAAGGTCCTGCTGGCCCTGGTCGTTTTCCTGGTGGCCTGGTTCCTCAGAAAGAAACCCTACGGACGGTGGCTGGCGGTGGTGGCCTCCATCGTCATGCTTGCCGTCTACCTGATCCCGCACAGCATGAACGGATCGGAACTGGATCCGGAAACCGGAGAGGTCGTGACGGGAACCCTCATGATGTTATTATTTATAAGGAATGCAAAAGTATCAATGTACCGTATGCGGCTACGTGTATGATCCGGTAGAAGGAGACCCGGATGGAGGCATCGCGCCCGGAACCGCCTTTGAGGACATCCCGGAGGACTGGTTCTGTCCCGTATGCGGGGTGGGCAAATCGGATTTCGAACCGGTCCTGTAAAAGGAACCCCGCAAACCGATCACCCGCCGGATCTCTCCGCCTCCGGTGCCTGTTCCAGCAGTGCCAGCAGGAATTTCCAGAATTTCTCCACCGTACCGATATGGATCCGCTCTTCGGGGGTATGTGCACCTTTGATGGTGGGTCCGAAGGAGATCATGTCCAGCCCCGGGTATTTTTCCAGGAAAAGACCGCATTCAAGACCGGCGTGTATGGCCCTGACCTCCGGGTCGCTCCGGAACAGCTCCCGGTAGACTTTTTCAGCCACATTCAGCACCTCTGACCGCCTGTCGGGCTTCCAGCCGGGATACCCTTCGGAGTGAACGGCGTCCGCCCCCAGCAGGCTGAAAAGAGCGGTCATCCGGTCCGCAATGTCCCTTTTGGAGGATTCCACACTGCTGCGCTGACTGGTGACAATCTCCATCAGGTCTTCTCCGGCATGCCGGATGGATGCCAGGTTGCTGGAGGTTTCCACCATTCCGGGAATGTCCTGGCTCATGGATACAACTCCGTGGGGACAGGCATATAGGGCACTGAACAGCCTTCTCTGCTGCTTCTTTCTCATGACGAATTCGGGAAGAACGGCTTCTTCCATGGTCATGTGGAAGTCCGGTTCCACGGCTTCCAGTTCCTTTTTCAGGATCTTTTCAAATGATTCGAAATAAACCCTGATCAGTTCAATATCGCCCGCCGGCAGGGTGATCACCGCCGCTGCCTCCCTCGGGATGGCATTCCTGGCTTTACCCCCTTCCAGCATGGCAAGCGCGATCTTGAAACGCCGGTCTGCATTCCACAGAAACCGGTTCATGATCTTCAGGGAATTGCCCAGCCCCAGGTGAATCTCATCCCCCGAGTGTCCCCCCCTCAGACCGCCCAGGTAAATTCGCAGGGCCGACCAGTTCCTCTTTGCCCGTTTTCGCTTCAGTTTCAGTTTTCCCACCGTATCAATTCCTCCCGCACACCCGATAAAGATCTCACCTTCATCCTCGGAATCCAGGTTCAGCAGGACGGACCCGCTGAGGAATCCCGGCTGGACACCCACCGCCCCGGTCATTCCGCTCTCCTCGTCCACCGTGAACAAACATTCGAGCGGTCCGTGCGGGATCTCAGAGGATGCCAGAATGGCCAGCGATGCGGCCACCCCGATCCCGTCATCCGCACCCAGCGTGGTTCCCCTGGCCTTGATCCATTCTCCTTCAATGAAGGCATTGATGGGATCCAGGTCAAAGTCATGATCCACACCGGCCTGCTTCTCCCCCACCATGTCCACGTGTGACTGCAGGATCACTCCTTTCTTTCCCTCCATCCCGGCGGTGGCGGGCTTTGAGATCAGCAGGTTCCCTACCCGGTCCTTCTTGCATGAAAGCCTGTGTTTACGGGCAAACTCCTCGATGTAGGCGATGATCTTTTCTTCTTTTTTTGATGGTCTCGGAATGGAGAGGATCTCATGAAACAGGGTCCATACCTCTTGCGGCTGGAGATCGGTAATTTTTTGCATGTACAGGTTGAATGTTTGGCTTTATCTTTTGCAAATAAAAGTATACATTTAGCAAAGATAATAATTCTCTTATCCCCCAAAAGACTGTTTATGAACATGCAGGAAAGGACCATCGTGATCCTGCCCGGAGACGGCATCGGAAGGATCGTGCTGGAGGAAACCCTCCGGGTGCTCGACAGGGCCGGATTTCAAGCCAGTTATGTGGAAGGCGATATCGGATGGGAATTCTGGGTGAAGGAGGGGAATCCCCTTCCCGACAGGACCATCGCACTGCTGGAAAAGCACAAGACCGGGCTTTTCGGTGCCATTACAAGCAAACCCAAGGAAGAGGCTTCGGCCGAGCTGGATCCTACTCTCCGGGAGAAGGGACTGGTCTACTCCAGTCCGATCGTGGGACTCAGGCAGCATTTCAACCTGGATATCTGCATCAGGCCCTGCAAAACCTACCGGGGCAATCCGCTCAATTTCATCCGGCGGGGATCGGGAGGAGAGATCGAGGAACCGGAAATCGACGTGGTCATTTTCAGGCAGAATACGGAAGGGCTTTACGGGGGAGTGGAATGGAGCAATCCTCCTGACCTGGTTTACCGTGCCCTGGCCAGTCACCCGAAATTCATGAAAAATTTCGGAAGCACCCCGGCGGAGGAACTTTCTGTCTCCACCCGGATCTTTACGAAGAAGGCCACCGAAAGGATCCTGCGGGCTGCCTTCGATCATGCGGTCAGATACGGGTACCGCAGTGTCACGGTCTGTGAAAAACCCAACGTGATCAGGGAGACCTCCGGGATGATGTACGCAATGGCCCGGCGGATCCAGGCCTCCGATTATCCCGGGATCGAACTCTGGAACACCAACATCGATGCCCAGATGATGTGGCTGACCAAGAATCCCGAAACCTACGGGGTGATCGTGGCCGGGAACATGTTCGGGGACATCGTTTCGGATGGCTTCGCGGGATTGATCGGGGGACTCGGATTTGCTTGCAGTGCCAACCTGGGAGAAGAGGTGGCACTCTTCGAGCCCACCCACGGATCGGCCCCCAAATATGCAGGATACCCTGAAAGCATCGTGAATCCCGTCGCCATGATCGAGTCCGCCTGCATGATGCTGGATCACCTGGGAGAGGAACAGACCGCCGACAGGATCCGGAAAGCCGTCGCCGGTGTGATCCTGGAGGGGAAAGTGCGCACCTATGACATGATGAAGCTTCCGGGAAGCAGCGAGGTGATCAGGAAAGGTGCCGCCTCCACCCGGCAGATGACGGATGCCATCATCGAACACCTGTAAACATCAATCATCATGGAACAAATCAAGCGGGAAGTGCTGGAACTCTGGCCGGAACTGGAATGGATCGAAGATCCGGAACTGAGGTCCTCGACGGCCAGGGCATGGGAACTGGCCCTTGAAAAAAGCGTGCTGACCCCGGCCGATCTGGAACGGATCCCCTTCACCCTGCTCTGCGGACCGGATTTGAAGGTGACTTTCATGACCCACAAGCGGGCGGTGGTCCACATTGCCAGGGAATGCGGGCTGAAATTCAATGCGTTCTTCAAAGATGAGCTGCCGGTGGATATGGATGTGCTCATTGCAGGGGCCATCCTGGCCGATGTGGGCAAGCTGCTGGAATATGAACTGGATGAAAAGGGGAATGCGGTGCAGGGCAGTTACGGACGCTACCTCCGGCACCCTTTCTCCGGGGTTTCCCTGGCAGAGGCCTGCGGCATCCCCCCGCAGGTGTGTCACATCATCGCTGCCCATGCCGGGGAAGGCAACCAGGTGAAGCGCACCACCGAAGCCACCATCGTGCACCATGCCGACTTCATGACCTTTCTGCCCTTCAAACCGGGCGGCAGCTAGAAAATAGCCACCATTCGTTCCCCTTCCGAATTCCCGTAGGCACGGAACATCCCGGAGGTGTTGGTCACCATGGCCGGCCGGCCCTGCGCGTCCAGGCAGACCACCCCTCCTTCGCCGCCGGCCTCCGCCAGCTTTTCAAGGACCACCTTTTTGGCCGCCGATTCCACATCCATTCCTTTGTATTCCATCAAAGCGGAAATATCATGGGCCACGGTCCAACGGATGAAGTACTCCCCCTGGCCGGTTGCGGAAACACCGCAGGTGCGGTTATTGGCATAGGTGCCGGCACCGATGATGGGTGAATCCCCCACCCTGCCGTAGCGCTTGTTGCTGATCCCCCCGGTGGATGTGCCCGCGCACAGGTTGCCCTGCCTGTCCAGGGCCACGCAGCCCACCGTACCGTGCTTTTCTCTTTCCTGCAGACTCCTGAGTGATTCGTAGCGGTGCCGGGTGTAAAAATAGGACGGGTCCACCAGTTCCAGTCCCACCTCTTCCGCAAAGACGGAGGCACCTTTTCCCACCAGCATTACATGGGGCGATTGCTCCATCACGGCCCGGGCCGCCAGGATGGGATTCCTGATGTCGGTCACCCCCGCCACCGCCCCCGCATTCAGGTCATGGCCGGTCATCACCGATGCATCCAGCTCATTTTTTCCCTCGCTGGTGAACACGGCACCCTTCCCCGCATTGAACAGGGGATGGTCCTCCAGGCAGATTATCACCCGAACCACGGCATCCAGGCTTGATCCGCCGCCTGCCAGCACATCGAGACCCAGCCGGAGTGCGCTGTCCAGCACCGTTGTATATTGCAGCTGCACTGCCTCGGGCATCCGGTCGGGATCCATCGCCCCGGCTCCCCCGTGGAGGACCAGTGCATAGTCGCAGCGGGAAGGGGCCCCGGAAGAATCATCCCTGTCGCGGGATGCAGGCTGGCAGGAAGCCAGGACAAAGTACATGGACAGAACAAGTAACGGAATGGAGCGTTTCATTTTTTTGGTTTAGGTCAAATTGCCGGATCAATCATCCCTGCAAAAGAGACAATCCCGCGTATAAAAGAGACAATCCCGAAATTTAAAAAAATTCCGGGATTGCCATGGGTTCTCCTTCATGCAATTATTCTATGTCGATGTTCCCGTATCTGGTGACCAGGCTGATGGTGGCCTTCGGATTGGGACCCACCGTGCCCGATATCTTTTCCGTGGCACCTTCCTTCATCCTGGTCAGGTTTCCCTCCTGGCGCACATTGACCTTCCCGTACCTGGCCTCCCCGTTAAATTTGAAAGGGGTCCCGTTTTCCACATCAATGAGGATGTTCCCGTAGGAGAGGGAGGCATCCACCTTTTCGAACCCTTTGGAAAGCTGCAGGATCTTTGCATTCGTGTAGCTTGACTGCAGCTCCAGGTTCCTGTGCAGGCGATCGAATTTCAGACCGGAATATTTCAGCTCGGCCAAAAAACTTCCCACCTCCCCGAACTGGTACTTATCATAGGCGCCTTCGGTGATGATTCCCCCGGCTTTCGCACCGTTCAGCTTGGAATACTTGCTTTCCACAAAAAGCATCTGCGAGACTGTGATCTCCATTTCGGAATAGGCCATTTCCAGCTCGAGCCATCCCGCCTCATCGATGGTCCCGTTGGAGTATGCGAATTCAATCTGGTTGTAAGGTTTTTCATTTCCCCTGAACATCCGGCCGGCCTTCAGATTGCTGTATTTCAGGTCCAGGAGGACCAGTCCCCCGCATTCCTGGATAAACACATCACCGTAGGAGTTATCCATATTCAGGTTCATGTAGGACGGGGCCTTCACAGTGACGTTGATCTTTCTTTCAATTCCCCTGTAAGATCCTTCGCCCCAGCCAGTGCTGACCAGGATGGTGTTCCCGGACCGGCTGATTTCCACCTCGGCCTCCCCGAGCACTTCCTCGGCCCTGTTCTGATTGGGAGCCTTTACCTCCACTTCGATGAATATATCCACCGCCTGGTTGTCCCAGGTGAGCAATTCCACATCGGAGTACCGGGTGTCCATCTCCAGGGTCATTCCCTTCCTGGCCTCATAGGATTCCGCAAATTCCTTCCTGGCTTCCTGAGCGGTCAGGATGGTGCCGGCCGCCGCAAGCAGAAGCGCGGAAAGGAACAGTCCCCTGTATTGCAGGTTACACATTGTCGTTTTCATGATGTTTGGATTTTTCATTTTTTAACTGTTGCAGCTGGTTGATGATCTGATCCATCACTTCCAGTTTCATCTGGTAATGCCGGATCAGGGCGTTGAGCACCCGCTCATCGTCCGGATTCGCCTGCAGATCGCTCATCAATTGCCGGTGATGTGCATCCAGATCTTCAAGCTCATCCAGGAGCAGGGTTTTTTCCTCTGGCTGCTCAAAGGGAAATTCCCGTATCTGTTCATATTTTGCATGGAGCCGGTCCGCATAGTACCGGTCCGCTTCCAGCACCACTTCGGGGATCTGCCGGTCAGCCACCTTGCTGCCGCTCCGGTCCCTGGTGATGATCACGAATGCGGAAGCCAGGATCACCGCTACCGATGCCGCCACCTGAAGCAAATGCCTGATACGGATGCTCCGGCCTTTCTCTGTGCCAAGTTTTTCCCCGAACCGCTCAAGATGGCCTGAAGGCGGTTGATCGGTATCGAACATCAGCCTGTGCTCCCTGATATATTTTTCAAGATCGGTCATCATGGATCTTTTTTCAGTATTTGCAGCAGTTTTTTCTTTGCCCTGTGGTACTGTGTCCTCGAAGTTGCATTGCTGATATTCAGAATGGCGGCAACTTCTTCATGGTCATATCCCTCGAAAAGGATCAGCGAAAGAACGACCCGGTAGCCCTCGGGAAGAGAAGCCATGGCCTTTTTAATGGCTTCCACCTCCATGCGGTACTCACTCCGGCCCGTTTCCTCCCCCGCAGGCTCCTCCGGTTCTGCCACCTCTTCCAGCGGGAGATGCTCCCGCCTGGATCTGAGAAAATCCAGTGCCTGATGGATCACGATTTTCTTCAACCAGGCACCGAAGCTCACCTCTCCCCGGTAACCGCCTATCCTTGTAAATGCCTTCAAGAACGCTTCCTGCATGACATCCTCCGCATCATCAGGATCCCGGACGATCCGCAGGGTTGTGTTGTACATGGCTGCATGGTAACGCCTGTATATCTCAAACTGCGACTTCCGCTCTCCCCGCCTGCAACCCTCGATCAACTCCCGGTTCCGGGGAATCATGCCGGATTCATTGTATTCTGCCAAAATGACGATTGGTTTTTTCGAATGTTGCATGAAAGTTAAAAAAAAGCATTTGATAATTGGACCGGAAAGCCGTAAATTGTCCTCCCGGACGCCTTATTATTAGAGAATTAAGTAAATGAAAAATAAACAATTAGTGCCCCTTCTGGGAATCCTATTCACCCTTTCACTCTCGTGTCAGAGATTGCCCGAGCCTGATTTTTCCTTTGTTCCAGAAGAGAATCCGGAGGCAGGGGACAGCATCGTTTTCATCAACAGTTCGGCAGACGCAGACTCCTATCAATGGGAGTTCGGTGACGGGGGCACCTCCAGCCAGGAGAGCCCGGTCTACATCTATGAACAGGCCGGGATCTACAATGTGAAACTCACCGCCTACAATAAAGCCGGGGAAGAGAGTGCCTCCCGGATACTGACCATCTTCGAGCCCACCGTCCTCGGTTTTTTCGTGTATGACAGCACCGGGGAAATTGCCCTGGAAAATGCGGATGTATGGGTGTATGACAACGAGGATGACTGGAACTGGTTCGGTGAGCCGCTGATGATCGGGACAACGGACCATACCGGGCTTGTGGTCTTTTTGAATGTGGACCCGCTGGTATACTACATCTGGGTTGTCAAAGAGGAAACCAGCGGGTTCTGGGCATCGGGGGGGTACACCTCGGAAGTGGTTCTGAATGAGAACAACTATTACAATGTCTTCTGCACCTGGCTGGACTACGAAAAGAAAGCATCCCCGGAAAAAGAGGAATTGCTCCGCAATCGTTTCAGTCCGGTGCCGGGGCTTTCCCCGGCAGTCAGATTCATCCGGCGGGCGGTGGGAGACTGACCTGGTGAACTGCATCCAGCACTGTTCCGTCCACCCATTTCACCACGGCAACCACCTTCTCCTCCAGGCGCGGGGGAGCGGGAACTCCGCAGATGCGGTCCGCCTCCTGCTTCAGCTCTGCAAGCGATTTGAAGGGAAGTGAACTGTTCCGCGTTGCTTCGATCAGATCTTCCCTCAGCGGATTGATGGCGATCCCCCGCTCGGTCACGATCACATCGATCAGTTCGCCGGGGCCGCAAAGGGTTGTCACCCGGTCCCTGAGCACCGGGATCCTGTCCCGGAAAAGCGGCACGGGCAGGATCACGGTTTTGGAAAAGAGGCAGTTCTGCCATCCCCCGATCCCGTGAAGCAGGTACCCGTCCGAATGGGTCACCACATTGGCATTGAATTCCAGGTCCACCTCGGTGGCTCCCAGGACCACCACATCCACCAGGCCGGCAAAATTGCCCTTCCCGTGATAGTTGTAGCTGGTAAACGGACTGGTCCAGATGTGGTTTGGATTCTGTGCCATGGACCGCACCCCGTCCAGATCGAAGGTTTGTCCGTCCAGCAGGTAGTCGATCAGGCCTTCCTCCAGCATGGAAACCAGGTAGCGGTTGCTGCCCCCCCGTGCGAAACGTGCACGGATCCCCTTCTCTCTCATGATCTTACGGAAATATTCCCCCACCGCCAGGGAAGTTCCCCCGGCGCCTGACTGGAAACTGAATCCGTCCCGGATGATCCCTGCCGCGTCGCAGAACCGGGCGGTGAGCTCTGCCAGGAGGAGCCTGTCGGGCGACCGGGTGATCCGGGTCGTTCCCGAAACGATCTGTGCCGGATCCCCGAGCCTGTCCACCTCCACCACACAATCCACGTCATTTCCCTGGATCTGCCAGGGAACGCAGGGAAAATCCACCGGGTGATCGGTGACCACGATCACCTTCTCCGCATACCTGGAGTCGGCCAGTGCAAATCCCAGTGAACCGCATGCAGAGCTGCCGTAGAGGCCGTTGGCGTTCCCGAAGGGATCCGCAGCCGGCGCACCGATCACCGCGATATCAATCCTGACCTCCCCGTCCTGCACGGCCTGGTACCTTCCGCCGTGGGACCTGAGCACGCCCGTTCCGCTCATTCCCCCTTCCGAAACAAATTTTCCCAGGGGACCGTTCATGCTTCCCTCGATGCGTTCGATGGTTCCGTCCTGCAGATAAGGGATCAGGTGCGCATGGCATGGAAAGGAGGCGGACGGGAACCATCTCAGTCCCCGCACCCCCATCTCATGTGCAATATCAAAGAGCTTGTTGACCAGCAGGTCCCCGTTCCTGAAATGGTGGTGGGTGGAAAGGGTCATGCCGTCACGCAGGCCGCATCTTTCAAGGGCCTCACGTAGGCTGCCCACCCGTTTGTCACCATGGGGAGGATGGTCCGCGCAACTGGAGATAGCGGGTCCGTATCGCCTGCCCCCGGGCCTGTATTTGCCCACGCCCATGTATGGGACCACCGGTTCTCCGTTGATCCGGTCCGGGATCCTTCGTCCTGCTTCGTTGGTCACAAATTTCATCGGTCGGTTGTTTCATGGGTTTGCAGAGGGGAGGGTCCCGGGTCACTTCTGAGCCCGAACCGGAAAGCCAGTTCCATGGTCTGCCACGCCCGCTTGACCACGGGAGGGTCGATCATCTTCGATCCGATGGCAATGACCCCCTCTCCCCTGGCCCCGGCTTCCCGAAAGGCACTGATGATCTCCTCCGCGCGAACGATCTCTTCTTCCCGGGGCCTGAATCCTTCCCGGATCACGGCCACCTGCCTGGGATGGATGCATCCCATTCCCTCAAAACCCAACCCCCTGGAATGGAGCACGTTCACCTTCAGGCCTTCCATGTCGTCCACGTCCGAAAAAACAGAATCAATGGGCTGGATCCCGGCCGCCTTGCAGGCATTGACCAGCCGGGTGCGGGCATACAGGGATTCCGTTCCTTCAGGGGTTCTTTTCACCCCCAGGTCCGCCGTGTAATCCTCCAGGCCGATGGCCATCGCCGCCACCCGGTCGGAAGAGGTGGCGATCCCGAAGGCCCGCTCCACTCCCAGGCAGCTTTCGATGATGGGCATGCAATAGATTACACGGTCCTGACCGGCCTCCTGCAGAATGGACCTGACCCGTTCATCCACCTGCCGTACCTGCTCCCCGGATTCGCATTTGGGAATCAGGATCACATGCACATGATGGGGCACAATATGTTCCAGGTCCTCCAGTCCCCCGGGCAGCTGGTTGATCCGCACCATCCGTTCGGCTCCGAAAAAATCCACCTGCCGGAGGGCATTCCGCACCAGCAGGGCGGCTTCGGTTTTCCTGTCTGGCGGCACCGAATCCTCCAGATCAAGGATGATCCCGTCGGGCTGATGGATCCCCGCATTCAGCATCATCCGGGGGGTGTTCCCGGGAAGGTAGAGCCGGGTGAACCTGAACCTGTCCCTCGTGGTTTCATAGCGGTTCTCCGGAATCATTTCCGGGATCCAGGGTTCCGCATCGATCCCCAGTTTTCTTACGGCGGCTTCCAGCCTTGCCGCGATCACAAAGGGAAGGGCGCCGGAATCTTCCATCCCGACCTCGGCATGGTGGATGCCCAGTCCGTTCAGCACCTCCTGTACCTGCTGCCTGATCTGCTCCCCGAACAACGAACCCACCCTGCTCTCCAGCCGGAGGACAATCCCGTCTTTCTGAAGGGGACGCAACCGCACCAGGCAGTCCGACCTGATCTGTTCACCGCTGTTTCCGGCTGTGGCTGTTTGATCCATGATGCAAATGATTCATTACAGAATGTTTAATAGAGAAAACTCAGCAGGATCCCCGCGGCCACGGCCGATCCGATCACTCCGGATACATTGGGCGCCATCGCGTGCATCAGCAGGTGATTTGACGGGTCCTCCTTCAGCCCCATGTTCTGAACCACCCTGGCACTGTCGGGTACCGCCGAAACCCCGGCTGCCCCGATCAGGGGATTCAGTTTGTTCTCATCCTTCAGAAACAGGTTCATGACTTTCGCAAAGACAATCCCTCCCGCGGTGGCCACCATAAAAGAGATGGCCCCCAGGGCAAAGATCATCAGCGAATCGGTGGTCAGAAACCGGTCCGCCTGGGTGGATGCTCCCACGGTCAGGCCCAGCAGGATGGTCACAATGTCGATCATGGAGGTCCTGGCGGTATCCGCCAGCCTTTTGGTCACACCTGATTCCTTCAGGAGGTTCCCGAAGAAAAGCATCCCCAGCAGGGGCAGTGAGTTGGGGGAGATGAAGGTGGTGACGATCAATCCGACCAGGGGAAAGATGATCTTTTCCGTTTTGGATACGGCCCGCGGGGGACTCATTTTGATCAGCCGCTCTTTCCTGGTGGTCAGCAGCCGCATGATGGGGGGCTGGATGACTGGGACCAGGGCCATGTATGAGTAGGCGGCGATGGCAATGGGACCGATCAGGTTCTTTACCCGGATGGGATCGCCGCCGGCAGTCTGGCCGATGATGTCGATCCCGTTCGCCAGCCGGGCAGAAATGAAGATGGCCGTGGGACCGTCCGCCCCCCCGATGATCCCGATCGCTCCGGCTTCCCTGGCATGGAACCCCAGGGCGAGCGCTCCAAGGAATGTGAGGAAGATCCCCACCTGCGCCGCCGCTCCAAGCAGCATGAGCCTGGGCTTGCTGATCAGGGAGGAGAAGTCGGTCATGGCACCGATGCCCAGGAATATCAGGGGCGGATAGACCCCTTTCAGCACTCCGAAATAAAGGTAGTACATCACACTTCCCTCCTGGTAGATGCCGATCTGCATGTTCAGATCCTCCGCCTGAAAGAAGGGAATATTGCCGAAGATGATGCCGGCACCGATGGGGATCAGGAGCAATGGTTCGTAGTCATAACGGACGGCGAGGAAGATAAAGAACAGTCCCACCGCAATCATGATCAGGTGTCCCGCCGTGGCATTCCGGAACCCCGTGTATTTGAAAAACTGGCGGATCCCCTTGCCTGCAAGATCAAGCGCACCGGGATCTTCATCGTCTGCTGACAGATGTGACTGCCCCACCACCTCTGTTCTGCCGGTTGTATCCGCCGGCCGGTCATCTGCCGCAGCGGATGGCAGGGGAAAAAAGATCCACCTTACGAGCACCACGATCAACAGGGCGCCGAAAATTGTGAGCAGCTTCCTCATCGGCTTCATTCCTAAACGATTTCCACCAGGATATCCCCCTGAAGCACCGCATCACCGGTCTGTACCCTGATCGATTCCACCACGCCCGACCTGTCGGACATGACCCTGTTTTCCATTTTCATGGCCTCCATGATCAGCAGCAGCTGACCCTTTTCCACGATATCCCCTTTTTTTACCTTGATCTCCTGGATGTTGCCTGGAAGCGGTGCCAGGATGTGATGGGAAGATCCGCTCTCCTTCTTCTCGATGGACGGACGGACAGGATCCTTTAACGGGGTTCTCATGAGGGTGGGCGTCTTGGTCTGCCTGGCGGGCCGCTGGATTTCCACCTCGTATGAGGTGCCGTTCACTTCGAGATGGGCCACATTGTCCTCCATCCCGTGGACATCCACCACATAATCGTTCCCGTGGATGGTAAATTTGAATTGTTTCATCCGAACTTCGATTACAACCGGTTAAACTGATTTCTCACCGCATATATTTTTGAGCTCCAGGGAGAATAGGTTTTCGACACTTTTTTAATGGTCAACACCCCGCTCTCTTCGTCATGCATCTCACCCAGGAGGAGATGGATCGCCATGGCAATGGCCGCGGTCTCCTCACCCGAGATCTGTCGCCCGGTATCGGAGGGAACCTTTCCCGATCTGATCTGCTTCTTCTTGATCCTCAGTGTAATAATTTTAGGGACCAGTTTGAAGAACCCGAAAAGAAGGACCAGGGCCAGGAAAACGATCAGGTATCCGACGACGGCGATGACCAGCGTCTCCAGGTTGATGTTGCTGCTGAGCAGTATGGCGGGCTGAAACATTACAGTGGGATGTTGGCGTGTTTTTTAGGCGGGTTGATCTCCTTTTTTGTGGCAAGGGTCTGCAATGCCCTGATGATCCTGAACCGGGTATTCCTGGGTTCGATCACATCATCGATGTAGCCATACCTTGCCGCCTCGTAAGGATTGGCGAACTTCTCCTTGTATTCCTTCTCCTTCTCTTCCAGGAACTTCATCATTTCCTCCCGCTCTTCTATGGATTTAAGTGTCTTGCCCTCAAGGATCTCGATGGCCCCTTTGGGGCCCATCACCGCGATCTCCGCCGACGGCCAGGCATAATTCATGTCCCCCCTCAGCTGTTTGGAACTCATCACGTCGTGTGCGCCGCCGTATGACTTTCTCAATGTAATGGCGATCTTGGGCACGGTGGCCTCTCCGTAGGCGAACATCAGTTTTGCGCCGTGCAGGATGATCCCGCCATGTTCCTGTGCGCTTCCGGGCAGAAAACCGGGCACATCCACCAGGGTGACAAGGGGAATGTTGAAACAGTCGCAGAACCGGACAAAACGGGCGGCCTTGCGGGACGCTTCAATGTCCAGGACCCCGGCCATGTGGCTGGGCTGGTTGGCCACGATCCCCACCGGGGTACCGTTGAACTTGGCAAATCCCACGATGATGTTCATGGCATACTGCCTGTGGATCTCCAGAAACTCGTGATGATCCACAATGGCATAAATGATATCCTTCACATCGTAGGGTTCATTGGGATCGTTCGGGATCACCTCGTTCAGCAGGTCTTCCATCCGGTCGATGGGATCGGTGCATTCGCCGACGGGCGGGTCCTCCAGGTTGTTCTGAGGCATGTAGCTGATCAGCTTTCTGATCATCAGCAATCCCTCTTCCTCGTTATCCGCCACCATGTGCGCCACGCCGGAACGGCTTGCATGCATCTGCGCCCCTCCCAGTGCCTCAATGGAGATGTTTTCGCCGGTCACCGTCTTTGTAACCCTCGGTCCGGTCACGAACATGTAGGAGGTCTTTTCGCTCATGATGATAAAATCGGTCAGCGCGGGTGAATAGACAGCTCCTCCCGCACAGGGCCCGAATATGGCCGAAATCTGCGGGATCACCCCGGATGCCAGGATGTTCCTTTCAAAGATCTCCGCGTAACCGGCAAGGCTCCTGACCCCTTCCTGGATGCGGGCACCTCCGCTGTCGTTGATCCCCACCAGGGGAGCCCCTACTCTCATGGCCTGGTCCATGATCTTGCAGATTTTCTGGGCGTGCGTTTCGGAGAGAGATCCCCCGAAGACCGTGAAATCCTGAGCATACACATAGATCACGCGGCCGTCAATGGTCCCGTGACCGGTGATCACCCCGTCCCCCAGGTACTGGTGCTCCTCCAGTCCGAATTCATGGGAACGGTGGGTGACGAACATGTCATACTCCTCGAAACTGCCCTCATCGAGCAGGATCTGAATGCGTTCCCGGGCAGTGTGCTTGCCTTTGGCATACTGGGTCTGCACCCTTTCATCCCCGCCTCCTTTCCTGGCTTTTTCGCGCAGGTCGATCAGCTGTTTGATCTTATCGTGATTGTTCATTTCTCTCCGGTGTTTTGTGTATCTCTGCCGCAGAACTCGGTCAGCACACCGAATGTGGATGCGGGGTGGAGGAATCCGATCTGCAGACCTTCCGCACCCTTCCGGGGCTCCCCGTCGATCAGCCTGGCACCCTTACGGGAGACCTGCTCCAGTGCTTCAGCCACGTCCTCCACGGCAAAGGCCATGTGATGCATCCCGGGTCCTTTCTTTTCAATGAACCTGCCCACCGGTCCCCCGGGATCGGTGGATTCCAGCAATTCGATCTTGGTATCCCCGACCCGGAAGAAGGCGGTTTTCACCTGCTGGTCCCGCACCTCCTCGACGGCATAACATTTCAGTCCCAGCACTTCCTCATAATACCTGGTCGCTTCCTCCAGGTTCCTCACCGCGATCCCGATATGCTCAATGTGTGTGATCTTCATCTTTTGAAGGATGTTTTTGCATGCATCGCACGCCGTTTCAGACAAGCCTTAAATTTACGCCCTAATGAATGATTTCAGCATGATAATTATCAAAAAATCCATGAAACCTGTTGTAGATTATTATTCGATGGCATCGTAGACCACCTGCTGGATCGCGGTCCGGACATTCATGTCGATGAGCTTCGTGTTGCCCTGGTCGGGATGGATCCTGTTGGACAGGAAGATAAACAGCAGGTCGTATGCCGGATCCATCCAGACCATCGTCCCTGTGAAACCCGAATGCCCGTAACTGATCGGTGAAGCGTCATTGCAGGCGGGACCCTCATCCGGTGTATCCGTCACCGGGCGGTCGAAGCCGAGTCCCCTCCGGTTGATCCGTTCATCATGGAAGCAACCGGTGTACCTGGCAATGGTGGCCGGCCGGATGTACCGTTTTCCCCCGTAGGTGCCTCCGTTGAGATACATCTGCATGACCTTCGCCAGGTCGTTCGCACTGGCGAACAGGCCGGCATGTCCCGAGATGCCTCCCAGCATCGCCGCACCCGGATCGTGTACATGCCCCCTGAGGAGCTGGCGCCTGAAGAACATGTCGTTCTCGGTGGGAACGATCGTTGCAGGGGGGAACCGGTTCAGGGGCAGAAAACCCACGGACCATGCCCCCAGGGAAGCGTAAAAGTTATACCAGACATACGGATACAGCAAAGTATCAGTAACACTTTCAATAACCTGCTGTAACATGTAGAATCCCAGATCACTGTATCTGTATTCGGGTGACAGCAGCTCAGATGTGTAAATCCAATGGTACAACGAATCCCGCACCTCCTTGCGCAGGTACAGATCTTCCGCCACCTGGACGGGGTATTCCGGAGAATAGGTTTTTGCATAGGTGCTGTCCACATACTTCACGTGACGGTTCGCATAGGTACCGTTCCCGATCCGCAGCGCATGGATATGGGACCACCTGCCGGAGATCAGGCTCTGGGAGGTGTCCAGCGGCTCCAGCGTGCGATGGTAAAAAGGGATCCAGGGTTGCAGTCCCGCCTGGTGCGTGAGAATGTCGCTGATCAGCAGATTGCCCTTATTGCTGGATCCGGGCAAAGTCAGGAAGGATCCCAGCAGTGAATCTTCGTGGAACTTTCCCTGGTCCCGTAAACGCATCAGCGCCGGCATGGTGGCCGCAATTTTGGTGACGGAAGCCAGGTCGTAGAGATCGGTCAGACGGACCGGATTCCTGCCCTGGTAGGTGTGATGGCCGTAAGCCTTCATCCAGACCACCTTCCCGTGCCTTGCCACGAGTACCTGGCAACCCGGCATCGCCCTGTCCCTGATCGCCCCGGCAATCAGCGCCTCCATCTTCCGCAGCGTATCTTCATTGAGCCCGACTTCAATGGGATCCGCATATCCCAGCCGGACCCCGTCCGTCCGGATCCCTTCTCCTGCCCGCGCAGCTGCACCGGCGGAGACGGGCAGCCTGCCCCGGAAGGAGACCCCGCCGAAAATGGCCTGTGCAGCCAGCTTCTGGTTCAGGGGGTCATCACCGAAAGAAAAGATCAGCGCATCCGGGTTTTCATGCCCTTCAAACCGGGCAAGGGCATAGGGAGAACCGGCCAGGTGAAGGATCAGGGTTGAGGAAGGCCCGATCTTTTCGATGAACTGCAGGACCTCATCCCCGATCCCGTACTGTCGGCCCGCATAAGGATTCGTGCCCCCGATATTGACAATGACCGTGTTGTATGCCTCCAGTTCCGTCAGCAATTTTGAAAAAGCAGCGTGATCCGATGAGGGAGTCAGGTGAAAATGCTTTCCCGGTAAATACAGCTCCGATGCCGATGTAAATGCCTGGTTTTCAAATTCAGATATATTCACAATGGCGAGCCTGGCCTGGTGGATCTCCCGGAGGGGAAGGATGGAGTCCTTGTTCCGGACCAGGACCAGCGAATGTTCCAGGAGCTTCCTGCTGTGCTGGCGGAATCGTTTGTTGTTCAGCGCTTCCAAAAGGGAATCGGTCCTGACAGGTTGAACCCGGTGGAGTCCCGACCAGTACTTGGCCATCAGGATCTTCCTGCAGCTTGCATCAATCGCTTCCTGGCTGATCTCCCCGCTTCTGACCGCCCGCCTGATCGCATTGATGCTCTTTCCCACATCCAGCGGCATCAGCAGAATATCGTTCCCGGCCTTCACCGCCTCCACCTCCCTGTCGCCCGGACCGGAGAAAGCGTCCAGTCCCCTCATGTTCAACGCATCGGTGATGACCAGACCCCGGAAGTCCATCTCTTCCTTCAGAAGCCGGGTCACCACGGGCCGGGAAAGGGTTGCGGGCCTGCCGGCCACATCATCCAGCGCAGGCGCATGGAGGTGCGCCGTCATGATCCCTGACAGTCCTTTCCGGACCGCCTCCCTGAACGGAAAGAGTTCGATGGAATCCAGTCTCTCCGCGGAATGGGGTACCACCGGAAGGGCATAATGGGAATCGGTGCCCGTGTCGCCGTGACCCGGGAAATGCTTGGCCGCGGTCAGCACCCCGTTGTCCTGCATCCCCCTCATCAGGGCCACCACTTTGCCGGACACATTTTCCCGTTCCTCTCCGAAGGATCGTTCACCGATGACCTGGTTTTCCGGATTGTTATTGATATCGGCCACCGGTGCGAAATTGAGATGCACACCCAGCCTTTTCATCTGGGTCGCCATGTCCCGTCCCAGCTGGTAGATCATCTGGTCGTCGGCAACCGCTCCCAGGCACATGTGCTTCGGATAGCTGATCACCTGTTCGAGCCTCATGCCGAGTCCGTTTTCTGCGTCCATGGCAATTAAAAGCGGCACCTGCGCCGCCTCCTGGAGGCGGTTGGTGAAGCTGGCCTGGGAAATGGGGTCCCCCAGGGAAAAGAGGATCCCTCCCACCCCGTAGCGGCGGACAAGACGCACCATGGCCTGCCGGTGATCTTCGCCCATGCCTGAAAATGCCTGGACCATGATCATCTGGGCAATGCGCTCCTCCAAGGATAGTTCATTCATCACCGAATCGACCCATGCGGTTTCCACACCCAGGAATTCAGGCGCTTCCGGGAAAGCCGGGCGGAATCCTTCCAGGATTTCCCGGTCGGCGGGACGAAGATTGCTGAAAACCAGGAATAAAATGGCAAGCACCGTGATCTGTAACAGGTTGTTCCTCATCTTTGTTACTGCATGTTCTGCCCTGCGTCAGGCACCCAATACAAAGTTAACCCGATGGGATCGCGGGAAAAATCAAATTATCAACATCCGGCGCAGGCGGATTTTTTTCTATTTTGGTCCGATCATTCCAGTTTCGTTCCGACCCATTCCATGGGGAGGCTATTGAAGCAACCTGGCATCTTTTTGCGTCAGCAAAATTAGCACGTTGCAAGATAGCCTCCCCATGGCTGGCGGGGACAGGATCGCTGTCAACAGTTGGGCGGGAGATCATAAAACAACACAGAATATGGACTGCAAAAAGGAGAGAAATCTTTCAGCATGCAACTGCAGCTATCCCTGCAGCAGAAAAGGGATCTGCTGTGACTGCATTGCCTATCACAGGCGGATGGGTGAATTGCCGGCCTGCTATTTTCCGGATGACATGGAGGCAGGCTATGACCGGTCCGTGGAGAATTTCATCCGGATCTACAGGGAACGCGGCATCTGCTGGAACTGAATCCCGCGAGGAGAGTCAATTCTACAATCCCAGCTTATCGGCGATGCTGCGGGGCACCGCATCCCTGTGCACCACGATGAATATCGTTTTGGCCCTCACATAGGCATCCGACGCATACATGTAGCCTTTGTAGATATGGTTGCCGGTCCCCCAGGAATTTTTCACCTGGTAGAACCGGTTGCCCAGCTGGTCCCTGGCCAGTCCGGTGATGTGCATCAGGTGGTCGTCGGTGGTCCTGTAGTTGTCGAACCCCTGCTGACGCAACTCCTGGGTGATGACTTTTTCCTTTTTCGGGGAGGAAAAATCATAGAACAGCGCCTCCCGCTCCGATTCGGAAAGCTCGTCCCACCTGGCCCTTTCCAGTCCGCTCAGGTCTTCGATTTCCTCCGACGGGATCAGGGCGATCCCCCTCTTCCAGTCAAATCCCTTCTCCCCCACATCCGCGTCCCAGCAGACCGAGTAGCCATTCTTCAGGGCATGCTCCATGACCGACATCATCTCAGCCAGGGGCACATTCCTGATGGATCCCCAGCTCCAGTTATCCGGGATCTCGATGATGAAATCCTCATAGAAGGGGTGGTGCGTGAAAGATCCGATCATCACATATTCGGCGGGATCAAGGCCCAGCGCATCCGAAAAGGAACGGGGTGTGTAGGTGACCCCCTCGTGGACAAACCTGTCCGGCACCTCTCCCAGGTAAGCATCCAGGATCCCTTCGAATCCTTCCTTCCAGACCGGGGTGAGCTGCCTGTTGGGATTTTTGACCACCTGGTCGATGTATCCGCTCAGCACCGCATTCAGCTCCCCGTGAACCGGCAATGAATCGCCGGTGCGCAATCCGTCATAAGCCGACTCGGGAACCAGTCCGTCTCTTTTCCAGATATCGAACACATCATGTGTGAGTCCGCCGCCCGCAAAATTGATTGTTCCGTGCATCCGCACATATTTGACCGCTTTGGCCAGGTAAGCCTGGCGGACGAAGAACATTTCAGACAGGTCATGGATCCCTTTTCCGGTCCGCAGCAATTCCGATTCAATAAAACTCACCGAGGCAAAGCTCCAACAGGTACCCGACCGGTGCTGGTCCTTGACGGGGGTGGCCGGGATGCTTTGTTCAATGGTAAAGGAATAACCCTCTTTCTGTTCCTCATTCTTTTCCTGTGCAAATAGTGCGCTGCCGAGGAAGGCTCCCAGGAGTGCGATCCATGCCCCGGTTCGTTTCCAGTGTTTCATGTCAGTTTTTGGTTTGCAGTGGTTGTGAAAATAGGAAATTTCCGCGGAAATGATGCGTGAGCCGCCAAAAAAGCTGATCCGGTCAGAGGGAGACCCTGTTCAGGAATTCGTGGATATGTTCGGCGTAGGTGCGGGAGACCGGGATCCGGATCTCCTGCGGAACATCCATGTATATAAAGAGGCTGGTTCCGATGAGCCTGACCTGCTTAATGTTATCGAAATTGACCATGTAGGAGCGGTGACAGCGCTGGATGAGGGTTCCTTCAAGCTCTTTTTCCAGTCTCTTCATCGTATTTCTAAGCATGACCTTCCGGATTTTCTGCTTCTCCTGCACATGGATGGTCACATAATTATCGGTCGACTCAATATAAAGAATGTCGGCCGAACGGATGGAGAAGCGCAGCTTCTCAGTTTCGTCCCGGAAGGTGATCATCCGCTTTTCCCTGAATTCCTCCGAGGTATCCTGTCTCAGTTTTTCCAGGGTATCCCTTTTATCCTTCAGCGAAAGCCACAGCCATGAGATGGAATAGGGGATCGCCAGCACCAGCAGGGTGATAAAAAGCAGGCCGGTAAACCGTTCCAGCGGTTCCGCCTCCGATTTCAGCAGGCAGAGATCCCCCGCCAGGTATGCCCCTGCCAGCAGCACGATCTCGGCCATGTTCCAGATTCCGAAAAGCAGGTATGTCATCCGGATCCTCCTGCAGACCACGATGAAGATGAGTTTGCTGAGGACAATGATCAGCATGCCGGACAGGATGAAGGCGCTTGAGTAGAAAAAGAATTCGATCCTGCCCACTTCGAACCAGGAGGAGGCATTGAAAGGGGAATACAGGTTGATGAAGACAAGGGCGAAGACGGACACGAACATCACCTGGGTGATGATGGTGGACCTGTCTTTGAGGTACTCGGGTATTTCTTTCAGGAGGCTCTTCATTGCGAAAAGGACCTTGTTATATTCCTGCAGGGCTCCCGACCCTGACGATCCTCAGTTCCGTCCTCCGGTTCAGGGCCCTCCCTTCCGGGGTGGTGTTCTCTGCCACAGGTTGCGTCTCACCGTATCCCTTCCAGGAAAGCCTGTCCCCGTCAATACCCAGTCCGGTCAGGGTCCTGACCACCACCTCCGCCCTTCGTTCGGAAAGTTCCAGGTTGTGAGCGGACGATCCGGTATCATCGGTGTGTCCGCTGATCTCCACACCGATCCCGGGGTGACGCGCCAGGAATTCGTATACCTTTTTCAGTTCTGCGACCGACCTTGGTTCCAGGGCATGGGAATCCACGTCGAAAAAGATGTTGTTCAGGACCACCCTGCTCCCCACGCCGATGCGGTCCATGGGAATGTCTTTCCGGAAAGGATCCGTCACCCCGTGGGCCCCCTCGAAGGAGAAGTGTTCCGAATAGAAGAGATAACCCCCGGCCGACACATTCAGGGCGTATTCACTGTCCGTGGGCAGCGCGATCAGGTAACTGCCCCGGTCCTCGGCGGAGGAAAGCTCCATGACCAACTCTCCGTCCTCCAGATCGATGAGCTGCATGAGGGCCTTCAATCCCTTCATGTTCTTTGAATCGTACACCCTTCCGGTCATGTACGAAACCTCCACCGGCCTGATCTCCGCCGGCAGCTCAAATGTGTAAATGTCGGTATCCGTTCCGGAATGCCTGTCAGATGAAAAATAGGCGCGGTCTCCCCTGGCATTGATCACCAGTCCCACCTCATCGTAACGGGTATTGATGGGGTACCCCAGGTTCACCGGCCGGGACCGGCTCCCGTCCCCACTGAGCCTGGAGAGGAAAAGGTCGCCCTGACCCATTCCCGGCCAGCCGTCCGACGAAAAGCAGAGGGTCTGTCCGTCGGGATGGATGAAGGGCGATTGCTCCATTCCGGGGGTATTGACCGAATCGCCCAGGTTGACCGGCACACCCCATTTCCCGTCGCTTTGAACGGACATCCAGATGTCGTAGGATCCTTTTCCGCCCGGACGGTCGGACGAGAAATAGAGCACCCTGCCGTCGGCCGAAACGGAGGGGTGTTTTTCGCTGTACCTGGTGTTCACGGGCAACCCGAGATTCCGGGGGGAACTCCACCGCTCCCCCGCCAGCTCCGAATGATACAGATCGCACCTTCCCAGTCCGCTGCGCCGGTTACAGGCCGTGAAATACATGCTCTTTCCATCGGCCGTGATGCTCTGAGCGCCTTCGTTGTCAGCAGTGTTCAGCGGGGGACCCGCACTTTTTCTGCGGCTCCAGGAATCGCCCGTGCGTGTGGAAATGTAGAAATCCTCCTGGAGGCGGGTCCCCATGCGTTCATCCCCTGCCGGGACGGGCACCATCACCGTGAAGATGAGCATTTTTTCGTCCACCGAGAGTGAGGGCCAGTACTCGTTCAGGTCCGAGTTTACCGAATCGCCCAGATTTTCCGGCCGGAAGGGGACCGGGTTCCGGATGGCTTCCCGGGCGAAGAGGTTTTTCTCCCGGAGGAGCAAAGCCTCATCCCGGTTTCTGACCTGTTCCGGGGGAAATGCCAGGAAGGTGTCCAGCAACCGGAGTGAACGCTCGTACTCCCCGTTCATGAAGGTGAGACCGGCCAGCAGCCGGTAACCGTCCGGGTTACCCTCCGGATCTGCCCTGAGGGCCCGGGAATAGTATGTGATGGCCTCCGGGTACTGTCTCCTGTCATAGTAAATCTGCGCAAGCATCCGGCAGGCTTCGATGAAGTTTCCGTCTGCCCTGAGTGCTTTCAGCAGCAGCTCCTCCGCGGCGGCATCATCCCGCGCTTCAAAACGTTCCCTCGCCTCTTCAAACAGTCTTTCGGCCCTCCGGGAAACGGACCCCTGTTGTTGCGCGATGCCGCAACCGCTGAAGAGGACCAGCAAGAATATGATGAAGGAGTGTTTCATCAACTTGATCGATATGGTTCCTGATCTGACATTCCGGGTTTTTCTATGGGATCCGCATGTACTTGTGCAGCTGCAGGGAAATGCTCCAGCGGGGATGATCCTTCACCCGTGCAATGATCCCTGGCATCATCTCCTCCCTTCTGCTCCATTCCGGCTGAAGGAACAGCCTGCAGCGTCCGTGCACCTTCTCAGCCTGTGCATCGGCCCACCGGAAATCATCCTCCTCAAAGATGATCACCTTCAGTTCATCCGCACGGGCATAAAAATCCTGCTGAGGAGGTGCATTCTTCTTGGGTGAGAGACAGATCCAGTCCCACATCCCCGTGAGCGGATAGGCGCCGCTGGTCTCCAGGAAGGTCTCCATCCCTTTCTCTTTCAGCAGTCCGGTCAGGTACTCCAGGTCGGCCATCAGGGGCTCACCTCCCGTTACCACCACCGCCCGGGCAGGATATGAAACCGCACGTGCTACGATCTGTTCCACCGGGACCACCGGATGAACCGACGGGTCCCAGGAAAGTTTCGTATCACACCAGCTGCAGCCGATGTCGCATCCTCCCACGCGGATAAAATATGCCGCCTTTCCGGTATGAAAGCCTTCTCCTTGAATGGAGTAGAACTCTTCAACCACCGGGAGCTTCCTTCCCCCTTCAAAATCTGCCGAATGATCCCGCATGTTATTTCTTACGGACCCAGAGCCGGGAGATGAGATAATACAGGAGCCTCAGAATGACGACTGCCCCGTAAAGGATCAGCGCGATTAAAAGGACCAGGTGGAGCTGGGTGATAAGCTCCCTGGCAGGCGCAGCATACTTGATGATGCCGATGATGTTCATGGCGTAGGCCAGGGCAAAACAGAGCAGGAAGATGATCAGTTCCCGTTTTTTCATGGCTGCCGTAATGATCGTATCTTTCATCACATTCTGGTTTTAAAGAGAAAGTCCCCCGGGCCAGGAAACGATGCGGTTGGACCACATGGATTCATATCCCATCAGGGTGGCGATCCCCGAACTGTATCCCTGTTCCGTGAGCCAGGGATCCACCCTGTTGTTTCTTACATCCGAGACAAACGATGCCATCTGGATATCGGTCCCGTCCGACTTGATGATCCTGTCCAGCAGATAGGTTCCTTTGTCCTCCGACGGATCTTCGGGCACCCAGGTGGGTCCGCCCACGGGGACCACATCAAATACCCGTTTCTCAATGCTGTTCAGTAGCTGGATGATCCCGGGAGCAGGTTCCGGAAACTCTTTGAAGAGATACCCCGTTTCCAGTTCGATGGTGCCGAGCGGACCCTGCACCTCGATCTGCATGCCGTACTTCTTGTTGCTGATCAGCGAGTCATACACCAGGTGCGTCCCTGAAGGATAATGGTAGACCACATTCACGTTGTCATACACTTCCCTCCCGTCCTTCCAGTGGTTGATGCTCCCCGACCCCCATGCATAATCCGGATTTTCCTTCAGGATCCAGTTGGCCACCTGGAGGTGGTGACTGGCCAGCTCGGTCATCAGTCCGCAGGAGAACTCACGGTACAGCCTCCAGTTGATCTTCCTTTCCAGTCCGGGCGAGGGGACCGGTCTTCGCCAGTCGTTGTTCCGGTGCCAGTAAGCCCTGATCTGGGTGACGTCTCCGATGGATCCCTTTTCTATCTCCTTGACCCCTTTCAGGGTCCTGGCGCTGAACAGGCGCTGGTGACCGATGTAGAGGATCCTGTTGTTCCGCCGGTGGGCCTGGAGCATCAGATCGCATTCCTCATAGGTTTTCGCCATGGCCTTTTCACAAAAAACGTGCAGTCCCGCATCCAGTGCATCGATGCTCATCCGGGCGTGCCTGTCAAGGGGTGTGGCGATCACCACCCCGTCGATCTGTTCCTGGTCCAGCATCCTTCGGTAGTCCCTGTATCCCCTGGCTTCCATGCCGATCATCTGCTGAGCCCTTTCAAAGTTTGGTTCATAATCGTCACAGAAACATGAAATCTCCACCCCGGGCACCTCCTGGAGATGGGTGAGCAGCAACGATCCGCGCGATCCCACACCGATGATCCCCAGTTTAACCGTCCGCAGGTCTTCCTGGGCATACAGGCTGCTCAGCCAGGGCATCCTTGCCGAGAAGATTCCAGCCGCCGCCAGGGCAGAAAAAGCTTTTATAAAATCTCTCCTGTCTGTTTCCATCTAGTCTTTTTTGATATATGATCGTGTTTTGATATATGATCCTGGTCGATTTCTACATGAAAAAACACCCGACCTTCAGGTCGGGAAATTGACCGGCAATTTCCATGGCGCGCTGGTTGCCTGCACTGAATAAAGCTGTTGAGAATACTTCAGCCCTCACAGGATCGCTGGCTGTTACGCTTACCATTCCCTTCCCTCTCCTGGTGTGAAGTGTTTCCGGATTCACAATATGGCCCGAATTTCCGAATTTTTTTTGGTTGTTCAAAGAATTTCCGCTGGTGGAAAGGGTTTCATTCTTCAGATCGAACAGAAGGGGCCCGGTGGATCCAGGGAGGGGGACCGAGACTTTCCAGCAATCTCCGTAGGGATGGGTACCGAGTCCGCACACCAGGCTCCCCCCGAAGCTGACCAGGGCTTTTTCAACACCCCGGCCGGTGATGATCTTCAGGATGTGTCTCATGGCATATCCCTTGCCGTAGCCCCCGAGATCGATCTGCATACCATCCTTCAGGAACCTGATCCGGTCCCCCTCCAGGACCAGGTGCCCCATGCCCGCCGAACCGGCGATCCGTTCCGGAAGGATTCCGGCCTCCGTCCCGTGCTCCAGGTAATGATCCAGCACTGCCTTCAGGGTTACATCGAAGAATCCCCGGGTCTCCCGGTGATAGGCCACCAGCTCCTTAAAAATGAGGTGCATTTCAGGGTCAAGCCGGACCGGATGCCTGAAGGCGGTACGGTTAATCACGGAGATGTCCGAATCAGGCCTGTACACCGAAAGCCGCTGCTCGATGCGGTCCAGCTCCGATGTGATCTCTTTCACCAGCAGGTCGGCCGGGGCATCCCCGGTTCCAGGCAGCACCAGGTCCATGGTGGTCCCCATGGACCGGATCTGTCGGTAGGCTGTTTTCAATTCCGGATTTTCCGGTTGTCTCATTATTAAAGCTTTTCTTGTTCAGCGGCCGGCCGGGGGCGGATCGAAAATTCCGGGTCTGCCCAGTCCGGCTTTTTGAAGCCTGTACTGCATGGACACCCTCAGCACACCGAGCCCGTAAGCAATGCTGTTTTTGAGATCGATGGAGGAAGCTTCCTCAAAATAACGGGTGGGACAGGTGATCTCCGCGATCTCATAGCCCCGGAAGAAGATCTGGGCCAGCATCTGGTTATCGAACACAAAATTGTCCGAATTCGCTGCGAGATTGATGGATTCGAGCACTTCACGCGAAAATGCACGGTATCCGCTGTGGTATTCCGAGAGTTTCTGGCCCATCAGCAGATTCTGGATGAACGTGAGGATCCGGTTTGCCAGATACTTATACAGGGGCATCCCGCCCCTGAGTGCTCCTTTCCCCAGGATCCGCGAGCCGAGCACCACCTGGTACACCCCGCCTGCAATGAGATGGCACATGGATGGAATGAGCCTGGGGGTATACTGGTAATCGGGATGAAGCATGACCACTATGTCCGAATCAAGCTCCAGCGCCTTCCGGTAACAGCTTTTCTGGTTGCCTCCGTATCCCTGGTTCTCCCCGTGCCTGACAATGTGCCTGATCCCCAGCCTCTCAGCCACGCGGACTGTGTCATCACTGCTCAGGTCATCCACCAGGATCACATGGTCCACGAGCCCGAACGGGATCTCCCGGTAGGTGGCCTCCAGCGTTTTTGCCGCATTGAATGCAGGCAGCACCACGGTGATTTTTTTTCCGTCAATCATCTTCCCGCCCGGCTCTTTTCACCGTGAATACGAATCCGTTTTTCTCACGAAGCACTTCCAGCTCGGGGTATCGTTCAAGGTACTGCTCCTTCTTGCCCACCCTGATCACAAAATAGGCATCCTTGTCCGGCGCATGGTTGAGCAACCATTCCGCCCTGTCCTTTTCCGGATCTTCCGGAGGTTGTTTCTCGAAATAGAACAAATGGGCATAGCTCTTGTAACCCAGGGTGTTCACATATACATCACGGCCCCTGAGCTCCTTGAAGAATTTCACAGCTGTCCGCTGGGTGTAGCCTTCGATCCGGTCTGTGAACAGGTACATGGAAGAGGCCACAAACAGCAGTGTGACCACATGAAGCAGCACCATTCCGACGGGATTCCTCCTGAGGATCTGGATCAGGGATAAGGTGATCCCGGCAAGCAGGAAGATCCCGATCAGCCATTCATATCCGCTCCAGTGCACCTCGGCCTGCAGTGCGCTGCGGGTAAATTCATCCAGGAAACCGAATCCTCTTTCCGTCAGCCAACCCGGATGGGTTGCAGCCAGGGGGAGCGCGATGGCAGCCGCTCCGAAAAGAAGTGCGATCATCCACAGGAGGATCACCTGCCAGGTTCCGATCTCCAGCTTCCTGTCCAGCCATTTGTCCCAGACCCAGGCGGACAGGAAGGTGAGCGGGAAATAGGTCAGCGAACTGTAGTGGAGGATCTTGGTCTTGACGATGGAGAAAAGGATCAGCACCACCCAGAACATGATGGACATCCACTGCCGGAAGATCCGCTGCAGTTCCCTGCTCTCCGATTTTTTCGTGAAACTTTTCATGGCAATCACCGAGGCGGGGAAGACGCCCAGCAGGACCACCACCAGGTGATAGGCGAAAAACCCGCTGTGTCCGGCATCATAGGTGGAGAACAACCGGATCTGGTAGTCTATGAAATCCCTGAGGATATGGCTGTTCCCGTTCATCACCTGCAGTAAAAACCAGGTGCCTCCGGTCAGGCTGAGCACCAGGATGAACAAGCCCACATGCCCGGCCGTGGTTGCCAGCCTGAAACGCCTGAAGATCAGAAAAACCAGGATGCAGATCAGGAACACCAGGATGGCCACGGGACCCTTGGTCAGTACCGCCAGCCCGAAAAAGAAGGCCGACAGGATGATGTTACGAACCCTTTTCTCCCTCCGGTCCGGGTCCAGGTAGAACACGAACCAGGCGATCCCCATGAAGATGAAAAGGTTGAACCAGGGATCGATGATCCCCGATTTGAAATAAAAGAATGGCAGGATGGCCGCACCGTATGAGAGCGCCCAGAGGATCCCGAAGCGGTCTCCGTACAATCGCTTTCCCAGGTAGAACAGGATCGCAAGCGAGGCGATGCCGCAGAGAAAATTGGGGAACCGGGCGGCAAATTCGTTGATCCCGAAGATCTTCATTGAAAGCACCTGCAGCCAGAAAAACAGCGGTGGCTTCTCCCAGAAAGGCTCATAGTCGATCTGGACGGTTATATAATCGCCGGTGACGATCATCTCCCGCGCCGATTCGGCGAAATTGATCTCATCCCAGTCAAAAAGATGCACGGCACCCAGAAAGGGCAGCAGGAACGCAAGCGAAAAAGCAAGGATTCCCAGGTACACGAGGACCGGTTTGTTCTTTACCCTCATCGACGTACTGCTTCAGGCAGGGACTGCCGGAGCCACCTGCAGTTATATCTGTTGATCCACCACCAGCCCAGGTATCCTGCCAGGATCCCGATCACCGCACCCCCGGTCACATCGATAAGGAAGTGCTGTGACAGATAGATCCGGGAGTATGCCACTCCCGCTGCAAGGACCAGGGCCAGCATACGGGCCCAGTTGTTCTTCAAAAGTAATGATATTCCGAAAAACAACGCAAAGGCGGTGGCACTGTGACCCGAAGGAAAACTGTACCATGAGTGGAGCTCCACCCCAGGCACCAGGTACAGGTCGGCGCCCGAGCCTGCGAGTTCGAAATATTTGACCGGTCTGGCGGCACCGCTGAAGAAAAGGTGCTTCAGCAGCTGCACGGAAATACCGGAGAGGGCAAATCCGGCAAGGAGGACCAGGGTATAGCGGATCCTGATAAAAAGCGTGACCAGGATGATCACCAGGGCTCCCGCCCCGCTTCCCAGCAGGGTCCATCCCCTGAAGAGGAAATCCAGGAAACGGCTGTGGAAGCTGTTGACCGCCAGATGGACCGTCTCCCTGGGAAATGCCAGGCAGAGGACCCCCGCGGCCAGGATCAGGACCAGGGACACAATCAGAAATACATTGGTATACAGATCCTTTCGGAAAATATCTCGCTCCATGTCAGTCCGGTGTGTATGGATCGACCAAAAGTACTAAAATTGGCGTACAGATAAGGAAAGCAATATTTTTTTTACTTTTGGCTTCACACCAATAAACGGAGCAGATGAATCCAGAGGAACTTAAAACGACCATGAACAGGCTCTACGGCGCATCGGATGATCCCGTATCCGTCTATTTCTCGCCCGGAAGGGTCAATATGATCGGCGAGCATACCGATTACAACGGGGGGTATGTGTTTCCGTGTGCACTCACCTTCGGCACCTATCTCCTGGTCCGGAAAAACGGAAACCGGACGGTGCGTTTCGCCACAACCAATTTTGACCACAGGGGCGAGGTAAATCTGAACGAACCTTTCGAGAAGGAAGGAAAGTCCTGGATCAACTATCCGGTCGGTGTTCTGAACGAATTCCGGAAACTGGCACTGGAAGTGGAAGGCATGGATCTGCTCTATTCGGGGGATATCCCCAATGGGGCGGGACTCTCCTCCTCTGCATCCATCGAGATGGCCACCGCCTTTGCCATGAACGATCTGTACCGGTTCGGCATGGACCGCATGTCCCTGGCCCAACTTTCCCAGAGGGCTGAGAACCTCTTCGTGGGAGTTAACTGCGGGATCATGGATCAGTTTGCCTCCGGGCTGGGTCTGAAGGACCATGCCCTGTTCCTTAACTGCGACACCCTGGAGTATGAAAGGGTGCCGTTCAGGCTTGAAGGGATGAAGATTGTGATCGCAAACACAAATAAGCGAAGGGGATTGGCCGACTCGAAATACAACGAACGAAGGGCACAGTGTGAGGCAGCCGTGGAGGCCCTTCGCAGGGGGAAATCAATCCGGCACCTGAGTGACCTGACCATGGAGGAGTTCGAAAAACATGCCCACCTGATTCCTGATGAAGTGGTTCTGAAAAGGGCACGGCACGTGATCTCCGAGAACAGCCGGACCCTTGCCGCAGTGGACGCCCTTAACAAAAACGACATCTCCACTTTCGGGGAGCTGATGTACCAGTCCCACCACTCCCTGAGGGATGATTATGAGGTCACCGGCCGCGAACTCGACACACTGGTGGAAGAGGCCGCGAAAATCGACGGTACCGTCGGAAGCAGGATGACCGGCGCCGGATTTGGCGGATGTACCGTCAGCATCGTCGCCGAAAATGCCGTGGAAGACTTTATCCGGGATGTGGGTGCCGGCTATGCGGAAAAGAGCGGACTCCAGGCCGACTTTTACGTGGCAGAGATCGGAGACGGGTCCAAACGGATGGAACCCTGAGCGGATCAGCGGACCGTCAGGCTGGCTGACAGCTGTCCCTCCTCAGCGGAGGAAGGTCCCACAAGAATGTCAAACACCCCCGGTTCCACCGTGTATTCCCCCTTCCCGGTGTCGTAGTATGCCAGCTCGTCCGGACCCAGTGTCATGGTGACGGTCACCGTTTCCCCGGCATCGATCCGGACCCTTTCGAATCCGCGAAGGTCCTTCAGCGGTCTTTGCACATCGGATTCCACATCCCTGACATACAACTGGACCACCTCTTCGCCGGCCGATGTCCCGGTGTTGGTCACATCCACGCTGACCGTAACCTCCTCCGAAGGGGAGATCTCATCCTTTTCCAGGATCAGGTTTTCATACGCGAAGGTGGTATAGCTCAATCCGTATCCGAAAGGATACAAAACCTCCCCGTCGAAGTACCTGTACGTCCTTTTTTCCATCGCATAATCCTTGAAATCAGGAAGGTCACTGACAGACCTGTAGAAGGTGACCGGCAGCCTTCCCGCGGGATTGTAATCCCCGAAGAGCACATCCGCCACGGCCGTTCCCCCGGCTTCGCCGGGATACCATGCCTGCAGGATGCCGTCCAGGTGTTCGTTTTCCCAGTTGATTGACAGGGCGGACCCGGACATGAGGACCAGGGTGACCGGCTTCCCGGTGGCGGCCATGCGGCGAATGAGTTGCTGCTGCACCTCCGGCAGATCCAGGGATGTTCTGTCGCCTCCTTCAAATCCATCCAGATGGAAGCCCCTCATCTCTTCCCCTTCCAGGCGGGAGTTCAGCCCCATGACCAGCACTACGTGGTCGGCCCAGCCGGCCAGCTGCAAAGCTTCCTGCATCAGGTTCCTGTCCGGTTCCAGCCAGGTCAGCGTGCAGGTGGCATCGCCCCTGAAGTCGCGGAGGACCACCTTGAAGGGATAGGGCTGACCGGCCCTGAGTTCCCGTTCCATCCGTCCCATTCCCCTTCTCCCCCTGAGGGTGTCGCCGTTAAAGATCAGCTGTGCACCCCTGCCTTCCGTTCCGATGGAATGCAGTCCGTTTTTGCGGGGGACCAGGTAACCGCTCCATTCCACCCGGTAGGCGTCATCCGTAAGCCCTTCCACGGGAGGCTGTCCGTCCCACCAGTAAACATCGATCGCCGGATCGGTGCGCTCGGCCACCGGTTCCGCTTCTCCTTCCAGGTCCGGATAATAGCTGCCTTTGACCCCCTGCTCCGAAAGTGCTTCATCGGTGTAAAGGACCTCCCCCGGCACCGGGACCGGATAGGGCATGTCCTGGTGAAACGGGCTTCCCAGCGCATACCGGACCTCACCCCCTTCACCCAGTTTGGTTTTGATCCCCTGGTAGACGCTCACCGGGTTAACCGGGAACCCGTTGTAGTTCCCGTACTGGGTGGTCACATTGTCCGCATTGGGACCGATCACGGCCACTTTTCCGAGGTCCCTGTCCAGGGGCAGTGCCCCGTTCTCATTTTTCAGAAGGACTATGGACTTCCTGGCCATTTCAAGGGCCACCTGCCGGTGTTCGGGACTGGAAACCACCTCATAGGGAACATCGGACCAGGGTACCATTTCGTCGGGATCGAACATCCCGAGTTTCATCCTGGCCAGCATCAGCCGTTCCACCGAAACATCGATCTGCTCTTCGGTGATGAGCCCCTTGTTGACCGCCTCGACCAGTGCCGGGTAGACATTTCCGCAATTGAGATCGGTTCCGGAGAGCACCCCCAGTGCGGCGGCTTCCTCCCTGGTCCCGACCACATTATGCCCGGAATGAAAATCCCGGATCGCCCCGCAGTCCGATACGATGTATCCATCGAATCCCAGTTCGCCCCTCAGAAGCTCCTCCTGAAGCCAGCCGCTTCCGCAGCAGGGCTCACCCATGTATCGGTTGTAGGCGCACATGACCGAATAGACCTTCCCCTCCTCCACGGTCTTTTTAAATGCCGGAAGGTAGGTGTCCCTGAAATCCCGTTCGCTGGTCACCGCATCGAATTCATGCCTGAGGGGCTCGGGCCCGCTGTGCACCGCATAATGCTTAGAGGTGGCCACCACCTTGAAATAGCGGTCATCGTCCCCCTGGAGCCCCCTGATGAACTGTACGCCCAGTTCCCCCATCAGGTAGGGATCCTCGCCGTAGGTCTCATGTCCCCTGCCCCACCTGGGATCCCTGAAAATATTGATGTTGGGCGACCAGAAGGTGAGTCCCTGGTATCGTTCCCGGCTGCCCCTGGATATAAAATCATTGTACTTGGCCCTGGCCTCTGTGGAGGTGATGTCAGCCATGCGGAACATCAGCTCCCGGTCGAAGGTGGCTGCCATTCCTATGGCCTGGGGAAAGACGGTGGCTTTCCCGGCCCTGGCCACCCCGTGCAGGCATTCGTTCCACCAGTCATACTGCGGGATCCCCAGCCGCTCCACGGCAGCTGCCGCATTGGTCAGCTGACTCACCTTCTCTTCCAGGGTCATCCTGGAAACCAGGTCTTTTGCCCTCTCCTCGAAATCGAGCCTGGTATTCTGGTAAGGATACTCAACGGGTGCATTGCATGCAACAAATGCGCCCAGAAAGAACACGGTCAATACTTTTGCAAATTTCATGGTCGGTTGGTTTTATAAGGAGTTGTCGGATGATCGAGGTCATGGAGCCTTAAAGATATCAAAACGGCGGTTATCGCAAAAACAGCGTTTTACTCCGAAATCTTGACGATCCGTTCCATGTATGTCCGGGTTCCGTCGCGCAGCATGAGCAGGTACGGACCGCTGGCCAGCCGGTTCACGTCAAGGGTGACGGGATTGGGAGGATCCGTTATCCTGAGAACCTCCTGACCGCTGTAGCTGTAAATGGTGATCTCCCGGATCGGTCCCCTGTGGAACAGTTCCACATAAAGCAGGTCATTCACCGGATTGGGACCGAAACTGAAGCTGCCCTCGGACGGGGTGGTGCGGATCAGGCTGACCGTCTTCAGGAGATCATTGTCCGGATCGAAGACCACCTGCTGCACCGGTCCCCCCACCGGGATGCTGAAAAGTTCCAGCGCTTCATCCTGCAGCAGCCTCTCCCGGAGCACGGATCCGTCAGCCTGGTACAGTTCCACCTCGAACGGCATGGTAAACAGCGGCGTTTCCGGTGATGTGGTACGCTGCTCGCTTCTCAGATACAGGGAATCGCCGGCCTGGTACCAGGTCACCGTATACAGCGGATAGCCTTCCCCGTAATACCACTGCTCGAAAAATGAAGAAAAGTCCATTCCGCTTTCCGCCTCAAGCACATGCCTGAAATCTTCCCCGGTGGCAACCGCATTCCCGTACAGCCCGAGGTAGGTTTTAAGCACCCGGAAAAAGAGCGCATCATCATCGAGCACGTGCCGGATCATATGCAGGAGAACCGCTCCTTTCTTATAGCTGAGTCCGTTGTCAAAGAGACGGGAAGGATCGGTAGATCGCTCCCCGGGGACAAAGACGGATCCCGAAGTTTTTCCCAGGGCGACACTCATGGCGTGGTTCATCCAGTCATCTGCCGCCTGCTGTCCGAGGAGCTGTTGTGCGGAGACATACTCCATGTATGAGGCGAATCCCTCATTGATCCAGATATCCTGCCAGCTCCCGCAGGTCACATGATCACCGAACCACTGGTGTGCCAGCTCATGGGTCACCAGGAAAAAACTGAAATCCTGGATGGTGGTCATGGTCTGGTGCTCCATCCCCCCTCCCATGGGAGCCATCGCATGTCCGTATTTTTCAGATGCAAAGGGATAATCCCCCAGCAGTTCGGAAAAGACATGGATGAGGCGACCCGTCTCACGAATGCCGTTTTCCCAGTCAGCCAGGACCCGGGGATCATCATAGATGTAATTCTGGACCAGCACCGAGTCACCCTCCCCCGTAAGCGGGGCACGGAATGAATAGTCTTTGTAATCCGCCACTGTGAAGAACAGCAGGTAATAGGCCATGGGATACCCGGTCCGCCATCTGAAAAGGCGGGAATTTCCGGGCAGCTCCTCCACTTTCTCAAGGATCCCGTTGGAAGCTGCCATCAGGTGGTTGTTACAGATGAGGTCCATGCGGACCGAGTCGATCTTGTCCCCGAGCACCTGCTTCACCGGGAACCAGTCCTTCGCATTGAGCGGTTCCGAAAGGGTATAGGTCACCTGAAACCCGTAATCCAGGTCCCTGGCGGAAGTGATCCCCGCAAAGAATCCCCTGTCCCTGCCCGCCATGCCCCCGTAAGAAATTCTGACGGCACATTTCTCTCCCGGCAACCTGGGCCTGTCCAGTGCCACAAAAACGGCATTCTCCCGGTGAATGTAATCCGCCCGGATCCCAAAGTCGTCTGGGGAATCTGCGTCCGCAATCTCCACCCCGGTCACCTCCAGGGAATCCTGCAGCTCCAGAACCAGGGTGTCCAGCTCCGTGACGGCTTCCACCAGGACCGCGGCGCTGCCGTCGATCAGGGTGCTTTCGTTGGTCACCCGGAGGACCAGGTGGTAATATTTGACATCGTAGGCGGAAAGCCACTGCTCTTGGAGCTGGGCTGTGGCGGACAGTGCGCTGACCGCCAGGAGGAGACAGGCGACGATCCGGTTCATGCTAAATGCTGAAGCGGAACACGGTCTTCGCTGCAAATGCCTCTCCGGGCTTCAGAAGCGTGGAGGGGAAGTGTTCCCGGTTGGGAGTGTCGGGGAAATACTGGGTTTCCAGGCAGACAGCCGAATGGGGCTCGTAAACCATTCCTTCCTTTCCCCGGATCCCCTTCACATAATTGGCGGTGTACAGCTGGATCCCGGGAAGTGTGGTCAGCACCTCCATGGTGCGGCCCGACACAGGGTCGTGGAGGACCGCTGCCGGGGTCAGTTCCCCGGATCCCACGGAAAGCACAAAATTGAGATCATAACCGGGTGCCACCTGTTCCATTTTTTCACCCAGGGGCCTTGCCTTCCTGAAATCAAAAGGGGTATCCTGTACCGGTGCGATCTCACCTGTCGGGATGTTCTCGCTGTCAAGGACCGTGTATCTGTCCGCGTACAGGGTCAGCTCATGCCGCAGGATCGTTCCCCTGCAATCGTTCAGGTTGAAATAGCTGTGGTTGGTCAGGTTCACATGGGTGGACCGGTCGGTCTGTGCCCTGAAGCTGATCCCCAGTTCATTGTTGTCATTCAGGGAGTAGGTCACCTCCGCGGTGAGGTTGCCCGGGTATCCCTCCTCCCCGTCCCGACTCTGATAGGTCATCACCAGGCATGCTTCCTCTGCCGAAATATCCGTATCCACCTGCCAGAGCTGCTTGTCAAAGCCCCTGAATCCACCGTGAAGATGATTGGATCCTTCATTGGCAGACAGGCTGTACCGGGTGCCGTCGATGACAAAGGAACTGCCCCCGATGCGGTTGCAGAACCTTCCGCAGACGGCCCCGAAATAGGGCTGGTCGCCCAGGTAATCCTCCAGCCGGTCGAATCCGAGCACCACATCCCCGGGTTCGTTTCCCCGCCCGGGCACGATCAGGTGGGTGATCGCGGCCCCGTAGTCCATCACCCGCACTTCCATTCCGTTTCTGTTTTCCAGGATATACCGGGAAACCTCCTTCCCGCCGGGCAGTGTGCCGAAATGTTCTCTCGCAATGTTCATGAAAATTCTCCTTTCCGTTCAGGGATTAAAGATAGGAATTATTCCGTGCCGCTGACCGATATCCACTGCTTAACCACATTAACATGGAAAGCACAGGGCTCTATGCAAAGGCGGATACCGAAAAGCCTCTGAACAGAGTAGGTATGATCAAAACGAAACAGAAAAATGAAAGCTGTACTATCGACGGCTGACTTTCGTGAAATTCCCGTCACGGAGCAGCAAAAGCTGAACGGGGGATTCTGGCCGGCCTTGCTGGTGGGGATCGGGATTGCCGCAGTGGCTGAGATCATCTCCGACTGGGACAATTTTAAGAACGGGCTCACCGGAAAACCGGAAGAGAAATAACAACATCAAAAAAAGATCTGAAATCATGAAAAATCTTACTTTAATGACAAATTCTGGACCATTCAGCACCATGGATGCTGAAAGACTGAGGCAGGTGAACGGGGGCGGTTTCGCCTACGATGTGGGACGGGGGTTGCGATGGCTTGCCATTTCTGCTACACAAGGGGTGATAAATGCGATCATCGATGCGACCGTCAACGAGGCGCTGAATGAAGCAGCCAACAATTGATCATTCCTGCTGGAAGTTCTTTTTGCTACCCAAATCTGGAACGAATGAAGATAAAAAAACCCCGCAGGCTTGATATGATTATCCTGGTGGTGACACTCATTGTTTTTACGCTCATCTTCTCTTTCTGGGACGAGATCAAGGAGTTCATCGCCGGGATCCTCACATGATGGTTGAGCTGGAAGACAGCACCATTGACCTGATCCACAGGCGGCGTGTCCGCTCCTTCATCCCGGGCTATGTGGTCATGGGTTCGGTCCTGGCAATGCTGGCAGCACTCCCCCTGGTCAGGGTGGATGTGGTCACCACCGCTGCCGGTATGGTCAGGCCCCTGCTGGAACCGGTCATGATCCTGGCTCCCATGACGGGGATACTGGACAGTACCATCCTGGTGAATAACATGGAGGTGTACCAGGGTGATACCGTAGGATGGTTCCGGAGGGACCACCCCGAGACCAGGATCGGCGAAAATGCCGCCCTGATCACAGCGAACCTCGCCCGGATCAGGGATATCAATCGCATCCTGGAGGGGAAAGAAGCTGTTGAAACGGGCCGATATATCCAGTCCTACCGGAATCACCTGGCAGACCTGGCCAGGCTTCAGATCAGGAGAGACTTTCTGCAGGGGGAGTACATGACCGCGGCCCGATTGTACCGGTCAGAGGTGATCCCGCTGCACGAGTACGAGGAGGCAGAATCCCGGTACCAGCTGCTCCTTGCAGAAATCAAGGACCTCCGGGAGAAGTACCGGAACCAGCTCCAAGAGGAACTTTACAGGCTCGGGCAGGAGAACAGGGCCTGCCGTAAAGAGATCGCCCTGACCCGGTCCACACTTCGCGATTATTATATCGTGGCGCCTGCAACAGGCACCGTACATGGCTGTCCGGGACTGACGGCGGGATCGGTGATCCGGTCGGGAATGAAACTGGGGACCGTTTCTCCGGCAGGCGGCCTGGCGGCCGAGTGTTTTCTGGATCCGGCCAGGATCCAGGGGATCACTCCGGGCACCCCGGTACGGTTGAGATTTGAAGGATCCGGGTTTCAGATGAAAGCCCAGATGGAGACGGCGGTGGATCATATCGAGAAAGAGGTGGTGATGATCAACGGCAGACCTTTTTACCGTGTCAGGTGCTCCCTGGAGCCGTCCGGTTTCATCGAAACAGACGGGGAAAAAATTCCGCTGGCAAAAGGAATGACCTTTTCGGCTAGCATGGTACTTTTCCGGCGGTCGCTTTTCTCGCTGATCACAGAACGCCTGAACCGCCGGGTAAATCCGGCCGGGACAACCCCTGACGCATGAGTACAGGAAGAAAAGTCGGTATCAGGCAGCATGACTCAACCGATTGCGGTCCGGCCTGCATCGCTTCTGTCATGGCCTTTTACGGGACCCGTATTCCGCTGGCCAGGATCAGACAGATGGCGGGGACGGACAGGGTGGGGACCTCCATGTACGGGGTGATCAGGGCCCTGGAACAGCTGGAATTCGAGGCAAAAGGGCTGGAAGGCTCCATGGAGCACCTGGATACACTCCCCGTTCCCTTCATCGCCCATGTGGAACTGGAAAGCGGAATGCCCCACTATGTATGTGTATACAGGGTGAACGGCAGGTGGCTGAGGGTGATGGATCCGGCGGAAGGGCGGTTGAAAAGGTGGAGCCGGGATGTTTTTCAGAAAAGGTGGAGCGGTGCGGTGGTTGCCATGGTCCGGGGGATCAGCAGCAGCAAACTGAAGACAACCGGCGGGCGGGCAACCCGCATCATCTCCCTCCTGGAACCGGTCTGGAGACCGGTGCTGCAGGCCATCTTTGCTGCGGTCATCTACACCATCCTGGGCCTCTCCACCTCGCTCTATGTGGGGAACCTGACCGACCATGTGTTCGTGAGCCGGAACACCGGCCTGTTGAACCTGATGAGTATCACCATGGTGCTGATCACCCTCCTGATGATTTTCATGTATGTCATCAGGAACCTGAATGTACTGAAAACCGGACAGGTGATCGACAACCAGCTGGTCCTCTCCTACTACCGCCACCTTTTCAGGCTGCCGCAAAGATTCTTTGACGGGATCAAGACCTGGGAGATCATTTCCCGGATCAATGATGCCATTAAGATCCGGGGATTCATCAATGATGCGGCCATCGGGATCCTGGTGAATTTCCTGATCCTGCTCTTCTCCTTCGGTCTGATGTTCTTCCTGCACTGGAAACTGGCCCTGCTCATGCTCGCCGTGATCCCCCTCTATGCGATCATCTACTGGTTTTTCAACCGCAGGAACAGGCGTGTGGAACGCAGGATCATGGAAAAATCGGCTTCCCTGGAAAGTCAGCTTGTGGAATCGCTCCAGGCCAGCGCGCACATCAGGCAGTTCAACCTCCAGGAGAATAGTTTCCTGAAGACCGAAAACAGAATGAACCGGCTGCTGGACAGCGTTTTCCATTCAGGCATCAATTCCATCACCGCGCTTGGCGGAACCGAGCTGGTGAGCCGTCTTTTTACCATTGTCCTGCTGTGGGCAGGCTCTTATTTCGTGATCGGCCAGGAGATCACTCCGGGCAGGCTGCTCACTTTCTATGCCCTGACCGGCTATTTTACAGGGCCGGTGAGCGGACTCATCGGGGCAAACAAAGCCTACCAGAATGCGCTGATCGCGGCAGACCGGCTATTCGAGATATTTCAGCTGGAACCGGAAGATCCGGGCGGGAAGCGGGATTTCCCGGCGGAAGAATTCGGCGATGTGGTCTTCAGAAATGTTTCATTCGCATACGGGACCAGGGGCCACCTGTTCCGGGATCTGAACCTCAGGATCCCCTCCGGGAAGGTCACCCTGATCACCGGCCCGAGCGGATCGGGCAAATCCACCATTGCCGCCCTGATCCAGCATCTCTATCGGCTGGAAGCGGGAAGCATCACCATCAACGGATATGACACCCGGTATTTTTCCACGAAAAGTATCCGAGCACTGATCGGGACCGTCCCCCAGCAGGTGACCTTCCTCACCGGCTCCATGCTGGAGAACGTCGCACCGGGGGTCCGGGACCCGGAGATGAAGAAGATCATTCGCCTGCTGGATGCGGTGGGCCTCCTCCCGCTGGTGGAATCCCTTCCGGAAGGGTTGGATTCCGTGCTCATGGGAAACGGGGACAACCTTTCCGGCGGGGAACGGCAGCGACTGGCACTGGTCCGCGCCCTCTACCGGAAACCCTCCCTGCTCATCCTTGACGAGGCCACCTCTTCCCTGGATCCCGAGTCGGAATATTATGTGACCAGGTTGCTGCTGGCCCTGAAGGAAAAGGGCCAGACCATCCTGATGATCACCCACCAGTCCAGGCATGCCTGCCTGGCCGATCACATCCTCACCCTGGATGGCGGAAACCTCCGTGCATCGTGAATGATTCGGTTTTTATCATTTTTTTTCTCATTTTTACCAAAATTGTGGGGAAACTTTACCTGTGCATTGCGTATAAAGAATAAATTTAAGGGTTGAATTCAATGGTCCGGGGTTATCAATTTGTCACCTTAAAACAAAATCATATGAAAAAAATCGCTGCCATCATCTTTCTGACCGTTTTCCTGCTGCCTTCCCTGAAAGCCCAGGAAAGCACATTTAACCTGGGGGATCAGGTTGTGAACATCGGGATCGGTCTGGGATCACTTTATGCCATCGGTACCTATTATAAGACCACGGTCCCTCCCATCTCCATCTCCTATGAGAAAGCCATCGTGGACGAGATCATCGATAAGGGGGTGATCGGTGTCGGAGGCTATCTGGGGTATACCTCTTATAAATACCATTACGTTTACTCCACCTACGATTATGGCTGGAAATATACCAACATCGTTCTGGGAGCCCGCGGAAATTTCCACTATCCCCTTGTGGACAACCTGGATACCTATCTGGGCGTGCTGCTCGGATACAACATCAGAATCTCCAGAGAATTCGGAACCTTTGCGGATGATATCAGTCCGGACCACGGAAGCCTTGCCTTTGCAGGGTACGTGGGGGCCCGTTACTATTTTTCGGAAAAATTCGCCGCCTTTACCGAACTGGGATACGGGATCTCCTACCTCACCCTGGGGATTTCGCTGAAACTGTAAATACCAAATTTTTATAAACCAAGTCTTATATTTAACCAAATCATGTGCATATGAAAAAAAGTATCCTTCTGAAGAGCACGGCTGTATTTATGTCCGTACTGATGCTGTTCACACAGACCCTGAGCCTCTCTGCCAGGCCCTCTGTCGCGGTCATGCCGAGTGTCGACGAATCTGCTTTGATGCTGGATGAAGCGGCCCTGAATGAAGCCATGGCGGAATTGAATGAACTGGACCAGTTCCTCAGTGAGAATGAATCGGTGACCTTTGCCGATCTGGAAGCCAGTGGCAGTGACCTGATCCTGAACGTGGACAATTCCACTTCACCGCTGGGAATGGACCAGGAAAACGAACCCCCGCTGGGGATTCCTTCCTTCCTGTGGGGATGTATCCTCGGAATCCTCGGAATCCTGCTTGTCTACATCCTGACGGACGGGGACAAGTCCGAGACCAGGAAAGCCCTCTGGGGAATGCTGATCTGGGTGGGTGTGGTGATCATCCTGAATGTCGGATTGTGGTCCTGGGGAGCAGCATGGTATTAGCAGCACGCTGACCCGATCTTAAAAAAAAATGCCCCTGGTCATGATCGGGGGCATTTTTTTTGCTATCATTAAACCATAAAGCGATCCCATGAAGAAAGAGAAAGAGGAACCGAGGCGGAGCCTGCCGGCCGGAACGGCGATCATGATCTGCTTTGCATGCCTGCTGTTTCTGCAACCGTTGAAGGGACAGGAATATTACAGGATGAATGCCGATTTTACGGTGAAGATCAGGCGGAGCGACAGTACCATGAACCTGACAAGGGGGACCGTATACTATGACAAGAACATCCGGGAACTGATCTACAGGATCTCATTTCCCCAGCCGGAGGTCTGGGTCATCGAGGACACCTCCATTTTCAAGTACCGGGCCGATACCCTGTATGACAGGGTTTCCATTCCTTCGGTGAACGAATTCACCGTGTTCCACCTGAGTCTGAACGCAGGGATGAGTGATTTCGGCCTGAAGAAAGCGATGTTCAAAGCTTCCAGGGTCGAGAAGAAGAACGGAATGGTCCTTACCTACTGGAAGATCCCCGAGCAGGCGGAATCCACCATCGACCATGTGATCGTGGCAAAAAAGGATAACCGCCTGGAAAGTGTCATCATGGTGGGTGAGGAAAACAGGATCCTCAGCCGGCAGTTTTACAGGAATTACGTAAAGATCGGGGCATTTGAATTCCCCCGGCAGATCGTACAGATCATTCCCGATGAAACCGGCAATGACAACTACCAGGTAACCGAATTTAAGAATGTGTTGGTCAATGACATGGAGAATGAACGCCTGTTCCGCCACAGCGGATCCGCACCCGACTGAAGGCATGACCCTGACAGGTAAAATCCCGCTGCTGCTCGGGGGACTGCTGCTCACCGCGGCGGTCCTGCACTCCCAGTCCATTGTGGATGAGGGGCTTGCGAATGTGATGGTCGACCGGGATACCGTCAGCCGGGACTTCGCCGCACCGCTCCGGGCAGCCGGAAATGATATCTCGGTCATCGCCTCGGCTGCCTTTCTCCTCTACAAGGAATTCATCTCTTCACAGGACAATCCGTCCTGCGTGTTCTCTCCCTCCTGTTCGGAGTATGCCGTGGAGGCGTTCCATAAGCACGGTTTTGTGGTGGGATGGCTGAAGACATTCGACCGCCTGTCGCGCTGCCACGGACTGGTCAATCCCGCTCACTATCGTTTTGATACAGAGAAGATGCGCTATGAAGATCCGGTTGACTAAATTCGCATTCACCGGGGTATTCCTGGGTACGCTGGCCACAGGAACAGCCCTTGCACAGGAGGATCTGATGGATTATGACCACACCCTGAAATTTGCCAGGTACCTGGTGAACACGCAGCAGTATGATTTTGCCGCCCAGGAATATGAAAGGCTCAACTTCCTCTGGCCCGACGATACCACCGTAATCCTGGAGCTGGTCAGGGCCTACCGCCTCAACAGCGATTGCGACCGTTTCCCCCGGGCGTACCGGCTCATTTCCGAAAGGAACAGGTTGTACAGCAGTAGTCCCATGGCCAGGGAGTACCTGCGGTTCTGCCTCACCTGCCGGATCGACCATCCCCTGTACTTCGATGTGGCCTCCCGGATGACACAGCAGGAGAATGCCCTGTACAGCCTCGGATACTACTGGACCCAGCGGCAGTACGATTCCCTCTTTGCCATAAACCAGCGGCAGAGCGGGATCCTCTCCGCCTCATATCCGGATCTGTTCTCGCTCACCAGTGATTTCCAGAACCAGAAATACAAGAAACCGGCACTGGCACTGGCCATGTCCGCCATTGTGCCGGGCAGCGGGAAAGCTTACTGCAAAAGGTGGGGTGATGCAGCCATTTCATTCCTGTTCGTGACCTCCGGCGCCTACGCCTCCTATCGCGCTTTCAAGAAAAAGGGGATCGGCAGCTTCAACGGGTGGCTCTTCGGGGGGGTTGCCTTCAGCTTTTATGTCAGCAACCTTTACGGGTCTTTCAAAGCCGCCCGGAATTTCAATGACCAGGTCAGGAACCACTACCACAGCGATGCGGAACGTTTTATCCATCATTCTTTTTAGCAGTCTCCTCTCTTCCGCCCTCATCGCCCAGCCCATCCGGCAGCTGAAGGAGCATGCGGATGAACAGTTCCTCGCGGGAAATCTTCGCACCGCGCTGAAGGAATACCAGCGCATCCTGTTCTTTGATGAGGACAACCGCTACAGTGAGGTCTACGGGGATATCGCGGACATATATGTTGTACTGGGGGATGATGAAAATGCCATCGTGTATTACGACTTTGCCCGCAAAGCTGTCTCGTCCGACAGCCTGAAACTGGAGTACTCCTTCAGCAGGATCCTTTGCCAGTTCAGGCAACAGCGGTTTTTGCTCGGCCTGTCGGATCTGTATGACCTGCCGGAGACGGGGTCTCCCTATTTTGAAGCCAAGAAAAACCTCTATGCCGCCGCCTGCCACTTCGGACTTGGTGAAACCGGCCGGTCCCTCGAATATTTTACCGGGGTTGTGGATTCTGCGGGGATGGCGGAGATCAGCAAGCTGATCAGGGATCTGGAACGGTTCAAAAAAAAATATGATCCCGACAGGTTGCAGCTGATGAGTATCTTTTTACCTGGACTGGGACAGCTGGTGGCGGGGGATCTCAAGAACGGTCTGAATTCCATCCTGCTGCTGGGCGGGATCGGGGTTTATTCATATCATACCATGGTCACATACAGCATCCTGGACGGAACGCTCTTCCTCCTGACCTGGTTCTACAGGTACTATACGGGCGGTCACAAAAAGGCCTATGAGCTCGGCGCCGGGAAGATCCGGGACCAGCAGCGCCTCACCTATCAGCAGATCCTGGAGGTGGTGCGCCGGCATGCAATCCGGTGAGGATCTTTGAAAATGATTAAATTTGACGACATGACACTTGATCCTGCAAAATTTAAGCCGGCTTCGGCCGGGATCATGGACTGGATAGACTCCTATTTGAACCATGTCTCCTCCTATCCCGTAAAATCGCGCGTCAAACCCGGCGAGATCCTCCGCAAACTTCCCCGGCAGGCCCCGGAGCAGTCCGAACAGCTGGATGAGATCATGAGGGACCTGGATGACATCATCCTTCCGGGGATCACCCACTGGCAGCATCCCAATTTTCACGGCTATTTCCCGGCGAACAACTCCGTGGAATCGGTTCTCGCGGAATTTGTTACCGCGGCCATCGGTGCCCAGTGCATGATGTGGGACACCTCCCCGGCAGCTGCCGAACTGGAACAGCGGGTGACCGAGTGGCTGCGGGACGCCATGGGACTTCCCCCTTCCATGGAGGGGGTGATCCAGGACAGTGCCTCCTCGGCCTCGCTGGCTGCACTGCTCACGGCCAGGGAAGTGAAGACCGGGTTCGGCTCCAACGTGGACGGGGTAGCCGGGAGATTCCGGGTATACTGCTCTTCGGAGGCGCATTCCTCCATCGAGAAGGCCATGGGGATCTGCGGACTGGGCCGGAATAACCTGGTCAGGATCGAAACGGACGACCGGCTGAGGCTTCTTCCCGAACAGCTGGAGCCAAGGATCGCCGAAGACCGTAAACTGGGGTTTGTCCCCTGTGCGGTGGTGGCCACCCTGGGGACCACGGGGACCGTCTCCGTGGATCCGCTGCCGGAGATCGGCCGCATATGCAAAAACCACGACCTCTGGCTCCATGTGGATGCTGCCTTTGCGGGAAGCGCCCTTTTGCTGCCCGAGTACAGCTGGATGGGTGAGGGAATGGAACATGCGGACAGTTTTGTATTCAATCCGCATAAGTGGATGTTCACCAATTTCGACTGCTCGGTCTATTTTGTGAAAGATCCCGGGTTGCTGGTCCGGACCTTTGAAATCCTTCCCGAGTACCTGAAGACCGGAACCAGGGGGATGGTAAACGATTACAGGGACTGGGGCGTCCCCCTGGGAAGGAGATTCAGGGCGCTGAAGCTCTGGTTCGTTCTGCGGAGTATGGGACTGGAAGGCATCCGGGAAAAGCTCAGAAAACATATCCGGCTGAACCAGAGGTTCGCGGAAGAACTGGGCCGGCAGAAGGCATTCGAACTGCTCCTCCCCCCCTTCCTGAATTTCACCTGCTTCCGGCTGAAACCTGACAGCACCGGGGATACAGAAACTGCGAACAGGCTGAACCAGCAATTGCTGGAATCGATCAACAGCCGGGGAAAGATCTTCCTCACCCATACGAAAATCAGGGGAGTGTACGCCCTGAGGATCCTGTTCGCGCAGACCTACGTGGATGAGGTGCATGTGGACCGGGCACTGGAAGAGATCCTGCTGGTGGCAAAGGAGATCCGATGAACAGAATCCTGCAATATCTCAATCCGAATACGGTCCGCTACTGGGACCGGAAATACATGGGGAAGATCGACCGGTCCGCCGTCAGGACCGACGGAAGTCACCTCGATAAATTCATGCCCATCTTCCGGAGATCGTCCACCATCCTTGATTTTGGTGCAGGGCTGGGAGGCAACGTGCAATACCTCTCAGAAATGCTTGAAAACAGGCACTTCCACCTGGTGGATCACAGTGAGGTATCCCTCCGGTTCGGCAGGGAGCAACTTCTGGGTGAAAAAGACAAGAGGGGCAACAGCTTCAGTTACCACCGGGACCTGTCAACCGTACCCGGGGATTCGGTGGACCTGGTCATCTCCATCGAGGTACTGGAGCACATCACCGCTTACAAAACGTGCCTTGACCGGCTGTGGGACAAACTGAAGGGAGGGGGCATTTTGCTGATTTCCGTACCTGTGAAAGGCCTCAGGGACAGGAACCGGGAGCATGTGAACAAATTTACGCTGGGCAGTATGTTCAGGATTCTTTCATACTACGGTGACATGGTGCATATCGCTCCACGTACCTACTCGAAGAGATCGGGAAGACTTTCTACCGCCTATTTCTATGTGGAAAAAGCAGCACAGTGAGAAGGGATCCGCAAAGGATCCGGGTTCCCATATCCTGCTCCTCACCGGGAGGGTGCAGGGCGGAAAGACAACAATTGCGGGGGAGCTGGTGGGGACCCACACCCGAAAAGGGCTCCGCGTGGCCGGTTTCCTGTGCGAAGGCACCATCAGGGACGGGGAAAGGGATTCCTTCATGCTGAGGGAGCTGACCACTGATATTGTGATGCCGCTGGCCACGGCGGACTTCCGGGAGGGCTGGACCAGGTACAGGCGGTTTTATTTCAATCCTGCCACCATGGAGCAGGCACGGAACATGGTGCTGGCCAGCCTTGAGGACCGGCCCGCCCTGATCGTGATCGACGAGGTGGGACCGATGGAACTGGAAGGCTCGGGCTGGTACAGTCTGCTGGAGGAGCTGTCCCGCATGGAATCGATCCCCCAGCTATGGGTGGCCAGGGACGGGGTGGTTGAACAGGTGCGGGAGAAATGGGGAATTCCAGGGGAAAATGTGTTCCGTGCCGGTCCCCGGATGGATCAGCAGGACAGGGAACAACTAACCGGATCCCTGGTTGAGCATTTAATAAAACGAATTGCAGCAGGATGAATCCCAAACTTGAAAATGAAATACAGTCCGGATCAATGCGCGCCGTCAGGCAGCATGGTCCCGGAGGGAAACTGGTGATGGAAACAGTTCCCCTCCCCGTGCCGGGACCCGGAGAGGTGCTGATCAAGATGCACGCATCCCCCATCAACTTTTCGGACCTTTCCATAAACCTCGGTGACCCGCCTGCATCGCACTATCCTTTTACTCCCGGACTGGAGGGGAGCGGGACCGTGGTGAAAGCGGGCAGGGGTCTTTTCCCGGCGCTGAGAAAGGGAAAACGGGTCGCCTGCACCCCCGTTCCGGGAACAGACGGCACCTGGGCGGAGTACATGGTCACCGGGGCCCTTCGATGCACCCCCCTGCCCGGACAGGTCTCCTCCGAACAGGGTTCCATGATGCTGGTCAATCCCATGACCGCCCTTGCATTCATGGAGATGGCAAAACAGGGAAACCACAAGGCCATCGTGAACAATGCTGCCGCCAGTGCTCTGGGGAAGATGCTGATCAGGCTCTCCGTCAAATACGGGATCCCGCTCATCAGCATCGTCAGGAGGGAGGAGCAGGCGGAGGAACTCAGGCAGATGGGAGCCCGGTATGTGCTGAACAGCAGTGATCCCGGCTTCGGGGAGGAGTTGCACAGGCTTGCCCGCGAGCTCGGCGCCACGCTTTTGCTTGATGCGATCGCCGGTCAGCAGACCTCTCTGCTGCTGGGTGCCGCCCCGCAGGGTTCGACCGTGGTCGTCTATGGAAGGCTCTCAAGGGAAGAGATAAGCTTCGAACCGGGACAGCTGATCAGGGAAGGAAAAGCGTTGTCGGGTTTTTTCCTGGGCCGCTGGCTGCAATCCAGGGGCCTTGTTTCCAGGATCAGGTACGTGAACCAAATCGGACGAATGCTGTCCGGTACGCTTGCCTCTCCTGTCAACAGGACGATGCCCCTGGAACAGGCGGAGGAGGCCATCCAATATTACAGGGACCATATGTCCGCCGGAAAGATCCTTTTAATCCCTGACTAAAATCATCTTCCATGAGAACCTTCAGGGCCACAAAAAGTATCATGTTTCTCGCCCTTGTCCTTGCTGGTGCAGGGGATTTGCCCGTATGCGGGCAGGATTTTGACTGGTGGAACAACAAACATCAATGGGATGGGCATAGTTCCTGGACCCGTTACCTCATCATCTCCCCTTCTTTCATGGGACCAAATGCCCTTCCCGTCCCCGAAGTTAAGAAAGGGAAACCATTTGGTCACCAGCTCATCGAAATGGGTATAGACGGACATTACAACAAAGGGGACCAGACCAGCAACCTGTATTCGAGAATTTTCACACCCCTTTTCTCCCGGAGGGCCGGCCTCGAGCTATCCTATGTTCCGTTGGAATTCTACAGGACAGATACCCTAACCAGGGACCTCCGGCGATCGAGGGAGTACGATGCCAGGGGAATCAGTTACGGGGACTTGTATGTGGGAACGTTCATCCACCTGGTGGAAGAAAATGGCTGGATTCCGGATGTCATGATCTCCATACACATAAAAACCGCTTCAGGGACCAGGCTCGATGCGGCCAGGCATACCGACGCACCGGGTTATTATGCGGATCTTTCGGCAGGAAGGAGTTTTGAACCGGCTGGAAAATACGGGCTCAACCGGATCTACGGGATGGTTGGTTTCTATGCCTACCAGACCTACCTGACCAATTATCTCCAGAATGACGCCTTCATGTATGGTGCCGGATTTGACGTCAAGATTGGAAGGCTGTTTATGGATCATCAGCTGGGTGGGTACGCAGGTTACCTGAATAACGGGGACCGGCCACTGGTTTACCGGCTTAATCTGCGCATGGATTTTCGTTCATCCCTAGGGCTGAAGCTCCGTTTTCAGCAAGGGCTGAACGATTTTCCATTTACCTCACTCAGAATTTCAGTGTCTTACCGGTTCTGATATACAGGTACCAGTTGAAGAGCTTTTTCACTTTTGTAAATCGGACCGGGTTCACTACATTTAGCTGGTAGTGAGAAAACGATATGAACCAGGTGTATTTGACCGGGGATAACATATTTTAATTTATTACAATGAGTAGAATATCATCTTACAGATTGCTAATGGGCTTCACGGCACTAACCCTGCTCCTTGCATGCTCCCTCCCCGGTCACTCCCGCCGCGGAAACCAGGGCGCCGCCAGACTGCCCAACATCGTCCTGATCTGCGTGGAGGAGCTGGGTTATTCAGAGGTGGAGCCCTATGGTGCGCTGGGCGTGAAAACACCGTGCATCAACCAGCTGGACCGCATGGGAGTGCGGTTCCAGGACGCACACAGTGCCGCATCCTTTGGCACACTTTCCCGGTATTCCATGCTGACGGGCTCCCATGCCTTCAGGAACGATGGCACCTCTACCCTTCCCGGCATGCTAAAAAGGGCGGGATACACCACGGCGGTTATCGGGACATGGGACGCAGGAGCGGAGGACGGGTCCGCTGACCCGAACGCTGAATCCCGGTCCGGTCCTTTGGAGATCGGGTTCGATCAATGGTTCCCGGGCGATGACCCGGAGCAGCTGACCGGAAAGGCAGATGCATTCGTTCAAAAGAACAGGAAGAAACCCTTTTTCCTCTATTTTTCATGCAATGAACCGGGTGTTGCCGGGGATGGGGAACCCGGTGATGGGGTTTTCGGCGATGAGAATCCCGGTATCGGGCGGACCGGCCGCACCGGATCCCGGATCGATGCCATCGAGAAGGTGGACAGGTGCACCGGTCAGCTGCTCCGGTCGCTCAAAAAACGCAGGCTGTTGAAGAAAACCCTTATCATCTTCACTTCGGTCGGAACACCGGCACCGGATCAGGTTTGGCCGGGCCGGTCCGGGGAGCACGGGGATGAGCTCCCGCCTGCCGGTCCCTTCAGGGGAGGCAGATCCAGTAATTATGAGGGAGGCACAAGGGTTCCCACCATCGTCTGCTGGCCGGGAACAGTCCAGCCCGGCATCAGTGACGCGCTGGTCAGCCAGGTGGACCTGTATGCATCCCTGGCGGAACTGACCGGACAGGAACTGGAGCCCGGTGAGGCCCCGGACAGCCATCCGCTGCTGAATACCTGGCTGGGCAAGAAAGCATCCGGGAGACAATACCTGATCGGGGAAGGAAACTCGCTGTCCCTCAGGAAGGGTGACTGGAAATACATCGCACCGGGACCGGATGCGGAACCCGGCCGCCCGGTTCCGCAGCTGTTTCACCTGGCATCGGATGTGGGAGAAAACAACGATCTCAGCGATGTGCATCCTGAAAGAACGGCAGCCATGGCCACTCTCCTCAGGGAAATGACCGAAGGAACAGGCACCCGTAACCGGGACGCGGTGCTGGCCGGGGCTCCTTTCCTGTGGGAAAATGCCAGTGTCTATTTTTTACTGACCGACCGGTTCCTGAACGGGGATCCCTCCAATGATGTGAACTTTGACCGGACGGAAGAGACGGCCGTCATGAGGGGATTTGAGGGAGGCGATTTCAGGGGGGTCATTCGGAAACTGGAGGAAGGATACTTTGACAGCCTGGGGGTCACCGCCCTGTGGCTGACTCCCTATTTCGAACAGGTGCACGGTTCCACGGATGAGGGGACCGGCGAAACATATGGCTACCACGGATACTGGACCCGTGACTGGACCCGGATGGATCCCAACTACGGAACCGAGGCCGAACTGGAGGAACTGATCCGGAAGGCCCATGAACGGGGGATCCGGATCCTGATGGACGTGGTGATCAACCACACCGGACCGGTGACCGACCAGGACCCCGTATGGCCCGAAGAATGGGTCCGCACCGGTCCCCCCTGCCGGTTCAACAGCTATGAAACCACGGTCTCCTGCACGCTGGTGGAAAATCTTCCGGACATCCGGACCGGGTCGGACCGTCCGGTGGAGCTGCCGGCAAATCTGCTTCTCAAATGGGAACAGGAAGGGAGGCTCGGTGAGGAGCTGGCGGCGCTGGAAGCTTTCTTTGAAAGAACCGGCTTCCCCAGGGCCCCCAGGTTTTTCATCATCAAATGGCTCACAGACCTGGTCCGCCGTTACGGAATCGACGGATACAGGCTGGATACGGCCAAACATGTGGAGGAATCCGTGTGGAGCGAACTGGGCGGGGAGGCACGTGCGGCATTCGATGAATGGAAACGGGAACATCCGGAACTGGTGCTGGATGACAATGATTTCTACATGGTGGGGGAAGTCTACGGGTACGGGATCTCATCGGGCAGGGAGTTTGATTTCGGGGACCGGCAGGTGGATTATTTTTCCCACGGCATGCAGGGCCTGATCAATTTTGAATTCAAGCACAGCTGCAACCAGCCCTTCGAGGAGCTCTTTTCCTCCTACTCGACGATGCTGGAAGGTGTCCTCGACGGAAAGGTCGTGCTGAATTACATCGCTTCCCATGATGACGGAGGTCCTTTTGACAAAGAACGGACCAGGCCCATGGAAGCCGGCACCAAACTCCTGCTCTGTCCCGGATCATCGCAGATCTATTACGGGGACGAGAGCAGCCGGATGCTCGAGGTACCGGGAGCGGTGGGTGATGCCAACCTCCGCGGTCCCATGAACTGGGACGAGATTCAAACGGGCGGTACCAGGAACGGCATCCCGGTCCGGGATGTACTGGAGCATTACCGCAGGCTGGGCCGGTTCAGAAGGGACCACCCTGCCGTGGGTGCGGGGATCCACAGGCAGCTGTCCCGGAGCCCTTACCTTTTTTCCAGGATCTACGCCGAAGAGGGGTATGTTGACCGGGTGGTGGTGGGACTGGAACTGTCCCCCGGCAGGAAGAAACTGAAGCTGGAAGGCATGTTCAGCGACGGCACTTTGCTGACGGATTACTATTCGGGTACCCGGACCATGGTCAGAAAGGGCAGGGTGGTCCTGGATACCCCCGGGGGGACCGTCCTCCTGGGAATGGAGTGAACATGAACATGATCGATTCACATATGCATCTGGGCCTGGCTGATTTTGACCTGCCGGCCATCCTCCGCAGAATGGACGAAAACGGGGTTGAGATGAGCTGGCTGCTCACCTGGGAAGAGAAAGATCCCCCTCTGAAGCACCTGTACATCCCGCTGCCTCCCGAACCCATCCTGGAGGCCCATGCGAAATACCCCGGCCGGTTCGTCCCTTTCTATGCGCCCGATCCCACAGATCCGGAAGCCGCAAAGCGGATCAAGCAATCCGTCCGGCGGGGGATCAGGGGCTGCGGGGAACTCAAGGTATCCATCCGGTGGGAGGACCCGGTCATTGAACAATACCTGGAGGTGGTCCGGTCGCACAATCTCCCCCTCGTATTTCACATGGAAGAGCCCAGGTACCAGTACGTACAATCCGGGGAGGGATTCTTCCAATGGCTCCTGGAAAGGCTGCTGAACGATAAGTTCAACGGCGTCAGCAGGTATTATCTGAACAAACTGGCGGAACACACGGGGATCCTGAGAAAGCGGATCGAAATGAACCGGGTCTGTTTTCCCGGGATCCTCTTCGATTTTGCCTTTCTGGAGCAAAGGCTGGTACAGTTCCCCCGGATCAGGTTCATCGCACACGGACCGGACTTCTGGAACCACATCAGCGTTACCCGTCATCCCATGTACATCCACCAGAAAGGGTCCTACAGCACCTTCGGGATCATCGACCGGCTGCTCGAATCATACCCCAATCTGTACTGCGACATCTCGGGCCTGAGCGGCTTCAATGCCCTGCGGAGGGACCGGGAGATGGCCCGGTCCTTTCTGGAGAAACATGCGGAAAAGGTGCTGTTCGGGACCGATAACACAGCCCTTCCCCTGCTGGAGCTGCTCAGCTCCATGAAGCTGGCAAAGGATCAGATGGACCGGATCCTGAGGAAAAATGCCCTCCGGGTGCTTGAATAGATCATTTTTGCTAGTTTTGGTGGTCAGAAAAATCTTCTTATGGATATGAGAAAAGCGATCATCACAGGCCTGCTGATCATCACCGGTTTCGGTCTTGCCGGTCAGGAAAAACAATACAATTCGCTGGAGGAGGCGCTCGGGGCATCCGGACAGCTGCGGGGTGGATCGGGACCGTCCCAGGTGAACTGGATCGATGACGGAGCCCGGTATTCTTTTTCCCGGAGGGACGGGAGGGAACAGCAGATATGGGTGTTCGATCCTTCGGACCAGAGCGAGGAAATCGTGTTCGGAGAAGGAAGCCTCTCTTTTCCCGGCTCGGAAAAACCTTTCCGATACAGTGACTACCAGTGGGCGGACAACGGCCGGAGCCTGCTTTTCCAGACCAGCTTCCGGCCCGTCTGGAGGAATTCCGGCAATGCGGATTATTATTACTATTCCACGGGGGACTCCACACTGAAGCTGGTGGTGGAAGATGCATTCACCGCGGAGGTATCGCCCGACGGAAAAAAAGTGGGTTACGGCAGGGACGGGAATTTGTTCGTATTTGATCTGGAGACCAATGCCCATACCAGGCTCACAGATGATGCGGAAGAACACTTCTACAACGGAAGGTTCGGATGGGCCTGCGAGGAAGAATTCGGACTGGTCCAGGCCTGGGAATGGTCGCCCGACAGCCGCTACATCGCTTTCTGGCAGTCGGACGAGCGGATGGTGCCGCTTTACCGGCTGACGGACTTCTCGGGACAGCACCCAGAATACCTGGAAATCCCCTACCCCAAAGTGGGTGATCCCCCGCCGCTGGTGAAGATCGGGGTGATCGATATTGAAACCCGCGCCAAAAAGTGGCTGGACATCGATCTGGAAGGCGGATATATCCCCAGGATCTACTGGACCGCCCGACCGGAGACCCTGGCGGTGGTCTGGATGAGCCGTCCCCAGAACCACATGAAACTGTTCCTGTACCGCACTGATACCGGGGACAGATCGCTTGTCCTGGAAGAAAAGTCAGATACCTGGATCGATATTTTTGACTTTTTTGCCGGAGAGCTTCACCTGCTCTATTTCCCGGAGGAAATGGAATCATTCTTCTGGATCTCCGACAGGAGCGGTTATTCGCATATTTACCAGTATGATTATGAAGGCCGCCTGATCGGCCAGGTGACCGGAGGCGACTTCGATGTGATCGGCGTGAAAGCCATTGATCCCGCTGAAAAAAGGCTGTACTACCTCTCCGCCGAGGTGTCTCCCCTGGAGAGGCACCTGTACAGTATGAAATTCAGCGGGAAAGGAAAAAAGCGGCTCACCGCCGAACCAGGGAACCACCGGGTGGATGTGTCCCCCGGGGGCCGGTACTTCATCGACGGGTATTCGGACATCCATACCCCCATGCGGACCGATTTGAAGGACGGGAAAGGCCGTCTGATCAAATCCCTCGCGGGAAATGAAAGCGCCCTGGAATACATGGAGGAATACGCCTACGCGGGGAGGGAGTTGTTTTCCTTCGATGCGGGGGACGGGCAACGGATAGACGGGTACCTGATCAAACCTGCGGATTTTGACCCCAACCGCACCTATCCCCTGCTGTTCAGCGTTTACGGGGGACCGGGATCCCAGGGGGTTTACAACAGTTTTGAATCCAGCGGGTGGAGCCAGTACCTTGCCCAGCGCGGATTCATCATCGCCAACATCAACAACCGGGGAAACGGCGGATACGGGCGGGACTTCGAAAAGATCGTCTACGGACAGCTGGGCAGGTATGAAACCCGCGATTTTGCGAGCGCTGCCCGGTATCTTTCAGAGAAGGAGTGGATCGACGGCGACAGGATCGGCATCATGGGACACAGTTACGGCGGATTCTCCTCGGGCAGCGCCCTGCTGCGCTACCCGCAGGTTTTCCGGGCGGGGATCCTCACCGCGCCACCCTCCGACCATCTGAATTATGACTGCATCTACTCGGAAAGATACATGGGTCTGGTGGAGGACAACCCGGAAGGATACCGGGAAAGCTCCATGATCACCCATGCCGGGAACCTGGAAGGAGACATGCTGCTGGTTCATTCACTGATGGACGACAATGTGCATCCGCAGAATACCTTCCAGCTGGTCAGGGCGCTGATCGACAGTGGCAGGCACTTCGACCTGAAGATCTTTCCCCCGGGCGACCACGGTGTTGCCTATGACATGAACAGCGTGCTGATGCTCTATTCGGAATACCTGGATTTCCTGGAGGAACACCTGAAGCCCGGGGACTAATTCTCAGGGGTGCCTTCCTTCGCCTCCTCAGGAGGTGAAGGAACCTCTTCAGCCTGCGGTTTCACGGATACCGGTTTTGCCGCCGCGGCTTTTTCCTGGACGGGCTTTTTCTGTACCGGCTTTTTCTGTACCGGCTTTTTCTGTACCGGCTTTTTCTGTACCGGCTCCTGAGAGCTGGTTTTTTCCGGATGGGCCGTCCTGGATCTGATGTATGCACTGTAAAAGGGCTTACCGGAGTCCCTGAACAGGTGCATCAACCTGTCCAGTTTGTTTTTCAGCAGGCGGTTGTTCTCTTTCACAAGGCGGTCCAGCTTCTTCCGGCTCGTTTTCCTGGCTTTTCTCGCCAGTCCGAGGGCTTCATCATCCCGGGCGAACCGTTCAAGTGCCTGCTGAAGGCGGTCCAGGTGTTTCACGGTCACACCGTAATCTGCCAGCGGCCTGGAAGGTTTTCCTTTTCCTTTTGCTTTCTTCTTTCCAGCCGTTCTGCCTGCTTTTTCAACCGGCTGGTGCACCAGCAGGGCGCGGGAACGGTTCAGGATCCTGGTGCAGTAGCTTTTCAGCGGGCCCGCTTTCAGTTTTTCCAGCTCGCTGTACTTCATTGCTCCCAGTTTCCCCAGTTTCCTGTCCGCCGCGTCATCGGCAAACACTCCGATGACACTGGTGACCGGGAAAACCGCTTCGATCAGTTCATTTTTTGATCCGGCCCTGGTCTTTTTCAGGGGTTCGAGCCCGGTTTTCATCACCCCATGATGATCCCCTATCTTTTTGAGGTTCCTGACAAACCGGTCGAACGCTTCTTTCATTTCGGGGACGGACTGCCAGCTGGCGTGATGATCTTCCATCACTTTCATGACAGCCTGCTGGATACGAATTCTTTTTTTCTGTTTTTCAGTCATTTTTGCTGGTATATAGAAAATTTAAACGTGCAAACCATTTCCGGCATCCCAGTATGCCTGAAGCCTTCTGACAAATGCGTCCGGCTTTTCGGCGTAGATCCGCATTGCATCTGAAAATATCTTTTCCAGCAGCTCCTCCCGCAGGAGACCGAGCTGCTCCAGGATCCCGGACCGCGCATCGTTCCCGATCAGACCACCGGTCTCCTTCCCGATATATATTCCCAACCGGTCATAATCCCTGGCAACGCCAAGTGTTTCTGCATGCCTGTCAATGGACCTGGCGTATGATTTCAGCACGCGGGGATAGAGGGGCGAAAGGACCTCCACCTGGTGGAGCAGGTACTTGGTATTCTTCCTGTATTCGTGGAATTCAGCCATCCGGAACTCCCGGTTCAGGTGACGGAGCCCGCGGCGGGCACGGCTGTAGATCCGCCGGATCCCTTTCCCGGTTGAACCAAATTCGTTCCTCATCCGGCAGTACTGCTCCGTCCGCCCGGAGGCAAGTTCCAGTTCTCCCCGGATCTGACCAAGGTCTCCTTTCTCCTTCAGAACCCGGGACAGCTCCTTTTCATGTTTCCGGTCCAGGCTTTCCAGCACTGCCTGCTGCTCCCCTTCCGGAACCAGTCCGGGATGCCGGTCACAGAGCGACCGGAAAACCTGACCCAGTACACGGCTGTCTCTCGCCCCTGAGAAAACCCTCCCCAGGTCCCGGAAATAAAGGTTTTCCCTGTAATAGCTGCTGTAACCGATCTCATCCCTGATCAATTTCAGGACGGCCCTGATCCGTTTCACGGTTCTGCGGACCTCATGGATCATCTCATCCGGATCTTCCTGTTTCCGGATCAATTCCTGCACCTGGCCGATCCGTTCCTGGAGGATGCCCCGGATATACTGTTCCAGTGCGGGATGCGTTCTGACCCGGTTTCCTTTCATATGAAGCGCTGCATGGAAGGCAATCTTTCTCCAAGATAGTAATTATTCACCAAAAATTAATCTCTTGCATCTTGCCGATCCATTTATCATCTTTGTATAGGTGAGTGAATCGGGCATGCATACCTGTTTTCGGGATTCAGGCAGAAACTTCCTGGCGGGAGCGGCGGGACTGCTGCTCCTGGTACTGTTTTTTTCCTGCACCCCGCAGGACACCTGTGATGAGGATACCCAGTCCGTGCTGGTGGCCAGGTTCGTTACCGGTGAGGCGGGGAGTCCGGCCGATACCATCGTGGGAGGGGTCACCGTGTACGGGATCAGGGAAGGTAAAAGCGACAGCCTGCTGGTCGATTCGGCTTCGGTTGCGAGGCTCCTGCTCCCACTTGACCCGGGACACGGGGAGTCCCGGTTCGTGGTGCGGACTGGTCAGCAGGCGGATACCCTTGTGATCTGGCACGAGAATACAGCTTACCTGATTTCTTACGCCTGCGGATTCGGCATGCTTTTTACGCTGCGGGAGATCGGGCATACGATGCACCTGATCAGAGGAGTGGACGTCATCAATGAACAGGTCGATGCTGAATTACTGAAGGATGAAGCGCATATCCGGATATTTTTCTGAGCTGATGCTCCTCCTCCTGCTGGCACATCCCATGCCGGCACAGGATACGTTGCGCACCTACGGACCCCGGATCGGGATCGATCTGGCGCGGTTCGGGTACCTGTTCGCCGATCCGGCCCAGACCGGGGCAGAGTTCTCCCTGGATGCGGAGATCTTCCCGGACATTTACCCGGTGCTGGAAGCAGGATACAACTCCATGTCCCAAAACACGGATCTGTACAGGTATCGTTCGGGGGGGGCATATGCAAGGATCGGGGCCGATTACAACCTGCTTGCACCGAAAGAAAAATCGATCCACCACAGCCTCACTGCCGGGATCCGTTACGGGATCTCATTCTTCTCCCACCGGGCAGAACACATCACCATCCCGAGCGACTACTGGGGGGATGCGGAGCCGGATGAATACGGGCAGCGGCTCACGGGCAACTGGTTTGAGCTGGCCGGAGGGGTGAAGACCGAGCTGGTTCCCAATTGTTTTTTGGGATGGAGCGTCCGCTACAAGATCCTGGTCAATCCGGAAATGGATCCGCAGGTGACCCCGCTGCTGATTCCCGGGTACGGGCGGGGGACGGGACAGCGGGGATTTGGGTTCACCTATCAATTCCTGTATAAGATCCCGATAATCAAGAAATAAAAGCGTTTCACCAATTGAATGCGATATGGACCACACACCTTCGTCACACCGTTACGAAACAATGAAATACAACCGCTGCGGTAATAGCGGACTGCTTTTGCCGGCTGTTTCGCTGGGCCTCTGGCAGAATTTCGGCGGTACGAACCCCGGCCAGAACATGAAGGAGATCATCTACCGGGCGTTCGATGCGGGGATCACCCACTTCGACCTGGCCAACAACTACGGCCCGCCCCCGGGCAGCGCCGAAGAGAATTTCGGAAAGATCCTGCGATCCGGACTGGGTTCCAGCAGGGATGAACTGATCATCTCCACCAAGGCCGGGTATCTGATGTGGGACGGCCCTTACGGGGACGGGGGAAGCCGAAAGTATCTGCTGGCAAGCCTCGATCAGAGCCTGAAAAGGCTCGGGCTCCCTTACGTGGATATCTTCTACTCACACAGGCCCGATCCTGAAACCCCCGTGGCCGAAACCATGATGGCGCTCCATACAGCGGTCCGCCAGGGCAAGGCCCTTTATGCAGGGATCTCGAACTATGATCCGGAGCAGACAGAGGAGGCGGCGGGGATCCTGGAAGCGCTGGGTACTCCCTGCCTGATCCACCAGCCCAGGTACAACATGCTGGACCGCCGGCCGGAGGAAGGTTTGCTGGATGTGCTCGAAAAGAAAGGGATCGGGTGCATTCCGTTCAGTCCCCTCGCCCAGGGATTGCTCACCGGCCGTTACCTGGACGGGATCCCCGAAGAATCGAGGATTGGCCGCAACAGCATCTCCCTGGGGAGGGAAGACCTGGTTCCGGAAACCATGGTCAGGATCAAGGCCCTCAACGATCATGCCCTTCAGCGGGGCCAGACCCTGGCTCAGATGGCACTTTCATGGCTGCTGCACGAACCCCGCGTCACATCGGTCCTGATCGGGGCAAGTTCGGTTTCCCAGCTGGAGGAGAACCTGAAGGCCATCGGCCAGTCCGGGTTCACAAGGGATGAACTGGCCTATATCGATAACATCCTTCGCTGAGGCTCCCGGGGGATCAGTTCCTCCAGCGTGGGATCCGCTCCTGACGGGGGATCAACTCCACCTGTGAGGAGAGACCAGTTCCTCTCCGGGGTGACTATTGCCGTGGAACAGCGCCCTGTTGTTCCCGCATGGGGTTTGAAGGGGCACGGCCCCTGAAAGACCGCTTGTACAGCTCGAACCTGTTCTCCTCGATCCTCGGAGGCCAGTGGTTGTTGCCCGTATCGATGTCGGCCGTTTCCAGGAAGGGATCCAGGGTCACCGAGACAACCGGTCTGTCAAACATGAACACCCTGGAGACATTCCGGTTGTTCCTGCTCCATATCTGCGCCGGGATGCGGATCACTTCGGGTTCCCCTTCTGTAAATTCAAAACGGAGGATCAAAGGCATGACCAGTCCGCCCAGGTTCGAAAAATCCAGCTGGTAATAGTAATTGTCCGCCGCAAGCAGCGCTTTCTCCTCACCCGTCAGATTGGAGAGATATTCCAGGTATGCCTCCCGGTCCGACTCCGTGGGAGCGAAGGCGTCATAGTTATCGTAGAAATCGCGGAGGGAGGGATCCGACTCCACCATGGACCGTATGATCTCCCGGTTGCGGCTCACCGCGATTTCCTCCGGTTCCCGCTCCATTTCCTTTCTGAGCAGCGCTTTTTCCCGGGCCGGATCTCCGCTTTTGGCCCTGTAAAGGGTCACCCGGTCCAGGGAAATATCCACCGGGTCGGTCCCGTAAAACCAGCCGCGCCAGAACCAGTCTAGGTCCACTCCCGAGGCATCTTCCAGCGTACGGAACAGATCCTCTGGGGTCGGATGCCTGAACATCCAGCGGCGGGCATACTGCCTGAAGGCGAAATCGAACAGCTCCCTGCCCATGATCGTTTCCCTGAGGATGTTCAGTCCCACCGCCGGCTTGTCGTAGGCATTGTTGCTGAACTGCATGGTCAGTTCACCGTTGATCATGATGGGAGCGATACCGGACTGGTCACCCTTCATGTAATCCACAATATCCCTGGGCCTTCCCTCCGGGGCGGGCCAGTCATGGTCCCATTCCCGCTGTGCAATGCCCTGCAGAAAAGTGTTCAAACCCTCATCCATCCAGGTCCACTGCCTTTCGTCCGAATTCACGATCATGGGAAAGAAGTTGTGCCCCACCTCGTGGATGATCACACTGATCATCCCGAATTTGGCCCGTTCGGAATAGGTACCATCGGGCTCGGGTCTGCCCCCGTTGAAACTCACCATCGGGTACTCCATCCCGATCCGGTCGGTATGTACAGAGTAGGCAACGGGATATGGAAAGTCGAAGGTGTGCCGGGAATAGACCTTCAGGGTGTGGGCCACCACCCGGGTGGAATATTTCTCCCAGAGTGGATTCCCCTCTTTCGGGTAAAGCGACTGTGCAAGGACGGTCCGCTCGCCGAAGGAAACCGCCATGGCATCCCAGATGAACTTACGGGAGCTGGCAAATGCAAAATCCCGCACCTGCTCCGCCCTGAACTTCCAGGTGCTTGTCTCCTTCGCTCTTTTTTTCTCGGCCGACCTGGCTTCCTCTTCGGAGACGATGACCACCGGACTGTCGTACGATTCATGTGCCTTCCGGTATCTTTCCAGCCTTGCCTGTGAGAGCACCTCTTCCGGATTGAGAAGAACACCCGTGGCACCCACCACATGGTCGGCCGGAACAGTGATCTCCACCTCGTAGTTTCCGAACGGGAGGGCGAACTCCGTCCTTCCCAGGAACTGGTTGTTCTGCCATCCTTCCACATCGTTGTAGACGGCCATCCTGGGAAAGAACTGGGCAATCGTATAGATGTAATTGCCATCCGCATCAAAATACTCCATGCCAGACCGTCCCCCTCCGTCCTTCATCCGGTCGTTGATCCGGTACCACCATCTGATCTCCAGAAGAAATTTCTCTCCCGGCTTCAGCGGGGATGGAAGGTCCACCCGCATCATGGTATAATTTACCGTATAGGGAAGGGGATTCCCGTCTGCATCGCCCACATGCCCGAGATTGAATCCTCCCTCAAAACCGTTCATGAGCCTTCCCAGGGCACTGAACGGGACCTGTTCATCGAAGGTGCTGGCGGAGATCAGCCCTGACAGGCTTTCCTTTTGCCGGATGTTCTGATCGAGCTGTACCCACAGGTAATCAAGCACATCCGGAGAATGATTGATGTACTCGATGGTCTCCATGCCCGTGATCTTCTGGTGCTGGTCATCCAGGCTGACCCGGATCCGGTAATTGGCCTCCTGCTGCCAGTAAAGCTGACCCGGGGCACCCGAGGCGGTGCGGTATGCATTGGGGGTGGCGAACTCGGTCCGCATCTGCCTGAACTGGTTGCGGGAGGGATCGTTTTTTTCCTGGGCCATCAGACCGGCCATCAGGAACCCGCTTACCGTGAACAATATGAAACGTTTCATCATACCGGAATCATGATCATCCGCTAAAGTTAACAAAAGATTTTTCATCTTTGTTGCGGTATGCGGACAGCTTCTTTGCTGAGAAAAACGGCAGCCGGATTGCTCGCAGTCCTCCTCCCGGTCATGGCCGGGTCCCGGCCGGGACATGAATTCTATGTGAGCCTGACAGAGATCAGGTACAACGGGGATTCCGGCCGGCTGGAAATTTCCATGCGCATTTTTCCGGATGACCTGGACCGTGCGCTTGAGGTTCGGCACGGAGTATCCGGGCACCTGGGGACGAAGCTGGAACACCCGGAAGCGGACAGCCTCCTGGGCAAATACCTGCTGGACCATTTCAGTGTGGAAGCCGACGGCCGGGAGGTGGTACTGACCTACCTGGGGAAGGAGCCCGGACCGGAAGCCATCTGGTGCTATCTGGAATCGGAGCCCCTGGCAAGTCCGGCCATCTTCCTGGTGAAAAATTCAGTTTTGTTCAGTGATTTCACCGGCCAGGTGAATATTGTACAGCTCTATGTGGGAGATTGGAACAGGGGGGTGATGATCACACCCGCGCAGAACTCCGCAGCGGTGACCGTCGGCGGGTGATCAGTCCAGTTCCAGCTCAAGCTTTCCCAGTTCCCGGTCAATGAACGCCAGCTCGTCTTCCGTGAGGGAGACCGACAGGGCGCCCGCGTTCTCTTTCACCTGCCGGCGGTCCCTTGCCCCCACCAGAGCCACCGTAATCCCGTGTTGCTGAAGGGTCCAGCGGATCACCAGCTGTGACAGGGTAATCTTTTTCGATGATGCAAGCGGTTTGACCTCTTCAAGGAACTGATTGATCTGAATAAGGTTATTGATCCTGAAGTGGGGGGTATCGGGTCTGGAATCTCCGGGTCTGAACGGATGATCAGGGGTAATCTTCCCCGTCAGCAGTCCGCGTTGAAGGGGACTGTAAGCCAGGATTCCGCAACCGTGGGAGACGCACCACGGGATCACCTCCTGCTCCATATCCCGTCTGACCATGCTGTAAGGAACCTGGTTGGAAGCCAGGGTGACCACCCTGCAGGCCCTTTCCATCTCCTCCACCGAATAGTTGCTGACCCCGGCCGCCCGGATCTTGCCCTGTTCCAGCAGGATCCGGAAGGCTTCCATGGTTTCTTCAACGGGGGTGGTGGGATCGGGCCAGTGGATCTGGTACAGGTCAATATAATCGGTGCCCAGTCGCTTCAGGCTCTCCTCGCATTCATGGATGATGCTGTCCTTCCCGGAGAATTTGTACAGGTCTTTCATTTTTCCGTCATTGTCCTCCGAGGTGAAGTAATAGGCACCCCGGTCGTCATCCCACCGCAATCCTGCCTTGGTGAAAATCTCGTACCTGTTGCGCCTTCCCCTGATGGCTTCACCCAGGATCCGTTCAGAGTGTCCGAATCCGTATGCGGGCGCCGTGTCGACGGCAGTGATCCCGTGGTCGGGGCACGCCTGGATGGCTCTGATGGCTTCCTTCCTGTCCGAACCACCCCACATCCATCCCCCGATGGCCCAGGCACCCAGGGCAATGGGCGAGACGGTCAGTTCGGATTTTCCCAGTTTCCTTCTATCCATGTTGCTTGTTCTTTCGTTTGACAGATGCCGCATATTCCACCGGCAGGTAGTTTTCGTAGCTCAGGCATACCTCACGGGAGAACTCGATGGCCACCCGGATCAGTCCTTCCCATGTTTCCCTGTCGAGTATCCTGACCCGGTCAAGCGTGCAGCCGATCCTGTGCAGGCCGAACAGGATCCCCGCGTTGAAGGTGTCCCCTGCACCGATGGTGCTGACCGGCTCGATGGGCTCTACTTCCATGTTCAGCTCCACCGTTTCGGTTCTGAGATACACACCGTGTGCGTTTGCCGTGTAGAGGAGGACCGGACAGTGGGGGCGCACACAGGCCCACGCATCTTCCGGATTCTCCACCCGGAAGATATTCTGCAGGTCCTCATCACTGGCCCGGACGATGGAGGCATATCCCATGTTCTCCCCGATGACCGACAGCAATTCATCCCGGTCGGGCAGGTGGGTGCTCCTGAAATTGGGATCATACAGCAAAATTGCTCCCGCCTGCCTGGCTTTCCCGAGCAACGCCTTAACCCTGGGCCTGATTCCCGGATTGAGTGCATAGAAAGAACCGAACAGCAGCAGGTCATCCGGTTTGAATTTCGGGAACTCCACGGCCAGCCGCTGATGCGGGTAATCCTTGTAAAACATGTATTCCGCATCGCTGTTCTCGTTGAGAAATGCCAGTGCAACGGCGGACTGTCCTTTCTCAAACCTGGACATGAAGGTGCTGTCCACCCCGTTTTCCGCCAGGAAATCCTGGATCATATCCCCGACCCGGTCGTTTCCCATCTCGCTGATGAATGAAACCGGGGCTCCCAGTCGCCCGAGGGTGATGGCCGCATTAAACGACGAACCTCCGGGTTTGGCTGTCCGGGGCTGGTCATTTTTGAAAATGATATCCAGGATGGTCTCTCCGATAGCGTAAATCTTCTGCATGTTCAATGTGCTATTTTACAAGCCGGGAGATGGCCCTGAAGGGATCGGTACCCGAAACCCCGGCCAGCTCGAACAATACGGACTCCATGGTTGTGATGATGGCGCCTTCGGTGCGCATCCGCTCCATTGCAATCTCCCTGTCCCCCGGTTTCCTGGAAGAAATACAATCGGCCGCCACCACCGGGACATATCCGTTCTCAATCAGGTCGATCACGGTCAGCAGGACACACACGTGGGCCTCGATCCCGCAGATGATTACAGTTCTTCTGGCGGAGTGCTCAAGTGCTGAAAGAAAAGCCGGTTCATCACAGCAGGAAAATGCCGCCTTGGTGACCGGTTCAGCGGATCCGCACAGGGTACGGACTTCCTCCAGGGTATGCCCCAGCCCCTGCGGATACTGTTCCGTCAGTAATACTGGCACTCCGAGCACCTCCAATCCTTTCAGCAGTTTGACCGTGTTTGCAAGCAGCAGCCCCGAATGGTCCATGTGGGGGAAAAGGCGCTCCTGGATATCGATGACCAGTCCCGCGCTTTCTTTTATCTGAATTCTCATACTGTTTTTCCTCTGGATTTCTGCCCGAGGTACCCGCCATGGTGCCTGCGGGCATAATCTTCCGGGGTGAAGCGGATCTTTTTCATCAGAAGCACCACAAGCACATCCCCCATGACGGCCATGGCTGTGGAAGAGGTGGTTGGGGTCAGGCCCAGGGGACAGACCTCATCCGGATGCCCTGTGAAAAGGACCACTTCTGATTTTTTCACCAGCTCTCCCTCCGGATTGCCTGTGATCAGGATCACGGGGATCGAGGCATACAGTGCGCGGGTAAGCTCCACCAGTTCGATGATTTCACGCGTTCTTCCCGAATTGGAAAGCAAAAGGAGCAGATCGTTCTGACGGATGATGCCCAGGTCCCCGTGCTGGGCTTCGCTGGGATGGATGAACAGGGCCGGGGAACCTGTGGAACTGAGGGTGGTGGCAATATGGTTGGCCACATGTCCCGCCTTTCCCATCCCGCTGGAGATAATCTTTCCGCCGCCCTGGTGCACCCGCTCGTATATCAGCTGCACCGCCCGATCAAACTCCCCGTTCACCGGAATATTCCTGATGGCCTCTGCCTCCCTGTCAAGGATCGCCCGTATTTCTTCAGCGTCGTGGTGCATGGTCATTCCCCGGTCAATGGATTTGTTTGCTGATCTCGTCCTCCAGCTTCACCATGTCTTCCGTAAACCTCCTGATCCCCTCCGAGAGCTTTTCCACCGCCATGGGATCTTCGTTATGCATCCACCTGAAGGACTTCTCATCCAGGGATATCTTTTTCAGATCCATGTCTTGCGATGCCTCGGGGGTGAGTTTCCTCTCCAGCAGACCTTCGGCTCTTTCAAGTTCTTCCAGAAGCGCCGGGGAGATGGTCAGCAGGTCACATCCGGCCAGCTCGGTGATCTCTTCAATGTTTCTGAAGGAGGCACCCATCACCTCGGTCCTGTAACCGAATTTCTTGTAATAGTGGTAAATGTTCTTCACCGAATGAACGCCGGGATCCTCGGGTCCGGGAATGTGGTCCACCCCCCTCTCCTTCCTGTGCCAGTCATAGATCCTTCCCACGAAGGGGGAGATAAGCTGCACCCCCGCCTCGGCACAGGCGATGGCCTGTGCCATGCTGAACAGGAGGGTCAGATTGCATTGAATTCCTTCCTTTTCAAGCACCTGGGCCGCGGCAATCCCTTCCCAGGTGGCAGCCACCTTGATCAGGATCTTATCACGGGAAATCCCGTGGGCTTCATAGAGTCCGATCAGCTTTCTTGCTTTCTCCACACTTCCCTCCATGTCGAACGACAACCGCGCATCCACCTCGGTGGAAACCCTGCGGGGCACGATCTTCAGGATCTCCAGACCGAAGGCAACCGCCAGCATATCCATCGTTTCGGTAAGTTTTTGTGCTGCGGTTTTTCCTGTCTTTGTCCCGTAGGCGACCGATTGTTCGATCAGGTGTGCATACCCGCTTTTCTGAGCGGCAGCAAAGATCAGCGAGGGATTGGTGGTGGCATCCACGGGATGGTATTTTTGCATGCTTTCAAAATCACCGGTATCGGCCACCACCTCCGTAAAATGCTTGAGTTGATCCAGTAAATTCATATGAATTGATTTGTATCAGCCATCAAAGATAGTAAAAATCAGGGTGTGCAAAAGCGGGGGGATCACTTCACGTACCGCTCGAATTTCCTTAGAAGTTCCTGGGTGGAGACGATCGTGGCATAGTGGTCCTGAAGGGTTTTGACAGTGGAAAAATGCACATTCTTTGCGGGTATGATATGCTCCTCGTACTGCACCGCCCGGGTGGCACATGCATCCTGAACCAGGAGGCATGAGAGACCCAGATCATGTGCTGCCCTGACCGCCGCCTCCACGCAAAGGTGGGTCTGCATCCCGCAGATGACCAGCCGTTCGATGCTGTCTGACCGGATGGCCGCAGTCAAACCGGTTCCCAGGAACGGATTCACCTCTTCCTTTGAGAAAACCGCTTCCCCGGGCAGGGGATTCACATAGCTGTGGATGTCGCCTCCCGATTCGACAAGGTGCCTGATGTGGTACACCTTCAATCCTTTTTCCCTGAAATGATCCAGCAGAAGTCCGGCATTCATTCCCGCCAGGTCTGCATTTTCCAGCTGCATGCTGCCGCCCGGGAAATACAAATCCTGGATGTCGACCAGAAGAAGCGCGGATTTCTGACCATGAAGCAGAAACCCGGGCATTAACAGGAACAGGGACAGAAATAAGCCAAACACACCTCTCATGCCGGGAAAGCCAGGTTTAGGAGTTTCTTCTGGGTGCAATTTAAAAAATTGATGGCAATCAGACAAGAAGGAGAGGGTTCCTGAACCGATCAATTGAAAATTGTAGTGATACAAATAAATTATATTTTTTCTGCATGTACCCCTATTTCTATAAGAGCATAATCGGTATAAATATCATTTTTTAGATCTCATCCCCCTATTGAATTAGGGGTTATAAAATATTTTTATACTTTTACGACGATCTGTAACTAACATATTAAAATAATTACCGAAATGAAAAGAAAATCCCTGCGCAAGTTGCTGCTGACAATTCTGATGGCAAACATGCTCTTCCTTTATCCGGATACCATTGCCCAGGAGACCGATTCTTCCCCATTCAGTGCCGGGGCGGATCTGGTGAGCAGTTACCTTTGGCGCGGCACCAAATTCGGGACCGGTCCGGCCATCCAGCCTTATGTGGAACTGGGCCTGGGCAATTTTACACTGGGTTCCTGGGGTTCCTACTGCTTCACCACCAATGAAGCGGCAGAAACAGATCTGTACCTCTCCTATGCGTTCGGTTTCGGACTGAGTCTCGGTCTGACGGACTACTATTTTCCTGGTACGGAGTATTTTGATTTCTCGCAATCCACCGGTGCCCATGCCCTGGAAATAAATGCGGGGTATGCTGCCGGGGGACTGTCGCTCGGTGCCAATTATTTCATCAATCGGGCAGACGGGGCCGGGAACGCAGGAAGGGATCTCTATTTCGAAGCAGGCTATTCCTTCCATTCCTTCGGATTCATGCTGGGAGCGGGGAATGGATGGCATACGGCAGACGGTGGATTCATGATCTGTAACATCGGGATCACCACTTCAAAGGAGATTACACTCACAGAGACATTTGCGTTGCCTGTGAGCGGGGCGGTGATTCTCAATCCGGATACCGAGCAGCTGCATGTGGTCGTGGGAATATCATTCTGACACAAAACGAAACCATCAAAACGATACTTACATTTTATAAGTTATCAACACTATTATCTTATAAAAATATAGTTAATTAGGTCATAATTGTTTTGATTCGTAATATTTATACGTACCTTTGATCCGATCTGCCAGGACGGACAAATACGAAGCGATGAAAACAGGCAAAAGAAGGTCAGGGAGGATATTGTTGTCAGGGTAGAATGGTGTGTGGCGCATCCGAAAAACCGTTCTGCCGCTGACATGGAGAACGGTTTTTTTTATGGTGCAGGATCAATATACGCATATGCAGATGAAAAAACAGAGACCTGAACAGGCAGGCTTATACAGAAGCCAGTTCGAGCACGACAGCTGCGGGATCGGTTTCGTGGTTCACCTGAAGGGGAAAAGGTCCCACGAGATCATCGAAAAGGGACTGGAAACCCTGGTAAACATGAAACACCGCGGTGCGGAAGGCGCCGATTCGAAAACGGGCGATGGTGCCGGGATCCTGATCCAGATCCCCAGGGATTATTACCTGCTTCAGGGCTATTCCATTCCCCCGGAAGGACAGTTCGGGACCGGACTCGTCTTCCTGCCCACGGACCCTTCCGAAGCAAAGCACTGCGAAGAGATCCTGGTCCAGCTGGTCCATGAAGAAGGTGTCGGTTTCATCGGTTTCAGGGAGGTACCCAGGGACAACAGTACCATCGGGGAAATCGCCCGAAATGCCGAACCGCTCATCAGGCAGATCCTCCTGGGAGCCGACATGCCCCGGGAAGAACTGGAACGCCGGCTCTACATCATCCGGAAAAGAGCTGAAAAATATATGGCGGCGTCCAATCTGAAACAGAGGTCCCGGTTCTATATCCCCAGTCTCTCCACCCGGGCACTGATTTACAAGGGGATGTTCACTTCGGAACAGCTGGGGGAATATTTCCTTGACCTGCGCGACACCCGGCTCCAGAGTGCCATCGCACTGGTCCACTCCAGGTTCAGCACCAACACCTTCCCGAGCTGGGACCTGGCACAGCCGTTCCGCATGCTGGCGCACAACGGGGAGATCAATACGGTGAAGGGGAACCGGTTCTGGATGGAAGCCAGGGAATCGATCCTGAAATCCGATACCCTGGGTAACCTGGAGAGGATCTACCCGGTGATCGAACCCGGAAAAAGCGACTCTGCCTCCCTCGACAACGTGCTGGAGTTCCTGGTCATGAGCGGCAAGTCGCTGCCCTATGCCATGTCGGTCCTCATTCCCGAATCGTGGAACGAGAAAAATCCCATTTCCCGGGAACTGAAAGCATTCTACCAGTACCACTCCACTTTCATGGAACCCTGGGACGGCCCCGCTTCGCTGGTGTTCAGTGACGGCAGATATATCGGGGGGATGCTCGACCGGAACGGGCTTCGTCCTTCCCGGTATGTGATCACAAAAGACGACCTGATGGTCCTGGCTTCCGAAGCAGGGGTGCTGCAGATCCCCCCGGAGCAGATTCGTGAGAAAGGAAAGCTCAAACCCGGCAAGATGATCATGGTGGATGTGGAGGAAGGAAAGCTTTACAGGGATGAGGAGCTCAGGGCCAGGCTTGCATCTGCCCACCCTTACCTGGAATGGATCGGAAAAAACATGGTCAGCCTGGAAGAGATCGAGGCGGGGAACATTATTCCACCCGGACTCGGCGATCATTACGACCGGTATCTGGGATCTTTCAATTACAGCAGGGAGGACGTTGACCTGATCATCCGCGCCATGGCCGAAACCGCCCAGGAGCCGCTCGGTTCCATGGGTAACGACGTGCCTGCAACCGTGCTGAGCCAGAAACCCTACAGGCTTTTCAACTACTTCAAGCAACATTTCGCCCAGGTGACCAATCCTCCCATAGACCCGATCCGGGAGGAACTGGTGATGACCCTGACCGGGTATCTCGGTTCCCTGCAATCGAATCTGCTTGACGAATCACCCGACCATGTGAAGATGGTCAAATTCAAAAGCCCGGTGATCAACAACACCTATTTCCAGGTGGTCAGGAACCTTCGCTACAAGGGATTCTCCAACAGTGTGATCCCCATCCACTTCGATGCCGGACGAGGTGCGGAGGGACTGGCAGAGGCGGTGGATGAGATCTGCCGGCTGGCAGAGCAGGCAGTGGATGAACACAAGAACTACATCATCCTCACCGACCGGAACATCTCGGAAGAGAAAGCGCCCATTCCTTCGCTGATGGCCGTATCGGCCGTACACCACCACCTGATCGATAAACGGAAACGGATGCAGATCGATATCGTGCTGGAATCGGCCGAACCCCGTGAAGTAATGCATTTTGCCCTGCTTTTCGGGTACGGTGCCAGCATCATCAATCCATATATGAGCTTTGCCATCATTGAGCAGCTGGTCAAAAAGCGTATCATCCAGCAGGATTTTGACAAGGCGCAGGAGAATTACATCCATGCGGTGAACAAGGGACTGCTGAAGATCCTCTCCAAGATGGGGATCAGCACCCTGCGCAGCTACAGGGCTGCGCAGATCTTCGAGGCGATCGGCATTGATCCGCAGGTGATCGACAGATATTTCAGGGGAACGGTCTCCAGAATCGGCGGGATCGGACTGGAGGAGATCGCGGAAGAGGCGCTGATCCCCCACCGCCGTGCATTTTCGCAGGACTCCCACTCCGGGATCCTCACCGAAGGAGTATATGCCTACCGGAAGAACGGGGAGCACCACGCCTGGAACCCGGATACGCTGGCACTACTTCAATGGAGCACCCGGAACAACGACTATGACAAATTCAGGGAATTCACCGCCCTGGCCGACCGCGAAACAGCCGGACCCGGGTTCCTGAGGGGTCTCCTGGCATACAGGCGGAATCCCATTCCCCTGGAAGAGGTGGAGCCGGTTGAGAACATCGTCAGGCGGTTTGTAACCGGGGCCATGTCCTACGGCTCCATCAGCAGGGAAGCGCATGAAGCCCTGGCCATCGCCATGAACAGACTCGGAGGCAGGAGCAACACCGGCGAGGGAGGTGAGGATCCGGAGCGTTTCAGGGCCCGGGAGAACGGCGACAGTGCCAGGAGCGCCATCAAACAGGTGGCCAGCGGCCGTTTCGGTGTAACCACCGAATACCTGGTCAACGCCGATGAGCTCCAGATCAAGATCGCCCAGGGGGCCAAGCCCGGGGAAGGCGGACAGCTGCCGGGCCACAAGGTGGATAAGATCATCGCAAAGACCCGGTATTCCATTCCAGGCATCACGCTGATCTCCCCTCCCCCGCACCACGACATCTATTCCATTGAAGATCTGGCACAGCTGATCTTCGATCTGAAGAATGTGAATCCGGATGCCAGGATCTCGGTGAAGCTGGTGTCGGAAACCGGGGTGGGGACGGTTGCCGCGGGGGTGGCCAAGGCAGGGGCCGATTTGATCACCATCAGCGGCACCGAAGGCGGCACCGGCGCCAGTCCATCCTCCTCCATCAAACATGCCGGGCTCCCGCTGGAGATCGGTCTGGCCGAGGCCCAGCAGACCCTGGTCATGAACAATCTCCGGGGCCGGGTGGTACTGCAGGCGGACGGGCAGATGAAAACGGGAAGGGATGTGATCATGGCCGCCCTGCTGGGAGCCGAGGAATTCGGATTTGCCACCGCTGCACTGATTGTACTGGGGTGTGTGATGATGCGGAAATGCCATCTCAACACCTGCCCGGTGGGGGTGGCCACCCAGGATCCCGAACTAAGGAAAAGGTTCAGGGGGAGCGCGGATTTCGTGGAGAATTATTTTCGTTTTCTGGCACGGGAGGTCAGGGAATACCTGGCAGAACTGGGATTTCGCACATTCAATGAGATCGTGGGGAGGTCCGACCTGCTCATGAGAGACACCTCTGTAACCCACTGGAAGATCAGGCAAATTGACCTGAGCGACCTCATCGCATTCCTGCCGGCGGCAAGGAATTATCCACTACACAAAACCCAGCCGCAGCACCACCGGATCGGGGATGTGCTTGACCGGGAACTGATCGAGCGGACACAGGCTGCGCTGGAAGAGAAAAAACCGGTCACCATGCACCTGCCCATCAGGAATACGGACCGCGCCTGCGGTGCGATGCTGTCGGGGATGATCGCGGCGAAATCCGGGAGCGCGGGATTGCCGGAAGGAACCATCCGGGTTCGTTTTGCAGGATCGGCGGGACAGAGCTTCGGAGCATTCCTGGTGCCCGGTGTGGAGTTCTACCTGGAAGGGGAAACAAACGATTACATGGGGAAGGGATTGTCGGGGGGACGGATCATCGTGGTGCCCCCGGAAGGGTCCACCTTCGAGCCGGACCAGAACATCATCATCGGAAATACATCGCTGTATGGTGCCACCAGCGGAGAGGCCTTTATCTCGGGTATGGCGGGAGAGCGCTTTGCAGTGAGGAACAGCGGCGCCGTCGCCGTGGTGGAAGGGGTGGGCGACCACTGCTGCGAATACATGACCGGCGGCCGGGTGGTGGTGCTGGGCAGGACGGGAAGGAACTTTGCCGCCGGCATGAGCGGTGGGATCGCTTATGTGCTGAACCTGGAAGGAGATTTTGATTATTACTGTAACATGGGAATGGTGGAGCTGTCGCTGGTGGAGGATCTGAATGACAAAAAGGAGCTGACCGATCTGATCTCCAGACATTTTGAGCTGACAGGGAGCAAAATAGCCGAAAAGATCCTGGCCGGTCCGGATCACTACATGGAACGGTTCATCAAGGTCATTCCCTATGAGTATAAAAAGGTGATGCAGGAGATGAAGCTCGAGGAAATCCGCCGGAAGCTTGCCGCCGTGGAAAAGGATGTGGAAATGATCGGTGATTTATAATCTGGAAAGCGCAATGAGTGACCCAAGAGGATTCTTAAAGATCAGGATGAAGCCTGCCGGGAACCGGCCTGTCCACGAGCGCATCGGGGATTTCAGCGAGGTGGAGCAGACGCTCAACTCGGAGGACAGGATGCTGCAGGCATCCAGGTGCATGGATTGCGGGATTCCGTTCTGTCACTGGGGGTGTCCCGTTGACAACCTGATCCCGGAATGGAATGACCTGCTGTACCGGGGCGACTGGAAGGGTGCCAGTGACAGGCTGCATGCCACCAACAACTTCCCGGAATTCACAGGGAGGATATGTCCCTCTCCGTGTGAGCACTCCTGTGTGCTGAATATCAACGGGGAACCGGTGACCATCAGGGAAAATGAAGCGGCCATCGTGGAGAGAGCTTTTGCCGAAGGGTACATCAAACCTTCCCCTCCCCTTCACAGGACCGGCAAAAGGGTGGCGGTCATCGGCAGCGGTCCCGCCGGGATGGCTGCGGCGGACCAGCTCAACAAAGCGGGCCACCTGGTTACACTTTTTGAGAAAGATGAGAAGATCGGGGGACTCCTCCGGTATGGGATCCCGGATTTCAAGCTCAACAAGCGGACCATTGACCGGCGGCTGGAAATCATGGTGGCCGAGGGAGTCGAGCTGAAACCGGGGATCGAGGTGGGCAGGGATATCTCCGGGAAAGAGTTGACCGACAGATTTGACGTGGTTTGTCTGGCCATCGGATCCATGAAACCAAGGGATCTGGCGGTGGAGGGACGGGACCTGGACGGGATCCACTTTGCCATGGAATACCTGACGCAGCAAAACCGGGTAAACGACGGGGTCTACGTGGCCTATGACCGAAGGATCAGTGCCGAGAACCGGCAGGTGCTTGTCATCGGCGGCGGGGATACCGGCTCTGACTGCGTGGGTACAGCCATCAGGCAAAAGGCTGCCGGGATTACCCAGATCGAGATCCTTCCCAGGCCGCCGGAAAAGAGAGCGGGGGACAATCCATGGCCATATTTTTCCAAAACCCTGAAGACCTCCACGTCCCACGAAGAGGGGTGTGACAGGATGTGGAGCCTGTCCACCGTCCGTTTCCTGGGAACAGAGCACAGGGTCACCCACGCCGAAGTGGAAGAGGTCAGCTGGGAGGCGGTGAACGGAAAACTCTCCATCGTCCCCGTCCCCTCTACACGACGCCCGATCCGGGCCGACCTGGTCCTGCTGGCCATGGGGTTTCTCCACCCGGTGCATGAAGGACTTCTGGAGGAGCTGGGAGTGGCAAGGAACGAACGCAACAATATCCAGGTGGACAGCCGCATGGCCACCACCGTTGAAAAGGTATTTGCGACGGGAGATGCTGTCAGCGGAGCCAGCCTGGTGGTGACGGCCATTGCATCCGGCAGAAGGGTCGCGGAAAGAATCAATGCCTTTCTTCAAACGGGGGGTGATTAATTTTTTCATTCTTTTTTAATTTCACCCCCCCCTATATTTGTAATACTACTTCATAAATTAACATATTTTTCATAATTAACCCCTCATTTTTATAGGGGGTATTTTTATTTATTTATATATTTGCCGTGTAATAAAAATGGATATCCGATGAAAAAGTACTGGTTGATCGCGCTGTTTGCCCTCGCATTCATTGCTGTGCTGGGGATCATCTTTCCCTTCAGCTTTGACACAGGAGATACTTCAGGCCTCAATACGGGAGATGTGGCGTGGATGCTTGCATCCACCGCTCTGGTTTTCCTGATGACACCGGGACTGGGATTTTTTTACAGCGGCATGGTGAAACCCAAGAATGTGATTTCCACCATCCTGCAGAGTTTCATTGCCATGGGGCTCATCAGCGTGCTCTGGGTGGTATTCGGTTTCAGTCTTGCATTTGGTGAGAGCGTGGGAACCGAAGGGTACGGCTTTTTCGGCAATCCTGCCACCTACTTCATGTTCAGAGGAGTGGGCGCAGCGCCCGACCCTGCCTTCGCAGCCACCATCCCGCTGGCCCTTTTCGCATTATTCCAGCTGAAGTTCGCCATCATCACCCCTGCCCTGTTCACAGGTTCGTTTGCGGGAAGGGTCAGGTTTACCGCCCTGATGATCTTCATGGTCCTGTTCATGATCTTCATCTACTGTCCGCTGGCGCACTGGACCTGGCATCCCAACGGATTTCTGCGGAACTGGGGAGTTCTGGACTTCGCCGGCGGAACGGTGGTGCATATGTCGGCCGGCATGGCTGCCCTGGCAGGGGCGATCTTCTTCGGTCCCCGCCGGGATTATGCAAAGCCGTTTTACCCGGCCAACATCCCGTTCGTGCTTCTGGGCACAGGCCTCCTCTGGTTCGGATGGTTCGGATTCAATGCGGGATCCGCACTGTCATCCTCCCATACGGCTGTAAAAGCCCTGCTGAACACCAATACGGCTTCCGCCTCTGCGATGCTGGTTTACATCTTCTTCGACGGCATCAGTGGAAGGAAACCCTCGGCACTCGGAGCCTGTGTGGGGGCCGTGGTGGGACTTGTGGCCATCACCCCCGCGGCGGGATTCGTCTCGGTGGGATCCAGCATCTTCATCGGGGGAGCGGCCGCCGTTGCCAGCAACCTGATGATCTATTATTTCTCCAGAAGGGGACTGGATGATACGCTCGATGTATTTCCGGCCCACGGGATCGGAGGGATGGTGGGCATGTTCCTCACAGGCGTTTTTGCCGAGGAGGTCGGACTGATTCACGGAGACCCCACCACCTTCCTGTACCACCTGCTGGCCCTGGTGATTGTGACTGTTTTTGCATTCGGGGGCTCTTACCTGCTTTACAGGGTCACCAACTGGATCATCCCCATGCGCGTACCGAGCCTTTACGAGGATGTGGGGCTGGATATGAGCCAGCACAACGAAAGCCTGTTCTACGAGAACGATGCGAAGGTGAAAATGCGCAAGGAGAAACTCAGGAATTATTCCCCCGATTTTTATCCACGCCGCCAGCGGGTCTGAACAACCGGATCACCAGGGCGGCTATCCCGTCCCGGTGCCCCGGAACTGTTCCATGAAGATCTTCCTGAGGTGGTCTCTGGTCTTTTGCATATCCAGCGTCCTTCCCAGTTCTTTCTCCATGGAGGTAACCCCGGCGGTCCGGTACCCGCAGGGATTGATATATGAAAAGTAATCCAGGTTCGTGTTCACATTCATCGCAAATCCGTGCATGGTCACATACCGGCTGGAGCGAATCCCAATGGCACAGATTTTCCTTGCTTTCACGGGATGGTCCGCATCCAGCCAGACGCCCGTTGCCTTTTCCTTCCCGGTCGCTTTGATGCCGTAGTCGCCCAGCAGCGCAATGATCACCTGCTCCAGGCGCTCCACATACTGTCTGAGCCCGATCCCCAGCGCCTCCAGGTCCAGGATCGGATATCCAACGATCTGCCCCGGTCCGTGGTAAGTGATATCCCCTCCCCGGTTGGTCCTGAAATAGGAAGCATTGATCTTTTTGAGAAATTCCTCCTGAACGAGCAGGTTCGTTTCGTCCCCGCTTTTGCCCAGGGTATACACGTGCGGATGTTCACAGAAGAGCAGGTACTGCTCTGGACGGTCATCCCCCCCGGGATTCTTTTTAAATTCCACCAGTTTTTGAAAAAGCGCTTCCTGGAATTCCCAGGCCTTCCCGTATTCGATGGTCCCGAGGTCCCTGAAGCGGATAGACGAACTATGACCCATGAAAACCGGTGGTTTTATTGTTCATGACGGGACGGCCGACGTGTTTCTCGGCGTGATAGGAGGAACGGACGAGGGGACTGGACTCCACAAACCTGAATCCCTTCTTCAGGCCGGTTTCCCGGTAGGAATCAAATTTTTCGGGGGACACATAATATTCCACGGGCAGATGGTCCATGGTGGGCTGAAGATACTGTCCCAGGGTGAACACCTCGCATCCGGCTTCCAGCAGATCATCCATCGTCTGAAGGATCTCGTCCTCTGTCTCCCCCAGCCCCAGCATAATCCCTGACTTGGAGATCACGCCGGAAGCGGCTACCTGGCGGATCACCTCCAGGCTTCTCCTGTATTTTGCCCTTGATCGGATCAGGGGGGTAAGCCGCTCGACCGTCTCCAGGTTGTGGGAGATGACCTCGGGAGCTGCATCAATGACCATTTCCACCAGCTCCGGCTGCGCATCAAAATCGGGGATCAGTGCCTCCATGGTCAGTCCCGGCACCTCCTGCCGGAGGATGCGGATGGTCCCTGCCCAGAATCCTACTCCCTTGTCCGGCAAATCGTCCCGGTCCACCGAGGTGATCACCGCGTGGCGGATCCCCATGGCTTTAATCGATTCAGCCAGTCTGTATGGCTCATTTTCATCCACCGGCCCCGGACGGCCGGTCTTCACCGCACAGAATTTGCACGAGCGGGTACAGATATCCCCGAGGATCATGAAAGTGGCTGTCCCCGCCGCCCAGCATTCTCCGATATTCGGACAATTGCCGCTGGTACATATGGTATGGAGGTGGTTCTTTTTCACCACCTTCTTTACCTCCAGGTAGTGTTCTCCTCCCGGCATGCGCATCCGCATCCAGGATGGGAGCCTTTTTCTCGCCTGAACCATTTTTTTTATCGAATCATCTCTTTTCATCCGGTCTCTTTCTGAAATGATCATTAGCGGTTCTGCGAAGGTAAGCAGAAATCGGGACTTTTCTCCGGTGACAATTTTTGCTACTTTTATTCGCCATAAGACAATGGAATGAAGGAACAGAATGAATTGCTGCTGCTGGCAAAAAGGATACAGGCCATTGCTGAGAGCGGGATCCATTACACGGAAAGCGACTATGACCTGGACAGGTACGGCGATTTGGAGGAGATCGCCACCCGGATGATCTCCCTGATCACCCACCTCTCCCATGACACGGTCAGGATGGTCACCCCCGAGAACAATGGGTACAGGACCCCGAAGGTGGATGTGCGCTGTGTGATTTTCAACGACAAACACGAGATCCTGATGGTCCAGGAGAGGGTCGACTCCTGCTGGTCCCTTCCCGGAGGCTGGTGCGACATCGGATTTACACCTACCGAGATTGCCGAGAAGGAGGCATTTGAGGAGGCCGGGATCAGGGTGAAGGCCGGAAGGCTCCTGGCCATTTTCGATAAAAGATGCCACGACCACCCGGAAGACCTTTTCTATACCTACAAGATCTTCATGGAATGTGTGGCAGAGGACGACCGGATATCCACCGGGATGGAAACCCTGGACGTGGGATTCTTTGCACAGGACAAACTGCCTCCCCTGTCCACTCCCAGGAACACCAGGGACCAGATCGACAAAATGTTCGACTTCCATTTTGGAAGGATCCCCTGGCCCATCGTTGACTGAATTTCGTGGATGCACATGCCGGCATACTGGTTATCGGGGCGGGTGCCATCGGGAGCATCACCGCAGCGATGATGAGCGCGCGGGGCATCCCGGTCACCCTTGTCTGCAGGGACGCTGAGCAGGCCGGGAAGATCGCCTCCGGGGGCATTCACCTGTCCGGTCATGGCGGTGACCGCCGCGTCGGGGTCCGGACCGCAGCCGGTCTGGACGGGATCACAAGCTTCGTGGATACGGTGTTTCTGGCCACAAAGGCGTATCAGGTCCGGGGGATCGCACGGCAGCTTGTTCCCCTGCTCAAAAAGGACAGCCGCGTGGTATCCATGCAGAACGGGATCGTGGAAGAGGAACTTGCAGGGATCGTGGGAAGGGAACGGACCGTGGGCTGCGTGGTCAGGTTCGGGGCCACCCTGCACGAACCGGGGGTGGCGGAGATGACCTCCCGGGGAAGGATCCTGGTGGGCTATCCCTACCGGCCAGGCGATGAGCGGCTTGATGAAATCGCCCGGATCATGGAAAACATTGCACCGGTCACCGTCACCGGCCGCATCATGTCCGAATTGTATTCCAAGCTGATCATCAACTCCTGCACCTCCACCGTGGGAGCCATCAGCGGACTCACCCTGGGAGAACTCCTGAAAAAAGGAAGGGCGCGGCAGATTTTCACAGCCGTGGCCCGGGAGGCCCTGCGGGTAACCGGGGCCGGAAACCTGGATGTGGCTCCCGTGGTTGGAAGACTGACATGGGCGGGACTGCTACACATGCATCCCGCTCTCCGGCACGGTTTGATCAGGCTCCTGGGGATGCGGTACGGGCAACTGCGGTCCAGCAGCCTGCGCGCAATCGAAAGGGGCAGGTCCACCGAGGTAGATTTCCTGAACGGTCACATCGTCAGGAAGGGGGAATCTCTTGGAGTGGATACCCCCGTCAACGGGAGGCTGGTGGAGATGATTCACGAAATGGAACAGGGAAAGCGACCCGTCACCCCCCTGAACCTGGAGGATGAACAGCTGGTCCGGCACTTCTGAACCGTTTCTCCGGGGTCGGTCGCACAGATCAGGCTGAGAAATATCTTTAAAATGCTGGACTTTTCCAGTCAAATGTTCTAAATTTATTTCCATCCGATCTGTTCACCTCTCTGTTATGTTACTGTCACGATCGATCGCAGCTTCAATTTTTTTACATTTAACCATATCATCCATGAAACATTCGTTCCGTTCCCTTTCAAAAATGTTGTCTGTTTTCGTGCTCTTTCAGCTCCTTTCCGGATGCCTGATGGTACCCGGAAAACTGGTTCCCAAGGTATACACCCTTCCAGACAGATCCGCTTATGAAAACAAGCCTGATGTTTTCATTGATCTGAATTTCCACACCTTCCTCAGCGGAAAACACTCGGCTCCGGTGGAAAACATCACTGCAAAAGACCTATTTCTGAACATCGTCAGGAATGTCACCGACCGGTCAAATCTGTTTGAAAGCTACACCTTTGACAGGTTTGAAGGCAGCGATAAGGACCTCACCATTCAGATGGATATGATGAACACAGGCAACAATACGGGTGCCATGCTTGCAGGATGTGTCAGCGGATTGACCCTCACCGTGATCCCCGTGGCTGTGAAGGACAATTATGTGCTGACTGCCACATTGCTTGATTCCAGCGGCACCGAGCTGGCCACATACAGGTATGAGAACTACGTGAGAACCTGGATCCATATGTTTTTGTTTCCGTTCTTCGGCACGATGAAGAAGGTGCCCGGAGAGGTGATGGAAAACATGGTCCGTAACCTGTACAATGATATCCTGCAGGACGGGTATCTGAAATACAGCTACCTGGATTACGAGCTTCCTGATTTTCTGTGCCTTAAATAGACGGTTAGCCGCCCGTGGGATGCGGCAGAACGGCTGATGCGGCAGAACAGCTGATGCACCACTTGTTGGCGGAAGATGCGAAGCTGTCAGTCGATCTGTTTCTGGCTGTGTGAGTTCACGAACAGGATATTTTCCAGCGAGTCGTATCCCTGGAAGATCTTGGGCCCTTCGTGCCTGATCAGTTCGCTGTGAAAGCCGATGATGGTCAGGCCGGCGTTCGCGGAAAACTCGTTGATGATCGTCCGGGCGTTCCGGTCAGGTTTCTCGCTGATCACCTGGATGTTCTTGGATGTGATGGGAAGGCGGCCGCTCAGAACCAGCTGTTCCAGGTCGGCACGGATCTTTTCCTCATCTCCCTTTTTGCAGATGTTGAATACGCTGATCTCGCTTTTTCTCCAGGAAGGATGCCCCTGGATGATAAAACTCAGCAGGATCATCAAATGGGAATTCTCATAATCGCTGCTCCTGATCCACACATGGATCCCGTTTCTGTAGTTGATGGTGCGTTTGGTGCTCCCGAAGATGCACACATCGAAATTGCCCGCATTCACAAGGGAAAAATTCTCCACGATCTCCCTGAGTTTCTCGGGCTCCTCCCTGTCGTATTCCAGGATCACCATGTTGTTTTCCATTCCCGAGATACCGGGCAGCTGGATGGATTGCGCGATCGCCGAGGTATAGGAGGGAGAGATCATGGTATCCACATACACATGGCTGCCTTTTCCCCTGTAATTCATGACCAGTTTTTCCTGCTCTTCCACAGCCCGGGCATAGCTGGATTTTGAATAATAATCTTCGATCAGGTGGATGTAGGTCCCGAATCCGTACTTGTAACTGATCCAGTTGGTCACCTGGAACGCCCTGTCCCTCCGGAAAGAATCCCTGGAAATGCAGATGGCACTGGGCCGCCACTCCTTATCCCCTCTTGACTTGCGGGTTTGCTGCAGGTAGACCTGCAGGTTCCTGTTCAGCTGGAAAAGGGAATTGCTGAAAATGGAGGAGAGGCCCTTGCGGTTCCTGTGATAGTTGTTGATGAACAGGTAGAGCAGTGCCATGATGACGATGGCCGCCAGCGCAAACCAGGTATTGATCTTGAACATGACCCAGATGGCTGCCAGGAATCCGATCAGGGAAAGGTACCAGCGGGAACGGAACGAGGGGCGGTAGGAAGGTGAAGAACCGAAATGATGCATGAAGGAGATCAGGCAGAGCGAACCGTAGGTCACCATGAAAAACATGGTGATGATCGTGGCCACCGTGTTCACGTCGCCGATGATCACGAACACCATGGCGATCACCACCGTTACGAGGGTGGCGTTGTAAGGCTCGCTGGTCTCCCCCCTTCCCCTGTATAAAAACCGGTTGATCTTCCTTGACGGGAACGAGAAATCTGCAGCCAGCGCCTGCATGGTTCTGGGTCCCACCAGGATGGATCCGATGGCCGAGGAGAAAGTGGAGGCTGCCAGTCCCAGGGGGATCACAAAAGCCCCGGCCAGCGCGATATCGGCCATGATTAGCTGGTTGGCCGGATCCCTCAGGGTCTCCGGATCGGCAGAGGAGGCAAGCTTGTAGATCACGAAAAAATAGACGATCATCCCCGTCAGTGTGGCTGTAATGGTCCCCAGCGGTATGGACTTGCCGGGTTTTTTCAGATCTCCCGACAGTCCCACCCCCGCCGTCATGCCCGTAAAAGCAGGGAAGATGATGGCGAAGACCACAAAAAACTGGCTCATGTCGCCCTTCCTGGCCGAAGCCAGGGAAAAACTGTGTGCCTGGCTGTAATCCGTATGCCCCAGGAAGAAAAGGAGCAGGGAAATGAGCAGGATCGTCACCACAATGTAAAGGGTCTTCACCCCCACCCCGGCCCCTTTTTTCAGGATCAGGACCGCGAGCCCGATCATGGCCGGAACACTGATCACCTGGCGGGGAAGGGTGAAGCCGAAACGGTCCGAGACCCAGTTGAAAAAGAACTCGAACGACTCGGTGAAGGCAATGATGTAAAAGGCCACGCTGATCGCCTGGGACAGATACAGGGCAATCCCGATGGTTGCCCCGATGTTCAGGCCGAAAGAACGGGAAATGATGAAATACTCCCCTCCCCCTTCCACCCGCTTGTTTGTGGCGATCTCAGAGATGGCGAATGCGGTGGGGACCGTCACAAGGTGGCCCAGCAGGATGGCGGGGACCACTCCCCAGAAGCCGAGTGTGCCCACCGCAAATCCGAACCGGAGGAACAGAATGGCGCCGAATATGGTGGCGATGGCGGTGAAGAATACCGGGGCGGTTCCGAAAGACTTCTTGGAGGGTGCGGCCATGATCTGATTTTGCAATGAGCAAATATAAAACAATCTCGCATACTCCTCTTAAATTACTATTTTTGAAAAAGCATATGCGTTCACTCCCATCATATCCCTGGATCGCTGCACTGATGTGGGTATGCAGTCTCCTTCCCGCACAGGAAACAGCACTGCGGTACGGTCTTCATCCCGGGGAAACCTGCGGACTGGAGATCGAGCTGCACCAGAACACCCATTCCGAATCGGCGGGAAGCGACGAGATCACCCTGTACTGCCGGATGAACATTGATTTTACAGTGGATTCCGTTGATCCCGGCGGAATGATTTACATGGTGGCCGGATACGGGGACCTGCTCCTTTCCATGCTGGCCCCCTCCATGGGCATTGACATCAACTCGGAAAGCGGAAGGGAACCCATGCTCGCGGAACTGCTGGATTCGCTGCAGCAGAAGAAATTCCGCCTGGTGATGCACCCTTCCGGTGAACTGGGATCCCTTGAGGAGATCACCCCGGTCATCCGGGAGCTTGTTACCGCTGCTTCTTCGGATACCCGTCACCGGGAAGTGATTTTAAGTACGCTGGATGAAGTTTACGGCACCAGTGCCTTTCAGAGCATGTTCCAGCTTTTCGTCTCGGTGTATCCCGTGGTTCAGCCCATCAGGAACTGGACGAGGGACCTGACCTATTATTTCAACACGAAGCCCGTACAGATGACCAACCGTTATTTCCTGACCAAAACCACGGACAGGGTGATCATCATTCAGGGACTGGGCATGCTCAATTCGGCCGGGGATTTCCGGGAAGAAGAGGGGGCGCGTGAAGTGAGGTCCTCCGTTTCGGGCAGCCAGACCTTTGACTTTCAGATGGACATCGAAACGGGATGGCTGAAACAATGCGTTTCCCGCCAGCGGGTGGTGGTCGAAACGACCATCATCAGCGATCCCATGCTGCCGCGGGGACTTCAGATCCCGTCCTATACCGAAACCCTGTTCGAGGTGAAGGGGACCCATGCGGGACATAAACCGGAACCTGATGAATAAACGTTTTCTGATCACCGTCCTTGCCGTCATCACTGTTCCGTTGTGCCTGAGGGGACAACCCTATGAACATGCGGCAGGGATCCGGGCGGGCTATACAAGCGGCATCACCTACAAGGGTTTCCTTCGTTACAGCATGTCGGCTTTCCAGCTGGATGCCGGCTACAACCGCCGGGGCCTTCATCTCTCCGCGCAGTACCAGTTTCACTGGGAACCTTTCAGGAACAAGCGGTGGATGGTCTGTTCGGGCGGGGGCATCTTCAGCGGAGAGTGGGATGATGAGCTGTCCGCCGGACTCATGGCCACGGTGGGCATGGAATTTGTCATGAGGGATCTTCCCCTGAATTTCGGACTCGACTGGAGGCCGCAGCTGAATCTTTACCGGAACCGCGGGATCGACCTGCTGGATCTGGGACTCTCCATCCGCTACAGGTTCGGCATGTAGGCTTTGCTTTTTGCCGAAAGTACCTTACATTTGCTTATATGATCCCTGCCCTGAAAGATGTCCAGTCCGCCGCAAAAAGGATCGGACCCCATGTGCACAGGACGCCGGTCATGACCAGCGCCACCATTGACAGGCGTGTGGAAGCCACCGTCTATTTCAAGTGTGAGAACTTCCAGCGGATGGGGGCATTTAAGATGCGCGGAGCTACCAACGCCATCCTGCGGTTATCCGATGAAGAAAGGGCAAGGGGAGTGATCACCCACTCCTCCGGTAATTTCGCGGCGGCGCTTGCACTGGCAGCCGGGAGCCTGGACACCAAAGCCACCATTGTCATGCCCTCCGATTCCTCCAGGGTAAAAAAGGAGGCCGTTTCGGCCTACGGGGCAAGAATCATTGAATGCGACCAGACACTCGCCAGCAGGGAGAAGGTGATGGAAACCCAGAGGAAGAAAAGCGGGGCCACCTTCATCCATCCGTACAATGACATGGATGTGATCCTCGGCAATTCCACGGCAATCTGGGAACTGGTCAAAGAAGTGGGAAACCTGGATGTGGTGATCGCCCCGGTGGGCGGGGGCGGACTGCTGGCAGGGACTGCCCTGGCCATCAACCACATCGACTACTATACGGTGACCATCGGGGCCGAACCCTTCGGCGCCGATGACGCCTACCTGTCCCTCAAAACAGGGAAGATCCAGCCATCCATCAATCCCAAGACCATTGCCGACGGCCTCAGGACCCAGCTGGGGGACAAGACCTTTCCCATCATTTTGCAATTCGTGAGCAAGATCGTCCGGGTGGAGGAGTCGGAAATCATTGAAGCCATGAAATTCATCTGGGAACGGATGAAGATCATCATCGAACCTTCCAGCGCGGTGGCTGTGGCAGCACTATTCAGAAACAGCACCGAATTCAAGAAGAAAAAAGTGGGGATCATCCTCTCCGGAGGCAATGTGGACCTGGCATCCCTGCCCTTCTGAACGGGTTTTGCTCCTGCAGAAAATCAGAAAACAGCATTCCGGACGCTGATCAGGACGCCGGTCAGCACATAAACCTTTACCGGGGGAGGATTCGGTGCGGGAAGGAGATCTAATAGATATGTTATAAAACATATTTGTCGGGGGATGGGTATATCCAAATCACATAAATTTGTAAGAGATGGATCAGGAAGGGGTAGAATATTTTTCCGTTTACTAACCAGTGCTATTGCTATGCGGGCGGGTGGTTTCGGACCATCTGCCTTTTTTTTCCCCGTCAATGATGAAGAAATATTCTGAAGAAGAACTGATCAGCGGGATCAGGAATCATCGATCTGAAATTCTGGAATATGTGTACCAGCAGTATTACCCGGTCACGGAAGGGTACATCATCCATCATCACGGAACGAGGGAACAGGCGAAGGATGTGTTCCAGGAAGCCATGATCATTCTGTACAAAAAGATCCGTTCCGGCGACCTGGACCTGAAATGTAAGCTCGGAACGTATCTGTATGCCGTATGCAGAAACACATGGATCCAGGACCGCAAGAAGCATATGCTTCACAGGGAAAAGCTCCGCCAGCATTCGATGGTGGTGAATGATCCGGGGACCGAAAGGGATCCCCTGCTGGAGAAGCAGCTTTCCGGTCTGTTCGAAAAGCATTTCAGTCAGCTGAGCGAAGATTGCCGGACGATCCTCCGGATGTATTTCAATCATCGCTCCATCGAGGAGATCCAGGCAAGAATGAACTATAAAGACCCGCATCATGCAGCAGACAGAAAATACAGGTGCAAGAAGAGCCTTATTAAAAGGATTGTGAATGACCCCCTGTTTAAACGGCTAAAAGATGAAATACGTTGATCTAATCATCCGATATCTCTCCGGAGATGTGAATGAGGATGATGCACGCGCTTTTCGGGACGAACTGGAAAGGGATTCCGTGCTCAGGGAGGAGTATGAACAGGTGTCAGCGGCCCATCGTCTGATCCGGAATCAAATGGAGCGGGAAGATCTTGAACAGTTCAGGTCAAAGCTGACAGAGGTCATGGAAAAACCTGCCGCACGCTCCACAGGTAAAAAGAATGGCAGAAGAAACAGCGGAAAGAAATGGACCTTCCTTTTATCTGTGGCCGCCACCCTGGCGGTCCTGGTCGCCGTCTGGACGTTCCGGGAGAATGAAGACAGGGTTTTCTCACGCTTCTACAGTCCGGACGATGATCCGGTGGTCCTGGCCTGCAGCCAGGATCCCAGGGGATCGATGCGGATGGGAATCGTCCTTTACAACCAGGGCCGGTTTGCATCTTCCAGAGAGATCATGGAAGAGCGGCTGGAGCGGGAACCCTCTGACCAACTGGCCCTCCTTTATTACCTGCTCACCTCCATCGAACTCGGCCTCGAGGAAGAGGCCATTGATGCGGTGAAGGAAAGCAGGGTGCAGCCGGATCATCCGCTGGGACGCTCCATCTCCTGGTATGCCGGAATGGCGTGCATCAGATCCGGGAGATATGATGATGCCGCCGCGTACCTGGTGCCGCTGAAAGAGCGGTCCGGACCCTACCAGAAGAAGGCCGGGCGGTTGATAAAACGGCTCGGGGGACGAATTACTTCTCCCTGAAGTTGTATAAATAATTCTTAATTTAGGGGGCATAAGTAATCTGCTCTATGCCTTCATTCCCGTTCTACAAGCAACTCGATGCCATGGATTGCGGTCCCACCTGCCTCAGGATGGTGGCCCGCTACTATGGAAAGCATTTCACCCTGCAGTCCCTTCGTGAGAAATCCTTCCTGAGCCGGGAAGGGGTTTCCATGCTGGGCATTGCAAAGGCAGCCGAAGCGATCGGGCTTCAGACCATGGGAGTGTCGCTCACATGGGAGCGGCTCCGCAGCGAAGCACCCCTGCCCGTGATCGTCCACTGGAAACAGAACCATTTCGTGGTGGTTTACAAGATCAGACGGGACAGGGTGTATGTGGCTGATCCCGGATTCGGACACACGGTATATTCCAAAGAGGAATTCCTGCGGGGATGGATCAGTACCCGGAAGGACGGGGAGGCAAAAGGGTCCGCCCTGCTGCTGCAGCCCACACCGGATTTCCTGAACCAGGAGGACGAACCGGTGAAAAAAACGGGCTTCCGTTACCTGCTCCGGTTCCTTACTCCCTACAAGCGATACGTGACACACCTCTTGCTTGGCCTGATCCTGGGAAGCATCATCCAGTTCCTCCTTCCCTTCCTCTTTCAGTCCATCGTGGACTTCGGGATCACCAACCAGGACATGCCGTTCATCTACCTGGTCCTGATCTTCCAGTTTGTCCTGATCCTGTCCCAGATGGGCATTGATTTCATCCGCAGGTGGATCCTGCTTCACCTGAGCACCCGGATCAACATTTCCATCATTTCTGACTTCCTGATCAAGTTGATGAAACTGCCGGTGGGATTTTTTGATACGAAGCTGACGGGGGATATCCTGCAGCGGATCGGGGACCACCGGCGGATCGAGTCCTTCATGACCACCTCCTCCCTGACCATCCTGTTTTCCATGGTGAACCTGGTCGTATTCGCCATCATCCTTGCCATCTACAGCGTGAAGATCCTGCTCATCTTCCTGGCCGGGTCCCTGCTCTATTTTGTGTGGATCTACCTGTTCATGAAACGGAGGAGATCGCTGGATCACAAGTATTTCAGCAGACAGGCCGAAAATCAGAGCAAACTGATCCAGATCATCCACGGGATCAGGGAGATCAAACTGAACAATGCGGAACGGACCAACCAGTGGGAATGGCAGAACATCCAGGCCGGGCTTTTCCGTGTGAACATGAGCAGTCTCTCGCTGAGCCAGAACCAGGAAGCGGGAGGGGTGTTCATCAACGAAACCAAGAATATCCTGATCAACGTGGTCGCGGCCATTGCGGTGATCAATGGCCACATGACCCTGGGGATGCTGCTGGCAGTCAGCTATATCCTGGGACAGCTGAACGGGCCCATCGAACAGATGATCACATTCTTCCACCGCGCGCAGGATGCCAAGATCAGCCTGGAACGGCTGTCCGAGATCCACGAAACGGAGGATGAATACCAGAAAGAAACAGGGGTGACCGTCCTGCCCGCCATCGACAGGATCGTGGTGAATCATCTCGATTTCAGCTATCCCGGCGCCATCCCGAGGAACGTGCTGGAAGATATCAGCATCACCCTGAAAAAAGATACGGTCACCGCCGTGGTCGGGGTCAGCGGGAGCGGCAAAACCACCCTGGTCAAGCTGCTTCTGGGTTTTTATCCTCCGGGCAGGGGCGAGATCCGCATCGGCGATACGAACCTCCAGATGATGCCCCCCGACCTGTGGAGGAGCCAGTGCGGTGTGGTGATGCAGGACGGCTTCATCTTTTCGGACACCATCGCCCGGAACATCGCCCTGGGAGAGCAGGACATCAAAACAGACCAGCTGATGTACGCGGCGAAAATGGCCTGTATCGATGACTTCATTGACCAGCTTCCGCTCGGGTACAATACCAAGATCGGCCAGGAGGGACTCACCCTCAGCGGGGGGGAGCAGCAGCGGATCCTCATTGCAAGGGCCATCTACAAGAATCCCCATTTCCTTTTCCTGGACGAGGGCACCAGCGCACTGGATGCCAACAATGAGAGGAGGATCATGGAAAATCTTCAGCTGGTCTTCAAAGGCAAGACGGTTGTCATCGTTGCACACCGGCTGAGTACGGTGCGGGATGCGGACCAGATCATTGTGCTGGACCGTGGAAAGATCGTCGAAGAGGGGAAACACAACGCCCTGATCGCAAAGAAAGGTCAGTATTTCAACCTGGTAAGGAACCAGCTTGAACTGGGGAATTGAGAAACAGGACAAAACCGGAAGCCCTGCATATGGAAAATGACTGGAAAAAGAGGCTTGGAGTGGTTTACTCGACGGATCCTGGTTACAGGTATGATACGGAAGATAAACCGCAGGAAGAAACACCTGAGCCAGGTGAGCAGATCCTCCGGATCAGTCTGGACAGGAAGAACCGCAAAGGCAAGACGGTAACGATCATTGAAGGGTTCAGGGGAAGTGAGGAGGACCTGAAAGCCCTGGAGAAAACCCTGAAGAAAAGTTGCGGAGCAGGCGGTTCCGCAAAGAACGGCGAGATTCTCCTGCAGGGTGATTTCAGGGAGAAGGCAATGAAGCTGCTCTCGGAAAAAGGATATCACATCAGGCGCAAAGGTGGCAATTAAACGGCATTCCCATTTGACTCTCCTCGCAGCTGAGCTGCGAGGAATCATCGATTTATTGTTTATTTCTATTGTGCTCGCTAACCCGCGCAGCAAAGCTGCGGGGAACCGAGCCTGCGAGCTCGGCGCAGCCAATGCGCTCGCGAAGTTCACTGCCCGGCTTTGTTGCTGGCTGATCACAGGAGCATGCACCTGCCTGCCTGTATGGTCTCAGGAAACCGGCCTGACCACCCCTGCCGACACTTCCTATTTCAAACCCGGGCAGGATGACTGGAACCTGGTGGAAGCGGTCCTGCGCAACGATCCCGGCAATCTGCTCATGCTGCTGAACAGGGGCGCAGATCCCAATGCCAGGGACGAAGGGGGAATGACCGCGCTGATGCATGCTGCCGAAATAGGCGATGAGCTGCTTTTGAAACTCCTGATCCTGAACGGGGCGGATCCCGACCTGACCTTCCTGGAGCAGACCACCCCCCTGATGATCGCGGTGCTGAACCAACATTTCGATGCGGCCCACTACCTGTTGAAGCAGGGAGCCGATCCAAACAGAAAAGATGACTATTCTGCCACGGCACTGATCTATGCCGCAGCGGTGAACGATTACCGGATCGCCGACCTGCTTCTGTTTTTCGGGGCATCCGATACCATCAGCGACAGGGAGGGGAACGACCCGCTGATGACAGCGGTCTTCTTCAGCAATATCGAAACAGCCGATGTTCTCCTGCAGAACGGACTGGAGCCGGACACGCGGGATAATAAGGGGAACACCCCGCTGATGGTCGCATCCCAGCTGGGGAACCCGGACATGATCTCGCTCCTGCTGGAGTACGATGCGGATCTGGAAGCGGAGAACAGGGAACATTATACCCCCCTGGCACATGCCATCCATTACAGGAACCCGAAATCAGCCATGCTGCTGATCGACAGCGGGGCCAACATACATCACCGGATCAGGCCCGGATGGAACCTTTATGACCTGGCAGCAGAAAAAAAACTCACAGAGATCCGGAAAGAATTGAAAAAACGGGGCGCGGACCACATCATGAAACCTGCATTCTCCGACCTGGAAGCGGGATGGGGAAACAGTGCCGGACACCGGGAGTATATGATGCAGACACGCATCCGGTGGGTGGATAAAAAGTTCGGGTTTTTCGGGGAGACGGGTATTGATTTCAGGCCCCGGCCGCAGAAGGTCCATGTGCGGGAGAACGACACCCTCATCTATCAGTACCGGGAGTACAGGACCGCATGGGCCCACGGGATCGGGAAAGACTTCACCCTTGCGGAGGATGGGTCCGGCATCCGGTACGGGATCTCGACCGGACTCACCGGGTTGCTTTCCTTCCCGCGATACAGGGGACTGGATTCCCATCCCGGGGCACAGTACGACCTGGTTCCCTGGGCAGGTTTTTTCATGAAGGGCAGGATCGCCGGACTCAGGGCAGGTGCCGAGCGGTACACCTTCGGGACCATGCTTGAAGGTCGCTGGAAATGGAACATCACACTGTTTATCAGGATCAACATCCGGAAAGATGAACTGGAGCCGAAAGATATTGTTTTCCAGAACTAAAGGGATCCTGTGCCGGGTCGCCGGACTCCTGTGGATCCCGGCAATCCTGCTGGCCGGGCATTTCCTGGGATGCGAACCGGAGGATCTGCTCCTGGAGATCGACTGCAACGATTGTTATGATTACCAGCCCGACAGCGCAAACCTGATCGTCAGGGTCACCATCAACGCTGAAAATGATTCGGTCCCGCTCACCTTTTACAGGGGAGTGTTCGAGGAGGGGGAAATTGACTGGCAGGATACAGCCACCACCGGTGAGTTATACCTTTATTCGGAAGTGGACAGGGTGTATACGGTCAGGGCCGAGTACCGTTCAGGAGGGGAAACCGTCATCGCATTCGACACAGATAAGATGACCCTCCGGGATGCCGGGGAGGAGTGCGGATCCCCCTGTTACCTGGTCACAGGGGGCATCTTTGACCTGACACTTCCCTGACCCGCTCATTTGATCCTGACCAGATGGAGCACCCTTCCCATCCCCGGGCATTGCAGCAGGTAATGCCCCGGCGGCAGGTCTTCCCCCAGGTAAATCCGCTGTTCCCCCTTTCGGATCACATCGCTGTGGACCAGCATTCCCGTGGAACGGAAGAGCAACAGGACCATCTCTTCTGCGGCGGGTTCATCCAGGACCAGGCTGAAACCCTCCGTGGCGGGATTCGGATACACCGAGAAGCCGCCGGGGGTCCGCACCGGACCTGTTCCCAGCGCGTGCCAGTACAGGGAGCCCTCCACAAGATCATTGCCGGCCACACTGTCCGGTTGCACGGACCGGATCAGGAAGGTGTGGATCCCTGTGTGATATCCTCCTGCAAGGCTGTCCATGATCCGGAATGGAGAAAGCACCTCCTCTCCCGGTTACAGTCCGGCCGGCCGCACCCCCGAATCTGTCCGTTCCCCGTCAATAAAGAGCTCGTACCGGATGCTGTCGATGGGAATATTTCCCATATTTGCCACTGCCACGACCGCATCTGCATAGACCCCCTCCACACTGTCGATCTCCACCAGGGAAAGGCCCAGGTCCGGATACACATCATGGCTGACCCTGTGCACCAGGAAATCGTTGCCCGGGTACCGGTCGCCCAGCGCAAACACCCCGGCCCGGATGGTGTGGATGCCGAACCGGGAAAGGTCCATGGATGTTTCCGGCCTGAGGATCACCTCCTGCCCGGGAAGAAGTGAGAGCATGAAGGTATCCTCTCTTGCGACGCTTCCTTCCAGAAGGATCCGCGTGTAACATTCGGTGACGGTGTCATTTCCCGTATTCCGGATCCTGAGCGCCGCACCCTCATTCCCGGTGAGCCAGGGTCCGGATTCAGGCTCCGGCATCTCCATCAGGGAAAGATCCCGCAAACGGAACGCAGATGAAGGAAAGATCACATCGTCCACCCAGGCCCCGTCCGCTCCTTTGCTGATGGACTGGTCCTTCCGGTAGCGCCATTCGATCCGGTGGTCACCGGGCTCAAGCACGTGCTCGACCCGTTCCCACCCCCGCTCGCCGGACCACCGGCGGATCTCCGCCGAGTCCACTCGGAACTCCAGGAAATCGTACCCCGCCTCCGAGGAAACCCTGAAGGAGAAAGAGAGGGTATCTGTCCGGCCGGTCTCTAAACGGATCGCCAGAAGGCTGTTTCCGAGATCCGGCACGGGTCCCGACCTGAGGGAAAAGGGAGAAGAGGCAAAGGTACCGGAGTCGGTCCGCCATGCAGACATGGGATCCTGAATGAAGGGATACCTGCCCGGAACATCCCTGCTGAAATCTTCAAAATGCCTGCCCGGAACCAGGGCGACACTGTCCCCCGCGGTCGTGTATCCGTCCCCCGCCAGGAAGGATCCCCTCACCTGCTCCCCTTCCCGGAGGGCTGAAAGACTGGCCCTGAAACGGTAAAGGCATTGCTCACCCGCATCCAGGGAAGGCGATGACGGGAAAATCCAGGCACCGAACATGGATGCCCCGCTCCCGGTCACCGCTCCGGTGATAACACCTGTCCGGAAGTGTCCCGGGTTGGTCAGTGTCCATTCCAGGGAGAGCAGCTCCCCCCCTTCTGCAATTCCGTTTCCGTTCCCCCAGGGCCTGTCATCCCATCGGATGCCCCCTGATACCAGCAGCGGCGCATGAACCGTTTCCTTCAGCAAAAGCCTGTGCCCGGAAGGGTCTCCCTTCAACTGCAGAACGAGGGCAAAGGACTCCTGGTCACGGACGGTCGCACCGGCGCTGATGCCGAAGGCACCCTTCAGCTTCACCGATTCTCCGGAGGCAAGGGGTGCCAGGGGGACCAGGGAATCGGTCACGGTGATCCCGGGATGGAACGCCCGGAGGACCAGCGTGTCGGCCCTTGTCATTCCCGCTCCGCTGTTGACCAGGTCCAGGTCCAGGGAGAAGAACTCTCCGTGACTGACCTTGGAATCCTTCTCCCCTGATTCATCTGACAGGCCGTACCCGGTCAGGTCAAGATAAGGCAGCTCCGGCATCCCGGTCCGCACCTTCCCCCTGAAAGGCCGGTAACGGTCGCCCGTGACCACCAGATCCAGGGTATCCCCGGGGGAGGTGGCGGAGAGCTGCAGGGTGACAAATCCTTCCCCCCCGCTGTGGGCCGCATCCAGCAGCTGACCATTCCTCGTCAGGGCAACATAATCGAAGGGAGCGCATGAAATGTCAAATCGTTCTGAACCCGGAGGCAGTACCCCCGGGAAAAGAATCTCCCTCATCCCGGGCCTGCCGAACCAGGGCACCAGGGAGGGATCTCCCATGAGCTGGTAGATTTCCCAGTAGAATTTCTTGCGGGAACTGTGGCTTTCCTGGACGGCCATGTTTCCTCCGAAGATCATCTCCCCCAGCGAGGGGGTCCAGCTTTCCCGGGGTTCTCCGTGGAGGTGGAACACCCTGTCGTAAAAGCCCAGGGAAGTATCTTCATAGCGGGGATCGGGAACAATGGCCCCCACCCCCACCGACCAGTAGTAATCCTCATCCCAGTAAGAATCACTGGTACAGCCGATATAAGCCAGGGCTCCTTTTTCGGGTGTCCGCACCAGGGCCTCGGCGAAACATTCTCCCAGGGTATAAATATTGGTCTCGCACCCGTTCCCGATCATCACCGGATATTTTCCCGTGTTCGCGAGGGTTGGAATGTCCTCCTGGTGGAAGGTGGGATTGATCCAGCGGTCATACAGGCCGTGTCCGGTATAGTTGACAAACCCGGCACCCCGGGAGATCAGATCCAGGATCTGCCGGTCCGCCGTATCCGAATCCGGGTAGAGGAAAAGGTGTGCATTGATCCCGTTGTCCGCATTGAAATAGAGGTTGCCGGCATAATTGATCTGTCCGTTGCCGTGCCGGGCTGCAAAGGTTCCGTCAACTCCCGCGATCAACACCGCCTCGTCCAGGAAGGAGGGGTCGGGGAACCGGTACTGCTCGTATTCCAGGATTTTGTCCAGGACCGCCTGCAGTTGTGCGGCATTGGCCACCGAGATCCGTCCGTAGAACACATCGGGGATATAATCTCCCGCCCCGTCGTAGGTGGCGTAATAGAGATCGGTGATCTCGCCGGAGGATTGGGAGAGGGGCACCTGCTCCACATCCCCTACGATCAGCAGGTAGGTGGTGGGTGCCATTCCGGGAGGCGGATCGGTATACATCCGCTTCAGGTAGTTCCTGATGGATTCCCTGGTCTCCCCCACCTCCGCTTCCTGCATGTAGGCCTCCACCACCCGGAATCCTTTTTCCTTCTTCCACCTGACAAAGGGCTGCAGCGTTTGCCTGAACATGGTGTCCGAGAGGATCACCATGGTGACGGGTTCTTCGGCATAAACGGCCTTTCTGACCTGGCCTTCACGTTGTCTGACAATTCGCCGGAAAACAGGTTCAAACGCCCGGGAGGGCACTTCCCGGCCGCCGGATGATTCCCCCGCCCCGATCTCCGCTTCCACATGGTGATAGATGGTGACCTGATGTTTCGATGGATTGTAACGGACCGGGCAGAAATGGAGGGTGCTGACGGGGATTCCCCGCAGGACCCCGCCCGGTTCCACGTAAAGAAGCGGGGAGCCAACCCATGCATCCCTTTCATAGATGTGATCATCCCGGGTCGCGGTCCCCGGTTTCCGGCCCTTCCGGACAGAAGGCTGAAAGGGAACCAATTTTCCGGTAATGCCGTGCTGCCCGAGATCGATGACCACGGAATCCAGCGCGGTGATCCGGATCACGGGGTCCTCCTGCGCTCCGTATTCAAACAGGAGCGACCTGGAGGGCAGTGCGGGCTGTCCCGCTTCACCGGCATGGGGGAAATATCCCGGAACGGACAGGGTGAAGTGTCCCCCGGAGGTTGCCGACGGCCGGACATGGATGGCGCTGATCTCCGCCCGGAAATAGAAACGCCCCTCCCGGTACTCCAGTTCTGCCAGATCGGTCTGCGCTCCGGTGGAGATCCCGGCGGACTTGTCCCCGGCCTCCATCTGAACCGTGAAGGCCAACAGCAGCAATCCAATCATCCTGTATCCTCTGAGAAAGCACATTTCGGATTATCCGCAGTAAAATCTAAAAATACCAATTTAATAAACCAAATGATCATTCCGGCCGTATACCAATGGTGAAAAAAAAGAAAACATTTCTCGATCACTTACACATATTTTCAATATTTTAGGCTGATCATAGCGCCCTTATGAACAGATATTCCGCAAGCATATACATCCTCCTGTTCCAGTCGCTTTTCATGATCCTGCAGGCCCAGCCCAACAGGTACGGGGTCCCGATTATCTCAAACTATGAACACTATGTGACCGGCGGAAGCGAACAGAACTGGTGCATCACGCAGGACTCCAGGGGCATCATTTATGTGGGAAACAACGACAAGGGGGTGCTGGAATATGACGGGGTGGAGTGGCGGACCATCCCCCTGCCCAATAATCCCATTGTCCGGTCGCTGGTCACGGGGCATGACGGGATCGTTTACGTGGGTGCGGACGGGGAGTTCGGACACCTGGTCCCGGATGGCTGGGGGAAGATGCTTTACCGCTCCCTTTCGGATACCATTGCGCGGGAGGGGAGGGGATCCGGTATCGGGGATGTATGGAAGAGCCATGTGTTGAACGGGAAGATCTATTTCTGCACTTCTCCCAGGATCTTCATCTATGACCCGGATTCAGCATCGCTGGAAATCCTGGAAACACCCGACTACGCCCTGTTCTCCTTTATCGTGGACCAGGAGCTGTACGTGGGGGACTACGGAAGAGGACTGATGAAACTGGAAGCGGACACCTTCGCAACGGTCCGGGGTGGTGAGGCTTTCAGGGAGATGGACATTACGGGGCTCGTCAGGTTCGATCGTGACAGGCTGCTGGTGGCCACATATTATGACGGACTTTTTTTGCTGGATCCCGGGACCGGTACCCTGAACAGTACCTTTGCAGACCCCGAGCTGAATGAATATTTCAAGAACGGGGTGATCACCCACCTTCATCTCCTGAAGGACGAATTTGCGGTGGCCACCATGTTTAACGGACTGGTGATTCTGGACCGGAACGGGGAAGCCAGGGAGATCATCACCGAGGCAGAGGGGCTCATCGACAGGACCATCCCCCATGTCTATTCCGATGAACGGCTGATGGGCTCGGGTCCGGTGTGGATCGCCCATTTCCAGGGTGTCAGCAAACTGGAAACGAACAATCCTTTCAGGGTGTTTACCGAAAGAGCCGGATTCGAAGGATTCATCACCGATATTGAGGTCTTCAGCGGCCGGCTGGTCATCTCCACATTCAGCGGGTTGTATTACAGGGAATCTTCCTCAACGGGGACCAGGTTCGTGGCCGTTCCGGGGATTCAGGACCAGGTGTGGAACCTGCACCTGTTCCGGCCCGGACCGGATACGGAGCTTCTGCTGGCCTCCACCCAGTCGGAAACCTTTGTAATCGGTCCGGATCTGGAGGTCTACAGCCTGGGTGAGAGGATCCTCAACCCGCCTGAAAAGATCGAGGACCGGGAGGATTACGGAGGATACCAGATCGTACAGGACCCTGCCCGTCCCGATGTGATCTATACGGGAAGGGTCAGTGTCATCGGCCTGCAATACCGGGCCGGACAGTGGCGGGAGATCCTGAGGGTCCGCAACCTGCCGGACGAACGGCATAAAATGGGATTCGACAGGTACGGATACCTGTGGACGAACACAACCAGCAGCGGGGTGATCAGGCTTGATATTTCAAGGCCCCGGAATCCCACGCTGAAATATCTCGGAAAGGAGAACGGTCTGCCCGCCAATGAACGGAACAGGGTCTTCACGGACCCGGAAACGGAGGAGATCCTGCTTGGTACCACCGATGGTTTTTACAGGTACAATTATTTCAGGGATACCGTTTACCGGGATACCATCTACAACCGGGTCCTTCCCGCAGGCAGCAACTACATCATGGCCTTCCACAGGGACACGGACGGGGATTACTGGTTTTCATTTGAAAACGAATACCTGGGCTGGAGCGAACTGGTGGCAGGCAAAACGGACAGCGGACTCGGGGTGAGGTTTGAAAAATCCCTGCAGCGGCTTCCGAATGCCTCCACGGACATCTTCTTCAGTGATCCGGAAAGAGGGGTCTGGTTCGGAAAATCCAATGAACTGTACCATTTTGACAAGTCTTTCGTCAGGAACGACACCCTTCCCTTCCAGGCCCTCATCCGAAGCGTCACCATCAATGACGACTCGTTGCTTTACCATGGCACCAACTTCGCGGAGGACCCCCGGGGAGGCTTCACGATCCATCCCTCCCAGGCAGAGGACACGCAGCCCGAGATCAGGTACCGGTACAACAACATCGAATTCAGGTGGGCGGCCCCCTACTTCGAACAGGAGGACCGGATCATATACAGTTACTGGCTGCAGAACTTCGACAGGGACTGGTCGGAATGGTCCGGGGAAGTCTACAAGGATTTCACGAACCTGCCCTACGGAGAATACACCCTGCATGTGAAAGCAAGGAATGTTTACGGCGATGAGAGCCTTCCCGCCAGTTACGCCTTTGAGATCCTGAGGCCCTGGTACGCTACGGCGCTCGCCATTATCGGCTACATCATCCTCGGGGGATTGCTCATCTATGCCATCATCAAACTTTACACCCACCGCCTGAAGCAGGAGAACATCCGGCTGGAGGGGATCATCCAGGAACGCACCGCGGAGATCAGGAAGCAGAAAGAGGAGCTGACCGACAGCATCGAGTATGCCAGCCGCATCCAGCGGGCCCTTCTGCCGCATAACAGGCTGATCGAAGACCAGAATATCGATCATTTCATCCTTTTCAGGCCAAGGGACATCGTCAGCGGAGATTTTTACTGGATGGCCTTCAAAAACGACAAACTGCTCATCGTAGCGGCCGACTGTACGGGCCACGGGGTTCCCGGAGCCTTCATGAG